>Ga0302320_10027488_pt1 | contig 10963 bp, 5 predicted proteins | sample Bog_T0_3_FD_202130 | JGI IMG/M metagenome (GOLD analysis project Ga0302320, IMG submission 202130) | Peat permafrost microbial communities from Stordalen Mire near Abisko, Sweden - Bog_T0_3 | ecosystem: Environmental > Terrestrial > Soil > Wetlands > Peat | place: Sweden: Abisko, Stordalen Mire... | reverse complement strand
GCGGGCACGGCCCGGTTGCCGCCGCAGCGGGTGGCACATTCCACCGCCGCGCCGCGCACGCTGGGGTTGGTGTCGTGGAGCAGTTTTTCCACCTCGGTAAAGGTTGTGGGATCAGACATCCGTTCCAGAATGCCCAAGGCGGCAATGCGCACGGCGGGGCTGGGTTTGCGCAACGCCTCAATCATGGCCGGGCGGACACGCGGGTCGGTAATTTCGCCAAGCGCTTTCAAGGCGGAAAATTGCTTGTTGGGCGGGCCATTGCGCAGCAATTCCAGCAGTGGCGCCACGCCTTCGGGGCCCAGGGCGACCAATTGATGAAGATTGCCCATCGCCAGGATCTGCAGGACGCGGTGCGAATCGGTTCCGGGTTTCCATCCGAGGCGGTCCAGGCTCCGGGCGGCAATCGTCCGTACAATCGGGTCGCCATCGCGCAGGAAACCCACCAGATGGTTCACCGCCACCGGGTCGCCGAGATGGCCCAGAGTTTCGGCTGCCGCGGCCCGTGCCAATGGCTCTCGGTCGCGCAGCATCTGCACCAGCGGTTCAACAGCGCGCCGGTCGCGGAACTGCATCAGCGCCTTGGCTGACGCGCAACGCACGCCGGCTTCCTTGTCCTTGAGCGCAAAAAGCAGCGGGCCGATGGCTTCCTCCTGGCCGGAAGCAACCAACTTTTCGATCACAGCGAGCCGGCTGTTGGCGTTGCCCATCCGCAACTGCTGATACGTCCACCACAACATAGATTGACAAGAATTATAATCGTCCGGGCTTGCGCCTGTCTGATTGGAGAGACATTGAATGAATGGCCGCTGATTTTCCAGCAGAAATTAGACTGGAACTGCCGCTGGATTGATACAGGGCGCGCATTCAGCTCACCAATTTTTCAAAACGCGCCGCGGCGGCGTCCCAGAGCGCGGCCTCCTGCGGGTCGAAGGTTTTCAATTGAAAAGAATTCCGCACCACCTCCCGGGCCGCCTCATGGGATTCCAGATGGCCGAGCGTGAAGGCCTGCACGAGGATGTTGCCCAGGGCCGCGCATTCGGTCGGGCCGGCCAGCACGGGTATCTTGACGGCGTTGGCGGTGAATTGGTTCAGGGTGGCGTCCTTGCTGCCGCCGCCCACAATATGCAGCCGCTCAATTTTTTTGCCGATCAGCCGTTCGGTGCGCCGCAGCGTCACGCGGTAAAACAGTGCCAGGCTTTCGTAAATGCAACGCACGCAGGCGCCAATATCCGCCGGCACGGGCTGGCCGGTTTCACGGCAGAAATCCGCGATTTTCCGCGGCATGTCATCCGGGCTCAAAAAGCGCGGGTCATCCGGATTGATGAGCGAAACAAACGGCGGGGCGAGGACCGCCATTTTTTCGAGGTCCGTAAACTCGAATTTCTTCCCGGTCTTGGCCCAGTGACGCCGGGATTCCTGAATGAGCCAGAGGCCGACGATGTTCTTCAGCAGGCGGACGGTATCGCCGCAGCCGATTTCGTTGGTAAAGCCCAGGTTGCGGCTCTGGTCATTGATGACCGGCCGGGGCCATTCCACGCCCATGAGCGACCAGGTGCCGGAACTGAGGAACGCCCAGTTCCCGGCGGTGGCCGGTACTGCAGCCACGGCGGTGGCGGTATCGTGCGAGCAGGTGGCGATGACCTCGATTTGCGGCAGGCCGGTTTCCAGAGCGAGATTTCGTTTTAACGGTCCGAGACGCGTGCCGCTGGCGCAAATGGGCGAGAACAAATCTTCCCGCAGGCCAAGCGCATCAAACAGTTTTTTGGACCAGCGCTTGTGAATCGGATTATAAAGCTGCGTCGTGCTGGCCAGCGACATTTCGTTCCGCGCCACGCCCGAGCAGAAAAAATTCACCGCGTCGCCGATCAGCAAAATGTGTTTCGCGCGGGCGAGCCTTTCCGGCGGCTCGGTCACGATTTGATACAGCGTGTTCAGCGCCATGAACTGGATGCCCGTCTCGGCATAGATGACCGGCCATTCGATTTTTTCCTTTACGATTTCCACCCCCTGGGCCGTGCGCGAATCGCGGTAACACCAGACCGGCGGCATGGGCAGCCCGCGCTCGTCGTAAACCACGTAGTCCACGCCCCAGGAATCCGTGCTGATGCTGGCGATGGGCACATTCCGGGCGGCGGCGTTTTTCAGGCCGGTTTTCAGTTCGTTCAGCAACCGGTCAAAATCCCAGTGCAGCGCGCCCGCCACCTTGACCGAGCCGTTGGGAAAACGATGGAGGTCCTCGATGGAAAGTTTGCCATTGTCGAGCGTGCCGAGGATGACCCGGCCGCTGTCCGCGCCGAGGTCACAAGCGAGATAATGAGTAGCCATAGAAAATGCGTCGGCAGTTTAAGGCAAGCACAAGCGGTGTCAAAAACATTGGCAGGCCGGGCCGCGGGCCGCACGACGCGGCGGAAATCCGAAGGCCGAAGCCCCGAAATCCGAAAGAAGCCCGAAATCCGAATTCCGAACGGCGGTTCCGCGCCCTGACCGCTGTTCAAAATCTTGATTGTAAAACGTTGTTAAAGGTTGTTAAACATTGGCAAATCGGCGTTAAACGGCTGTTAAGGAGTTGTTAAACGGTTGTTAAAGGGTTGTTAAACTATTGTAAAGCGGTTGAGGTGCGGCGGGTGTTGGATGGTAGCGCGCCGGTCTCCGGCCCGGGCGTGTTTCAAAAGAAGCGCCACGCAAGCGCCGGGGCCGAACCCCGGCTGGGCATGGACATCCGCCCGGCGATTACAAAATATCGCTTTCATCACGCGAACGATTGTGCCCGGAAAAGCGGATTGGTCACCTGCCCGGGGCACCTAAAATTTTTTAGATCCAACGCCAAGCCGGCACGATTCAGTTCACGCGCGCAAACAATTATTGATGGACACGAATTAAGATGAACGCAGAGGGCCGGAGAACGCGGAGGGGCGCAGAGATGTTGAACAACGAAGTCACAAAGGCACAAAGGGCCGAAGGTTTGACTGCGAAACATGTGACGTGTCGCGTCGGAATGGCATAGGGGGAACAAACGAAAAGCCGGCTGATCTGACGCGAATTTCGCGAATTGGCGCGAATTTTTTGTCGGGAAATTTAGGATTTTTGCCGTCAGACGGAGCGCGGCTGGGTCGAAGACCGGCCGCCGCACGCCCGTTTTTCGACGATTTTTCAAACTGTCCGCGCGCTGCGGCTGAGCCTGTGGGCGCAGCCGCGCTCCGCATTTCGAAAACACACCCTGGGCGCTCTTTTGGTTGCCAGAATTGCATTCTTGAGGCATTGTAAATCCCGACTATGGAGACACAACTGGACCAATTAAAGAAATTCACCGTCGTGGTGGCGGATACCGGGGACTTCGGCTCGCTCAAGCAGTACACGCCGCGAGACGCGACGACCAATCCATCGCTCATTCTCAAGGCCGCGCAGATGACGGAGTACGGGTATCTTTTGACCAAGGCCATCGAGGAGAATAAATCGAGATATTCCGGCGAGGAATTGCTGCCGCACGTGCTGGACAATTTAATGGTGCTGTTCGGCCTGGAAATTTTGAAAATCGTGCCGGGACGCGTCTCCACGGAGACGGACGCCAATTTGTCCTTTGACACCGCCGGGCTGGTGGCCAAGGCGCATCGCTTCATCGAGCTCTACGGGGCGCACGGCATCGGCCGCGAACGGATTCTCATCAAGATTGCCTCGACGTGGGAGGGCATCAAGGCGGCGGAAATTCTCCAGCGCGAAGGGATCAACTGCAATTTGACGCTGCTCTTCTCACTGGCCCAGGCGGTGGCGTGCGCGGAGGCCGGGGTGAAATTGATCTCGCCGTTTGTGGGCCGGATTTTGGACTGGAACAAAAAAGCCGCCGGCAAGGATTTCGCGCCGGCGGAGGACCCGGGCGTTTTGTCGGTGAAAGAGATTTATGCGTACTACAAAAAATTCGGCCATGCCACCGAGGTAATGGGCGCGAGCTTCCGCAACGTGGGTGAAATCCAGGAGCTGGCCGGCTGCGATTTGCTGACCATCAGTCCCCAACTGCTGGGCGAACTGCAAAAAAGCACGGCGCCGCTGCCCCGCAAGCTGAGCCCGGACCTGGCGCGCGACAGCAAGATTGAGCGGCTGCCGCTGGACGAAAAGAAGTTCCGCTGGCTGCTCAACGAAAATGCCATGGCCACCGAAAAAACGGCCGAAGGCATCCGGGCGTTCAATGCTGACGCGGTGAAGCTGGCGCAGTTTGTGAAGGCGAAATTGTGATGGGAGCCGGTGGCTTCTCTTACAGGTTTAAATTGATTTGAAATGTGTCATAGGGTTTGGCGGGTTGCGTGGGCACCGCCGGGCCTGCGCCGGGATCGTTCACCGCGATATAACTGCCCAGTATCTTGTCTGGCCGAACATCGAGCAGCAGATAGCCGTGTTGAAAATCGTTAAACTTTTCGAGTTGATCAGGCTGGTTCGGAAACTTATACGGGACGCCGGTCGGAGTGAATTGATTCCGGTCCAGGACATGGAGCTTTTGATTGTAACCGCCTGCGCCCGCCACGATGGAGGTAACGGCCTGCCCATTGAGATAGCCGGTGAATCGCTGATAATTGTGTACGTGGCCAGTGAGGATCAGGTCTGGATTGCGCTTGGCAGTTTTGGCCGCCGCCTCAATCACGGTTTTGATATGCTGGCTTCCCGGCTCCGCGCCGTAGGCTGAATAGAGCGGATGATGCACCGCCAGGATTAGCGCGCGATCTTTCGGAGCCGCCGCCAGTTCCTGGTTGAGCCAGCTAATCTGGTCGGGCTTGATCTGGCCGCCTTCCGGAACATTCGAGTACAAACCAACGATCGTGGCCAGCGGCGTGTTGAGGGTCCAATAAACATTCGGCTGCGTCATGGTATTGCGCGGGGCCTCCTTGGCTTCCGGCAAATGCACAGCGGTGGGCGAGCAAAAATTCCGCACAAACCCCTTCAGCGAATCGCCCGGTTTGTTAAATTGGTCAATCGGGTCCACATCGCCGTCATGATTGCCGGGAATGGCAAAGATCGGCGCCGGATAATGGACATACGGCTCATAAAACTCCGGGTAGTAGTTGATGATCTCGCCGTCATAATAGACCACGTCTCCCAGGTGATAAAAGAACGCCGGATTACCGGGATCGGTATTGTCGGCGGCAAAATCCAGTTCCATATAGGTCGCGACCTGTTGCTGATACGTGTTGGTGTTGACACCGCCGGTGTCACCCACGGCATGAAAGACCATCCGTTTGGCGTTCGTGATGTTCGCGACGGCCGCATCGGTGAGGACGGAAGCAAGGTCCAGCCGGTAGGGTGGTTTGCCGGTGGGCGGCGGCAAATTGAACCAGGTGTTATCCGGCGTGCCACGCGGATCTTTTTCCGTGGTAAAAACCGGCGGCGTGGTGGTGAACGCGGTGGCGTGCCGTTGCGCGTGAAATTGCCGTCCGCTGCGTCCCAGGCCAGTCACCGGGGGCGGTGTTTTTACGATCGAAGTTTTTTTGGCGGAGTTTTTTTTGGGAGGCATAATGTTGGTCTTTTGATGGGTTAAACTGCCGGGTTGGAATGTTCACCGGGAGGGAAAGGACTGAGAGGTATCTCCAAAGAACCGCCTGCGGGTGAAGACGAGACGACCGGGCAGCCTGAGAGACACATCAGCCGGTTGCTCAAAAAGCCATGCTTAATACCCGTCATAAATCACACCGTGCGATTTTTCCTTGCCCATCCCGGGACCCGCCTGGAACGCCTGACGTTTCCAAGAAACACTTTTTTACGCCACCTCAAAACGCAATTCAAGAACTTTTTGAATAATTCCAATTCGTAACACTAATGTCACCAGTTCGTGGCAAAAGCGTGCAGCGCTGCGGACCCAAAGATTGAAATCCATCAATCGCTCCTGCTGCCTTATTCCTGATTTTCTCTCCCTTTTTTCCCGCCGATTACCTGCCCCGGAAAGGTGCCCGTTCCAATGCACACGGTAAAATTCCTGGCGTGATAAATATTTTAAAGAATAAATCCCCCGGCAAACCCCCAACCGAGATGACCAAGCTCAAAGACACCTGGGTCAACCTGCCCGAAGAAGACCGCACGGGTTGGCAGGATTTCTTTTCCTCCGGCGCCACCAATGCCGCCATCCGCCTCGAAATCTCCACCCGCCTCAACATCCACCTCCAGCACGACCCCCAATTCTGCCGCTTTCGCGACTGGGAGCTCGATTTGCGCCGCCGCCAGGAAGAGGACGAGCGGGTCCGGGAAGATTACCGCCAGTTAATCAAGGAGTTTGGCGCGAAATGGACGCTGGATCAAATTCGCGCCGAAGTGATTAAACGCAGTTACGCCCGCGCGCTGGCCAGCGGCGATTTCAAACATGCCCTGGCCACCGTGCGCGAAGATGTGCGCATCCAGCGAATGTTGCTGGAAGAGCGCCGCGTAGTCGTGCTGGAACAAAGGGTCAACGCCGTGAATGAAGCGGAGGAAGAAGTTTTTAGGCCCAAGCTCACGCCGGAGGAAAACCGCCGGCGCCTCCGCGAAATTTTGAAGTAAAGAACTTTGCCAAGGCTGCGTGTGCGCCGCACGCACACCCCCTGTGCGCCATTCGCACAGTGCGCCGAACAGGTCAACTGTGCTAAAAGTTCCCCATGCAAGATGGAAACGCAGATGATTCCATGGCCAGTTTTCGTTCCAGACCCGCCAAGGTAAAGAGGGGCAAAGCCAAACACACCAAGTTAGGCTACTACCCGAAATTAAGGAAACTTGACGCGCGGGGCGGTCTTCATCTATAAAATTTGGCGGGCATTCCCTGTCATAACCAAAAGTCAGAAGGATTATTTATGAATCTCAAACCTGAAGGTTCCATGTCTTTTTTCTCCCGTTTGTTTTCCGTGCCCGTGCTGCTGCCGTCCTGCTGTTGTTTGGTTGCGGCATTGCCCGGGCCAATACCCTGGTTTGGACCGGCGGCGGACTGCCCGCCAACGGCAAATGGAGCAACAGCGCCAACTGGGGCACCCTCGGTTTTCCCGGCAATGGCGACACCGTGATTTTCCAGGGCACCGTCGGGTTGAACAATACCAACGACCTCACCGGCCTCACGCTCAACCAAATCCGCTTCATCAGCACCGGTTTCAATCTCTACGGCAATCCTTTCACGCTCACCAACAGCATTGTCGCCACCAATTTCACCGGCACCGCCCTCATCAACAACAGCATGACCATCGCCACCGCCGACGTCACCATGCTGGTGAGCAACAGCATTGTGCTGACCTTGAACAACAATTTCACCGGCTCCGTCGGCGTCATCAAAGCCGGCCAGGGCGCCCTGCTCTATCAAGGGTTGGGCAACAATACTTACACCGGCACCACGCTGGTGGCTGGTGGGCAATTGGAGTTCAACGTGGACGGCACCAACGCCTTTCAAGGACCGCTCGTGATTGGCGACGGCACCGGGCTGAACCATCCCACCGTCGTGGATCTTCAGGAGCTGGAATTTCCCACCTCGGTACCCATCATCATCAATACCAACGGCACGTTGAGCCTGAACAACAACGATGACACCATTGGCACCAACTTGCTGATGAGCTGGGGCGTGATCGAGACCGGCATCGGCACTCTGACCTTGTCGCCTAACTGCACTTTGACGCTGACCAACCTTAATAACAACAGCTATATCTATGGCAATCTGAACATCGGGAGCGGCACACTGACTATTCAGGGGGATGGATTCCTCTGGCTGTTCGCCGTGGTTAGCGGCTCGGCGAATATTGTGGAGTACAGCGGTTTGTCCAACGGCAGCGCCAGCGGCCATCTTTCCTCCACCCTCTGGGAGTTCGCCAACACTTACATGGGCAACTTCACAGCCAATAACTGCCTGATTGCACTGGCCAATTCACAGGCCCTCGGAAACCCATCCAACCAAATGGTCCTCAACGGCAACTCGGGAGTGCAATTGGTGGGCAACATCAATATCACCAACCAATCCCTGACCGTCTATTCCACCAATTTTGATTTTGGTGGCTATACCCTCCAGTCCGCGTCGGCCGGCAACACCGGCGCCACCAATTCTTGGACGGCTAATTTTGTGCTGGGTACCAATTGCGTCATTGATGTGGCAACGAATTGCGCGTTCACCTTGAACATTTCCAATTCCATTTACGGCCCGGGCGGCCTGACCAAAACCGGCCCCGGCAGCCTGGCGCTGGCCGGACCGGGGAATGTCAGCGCTTATACGGGCGACACCGTGGTCAACTCGGGCATTCTCTTCCTCGATTCCGTGAACATTATTCGTTACGGAGCCTTGCGCATTGGCGATGGCGTAGGCGGACCCCAGGCGGATATAGTCCGTTACCTGATGAATTCGTGCATCTACGGCGGCCCCGGCGGCTCCATCGTGGTCATCACCAATTCCGGCCTCCTGGACTTGAACGGTTTTACCGACGACGTCGGCCCGATTTACATGGACGGAGCCGCTATTAACACCGGTGCCGGGCAATTGGAATTATTCCCACCCCTGGCGACACTGAATACCACGAACGGAATATCTTACATCAACGGCAAATTGAGCCTTTCCACGGCCCAGGTTAACATTTTCGCCGTTACCAATGGTCTTGTGATCAGTGCCGCCATTTCTGATCCAGACGGGGATAGCTTCATCAAGACCGGTGCCGGTTACATGTACCTGAGCTTTAGCAATACCTATAGCGGACCCACCATCATCCAAGAGGGCGCGATTGTAGCGGAAAATCCACTGGCCCTTGGTGGAACCTCCAGCGGGGTGGTGGTCAGCAACGGTGCGAGCTTGGAGCTGTCAGGCGGCATTGGCATCACCAACAAGGCGCTAACCTTGAATGGCCTGGGCGTCGGCGGCATCGGGGGTTATGGGTCACTGGATGTTGAAAGTGGCGTCGGTACCTGGGCGGGCCCTATCACCAATAATGCATACAGCTCGTTGGACTCGTTTTTCCCGGGCTCCGCATTGCATATCAACGGCCCGATCAGCGGTGCGGGGAGTCTGGAATTATTTAACCAGGGCACAGGCGGCGGCACGATTTTCTTTGATGGCTCGGCTGCCAATACCTATGCGGGACTCACCACCGTGGATGCCGGTTGTACGCTGGTGCTGAACAAGCAATTTGGCATTGCCGCCATCGCCGGCAATGCGGATGTCTTTGGGACGTTGCGTCTGGCGCAGTCAGTGAACATGCCCGTCTCCGCAGGCGTAACTGTGGAAAGCGGCGGACTGTTCGATCTTTCGACTTCCTATGTTTTGATTGACAAGCTGAACGGCACGGGCACGGTCAACTTTGGTTCTGCGGGCTTTATCCAAGTTGGTGGAAACAATGGCACCAGCGAGTTTGACGGCCCGTTCACGGGCATTGGTTTCCCCTCAGGTTACACGGTCGCCAAAAATGGCGGCGGCACCTTCACGATTGGAGGGAACAGCACTTACACGGTGGGGATTACACATGTGTATGGCGGCACCCTCGTGGTCAATGGCGCCCAGCCGCTCATTCCCGTTACCGTGGAATCGGGCGCAACCCTCGGTGGCACCGGCACGGTCGGCCCCATTACCGCCAATGGCACCATTGCCCCGGGAGACGGCCCGGGCATCCTGAATTCCAGCAACGTCACCTTCAGCGCAACCGGAAATTTTAGCGTGCAACTCACCGGCCCCAGCCCCGGCGCCGGCGGCTATGATCAGTTGAACGTGACTGGCACCAACACGTTGGCCAACGCAACGCTAACCGTGGTCCCCGTCTTCACGACCCCGGTCGCCGTCGGCCAGCAGTTCGTCATCCTCAACAACGACCTGACTGACCCGGTCGTTGGCACCTTCAACGGGCTCCCAGAAGGCTCCACCTTTACAGCGGGCAACTATAAATTTTCCATTTCTTACGTCGGTGGCACCGGCAATGACGTGTTACTCACGTTGAAAACTGTTCCCGGCGCCGCCGTCAGTTCAGCCGTCACCGCGGGCGATGGCAACCACGCCATTGACCCGAACGGTTGCAACAATCTCAGCCTCGTTGTCAGCAATTCGACCGGCAGCGCCATGACCGGCGTCACCGCCACACTCTCCACCACCACCGAAGGGGTCGTCATCACCCAGCCATACGCGCCCTACGGCAACCTGCCCGCCAACGGCACCGGCACTAATCTGGAACCCTTTCAGATCTCGGCCCTCCCCGGCTTTGTCTGCGGCACGCCCATCAACCTCCAGTTGAGCGTCCTGTCCAGCCTTGGCGCCTTCACCATGAATTACGTTTTGCAAAGCGGCGAAACCGCCGCCGTGCCGTCCCGCTATGATGTCACCGGCAACGTGGCCATTCCCGACATCGGCGCCGTGGATTCCACCAACGTGGTCAGCGGGTTCAATCCCACGCCGCTGGATAAGGTTGTTGTCTCGCTTTTCATCACCCATCCCTTTGACTCGGATTTGACGAACATCTCCCTCATCTCCCCGGATGGCACCACGGTGCTGCTCTCTGCGGCCAACGGCGGCGGCGGTCAGAATTATGGTTCGGGCCTGAGCCCGGATTCCGACCGCACCACCTTTGACGATGCGGCGGCCGCTTCCATCACCAACGGCAGCGCGCCGTTTGTGGGCAGCTATCGTCCGCAAACGCCGCTGTCTGCCTTCATTGACAATGCCACGCCCAACGGCAACTGGCATCTGCACATCGCCGACGGTTTTGGCGGGAGTCTGGGCACCTTGCGCGGGTGGTCCCTCTTCCTTTACGGCAACACCTGCGGCACCGGCAGCGGCGCTTGCGATTACTGCCTCACCTCCATCAGTTCAGTGGTCACCAACACGGACGCCACCCAGTCAGATCGCATCTCCCGCACTGGGAGTCCCGCCAGTTGCGGCGCGCTCAAGGCTTGGCCGGGTTATTTTGGTGATGCCATCGCGCGCCACTATGACATCCATGCATTTACCAACACTTCGGCCTCCGAAGCTTGTGTGACTGCCGTGTTAAATTCGTCCGGCGATCTACAGGCC
>Ga0302320_10027487_pt1 | contig 10964 bp, 8 predicted proteins | sample Bog_T0_3_FD_202130 | JGI IMG/M metagenome (GOLD analysis project Ga0302320, IMG submission 202130) | Peat permafrost microbial communities from Stordalen Mire near Abisko, Sweden - Bog_T0_3 | ecosystem: Environmental > Terrestrial > Soil > Wetlands > Peat | place: Sweden: Abisko, Stordalen Mire... | reverse complement strand
GCCGTCGGCAGCGGAATGGCGGATGCGGCCGCGGTACCGGCGGCAATCGTATTGGTCGTGATGGTGGGGAAAAGCGCGGCATACATCCCCGCGGTGAGCGGCCGCGCGGAATAACTTCCCGCATTCACGGGCGTCACCTGCGGCGCGTAATAGAGCACCCGGTTAGCGCCGTCGCACGTCAGAAGGTTGCCGTAAGAATCCACAGACGCGGAAACCGGCGCGATCGCCGTGATACCAGTGTCCGACGTCTTGTTCCCGGTGAGCAGCTGGTTGAAAACGGGGAAATGGATCAGGTCGCCCGCGCCGGGGTCTGCCACCCAGAAGCCGGTTGACGATGCCCCGACGGAAAACGGTGAACTGAGGCCGGCGGTCAGGCTGACCGGCGGCGTGTCGTAGTTATTGATGGCCTCCGCGCTGTTGAAAATCTGCACGCGGTGATTCGCGGCGTCCGCCACCACCACGCGGTCGCTCGGGTCCACGGCCACTCCGCGCGGCGTGTTGAACTGCGGCGGACCGGAGCTGCCTCCCTGCACATAGGTCGTGAAGTTCAGCGACCCCAGAACCTTCGTCGCGCTCATCCCGGTCGAGAACGGCTTCTGGAACATGAGCACGCGGTTGTGGCCCGTATCGCTCACCACCAGCCATCCGCTGTTGGTGACGGATGCATTGGCCGCATCCGCGGTGAGCGCGATTCCCGTGGGACTGCTCAGCGTCTGCGCCGTCGCATCCGTAACAGTGGTCGTGAAGCTGGATTGTCCGATGACAATATCCGCGCTTTCCAGAGCCGTCACGCCTGAAGCGTAGGGAGCGGGAAAACGCAGGATGCGCGAATTGCCGGCATCGGCCACGTACAGATTGCCCGCCGAATCGACTGCCAGCGAGGTCGGCAGATAGAGGCTCTGCTGGTTCGGCATGGTGGCCATGTTGGTCGGATAGTTGATCTGATCGCGCTTGAAATCCGGCTGTCCGATAACCAGGTCCGCAGCCTGCAGCCCTGTCGAGAGCTTATTGAAGTTCTTGAAACCCAGCACGCGGTTATTCTGCGTATCGGCGACATAAAGGTGCGGCGGATTCGAACTCCGATCCAGAATCGCGGCGCCCGCAAAACCCGAAGAGTACGCGATGTTGAATTCTTCGCCCACGATCAGATTCGGCGCGAAATAGGGGAAATCCAGCTGCCCGATGACGCGCGACGCGGTGGCGGTGGCCCCGCTCGGCGAGAGCGCAAACACCAGCACGCGGTTATTCCCGGCGTCCGCCACGTAGAGTTCGGAAGGGGAAACGGCGACATCGACCGGCGAGTTCAGGGAGGAGGACGAGGCGTCGCCATTGCCCTGATTCGCCAGCGAAACAGTGTAAGAGGTCTGCCCCAATACCTGGGTTGCGTCCGGCGAGACCTGCGTCGCCACCGCCGGCCAGGTGCTCACCGGCGGGAATATCGTGACGCGGTTGTTTCCCGTATCGGCCACGATGATCCCGGCCGCGGTACCTGTCACGCCCAGCGGGCTTACCAGCTGAATCTGCGTCGCATTCGTAGTGGGCGGCGGCTGAGAGTTATCGATGCCCGCGATCCGGCTGGCGACTGCGGCATTCGACGAAATACCGGGCGCGTAGACGAGAACGCGGCTGTTGGCGTCCGTCACGAGCAGGTCCCCGGCGGCGTCGAATCCGAGGCCTTCGGGTCCGTTCAGACCCGTCGTCGAGTTGCGCGTTGTGTTCGCCGTGACCGTTACGAAATCCGGCTGACCCACCACCAGCGTGGCTTTCGGCCCGTTGGCGCCGCTCTGCAGAGCGGAAACGGGGAACTCGAGCACCCGGTTATTCCCGGTGTCGGAAACCCACAGATTCCCCGCGCTGTCGAACGCCAGACCATTCCGCACAAAACTGCCGGAGGACGCCAGAGAAAGGGTTGCCGCACCGATCCCCCCCGCGTTCGTGGTCCGCGTGCCGAACCCCGTCTGTCCGATCACCATGTTGGGAAACTGCGCCGACCCGGCCGGCTGCGACATCGGTTTGGGGAAGCGCAGGATGCGGTTGTTGCCGGTATCGGCAACATACACATTGCCACTGGCATCCACAGCGATACCGGTCGGCGTATTCAGCCCCACGCTGCGTCCGGTGCCGGGGCCGCCGGCCAGATTGCTGAACCGGTCCACCTGACCGAGGATCACGTCCGCATACGAACCCGCCGTCAGCTGGGTTGCGTACTGATAGCCGAGAACGCGGTTATTTCCGGTATCCGCGATATAAACGATGGGAGGCGAAACGGAGTTATCGAGGGCGATCCCGGTGGGACCGCTCATCTCGCGCCCTTCCACCACGTTCGGGCCGTTGCCTTCGATCTGATTCGGCGCACTGGCAGTCCCGATGTAATTGGGGTCGCCAACCACCAGTACGGGCTTCTGAAAAAGAGCCTGGCCCTGGACGATGCCGGAAATTGTAATGAAAAGAGCCAGGAACCGAAAAGGACTGGGAAGAATTCTTTGAGGGATGATAGCCACCAGGACTACGTCGAGGATACCACGTCTGTCGAACACGCATTTCCAACCGGGCAAACCGTAACGAGGTCTTGCGAACCGCGTTACGGTTGTGCCTGGGGGCTCTTTCTTAGTGCTTGATCGTGGAACCGGCGGTGCGGGTTTTGGCCGTGCTGGTGCGCGGCTGCTGCCCCACTTCGGTCACCGAAGCGGCTTCTTCATTCACGATGCTCTGCGCGATCTGGTTCAGTTTGGTGTCGGCTTCCTTTTCCTCACCCAGGGTCTTCTCGAGCAACGATGCGATCTTGTCGTGACCGAGCAGCTGCGCGTGGGTCCGGGCACTGCCGTAGCCGGCAATCTCGTAGTGTTCCACTTTCTGCGCCCCGGCAATCAGTCCGGCATCCCGCACCGCGGTCTCGTCGGTGCCCGAAACGATTTCATCGCCTTCTTTCACCAGACCGGCCATCGCTTCGCATTTCTTGCCCTTGGCCTTCTCGCCCAGAGCCTCAAACACCTGCTCCAGCCGTTCCACATGACCTTTGGTTTGATCGAGGTGATCCTCGAATGCCTGTTTCAGCTCTTCCGAAGTGGAGGCCTTCGCCATCTTCGGGAGCGCCTTCGTCAACTGCTTCTCGGCGTCGTAGAGATCCTGGATCTCGTCCAGAAAAAGTTCTTCCAGCGTGGAGACTTTTGCCATAATTGCGTCCTCTCGTTCTGTCTGTTACTGCCTGGTTGGTCCGCCGCCGGCGCGGTAGCCGACGGTGGGTTCATACTCGATGCTGCGGTTGGTCTGCCGGTCGTCGCCGACATAATCCCCGGCATCGGTAATATCGTGCTCCCAGTAGGGCGCGCGCCCGTAGTGCCCGTGCACGGTGGCGGCGAAAGTGGGATCGGCCATGTCCGGCCACGCATTCTTGTCAAATCCGGGGGCGTTTTCGAGAGTTTTCCGGTCCACGTCGAGCACGAACTCATGCTCTCCCTCGTCGATCCGGAAAGCATTCCAGGGCACCGCGAAGAATTTATCTCCGATACCGATAAATCCGCCAAAAGAAAGAACCGCATACGCCACGCGGCCCGAGGGGATATCGATCATAATCTGCTCGATTTTGCCGAGATCCTCTCCCGCGCTGTTGCGCACCCGGTCTCCCGTAAGCGTCGACGCGGAAAGCACCCGTCGCCGCCGCCTCTCAACCGTATATTTCGTTGTGTCTTCCGTCGTGTCGTTTTGTGCGGTATTGGTACCCGCAAACGTTCCTTCAGGCATACTGAGTTCTCCCGTAGCTGAAGCGGCCGATGCTGAGGCGGCGTGCAATTCCTGCCGTTTATGCCTCCGCTTTGATGACTGGTGCAATCCGGAAGCCAGTGATAGGGACCCTACCGGAAAGAGTGCGGCTGTTCGCGATGAGTATGGTTCCCGGCGCGTATACTGAGGTCTGAGTGTTCCCGCTGCTTCTCGCCGCAGCTGCGGTGCTGCCCCCGGTCCCTGTCTTTACCCGCGACATCGCGCCGATCCTCTATAAACACTGTTCCGGCTGCCACCACGAAGGTCAGGTCGCGCCGTTCCCCCTGCTCACGTACGACGACGCCCGGAAGCGCGCACGCCTGATCGCGGATGTTACCCGCGCCCGTACCATGCCCCCGTGGCAGGCCGTCGCCGGTTATGGCCACTTCGCCGGCGAACGCCGACTGACGGCAGCCGAGATCTCCGCCATCCAGACGTGGGCCGCGAAAGGGGCTCCCCAGGGCGATCCCGCGAAACTCCCGCCGCAGCCGGTCTTCAACGACGACTGGCAGCTGGGAACGCCGGACGTTGTGGTCCACCCCCCCGCGTCCATGGATGTTCCGGCCGACGGACCCGATCTCTACGAATGCTTCGCCGTTCCCGTGAGCCTGCCCGCCGAACGCTACATCCGCGCAGTCGAATTCCGGCCCGGAAACAGGCAGGTGACTCACCACGCGCTGCTGTTCCTCAGCACGAGCCGCGCGGCGCACGAGCCGCGTTACCCGTGCTACGGTTCCACTGGTCTGCTGCCCGTTCAGCGGCTCGGCGTCTGGTCTCCCGGCAACGAGCCGATCCAGATGATTGACGGCGCCGCCCTGCCCCTCCGGCCCGGCACGAAACTGGTGGCGCAGGTCCATTACCACCCCGACGGAAAGCCGGAAACGGACCAGTGGAGCCTCGGCCTCTATTTCACGGACACACCGCCGGTCCGGCGCGTTGTCGATATCGACGTCTCAACCCACCTCATCGACATCCCGGCCGGCGACGCTCATTACGTGCTGCGCAGCCACTTCGATATTCCCATCGCGGTGGATGTGGTGGGCGTGATTCCCCACGCCCACCTGCTCTGCCGTGAGATGCGCGGGTGGGCGGTCGAGCCCGGCGGCGCGAAGCGCTGGCTGCTCAACATCCGCGACTGGAATCCGGACTGGCAGGATCAGTACCGGTTTGTGCATCCGGTGCGGCTGCCGGCCGACTCGCGTATTGAAATGGAATTCGTGTACGACAACTCGGCGGGGAATCCGCGCAACCCGCATTCGCCGCCATCAAGAGTCCGCTGGGGACCGGGGACGGACGACGAAATGGGCTCGCTCGACGTCCGCTCGGTGCCCGTTCACATGGAAGAGATGCCGGAACTCAGCGAGGCCATGTGGGGCGCGGTCATGCGGTCCGTGGGCGGCCGATTTTATTCACCGCCGCGCTGAATCGCGGTATCGCGGCTTACTGCATCGCCGCCAGCGATTCCCGCACGGTCGGATTCCTCCCCGCCTCCACATCCCTGCGCCGGATCTGATGAAACTTCGTCAGCACCGCATTGGCGGTCGCCAGAGCCGCCACGCGTTCGGCAAAAGCGCCGATCGCCGCGCCCGGAATCGCATAGAGCGCCACGTCGTCGGTCAGCACATCGAGGTAAGCGCGCGCGCCGCAGCACCCGAGGCTCAGCGCCGACCGGCCGCTATTGCGCGCCTGCGGAATAATCGCGCAGGCCGGGCGGCCCATGGCGGGCGGAAGGCCGCCTTCGAGCTGCTGCGACGCCTCCGAAAGGATGAGCGTCTGGTCCGCGCGCACGAACAGCAGCACCACATCCGGAGCCACCGGCATCTCCGCCAGCGGCCCGTAGATCACGTACTTCGGCTGCGAGGCGAGCACCGGAATCGCGGGAACGTCCTCCGCCCGCACGTAACCGAGATCCGCGAAGGCCTTCAGCGCATCCCCGAGATCGGCGCCCGCCGCCGGGCTCATCTCCAGGTTATGGGTGTAAAGCCCGATCGCGCAGAGCCCGTGATCGGCGGCGGAAGTGGCGAAGACGCGGCCCGCCGCCTCCTGCCAGAAGCGGCACCCGGCCGGGCTGTGTCCCGACCACGTTTCGACGGCCGGCGGAAGGCTCGCCGACAGGCACACAGCCACGGGAGGCTGGCTAAGTTTCAGGGATTGGGTAAGGGTCTGAGCAATCTCGGAGTAAGCGGACATGGAAAAGCAATCGTACCAATGAAAGGTTCACGGCCTGCGTTAGACTGACCTCTGAATGGCGCGCCCCTCATTCCCGCCGCTCGTCGAGAGAGCAACCGACGTCGCCGGTATCCCCAAGGCTTTCCGGCCGAGGCCTCTGCGCGCCGAGGAGATGGACGCGTTCTATTCGGACGCTCTGAACAGGCGCCGGGCAAACTATCTTCTGCGCAGAATCAAGGACGCTCTGGTCCAGTTCGCCGACGAGAGGGCCTTCTTTTTTCAGGGGATACTCTACGGAAACAGAGGCGTCGGCAAGTCGACTGAAATCAACCGCCTGCTGGACAACGGCGACATCAAGTCTCGATTCGTCATCGTCCGGCTGGATGCCCTGAACGACCTGAATCCGCAGTCCTTCAGCGTGGCCGACGTGCTCTTGCTCCTTATCGTCAAGCTGATCACACGCTGTGAGGAGAAATGCCGCGAACTCGGACGAGCCTTCCAGGAGGCCGGAACCATGGTGCGCGATCTCCAGCAACTGCTTGCGCCTTTTTTCCCGGACCTCCAGAGCAAAGACCAGCTTACGCGGACCACCGGAGGAAGCGGTGAGCTGAACGTTCTGACGCTGCTCAAGATCGGTATCCGTGTCGAAGGCCAGCGCAAAGCGGACTCGGTGGCCGCCCGCGAGGCGCTTACGGAGCTGAGCGCCGTCCTCGAACGCCAGATCTCGGCCGCGAAAGACCGGCTGCCGGAATACGAACTGCTGGTGATCGGCGAAAACTTCGATAAGGAACAGATTCCGCAGTCGCTGCTGTTCGAGACCTTCGTGCAGTATTCGAGCGTTCTGCGCGATCTTCGTCTTCACCTCCTTTTCACCCTGCCCGTGCCTTTTGTTTACGCTTTCGGCGAGCAGCTTGCGTTTCGCCGCGAAAGCCGCTACCCCGTCTACGACGTCCCGATCTTTAACGAAAAACACCAGCGGGACGCCGGCGGGTGCGAGGCGCTGATCGAGCTGCTCGAAAAGCGTGCCGATCTCAATGCCATCTTCGCCCCGGAAGCGCTCGAATTGTTGCTGCGCGCGTCCGGGGGCGACCTCTACCGGCTTTTCGCAACAATCATTAACGCGGGCCAGCTGGCGCGCTATCGCTGTGAGGACGACCCTTCGTCCGAGCGCAGAGTTCTGCAGCCCGATGTGGAAACGGCTGTCCTCGAACAGCTCGGCATCTTTCGCAACGAGATGGGCACAGCGCTGAGCGACCCAGACGACACGCCCTGGTCGGAGAAGCTGCAAAAGCTGCGCGCCATCTACGAAGGGAGCCCCGCCGCGAGTGTGCCGGATAAAGCCCTGTATCAGCTGCTGCGCCGTCGCGCGGTATTGTTCTTCAACGGCCGCGGACGTTACGGCGTCCATCCGCTGGCCGTGGAGATCCTGCGCGAGCAGCTGGCTCGCGACCCCACATTCGTGTACCGGGGCGGCGGTCTGGAACTGAACCGGTGACACGGGGCAGCATCCCGTGGGTTGTCCGTTCGGTTCGCGACTGGTCGCTCAGCGTAAAGCAGGGGACGGCGCTGGTTACGTATCGTTCCGGGGGCGCTCGGGAAGAGGCAATACGGCAGCTCACGGCCGAGTTCGAGCACAACGCTTGGCGGTCCGAAACCCTGACCTGCGGCGGCTGCACGGCGCGGGAGTTCGTCGACCGGATTTCGAAAAGCGGCGCCGATGTGCTTTTCGTGCTCGACCCCGACCGCGTCCTGTTTGGCGAGAACAACGAACTCTCTCCCTTCTGGATCAGCTTCCAGCGAGAGACAATCGTGGAACATCCGGGCGTTCAGATCTGGTGGATGCTGCCCAACGCCGCCATCCGCTTCGGGCGGCAGCTTCCCGACGTCAGCCGTTTCTTCCTGTTCCGCGAAGAGCTGACGGATGAGGAAGAGATCCGGCGCGGCGTATCTGCCGATCTGGAGATTCAGCTTCCGCGGCGGGAGATTGTTGCGGAAGACGCCGGCCGTGGCCGGGACCTGCTCGCGAGAGCACTGCGCGCGGCCGGTTCGAAGGCCGACGCTGGACGGGTCTGGCTTGAGTTGGGCGTTCCGGCGATTGACGCATTCCTTCGTGCGGGCCAGACCGGGCTGGCGGTGGACGCCCTTACCAAACTCGCCGCTGCCGCCGGACCGCCCGTGGAAGCTCTGAAGGGGGCCATGACAACTCCTGACGCGAGGGTTGGCGGGGCGCTTCTCACGGTGGGGAGGCTCTTCCACGAGATCGGTCGATGGGAAGAGGCACTGGCGCCGACCGAGGAGGCCGTCCGAGTCTTTCGGCGGCTGGGGTTCCTGCCCCAGCTGGGGACATCGGTGAACAACACGGCCAAGATGCTGAGCTACCTCGGCCGCCCTGAAGAGGCGCTGGCGCAGGCAGAGGAGGCCGTCCGCATTCGTCGGCGGCTGGCGGAGGAGCACCCGGATGCTTTCCTGCCCGCTCTGGCGATGTCGGTGAATAATCTGGCCAGCAGGCTGAGCGACCTCGGCCGCCAGGAAGAGGCGCTGGCACAGGCCGAGGAGTCCGTCCGCATCTATCGGCAGCTGGCGGAGGGGCACCGGAATGCTTTCGTGCCCGATCTGGCGATGTCGGTGAATAATCTGGCCAAGATGCTGAGCGACCTCGGCCGACGGGAAGAGGCGCTGGTGCAGGCTGAGGAGTCCGTCCGCATTTATCGGCGGCTGGCGGAGGAGCGCCCCGATGCTTTCCTGCCCGATCTGGCGATGTCGGTGAATAATCTGGCCAAGATGCTGAGCGACCTCGGCCGACGGGAAGATGCGCTGGTGCAGGCTGAGGAGTCCGTCCGAATCCGTCGGCAGCTGGCGGGGGAGCGCCCCGACGCTTTCCTGCCCGATCTGGCACGATCACTCGCGGTACGGGGAAGCGTTCTCGCGGAAGACCAGCCTGATTTAGCGATGTATTCGTTTTCGGAAGCCATTCGCCTTCTGACGCCAATATTTTCCCGATATCCGCAGGCGCTGGCGCGGCTGATGCGGGAAATTCGTGAAGACTATGTCAAGGCCGCCGAGGCGTCCGGCGTCGAGCCGGACGCGACGCTCCTTGCCCCGATCACCGCGGCCAAGCCAGGGCCGATACTCTAGCGGACGCGCCACCGCGCGCCGCCTCAATGATCGAAATCGCCCTTCGTATCAGCCGTCCGATGCCGCGCTCTTTCGATGCAGCCCTTCAACGTCTCCGCGAAGCGCGCGATCAGCGGTTCATGCGCCATCAAATTGTGTGTCCCGGGCAGCAGGGGCAGTTCCAGCCCTTCGGCCGCCGCCTTGCCCCAGTACATCCGGCGATCCTCGAAGCCGCGGTGTTCCGACTCTTCCGCGGCAAAAAGCGTGATGCGGCCGTCGAACCTGGCCCGGGGGGCTGGTGAAGATTTTTCTCAGGCCGGTGTCCATCGCGATGGCGGCGCGAACCTTGTCCGACGGGCCCCTGCGCAAACGAGCCCTCCGCTGCAGCGCGCGGAAAGGCAGCTGCAGCAGGTGGCTCCTCCAATGCTCGCGAGGCAGTGCGATCAGCTCCCCGGTGAGTTGCTCGATCAACCGCGGCGGCTTCGGCAGTCTGGCATGAGAAGTAATCCCGGGATAATGCGTGTCGATCATGCCGACGAACGCGACAGGCTCGCCCGCGGCGCGAAGCTTCAGCGCGATCTCCACTGCGGCAGTTCCGCAGATTGATCCCGCCAGCTTCGACAGCCAATTCCCTGGTGTCACGTTTTCGAGATTCGTTCGCCCGACGCGCTCAGACAAGGCGTACTCCGACGTTGGCCAGAAACGGCGATCTGGGAAGTGTACGGCCGGCTCCGGGGATCGTCCGCCACTCGGAGAATGGCCGAAGGGGTGGATTATTCGCGTGCTGTAAGAGGTAAGGGCTTTTTCCACCGGCCAGGCGATTGGTATGCATCGTGATTACATCTCGCGGGGCAGGTTCCCGCCACTTTCCATCGCTCCCAGAAAACGACGCTACGCAGGGAGGCCATACCTGATGCGGGCCATCACCTCCTCTGCCTGGCGTGCGCCCGGTTCCGTCAGCGCCGCATCCAGCGGTGTCCTGCCACCGATTTCCGGGTGAGGCGCGGTCAGAAACCGCCTCGTTTGTTCGCGATCCTGCCAGATGTCCTCGGCCATGGCTATCACCCGCGCCAGACGCTCCGTCATAACTTGTCCTTTCTCACTCCTACTCCGCCAACCCAAACGCCATAATGCTCCCGCCCGCCGCCACTCCAATCAGTTCCTTCCCGTCGAACTGATAAACCATCGGCGAACCCTTCCAGTTGGCATTCGCCTCAAACGTCCACAGCGTTTTCCCCGTAACCGCATCGGCCGCCACGAACGCTCCGCCATCCTCGCAGAAGAACACCAGTCCGGTCGACGTCGCAATCGTCCCGCCCCACGACCCGGCATTCCCCACCTGCGGAATCTCCCACTTCACCGCGCCGGTCTGCAGATCGAGCGCCCGCAGAATCCGCACCGGCTTCGTCTGCGCATCCACCCTCTGCGATCCGCCGAGGAACGCCCGTCCGAACGCAAACTCATCCGGCCGCTTCGAATACACCGAACATTTCTCATTGGTCTGCATATAAAACAGACCGGTCGCGGGGTTATACGACGGCGAATACCAGTTCGTCGCGCCGTCCTGTGACGGACAGACGCGCGTGCCCTTTTCACTGGGCTCCTGGCCGGCAACCTTGATCGGCCTGCCGTCCGCGCCGATGCCGGTCGCCCACGTCAGCTCCTTGATGAACTGTTTGGCCAGCAGGAGCTTGCCGTCGGTCCGGTCGAACACATAGAAAAACCCGTTGCGGTTTCCCTGCACCAGCAGCCTGCGGGGCTGCCCCTGCCAGTTCGCGTCGATCACCAGCGGCGTCTCCGTCGTGTCCCAGTCCCACAGATCGTGCGGGGTGGTCTGGTAATGCCACTTCAGCCTGCCGGTCTTCGCATCGAGTGCGAGAATGCTGTCGGAATAAAGATCGTCGCCGCCGCGGTCGTCGCCG
>Ga0302320_10027484_pt1 | contig 10965 bp, 9 predicted proteins | sample Bog_T0_3_FD_202130 | JGI IMG/M metagenome (GOLD analysis project Ga0302320, IMG submission 202130) | Peat permafrost microbial communities from Stordalen Mire near Abisko, Sweden - Bog_T0_3 | ecosystem: Environmental > Terrestrial > Soil > Wetlands > Peat | place: Sweden: Abisko, Stordalen Mire... | reverse complement strand
GACCCCCCCCCCCCCCCCCCCCCCCCCGCACCCGCCCCTCGCCCTGGATCCGGGCATTCCTGGCCAGGGGTGGATAGGCAGGCGGGGGCGGCCGGAACTTCTCCCTGACCTGGGTGAGGTCCAGGTCCATGACCCCGTTTCCTCCGCCCCCGGCCCCGGCGATGGTTCCAGGAGCAGCGCCGGCAGTGGTTCCAGACCCGGCACTGCCCCCGTGCAGCCTGGAGTTGTCCAAGGTTGGCAGTGAGCGGGGCGCTGCGTCAGGCGCCGCCTCCTGGCGGGGATCAGGGGGTTGGGGCGGAGGCCCTTTCGGCTGGCGCTCAGGAGGCGGGGCGGCCGCAGGCACAGGAGCCGGCGCCTGGGAACGAGGGGCTGGCGGAGCAGCCGGAACGGCCCGAACCGGGGCAGGCGCATCCGGAGCTTCCTGAAGGATCACCCCCACCGAATGGATGATGGTCCTCGCGGTCCGGGTCTGCCTCGCCAGCAGCATGGCCGAGACCCCGAAAATGCCGCAGACCGTGAATGTGATGGGAACCGAGACCCAGGGGCTGGCGCCCCGGCCCGCCCGGTTGCCCTCGGACAGGGTTGACCGGTAGACCAGGTCTTCAAGGGATTCCCGGGACTCCATGGACCGTTGCCTCAGAATCGGTATTTCAGGCGGCCCGCGAGGGTGCGCGGCGGGATGACGTGCGTTCCCCCGAACGTGCTCAGGAAGTTGTAGATGCCTTTTTCATCGAAGACATTGAGCAGATCCATCTCCGTGAGCAGGGACCGCCGGTCGGCCAGTTTGAACTCCTGCCCGAGACTGAGGTTCCACACCGTGCGGGGATTGACCCGCCAGTAGTCGCCCGTCAGGCTGTCGTGCACCTGGTGGACATAGGGAATGCCGAAACTGTAGTCCGGGTTGCCCGCCACCGAGGAGGGATCGCCAGCGACCAGGCCAGAATCGTAGCGGCCGATCACCTGCCCGTAGAACCCCTGGTGCTCGTAGCGGACGCCAAGCTGCATCGTCAGTTTCTGATCGTGGTCGATCAGGTAGGGCGAGGTATCGTTGGCCGTGGTCGCGGCGTCGAGCCCGCCCACGGTGGGGTCATAGAAGATCGTGCGGACCGTCCCCGCGCTGATGTAGCCCGACCAGCCATGCACCGGGATCACGTCGACCCGGAGGTCCATGCCGTGGAACCGGCCTTTGGCGGCGGCGATGGGGTAGAGGATGCCGGTGTTCAGGAACTGCGAGTTGTCCGCCGCGTTGGTGCTGTTCTTCCACCAGTAGTCGAGGGTGACCTTGGCCACCTTGCCCAGTTGCTGATCCACACCCACCAGGTAGCTGTCCTGGAGTTCCGGCCTCAGTTGGGCGACCGGCGTCGACAGCCCCGAGGTGGCGGTCCAGACCTGCTGGGAGGTGGACACCGCCAGGCCCTCGTTCTCGGGCGTGATCATCAGGCGGTCGTAGACCACGCGGAACTGTGTGGCCGTGGCCGACAGCCTGTAGGCCAGGCCAAGCCTCGGCTGGAGCTGGTTCTCGGTGTAATCGCGCAGATGGTAGCTGTCGAAGCGCAGGCCCAGGCCGAGGCTCCAGGGCCCGGCCTTCAGGTCATCCTGGAGGAAGGCGGAGGCGAGGACCGGTGTGATCCGGTCATCGAACTGGAAGATGTTCCCGCCTCCAGCCGGGGAATAGGGATAAAGAGGGTCCCCCGGGCTGACCTGGGACGGATCCGTGATGGCGAAAGCGAAGGTCTCGTGCAGGGGGTAGCGGACATATTGGAGGCCGGTCTTGAGCGTGTTGCCCCCGTTCACCTGGGTATAGGTGGTCACCAGTCCCTGGTTGTCCAGCGTCTGATCATGCCGGGCCCACTCCGGGGTATCGGGACCGCCGGCCGCGAACCCTGGTTCCAGGTTCTCGGTCGGGATCAGCCTGGAATCACCATGGCGCTGGAAAATGGAGGTGGTGAGGCTCTGGGAGGCACTGAAGAGGCGGGTCCAACCCAGGCTCAGGTTCTGATCGGTGTTCTCCACCCGCTGGTTCATGCCAGTGGCCTGCTGGCTGGCGAGGTTCACCACATCCCGATTGGTCTGGCCGCCGCTCAGGGAGACCCGCAGCGTGTCCCGGTCGGAGAGCACCCAGTCGAAGCGGCTGAACAACCGGCCGGTGGCCCCGTGGTTGTGCAGGTTGTCGAAGTTCACAGGATCCAGGAACCGGTCGCTCTGGGAACCCGCGGCCGCCAGGAAGTAGCCGAAGCTGTCCTTCCCGCCCCGGACGCTGGTGCCGGCCTCGTAGGTCTTGAACCGGGCCGCGCCCAGGGAAGCTTCCCCTTCGAAGCCGTTGGGCGTGCCCAGCCCGGATTTCGAAGTGAGGTTGATCACCGCCCCGGGCTTGCCTCCATATTCGGCGCTGATGCCGCCGGTGATCACCTCCATGCTCTCCACCTGGGCCGGGTCCATGGAGTTGGAAAAGGTGGCCTGGACCTGGTCAGTGACCGGCACCCCGTCCACCATGTACATCACCTGCCCATGGCTGCCCCGGAAATGAAAGCGCCCATTCTCATCCTCGATGAAGCCCGGGGTGGTGAGCAGGATGCTCTCCAGCGCCCTGCTCTGCACCGCCGCGGGGGTCTTCTCGATGGTGCTCTTGTCGATCTCCAGGTGGCTGGAGGGGTGGTCCTCGAGCAGGCTGGCCTGGCCTTCCACCACCACCGTCGCCGACGCGTCCTGCAGGGTGAAGTCCTGCTTCAGGGGCAGGTTGGAGCGCACCGCCAGCGTGCGCTCCGCCGTGCTGTAGCCGGGTCCCCCAGCATTCAGCCGGTAGTCGTTGAAAGGAACATTGTAGAGAATGAACCGACCCTTGGCATCCGCCTGCACGGCCTGGCGGTAGCCTGAGACCTTGCTCTCCAGGACGACCACGGCTCCGGCCACGGCCTTCCCTTGCTCATCAAGAACCCGACCGGAAATGGAGCCCCTGGTGGTGGCGGGACCAGCGGCCAGCAGAGAACCCACCACGGCCGCATAAACAATGCAATTAATCCTACTTAGATTCATATCCCCTCTTCAAGGCCATTCCTTAATAGAAATTAGTTCTATTTGTTCCCGAGGTCAATAGAAATGATTTTCATTTGCAGGGCCCCTGCCCGAGCCAACCCAGGACGGTCCCGGTGGCAAAAGGGAAACATGCGGCCAAAAAAAATAAAACAATCATTTTTAGATGGGGTCTGGACTGGGTTCCGGACAGCGTGGCACCTGGTTCTGAAATCGGCTGACGTATAGGTCCAGGGCGGCCGCTGGGCAGCACCCAGAAAAGGCCTTCACGTGATCCCGCAAATGCCAGAGCCGTGGCTGGGCCCTTGACAGAGGGCTGTCAGGACTGAAAGACCCCTTGGTAAAACGATCCCCAAATAATAACGCTTATATTTTTCCCAGCCTTCGCGCTTGCCCTGGGCCGGTTTCCTTTAGATTGGGCAGCCTCCGGAAGAAGTTCCGGCAAACATCTTAGTTTAGCCATTTCATCTTTTATCTCCTTCATCCCCATTCATCCTGTTCATCCCCGTCGAGAAGACCTTGGGTGCAACCGCGCGAACTGTTCCAGCGGCTCGGCATCTTCCTCGGCATTTTTTCGACGGGGATGAAGGAGATGAACGGGGATGAAAAACGGATAAAAGCTGGCATATCTTAACCAAGGTTGTCGGCCCAGTGTCTTCCGAAGATGCCTTGCGCCCGGAGGAATCCCGGCTTGGCACAACTGAATGCTGGGGCTGTAGAGCAATGCTATTTGGGAATCGATTACTAGTTCCGGTCCAGCACCACGAGGGTCACATCGTCGGAGAAGACCGCGGGCTGGTTGAAGGCCACCGCCTGCTCGATGATCCGGTCGGCCGCGGCTTCCCCGTCCGCCGGCAGATCCCCGCAGATCTCCACCAGGCCCTCCTCCCCCAGGTAGCGCCGGTCCTCCCGTTCCACCTCGACCAGGCCGTCGGTGTAGAAGACCAGACGGTCGCCCGGCCCGAACGGGCAGACCTGCTGCGCGAAGGGCAGGGTCTCGTCGATGCCCAGCATGAACCCCTTGCCGCCCAGGACTTCCGCGCGCTTGGGGCCGCCGCTGGCGCCCTGCCGGATGAGCAGGGGCGCCGGGTGGCCGGCCGAGACGTACTGCATGGTGCCCGAAACCGGGTCCAGCCGGGCCAGGAAGGCGGTGGCGAACTGTTCGGAAAGGGTGCTTCGGGCCAGATCCCGGTTCATGGCCTGGGCCCAGGCCAGGGGGCCGTGCCCGAAGCGCAGCTGGCTTTCGAAGAAGGTCTTGACCATGGCCGAGATCAGCGCGGCGGTCACCCCGTGCCCGCTCACATCGGCGATGAGGAAGGCGACGCTCTGGTCCGGGAGGGCCTGGATGGTGTAGATGTCGCCGCCGATCCCCTCGGCCGGCAGATAGCGGTGGGTATAGCGCAAGCCCGAGACCAGCCCGGGGATGACGGGCAGCAGGCCCATCTGCAGCCGGGCCGCCAGGTCCAGTTCCGCGGTCATCCGGTCCTGGAACCGGGTGAGCTCCAGATTCTGGCGCTTGATCTCCTTCTGCATGGCGATGATCCGGAAGGCCGATTCCACCTTGGCCATGACCTCCTGGGCATGGAAAGGCTTGGAGATCATGTCGTCGGCGCCCAGGTTCAGGCCGCCGATCTTGGAAGCCAGCCCGTCCATGGCCGAGACCAGCACGAAGAAGATGTCCCGGGTCCGGGGATCCCCTTTCACCAGCTGGCAGAGCTCGTCCCCGGCCATCTCCGGCATGCGCAGATCGGAGAGGATGAGATCCGGCTGCAGCTTGGCCATCTCCTCCAGGGCCATCCGGCCATGCTCCGCCAGGAGCACCTGGTAGCCGGCGCGCTTCAGGTAGAAACTGAGAATATCCCGGATGGGCGCTTCGTCGTCGACGACCAGAACCACGCCTTTATGCATACACCGCCTTTCGGAAGTTCCGTCCGGCTATGCCCCCCGAAGCGCGTCCTGCTCGGTGGTGAAGATGGAGAAGTAGTTGGTCAGGTTGGTCTGGTCGAAGGTCTTCTTCACCTGGGGCGGGAGGCCGCAGAGGTGCAGCTTCCCGCTGTTCTTGTCGACGCTGTTCCGGGCGGCCACCAGCAGGCCCAGCCCGGACGAATCGATGAAGCTGACGCTCTCCAGGTTGATCACCAGCAGCTTGGGCTGCAGGGTGGTGACCGTGTCCCTGATCACATCCCGAAGCTGGGCGGTGACCTCGAAGTTCACCTTGCCCTGGATGGTGACCACCGAGGCATTGCCCTCCTGGCGGGTCTGAATGTTTAACATGATGCCTCCTGCGTCACAATCCCTTGCAAAACCCGCCTTCGGGCGGCATTCCGCTTCCGGCGCTGAAACTTCACGTGCATTGTGGGTCCAGCCAGGCTGGTTTCGAACTCGTTTCTTTCCATGAACCGAACTTCGGGTGCACAGAAGAAAGTAGCCTTCTCCAGCCCCGGGATCAACTCTGGAATATGGAAAAGTTCCATCAATCGCATCCTCGCGGCCGCCCCGGGACGCCTGGGCGCCCCGGGGAACCGTTGCCGGATCCTAGTGCACCGCGAAGGCGGCGACCAGGACATAGATGACCAGGGCTTCGATCAGGGCCAGGCCGATGATCATGGTCGTGCGGATGTTGCCGGCGGCCTGGGGGTTGCGGGCGATGCCTTCGCAGGCGGCGGCCACCGCCTTGCCCTGGGCCATGCCGCAGCCGGCGGCCGCGATGGCGAGGGAGATGTGGGCCAGGAACTGGCCTTCGAACAGGCTCTTCTGGACCACGGCGGGCGCGCCCTGGGCGAACGCGGCCACGGCCAGGGTGAACAGGAAGGCGGTGGTGAGGAACTTCTTCATGGGGACACCTCTAGGGTATGGGGGCGGGGGGTTCGGAATCCCGTCGCCGGAGAATTGCAGAGGGAAGGGCTAGTGTTCGTGCGCCACCGCGCCGGAAACGTAGATGGTGGCCAGCATGATGAACACGAAGGTCTGGATCAGCCCGAAGAACAGCCCCATGACCATCAGGGGCACCGGCACCACCAGAGGCACCAGGGTGAAAAAGATCCCCGACACCACATGCTCGCCGGCGATGTTGCCGAACAGGCGCAGGCTGTGGCTGAGGATGCGGGAGAACAGCCCCAGCACCTCCAGAGGCCACATGAGGATCCACAGGAACCAGACCGGGCCGGCGAAATGGCCCAGGTAGCTGCCGATGCCGTGCTCGCGCATGCCGTGGAAGTTGTAGTAGAGGAACACCACCAGGGCGCAGCCCAGGGTGACGTTCCAGTTGGCCGTGCCCGAGCCCAGCCCCGGCACCAGCCCGAACAGGTTGTTGAGCAGGACGAAGAAGCCCAGGGTGCCGATGAGGGGCATGTAGCGGTCCGGGTCGTGGTCCACGTTGTCCGAGACCAGGGTCCGCACGAAGCTGAGCAGGTACTCCATGGTCTGCTGGAAGGGGCCGGGCAGGCGCGCCATCCGGAACCGCACCGCCAGGGCCAGGGCCATGGTCACCAGGGCGGCCAGGCACGAGATGAGCAGGTGATCGTAACGCTCCAGAAAGGAGAGCGGCATGCCGTGGGCGAAGGTGCCCCAGGGGTGCCGGGTCAGGCCCAGCATCCAGGTCAGGAAGACGGCAAAGCCCGAAGCATGGTGTTCCATAATGTGAACCTCAGACGGTATTGAACCTAACTACTTTCATCCAGGCACGGCCGGAACATGAGGTAGACCGCCTCGACCAGGATGGACGCGATGAACAGCAGAATGCCGGTGACGGAAGGAATGACCTCCAGAGGGAAGCAGTCCATGATGCCACGCAGGATAAACGCGATCAACGCCAGTTTGACCACCACCAGGCACCCGAACACCCAGCGCATGCGCACCGAAGGGGTCAGCATCCGCGCCACGATCCAGCGGTGCAGGTTCCAGAACAGCATGCTGGCCAGGCCCGCCAGAGTGAACACCAGGGCCGCCCGCCAGGACCGCAGGCACCATCCGGCCGCCCCCAGCACCAGCAGCCCCGCCTGGTACCAGGCAATCCGGGTCAGGTGGGCTGACCCGGCGTCATCCTGCATCGCCGCCGCCATCCCCGTCCCCTTTGCCCCCGCCGTCCATGCGGTTGAGCCGGACCGTCACCTTGTACAGCTCCCAGAACCCGGTGGCCGCCCCCCAGACCAGGCCCACCCCCATGCCGATCTTCGGGTGCCCCAGCAGGCCCCCCAGCCAACGCCCCAGGAAATAGCCCAGCACGATGGCGATGGGGAACACCATGCCCAGGGCCATGAGGTCGCCCCAGATGGCCCTCTCCTTGGGATTCACGTCCTTTTTCCCCGAGAACCTCACGCGCAGTCCCTTCCCCCAGGCCACAGCACAACCTTAGCACCCGGGCCCGGAGGGATGTGTTGGACAATGACCGCCGGAGCGCCACCATGTGCCTGATCCTGCTAGCCTGGCAGACCCACCCGGAGTTCCCCCTGGTGGTGGCCGCCAACCGCGACGAGTTCTACGCCCGGCCCAGCGCCGCGGCGGGCCGCTGGCCCGCGGACCCCCGGATCCTGGGCGGCCGCGACCTGGAGGCCGGGGGCACCTGGCTGGGCCTGCGCGAAGACGGTCGCTTCGCCGCGGTCACCAACGTGCGCGAACCGGGCGCGCCCAAAAATCAGCTTGTCTCGCGTATACACAAAGTGGATACCGAGAAAGGCAATAGGTCCCGGGGCCTGCTGACCCGGGACTTCCTGCTGGGCGACCAGACCCCCGCCGAGAGCGCGGCGGCCATCGACGGCGCCGGCTATTCCGGCTTCAACCTGCTGCTGGCGGACGCCGGTTCCCTCTGGTACCGTTCCAACCGGGACGGCGCCCCCCGCCAACTGGGCCCCGGCGTCTATGGCCTCTCCAACCACCTGCTGGACACCCCCTGGCCCAAGCTGGTCACCGCCAAGGGCAGGTTCATCGAGGCCCTGGCCGGCCTCCCGGCCTTCGGCCCGTTCTTCAGCATCCTCGCCGACGAGGAGATCGTGCCCGACCCGCAGCTGCCCCAGTCCGGCCTGGCGCTGGAATGGGAACGCCTGCTCTCCGCCATTTTCGTCAAATCCGAACCCTACGGCACCCGGGCCTCGACGGTGCTGACCCGGGACCGCCTGGGCGCCTGCGCCCTGGAGGAACGCCGGTTCGGCCCGGGCGGGTTACTGGATTCCGGTCCCTCGACTTTGAAGACGGCTATACGATCGTAGCGGCCCAGTCCAGCAGCTTGGCGCCGAAGCAGGTGCCCAGCAGCACCAGGGCGCAGGACAGACCCACCACCCAGGTGGTGATGACGCCCATGGCCCGGGGCGCCTCGGCCTCGGGCGCGGGGTCCTTGAAGTACATGAGGGCCACCACGGCCAGATAGTAGTAGGCCGCCACGGCGCTGGTGAGCAGGGCGATGACCGTGAGGGTCACGTGACCCTGCTCGATGGCCAGCTTGAACAGGAAGAACTTGCTGAAGAAGCCCACCAGCGGGGGCACCCCGGCCAGGCTCAGCAGGATCACCATCATGGCGAAGGCCATCAGCGGCCGGGTGCGGCCCAGGCCGCGGAAGTCCTCGATCCGTTCGCCGACCCCCTTGCCCTGCAGGAAGATGATGATGGCGAAGGCGCCGCTCTGCATGAGCAGGTAGGTGAACATGTAGAGCCAGACCGCCTGGGGCCCGCCAGGGACCCCGGCGCTCATGACCCCCAGCAGCATGTAGCCCACGTGGGCGATGCTGGAGTAGGCCAGCAGGCGCTTCATGGTCTGCTGCTTCAGGGCGGCGATGTTGCCCAGGATCATGCTGGCCGCGGCCACGAACGCCAGGGGGGCGGCCCAGTCGTTCTGGACCCCGTTGAGGGCGCTGCCGAACACCCGCAGGAAGGCGGCCAGGGAGGCGGCCTTGGGCGCCATGGACATGAATGCGGTGATGGGGGTTGGGGCGCCGTCATAGGCGTCCGGCGACCACATGTGGAACGGCACCGCCGCCACCTTGAAGCAGAAGCCCACCAGCACCATCAGCACCCCGGTGAACACCAGCAGGCTGCTGGATTTGGGCACCAGGGCCAGCTTGTCGCCCAGCTCCACCAGGTTGGTAGTGACCCCGCCGGCGGCGGCGAACAGCAGGCTGATCCCGAACAGAAGGATGCCGCTGGAGAAGGCGCCCAGCAGGAAGTACTTCACCCCGGCCTCGATGCTCCGCTCCTGGGTGCGGAAATAGGCCACCAGGATGTAGATGCAGAGCGCCATGAGCTCCAGGGAGAAATAGATGGAGATCAGGTCGGTGGCGCCCACCAGGAACAGCATGCCGGAGATGGAGAACAGCAGCAGCGCGTAGTATTCGACCGTCTGCTCCTCCATGGCGTCCAGCTGCAGCTGGCTCAGCAGGATGGTGATCACCCCGGCGGCCAGCACCAGGTACTGGAAGCCCTTGGTGAGGCCGTCCACTTCGAACATGTCGGAAAAGCCCAGGCCGTGCGGAGTGCTGTAGACGCTGAGGCCGGCGGCGAACAGGGCGATGATGGAGACGTAGGCCCAGCGGCGCTTTTCGCCCCGGGGCACGAACAGGTCCCCCGGCCAGAGCATCACCGTGGCGGTGATGATCAGGATGATCTGGGGGAACAGGAGCGGGAGATCCCGTTGCAGGGCCCCCCACAGACCGGCGGCGAAAGGCATCAGTTACCTCCCTCTTCCGATTCAGACTTGGCTCCGGGCAGGCTCATGGCCGCCATGCCGGCCTGGGCCGCGGCCTTCTGGCCGTCCGCCATGGCCTGCATCCTGTCCTCGGCCTCGTAGAAGGCCGGGTTCACCTGCTGGACCAGCTTGACCACCGGCGCGCGCAGCACGTCCATCATGGCCTTGGGGTAGAGGCCGATCCAGAAGGCGACGATGACCAGGGGCACGAAGTAGGCGATCTCCCGTGCGTTCAGGTCGGCCATCTTGGTGTTGACCTCGCTGATGGGGCCGAACATGGCCCGCTGGAACAGCCAGAGCATGTAGGCGGCGCCCAGGATGATGCCGGTGGTGGCCAGCACCGCCAGCCAGGGGGCGGCCTGGAAGGCGCCCTGGAGGATGGCGAACTCGCCGATGAACCCGTTCAGGCCGGGCAGGCCGATGCTGCTCATGGTCATGATCATGAAGATGGTGGCGTAGACCGGCATGGTCTTGGACAGCCCGCCATACTCCGCGATCATGCGGGTGTGGCGCCGCTCGTAGACGATGCCCACCAGGAGGAACAGCGCGCTGGTGGAGATGCCGTGGTTGAGCATCTGCAGGATGCCGCCGGTGATGCCGTTGGGGTTCATGGCGAACAGGCCGACCATGCACAGGCCCAGGTGGCTCACGGAGGAGTAGGCCACCAGCTTCTTCATGTCCTTCTGGATCATGGCCACCAGGGCCCCGTAGATGACGCCGATCAGGGCCAGGCCCATGAACCAGGGCATCAGCTCCATGGTCGCCTTGGGCGCGATGGGCAGGAGGAAGCGGATGAAGCCGTAGGTGCCCATCTTCAGCAGGACGCCGGCCAGCACCACGGAGCCCGCGGTGGGGGCCTCCACGTGGGCGTCAGGCAGCCAGGTGTGGAACGGGAACATCGGCACCTTGATGGCGAAGCCCAGGAAGAAGGCCAGGGCCAGGAGGATCTGGAAGGTGTGGCTCTGCTGGGCGACGGCGGCGGACATGGCCTGGAACGAGGCGATGGACATGTCGTAGTGGCCGGTGGTCTTGAACTGCAGGAAGTAGATGGCCAGGATGGCCACCAGCATCAGCACCGAGCCGGACAGGGTGTAGAGGAACAGCTTGATGGCCGCGTAGAGCCGCTGGGGGCCGCCCCAGATGGCGATCAGGAAGTACATGGGCACCAGCATCAGTTCCCAGAACAGGTAGAACAGGAACATGTCCTGGGTGATGAACACGCCCATCATGCTGAACTGCATGACCAGGAGCCAGATGTAGTAC
>Ga0302320_10027482_pt1 | contig 10966 bp, 8 predicted proteins | sample Bog_T0_3_FD_202130 | JGI IMG/M metagenome (GOLD analysis project Ga0302320, IMG submission 202130) | Peat permafrost microbial communities from Stordalen Mire near Abisko, Sweden - Bog_T0_3 | ecosystem: Environmental > Terrestrial > Soil > Wetlands > Peat | place: Sweden: Abisko, Stordalen Mire... | reverse complement strand
GAGGCACGGTATGCCGTGCTCGCGGGCGTAGCCGGCGGCGGCGATCTTGCCCTCGAGGCCTCGCTCGCCGAAACCGCCGGGAATGACGATGCCGTCCAGGCGGTCGAGACGGGTGGGGGCGAGCATGCCCGTCACCTCCTCGGCCTGGACCCAGTCGATCTCAACTTTCGCCCCGTGGTGGAAACCGGCGTGGCGGAGCGCCTCGACGACCGACAAATAGGCGTCGGGCAGATTGACGTACTTGCCGATGACACCGATGCGGACCACCTCGGAGGCGGCGCGGATGCGGGCCACGAGCGCCTCCCAGCGGGAAAGGTCGATGCGACGATCCGGGTCGTCGAGACGCAGGATGCGGCAGACGATGTCGTCGAGGCCCTCTTCGTGCAGGGCCAAGGGGATCTCGTAGATGTTCTCGAGATCGATGGCGGAGACGACCGCGTCAGTGGAGACGTCACAGAGCAGAGAGATCTTGTGCTTCAAGGTCTCCGACATCGGCCCGTGACTGCGGCACACGATGATGTCGGGCTGGATCCCGCGACTACGCAGCTCGGTAACTGAGTGCTGGGTCGGCTTGGTCTTCTGCTCTCCGGCGGGCAGGGAGTGGGGCACGAGGGTCAGGTGCAGGTAGCAGACGTTGTCGCGGCCGACGTCGCGCCGGAACTGGCGGATCGCTTCGAGGAAGGGCACGATTTCGATGTCACCGACGGTGCCGCCGATCTCGCAGATGACGACGTCGATGTTCTCGCGCCCGAGGCGGCGAATCTTCTCTTTGATCTCGTCTGTGATGTGCGGGATGACCTGCACGGTCTTTCCCAAATAGTCGCCCCGACGCTCCTTGGCGATCACAGAGGAGTAAATCTGGCCCGTCGTGGCATTCGAGTCCTTGTGCAGTGACACGTCGATGAAACGCTCGTAGTGCCCAAGGTCGAGGTCGGTCTCGCCGCCGTCTTCTGTGACAAACACCTCACCGTGCTCGAAGGGGTTCATCGTGCCCGGGTCGACGTTGATGTAAGGGTCGAGCTTGCACATCGTGACTCTCAAGCCACGCGATTTGAGGAGTCGGCCGAGGGAGGAGGCTGTGAGCCCCTTTCCCAAGGAACTCATGACTCCACCTGTAACGAATACGAACTTCGTCACCATCTCCTCCCGTCCCGGTTCAATCTAGGCTACCCGAGCCCCGCGAGACCGTGACGGACCTGGTACCCAGTCCCAACAGCTCTTTCGCATGCCGCCGGGCCGCCGGGCTGTCCGGGTGACCGGAAAGCATCCTGGAAAGCTCGACGATCCTGTCGTTGCCGGTGACCGGGTGAGCCCCGGCCACGGTGCGACCCATTGCCTCGGTTTTGGACACAAGTACTTGTTGGTCTGCGAAGGCTGCCACCTGGGCGAGATGGGTCACGACGAGGACCTGGTGATCTCGCCCCAGGGCACTCAGCGCCCGGCCGACGGCGAGGGCCGCCTCTCCCCCGACTCCGGCGTCAACTTCGTCGAAGACGAGGGTCGGGGGGGCGGCCGAGAGCACCAGGCGGGTGGCGAGCATCGCCCGGGCTAGCTCACCGCCAGAGGCAACCTTCGCGAGCGGCAGTGCCGGCTCGCCCGCGTTGGCCCCGAGGAGGAACTCCACTGAGGATCCGGCTGCGTCGTCGCTCACGCGAACTTCGAGACGGGCACCGCGAAGCGCCAGCTCCTGCAGGTGGGCCTCGACGGCGGCGGCCAGCTTGGGGGCTGCGTGCCGGCGGGCGTCGCCGAGTGCTTGTTCGGCATCGCCAAGAGCGCTGGCCGCGGCCAGGCGCCGCTCCCCGAGACCATGACGGGACTCCTCAGCAGCCTCGAGCTCATCGAGCCGGGCCGCTGTCGTCTGCCAGAACTCCAAGACGTCTTGCAGGCTCGGGCCGTACTTGCGGCGAAGCTCGGAGAACAGGTGCAGGCGCTGGCGGACAGCCTCCAGCCGCTCGGGATCTTCTTCCAGACGCTCATCTTCAAGCCGCAGTTCCCGTACGACGTCGGCTAACTCGGCCTGGATCGCCCGCAATGGCTCGGCGAGACCCAAAAGGACGTCGTGGGCGACAAGCTGGCTCACTGCCCGGCCGATTCCCTCACTCGCCCCGCCGCTGTCCGCCGAGCTCACCTCCGATCCGATGAGGGCCTCCCGAGCCTCGGCGACAGCTGCTCGCAGGAGGCCGATCTGGGCCAACACCGACTCCTCCGACGCGAGCTCTTCCTCCTCGTCGGCGGACCTGATGGCCGCGGCGGAGATCTCCTCTGATTGGAAGCGGAGCAGGTCGACGGCACGGGCGAGCTCACGGGGATCGCCCCCGAGCTCCTGCAGGCGGGTGTCGATGGCGGCGAGCTCGCGCCGCGCCTTTCCGACGGGCTCGAGGTCGACACCGGCGAAGGCATCGAGGGCGTCTTTCTGTGCCGACTGGCGGAGAAGCGACTGGTGCACGTGCTGGCCGTGCAGGTCGACGAGCTCGTCGCCGACCTCCGCCAGAAGAGACACCGGCGCCATGCGCCCGTCCACATATGCCCGGGAGCGCCCGCTCGTCGGGACGACCCGGGAGAGCACGACTTCCCGCTCGCCGAGGAGAAAACGCCCCTCGATCTCAGCTTCCAAAGCACCCGTCCTCACCATTGAGGCATCGGAACGACCGCCTAAGAGCAGCTCGAGCGCTTCGACGACGAGGGTCTTGCCGGCGCCCGTTTCCCCAGTGAGCGCCGTCATCCCGGGTCCGATAACAAGCTCGAGGTCCGCGATGACGCCCAGGTCACGCACGCGCAGCTCGACGATCATCGCCCGTTCAGCGATCCGTCAGGCCAAAGCGGTGCCGCAGCTTGGCATGGAAATCACGCACGCCGAAGCTGACAAGGCGTGCCGGCTTGGCTGCGGGCCTGCACACCACGCTGTCGCCCAGCCTCAACATGACAACTCGCGCGCCGTCGACGACCGCCGCAGCGTCCCTGTCGTCTACCACGGTGAGACGCACTTCTTCGGACGGCTCGAGAACGAGCGAGCGGTCAAAGAGCATGTGGGGCGAAACGGGCGTGAGCACCATCGCCCGTAAAAGTGGAGAGACAACCGGACCTCGGGCAGACAGATTGTGGGCGGTGGAACCCGTCGGTGTCGATACGAGTATCCCGTCGGCGAGATAGGTGAGAAATGGGCGGCCGGAGATCTCTACAGCCACGTGCACGGTGTGACCGGGCTCGGTCCTCTCCACGATGGCGTCGTTGAGCGCCGTGTAGAGGCCCGGGGCACTCCCGGTGAGCTCGACCTCGAGAGCCATACGCTCTTCGACGAGGAAGTCGCCCACGAGCATCCTTTCGAAGGCGGGCTCGAGGCCGGACGGCTCGACAGCGGTGAGATAGCCCATCCGCCCCAGGTTGACTCCGAGGACGGGCACGCCTGCGCCAAGCACGAGGTCGACGGTACGAAGCATCGTCCCGTCGCCGCCGAGGCTGATGGCGAACTCGAAGTCTTCGTTTCCCTTGAGCTTCGCCAAGTCCTGCGCCTGGCGTACCTCGACGACCTTGCGGTCCTGTCTCTCCCACCACAGCCTGGCATCATTGGCCATCTGCCAGGCCGCTGGGCGCTCGGGATGGACCACGAGAAGAATCGACGCCATAACCGCCATACTTGCGGTCCACGTGACGAGATGCCACCCCTAGGGGAGATACCAAGGGCTCAAGTGGCTCTGGGCTGGGCTTTCTTGGATGCGGCGGCCTTCTTCGGTGCAGCCTTCTTCTGGGCAGTGACCTTGGCCGATGTCGCCTTCTTCGCGACAGACTCTGCCGGAGCTGCCTTAGCAGCGGCTGGTCTCCTCGGGGCGGCCGCCTTCTTGGCCGTGGCCTTCTTAGCAGCGGGCGCCTTCTTGGCGGGCGCCTTCTTGGCGGATGCCTTGGCGGGTGCCTTGGCGGGTTTGGCGGCTCTCTTCGTCGCTGTCATGGCGGCATCTACAACTGGCGCTGCCGCTTTAGTCGTTCTCTCGACGAACCCCTGTACGGCCTTGATCACGTCCTGGTTAGTCGCGTGGTTGAACTCCTTGACCTGGTGACGGATCTCCTTGCGCACGAAGCCCCCGACCTGCTCGGCGGCACGCCGGCCCCGCTCGACCATCTCCTCGGCCCAGTCCTCGGCGCGCTCGCGCCCTGACCCGCTCTCTTTCATGATGTCCTGGGCGACGGCCTCGAGACGTCTACGGCTCGCCTCGGTGAACTCCTTGCCGGCTTCTACATATCTATCAAGCGGACTCTGTTTGGCCATGGTGCTAATAATACTCCTTTGCTTGCAATAGCAAGCAGCACCGGACCCCTCGTCACCATGCCCGCTCGCCAATGTTGGCGGCGCTTTTTACAAGCCCGCCGTGTTGACAAGAGAAAGCAGATCGGGCGCTTCGAGATCGGGGTCCGGGTCCAAAGCACCATGGCCAGGGCGTGTCACCCCGGTCAGGACGAGACCGAAACGGGTCTCCAGCCTTCGCGCCAGGAGGCCGTCGGTCGAGGCTCGGTCGCCCACGACTATCTCGACTTCACCGATCCGCTCGCGCACCAGGCCAACGGTCGGAGAGTGGGGCTTGCCCGCCACTATCGGCTCGGTTTGGCCAGCGCACGCCACGGCAGCAAGAAGTGACCCCGCCCCTGGGAAGAGGCCCTTGGGTGTCGGGAAAGTGGCGTCCTCATTCGTGCCGACGAGGCGGGCGCCCCCGTGCAGGGCGCTAGCGGCAGCAGCGAGGGCACCGTAGTCGAACGACGGGTCCATACCGACCACTACGGCGTCGAAAGATCCATCGGCGTCGTCCGGGCGCGCCGTGGAGACTCCCCGTGCCTGGAGCTCTTCGATGATTCCCGGTCCCCCGAGCACAAGTGCCCGCTCACCGGGTTCGAGGAGTCGCGCTGCCGCCATAGCCGAGCTCAGTACGTCGTCTGGATCCGTAGGCATTCCCATCCGCTCGAGCTTCGCGAGGTGGTCAGAGCGTCTCGGATAGGAGTTGTTCGTCAACATGACAACGCGCTTGCCCGAAGCCCGCAGGCCGGTCACGGCCTGTGCCGAGCCCGCAATGGGCTCATCTGCCAGCCACACGACACCGTCACAATCAAGGAGCCAAGTCACGGTCAGATCCTCGCAGACCAGGCGCCGCCTCGTGTGCTACGCAAGTGCAATGGCTCGTCTGGAACCCTTCAGCGCAATCCGCTACGACTCTCATCGCATTGATCCCGATACCGTCGTGGCGCCGCCCTACGACGTCGTCAGCCCGCAAGAGCGCGCCCTGCTCGCTAAGCGGAGCCCCTACAACGCCATTTACCTGGACCTTCCCGCTCCCGACGAGTCGAGTGGTCTCGACCAGTACGAAAATGCCGCCCGCATCCTCCACAGCTGGCTGGCAAACGGCATATTGAGACAGGACAGCTCAGCTGCTTTTTATGTTTACCGGATGACATTTCACGACGACCGCGGACACCGACAGGCGATGACTGGCCTGCTCGGGGCTCTCGGCCTCGATCTGTCGGGGGGCGGGGACGTGCTGCCCCACGAGCAGACATTGCCAAAAGATCGCCTCGACCGGCTCTTGCTGCTCAGGCGCCTACGCCTGAACACCTCGCCGATCTGGGGGTTGTCTCTCGCTCGGGGACTTGCCGTGGCGTGCCGGGAGGCGCAGGCGCGAACCGGCGAGGCGAGCTTCAAAGCGACCGACGATGCGGGCGTCGTACACGAGCTCTGGCCGATCACCGACGAGGGCTCGATTGGCGAAATCAGCCGCCTTGGCGCGACTGCCCCGGTGCTCATCGCCGACGGGCATCACCGTTACCAGACCGCTTGTACCTACGCAGAGGAATGCCGGGCGAGCAACGGCGACCAGCCCGGGCCGCACGACTTTGTCCTCGCATTCATTGTCGAGCTGTCAGAAGAAGAGCTGTCCGTCCGGGCGATCCACCGGCTCGTCCGGGGCATCGAAACTGAACGACTCCTCGACCTCGTGTCGAAGTGGTACCGCGTGGAACCCGCTCCAGAAGACCTCGTAGCCCTGCCGGCTACCTCTGTCCCGGGAGTAATCGGCATTCTCACCCGCGACGGCTACAAGCTTCTCTACCCGCTGGCAGCACTGGACCAAGCAGCCGACGACGACCTCGACTCGAGCCGGCTCCATGTGTTGCTGAGCAGTCTTCCCGAACACGAGCTCGCCTACGAGACGGGTTGGCACGAGGCGGCCGCGGCGGTACGCGACGGCCGCGCCGACGCGGCGTTCTTCGTCAGGCCGGTTCCGGTTGCAAGGATCGAGAGCGTGGCCGCCACGGGGCGGCTCATGGCTCCAAAGACCACCTTTTTCTACCCGAAACCGCGTTCGGGTATGGCGTTTCGCTCGCTCGAATGAGCAGGCTGAACCTCAGTCGTAACTCCAGGTCGCTCCCGACCTGAGGAGCGAGGCAAGGTTGCCGGGACCCGCTCGCTCGCTCGCCTGAACGAGCTGGCGGTCCACGAGGGTGCCGTAATCAGGTCGCTCGACGGCCCGGAAAACCCCGATCGGCGTCGGCTCGTGGGGCCCGGTGGCAAGACGAGACAGGGCAAAGGCAAGGCCCGGATCAGCCCGCTGCTCGTCATGGACCAAGAGGGCGTCCTCCCCCACGTCTTTCACCTCGACCACGTGGAGGCGACCCTGGGCATCTGAGACGACCCCGTGCTCGCCACTCGCTCCGAAACGGATCGGCTTGCCGTGCTCGAGCGGGATCAGCATGTCCGCCCGAGCCTCCTTGCTGTTGATCGCCCCGAAGGCCCCGTCGTTGAAGACGTTGCAGTTCTGGTAGACCTCCACGAAAGAGGCACCTGGATGGTCGTGTGCGCGGCGGAAAGTCTCGATCATGTGCTTGCGGTCGAGGTCGTGGGTACGTGCGACGAAGGTTGCCTCGGCACCGAGGGCGAGGCTGACCGGGTTAAAAGGCGTGTCGAGGGAACCGAAAGGCGTCGACTTGGTTATCTTGCCCACTTCAGAAGTTGGCGAGTACTGGCCTTTGGTCAATCCGTAGATCTGGTTGTTGAACATCAGGATCGTCAGCTTCACGTTGCGCCTAAGGGCGTGCATCAAGTGGTTGCCGCCGATCGAGAGGGAGTCCCCGTCGCCCGTGACGACCCACACGTCTAGATCGGGCCGGGAGACCGCGAGCCCGGTGGCGATGGCAGGTGCCCGTCCGTGGATCGAGTGCATGCCATAGGTGTTCATGTAATAGGGGAAGCGTGCCGCACAGCCGATGCCGGAGATGAACACCGTGTTCTCGCGCCGGACACCGAGCTCGGGCAGCAAGAGCTGCACGGCGGACAGGATCGAGTAGTCACCGCAGCCTGGGCACCAGCGAACCTCCTGGTCGCTCGCCCAGTCCTTGCGGCTCGTCTGGGGAATCGCGACATCTGTCATAACGCTGACTCCTTGCCATTTCGAGCGCGGGGCCCGTCGGGGCGATCCACGTCCTGTTTTTCGAGACGATCGATCTCTTCATGGATTGCCTTCTCGATCTCTCCCACCCTGAACGGTGTCCCTTGCACCTTCGACATCACCTTGGCGTCGACTAGGAAGTCGGAGCGAACAAGGCGCGTGAGATGACCGAGATTGTTCTCGGGCACGACTACGACCTCGTAGGAGCGCAGCACGTTGCCTAGGTTCGGCGGGAACGGGTTCACGTGTACGAGGTGGAGCTGGGCCACCGCCCTTCCTGACTTGCGCACTCGCTTGACGCCGGCCGTTATGGCGGCAAAGGTCGAGCCCCACCCGAGCATGAGGACCCTCGCGTCGCCACTCGGGTCATCAGCCTCGACAGGGGCGAGGTCTTTGGCGATGCCTGCGATCTTGGCAGCGCGAAGGTGGACCATCGTTTCGTGGTTGCCGGGCTCGTAGGCGATCGCCCCGCTCCCGTCGCGCTTTTCCAGCCCTCCGATGCGGTGCTCTAAGCCGGGTGTCCCGGGCACGGCCCAGGGCCGGGCGAGGGTTGCAGGATCGCGCAAATAGGGCCAAAAGGCTGCCTCTCCGTCGGCTGCGGTCGCATTCGTCTCGGTGGCGAACTCGACGGAGATGTCGGGCAGCGACTCGACATCGGGGAGGCGCCAGGGCTCAGATCCGTTGGCCAAGTAGCCGTCCGAAAGCAGGTACACCGGCGTCCGGTAACGAAGGGCAATACGGGCGGCTTCGATGGCCGCTTCGAAACAGTGCGAGGGCGTCTTCGCGGCCACGATCGGCACAGGTGCCTCGCCGTGGCGGCCGAACATGGCATGAAGCAGGTCCGACTGCTCGGTCTTTGTGGGAAGCCCCGTCGAAGGCCCGCCCCGCTGAATGTCGACGATGAGGAGGGGAAGCTCCAAGCTGACGGCGAGCCCCACAGTCTCGGCCTTTAGATCGAGGCCCGGGCCACTCGTGGTCGTGACCCCTAGGGCACCCCCGAAAGCAGCTCCGAGAGCGGCGCCGATTCCGGCGATCTCATCTTCTGCCTGCAAAGTGCGCACTCCGAAGTTCTTGTGTTTGGAGAGCTCGTGCAAGATGTCGGATGCCGGTGTGATCGGGTATGAGCCCAAAAAGAGGGGCAGCTTGGCCAGATGGGCAGCAGCAAGAAGGCCCCAGGCCAAAGCGACGTTGCCCGTCACGTTGGTGTAGGTGCCGGGATAATGCTCTGCCGGGGCGATCTCGTAGGAGGACTCGAAGATCTCGGTGGTCTCACCAAGGTTGTAGCCCGCCCTAAAGGCGAGCGTGTTCGCCTCGACAACAAGCGGCACGCGGCCATACCGCTTGGCTATCCAGCCCTCGGTCTCAACAATCGGCCGGTGATAGAGCCACGACAAGAGCCCGAGGGCGAAGAAGTTCTTGCTCCGCTCGGCGTCCCGAGGCTTGGCACCGGCCGGCTTGCAGGCCTCGACAGTGAGCGAGGTCATCGCGATCTCGTAGACCCGGTAGGCCGACAAGCTGCCGTCGTTCAACGGGTTCTCCGTGTAGCCCGCCTTCGCGAGGTCACGCTCATCGAAGGCGTCTGAGTTGATGACAAGGATGCCGCCATGGGGCAGGTCTGCCAGATTCGCCCTGAGCGCGGCAGGGTTCATCGCCACGAGAACGTTCGGCGCGTCTCCCGGGGTGAGGATCTCGTGGTCGGATATGTGGATCTGGAAAGCCGAGACTCCGGCCAGCGTGCCTGCCGGAGCTCGGATCTCCGCCGGATAATTCGGGAAGGTAGACAGGTCGTTGCCGATGAGAGCGCTCTCGTCGGTGAACCTGTCCCCGGCGATCTGCATACCGTCGCCGGAGTCGCCGGCAAAACGGATCACCACCTGGTCGATCGTTTCGACCCTGCCAGGCTCGCTTTGCGTCTTGGACTCTGTCGTCACGGCACCTCCACTCGGCTCGCCGGCCCACGTCCCGCCACTATCGCGACGAACCTCGTTGCGCGCTCACCGGTGGTTGGCTGCATTCTACCGACGAGACGCCTGCTCCACGGCGATATCAAACACTGGCAACTTAGGGCGGCCGACCGCCGATTGCGCCGCGGTGAGCTCTAGGCGACGGTGACCGAGTCGTCGAGGTACACGTCCTGGATCGCCTTTATGATCCCGACACCCTCGCTCATCGGGCGCTGGAAAGCCTTGCGTCCGACAATGAGCCCCATGCCACCGGCACGCTTGTTGATGACCGCGGTACGCACCGCTTGGGCGAAGTCGCCGGCGCCGGCGGACTCGCCTCCGGAGTTAATAAGGCCGATGCGCCCCGAATAGCAGTTCACGACCTGCCAGCGCGTGAGGTCGACCGGGTGATCGGTCGTGAGCTTGCTGTAGACGAGCGGGTCCGTCCGTCCGTACTTGAGGGTCGTGTACCCGCCATTGTTCTCCGGCATCTTCTGCTTGATGATGTCCGCCTCGATCGTGACCCCGAGATGGTTGGCCTGACCGGTAAGGTCAGCGGCCAGGGAGTAGTCGGCTTCGGGTGTCTTGAAAGCTGAGTTGCGCAGATAGCACCAAAGAATGGTGAACAGCCCGTGGCGGTGCGCCTCTGCGAACAAGGTGCTGACCTCACGGATCTGGCGGGTGCTTTCCGCCGAGCCGAAGTAGATCGTGGCGCCGACTCCGATAGCCCCGAGATCGACCGCCTGGCGCACCGAGGCGAAGGGCACCTGGTCACCTTGGTTGGGGTAGGTCAAAAGCTCGTTGTGGTTGAGCTTGACGATGAGCGGGATCTTGTGGGCGTAGCGACGCGAGACGATGGCAAGGCCGCCGAGAGTCGATGCGAAGGCACTGCATTCCGAGGCGAGGGCCAGCTCGGCAAGGTTGAGCGGGTCGAAATAGGCCGGGTTCTTGGAAAAGCTCGCCGCCGCCGAGTGCTCGATGCCCTGGTCGACAGGCAGGATGGAGAGGTAACCGGTGCCGCCGAGGCGACCGTGATCGAACATCTGTTGCAGGTTGCGCAGCACCGTTACAGGCCGGTCGCTCTGTAGGAGGACTCGGTCGACAAAGTCAGGGCCTGGGAGCGTCAGTTGCGCGCGCTCGATCGTCTTGCACTCGTGGCCGAGGAGGTATTCCGCCTCGTCTCCGAGCGCCTCGCGGATGTTGGTTGCCACGGTGTTTCTCCCTCTTTTCTGGGAAATCGGCTCAACCGCCCGCCTAAGCAGGCAGCCAGGAGACGAACCCCACGGGCCTTACTCGTCCGGGTTCGCGCGTGCCCTCTTGGGCTCTCCAGCTCGATCTTATTGCCTGGCAGAAGGAATGGAACAACCCGGCCAATAGCCGGTCTTGAATGATGGGACGAAGAGCCACCCGCTCAAGCCGTCCCGGACCACCAGATCGTGACCAGGTCGATCCCGGAGCCCCGCAGCTCTCCCAGGTGGTCAGGACGCTCCCTCAGCTGACCAAGCGCCGTGGCGATCTCGCCCGACCGACTCTGATCGAGGCAGAGCCGACGCCTAGTCACCTCGACCAGGTCTTCAAAGCTCTCGTACTCGGGCTCAGGAG
>Ga0302320_10027481_pt1 | contig 10966 bp, 9 predicted proteins | sample Bog_T0_3_FD_202130 | JGI IMG/M metagenome (GOLD analysis project Ga0302320, IMG submission 202130) | Peat permafrost microbial communities from Stordalen Mire near Abisko, Sweden - Bog_T0_3 | ecosystem: Environmental > Terrestrial > Soil > Wetlands > Peat | place: Sweden: Abisko, Stordalen Mire... | reverse complement strand
CCATGCGGAGAAAACGCCGAGTGCAACGTCGCCAAACAATAGAACGGGAGCCGGCCAAACGTGAGCACGTCCGGCAACGGCTGATGAACCACGACCGCGACCGCGATCACTTCCCCGCCCTTGTCTTCGACTAATTTCTTGAGCTCCGTCAGGCGCTTGCCGGAGCGCAGCACATCGTCCACCAGAACGACTTTTTCGCCGGGCTTTAATTCCAGGAATTCACGAAACGCGAGAGGCTCGCTGTCGTTGTCGCGATCCGCCCAATACACCTGATGCGCGCGCAGCGCTTCACAAATTCCGTAGGCCACGGGCATGCCACCAATGGCACCCGTGACGATCGATAGCTCGGGAATCACCGCGCGAATATCGGCATGCGCCCGCAGCAAACGGCTCAGCCCGACGCTGAGAATCTTCGCGGTTTCGTAATGCCGCATACTGAGCGGCACCTGCAAAACCTCGCGCGTATGCAGGCCGCTGGGATATTCGAAGTGCCCTTCGCGCAAGCCTCCGGTGCGCCGCAGCAGATCCAGCACTTCGTCTTCGGTCGGAATGAGATGCATGATTAGTGCGCTCCTCTGCCGCTCAATACTTGCGGAATGGTCTGTAACATGATTTTCCAATCGAGGCCCAGCGACCAGTTGTCGATGTACTGCATGTCGAGCCTCATCCAGGTGTCAAAATCCAAATGATCGCGGCCTTTGACAGCCCACAAGCACGTCAGGCCGGGACGCATCCGCAAACGCCGCCGCTGCCAGCGCTGGTAATTTTCCACCTCATCGGGCAATGGCGGACGAGGACCGACTAGCGACATGTCGCCTTTCAGAACGTTCCACAACTGCGGCCATTCATCGATGGAAAACTTGCGGATAAATCTCCCGACGGAGGTGAGACGCGGATCGTTCGCGATCTTGAACACCGTCTCGCGTTCATTTAGGTGTTCAATGGCGGCGCGTTGGGCTTCGGCGTCCTGGCACATGGAGCGGAACTTGTAGAAGACGAATTTTCGTCCGTTCAATCCGCAGCGCATCTGCCGGAAAATCACGGGTCCGGGCGATGTCAGCCGGATCAGCAAGGCGATCACCAGCATGAAGGGACACAGCAGCAACAGGGACGCGCTCGCCAGTATCACGTCGGTGACGCGTTTGAGCAGCAGGCGGATTTCATCGTGAGGCGTCGCCGAAAACGTCAGCAAAGGTGAGGTGCCGAGACGTTCCAGATACACCTTACTGATGACGTGCGGGAAGAAATCGATCGCGACGCGCGTGCGCACACCTTCTTCGTCGCACAGGAGAAACATTTCTTCGAGCGCCGCGAGCCGCCCGCTCTCCACGGCGAAAATGATTTCGTCGATCACGTGCTGACGCAGCAGCTCCGGCAGCGCGGACAAAGGCCGCACCGTGTGACGAGAGGCGAGATCGGCGGGAACCGGCTCGCCCTCGTCCGCGAGAAATCCGCTTAAGCGCGCGCCGAACTCCGAGGCATCCTCAATCTGCTGGCCAATGCGCCGGGCCGCATCGCCGACGCCGACGACCATCACGTAGTGGGGCGCCATGAAGCCGCGGCGGACGATGCCAAGAATGCGTCCGGCATTCAGACGAAAAAGACACAACAGCATCCAGGAATAAACGGAAAGCAAAATCAGAAAGGCGCGGCTTAGATCGAGGCGCAATAGAAATTCGAGCAAAACGACGGAGGCGGAACCGAGCAGACACTGGCGAAACGCATCGCGCAAGATGACGCGAGGATGCGCGGAATCGATGCGTTCGTAGATATCCCACCAGGTGGCCAGAGCAACCCAAACGACCATTGACCATCCGAGCAACAACACGATGACGGGAGTGGTGAGGAAAAATTCCGGCTCGAACGCCAGCACATGTCCGGTCAGCACGACGCGGGTTCGGTAGGCGACGGCGAAGGCCAGCGCGGTCAGCAGGACGTCGGAAATCCCGAACAGCAGCCGGATTTTGCGAGGATGGCCACGAAACACGTTTGCGATGTCAGAATACCACCGCGCCCGGTGGTCGTGCATCCGCCAGACCCAGAACGATCCCAGAGCGGAACTGAAGCTTCCTCATCAAGACTATTGCGCCCCGGCGCGCGCCCGTTTATACTTCAATTTTTGGTGCTCCTATCTTGGATTTGGGCTTGAACTGGCATGGCTACGGCGAGCAAAGCGATGGAAGAACTCGACCCACTGGCTCCGCAGAGGGAAGCGGCGATGTTTTACGGCCTCTTCCTGCGCGGCCATTCGGCCGACGCGTTACGGCGCGATATCGACGTCCCTCGCAAGCTGCTGGATAAGATGATGCTGCGCCATCGCAACGAATCGCGGATGAAGGCGCGGCTGCAGGTGATTTACCAGTATCGGAAACAGGTCCTGGCGATCTTCGACGAGCTGGTGACGCGCGAGCGGATCGTCAAGCGAGAGCGCGTCAAAGAACGCGTACATTAGGCCAAACTCGCATCTCCGGGCCCGGGCCGGCCGCTAGCTCTCCCCAGCACACTGGAACAAATCGGCAGTGCGAACGACGGACGATCTCTAAGAGTTGCAGTGAAAACTGCGGGTGAAGAGAGGCGATTTCAACAAACCCAGCTACATCGGCTCCGGCAGCGCTAGGTGCGCTTTGGCCAGTGCTTCGCCAAGCGACTTGACCGCATCGCACTCTTTGAGGCCCTTCGACGTGCACAACTCCGCCGTCAGCATGTGACGGGCGCGATCGAGCATTTTGCGCTCACGGAAGGAGAGAGGCTTTTCGAGCTGCTGGCGCAGCAGTCCCTTCAGCACTTCGGCGATCGCCATGAGATTTCCCTGCTGCATTTTCTCGGAATTCTCGCGGAAGCGGTCCTTCCAATCGCGGCTGCGGAGGCAGCGCTTCTCCGACAAATACTCCAGCACCTTGGCCATTTCGCCATTGCGCGTCACCTTGCGGAGACCGACGTTCTCGGCGTGCGTCGTGGGCACCATCACCGTCATGTTCTGGTACGCCAAGCGCAGCAGATAATAGCGCTGGAACTGGCCGGCAAGCGTCCGGCTACTGATGTTCTCGATCGTCGCAACCCCATGATTGGGATATATGACTTTTTCTCCGATTTGAAAGGTCATCCGGGACCACCTCGGCTAAGAGTGCAATTTCAGTAACGGCGCCACGCGGCGCTTATGAATGTTAAGCGGATCTTAAGATTCTGTCAACAAAAAATTTGCGTGTTTTTTACATTCGACAAAGAAAACTCTCGGCGCATGATCCGCTATGCGAGCAGCAAAGAAATATCCCACCATAGAAAAGGCCATCTAAATACAAGATTCGGCTAAACATTTTTGCCCCGGCATGTCTTTTGCTCCAACGATAGACGTCCTGCGAAGATCCGTCCTTCACCATAGGCTAGAGCGGCGCGCCGTACCATTGAGACGGTCGGGGTGAGAAGGTCAGGGCAATCTACAAGGCGGCGGAGAAAGCCGCAAATCTCCAATCCAGAACCCCCACGGCGCATTTAATCGCTGCGTTCGGATCGGGTACCATGGATAGATATCTCGATGGAAGCCCCAGAAGCAAATCACGCATCCCAGAACGATCAGAAGACCGACCTTAAAAAAACCATCCACCTGCCGCGCACCGATTTCCCCATGAAAGCGAGCTTGGCGGCGTTGGAGCCCAAGCTCCTGGAACGGTGGGCTGGAAGCGGAGATGAAGCAGGAATTTACGGACAGATCCGCACGGCGCGCAAGGGCCGGCCGACCTATATATTGCACGACGGACCTCCCTACGCGAACGGCAATATCCACCTGGGCCACGCCTTCAACAAAATCCTGAAGGATTTTATCGTAAAGATTAAGACGATGGAGGGTTACGACTCTCCCTACGTACCCGGCTGGGATTGCCACGGGCTGCCGATCGAAATCAAAGTCGACGGACAGTTGGGATCGAAAAAGGCGTCGATGACGGCGGCGCAAATCCGCGCGGCATGCCGGAAATACGCGGAAAAATATGTGGATCTGCAGCGCAAGGATTTCATGCGGCTCGGCGTATTCGGACGCTGGGAAGATCCGTACCTGACGATGAGCGCCGAATACGAAGCGGTGATCGCGGGCGCATTCGTCGAATTTCTGGATCAGGGCTACGTATATAAAGGACTGAAGCCGGTCAATTGGTGCATCCACGACCGGACGGCGCTGGCGGAGGCCGAGGTCGAATACGAAAATCATTCGAGCCCGTCCATATGGGTTAAATTCGCCTTAATATCGGATCCCGCGGCCATTGATCCGGCTCTTTCCGAAGAAAAGCTGAGAGGCAAAAAGGTCTTCGGGCTGATTTGGACGACGACGCCGTGGACCATCCCCGCGAACCTCGGCATTTGTTATCACCCGAAGTTCCAATACGCGGCGACAGAAGTCGGCGATGAAGTCTACATCGTCGCCGTGGATTTGCTGAAGCAGACTGCCGAGGCGTGTAGTTGGGTTGGACCCGATATTTCGGAGCCGAAAGTTCTTTCGGCGTTTCAAGGAGCCCAGCTCGATGGCGCGCTATTCAAGCATCCTTTCTTGGAGCGGACCTCGCTCGGGATTTTGGGCGATCACGTCACGCTGGAACAAGGCACAGGCGCGGTGCATACGGCCCCGGGGCACGGACAGGAAGACTATCAAGTCGGCTTGGCGAATCATCTTTCGGTATATTGTCCTGTCGATGGAGCCGGCCGTTTCTATCATGCCGAAGGCGCGGAGGGTCGGCTGCCAGAGGAGTTGATCGGCAAGAATATTTGGGACGGCAATCCGATCGTCATCGAGATCTTGAACAAAGCCGGTGCGCTCGCGGCGATCCGCAAGATCGAGCATAGCTATCCGCATTGCTGGCGCTGCCATAATCCCACGATTTTCCGTGCGACCGAACAATGGTTCATCAGCATGGAGCACAACAACCTGCGGCAACGCGCTCTCGAAGCGATCAAGAACGTGAAGTGGAATCCTTCGTGGGGCGAAGAACGCATCGGCAACATGATCGCCACGCGTCCTGACTGGTGCATCTCGCGCCAACGCGCGTGGGGCGTTCCGATTCTGGTGTTCTATTGCGAAGCATGCCACGAGCCGCTGACGGATCGCAGGATTCTGGATCGCGTGGTGGACCAGATTCGCACGGAGACGGCAGACGTGTGGTATTCGAAGAGCGCAGCGGAGCTGGTCGGCGCCGGTCCAGAAGAAGCCGGCGTTTGCAAGAAGTGCGGCGGAACGTCCTTCCGCAAAGAGAATGACATTCTGGACGTGTGGTTCGATTCCGGCGCCAGCCATCTGGCGGTGCTGACGCCCGCGAACAATCTGCCGTGGCCGTCCGACATGTATTTGGAAGGCGGCGATCAGTATCGCGGCTGGTTCCACAGTTCGCTACTGGTGGCCGTGGGATTGAAGGGGACGGCTCCGTATCGTGCGTCGGCTACCAATGGCTGGACGCTGGATGGCGAAGGGCACGCGCTTTCGAAATCCAAGGGCGCGGAAGAAGTCACGAAGGTCATCAATAAATACGGCGCGGAATTGCTGCGCTTGTGGACCGCGTCGGTGGATTTCACGGAAGACGTGCGCTTTTCCGACACAATCGTCAGCCGCTTGATTGAGGCATATCGCAAGCTGCGCAATACTTTCCGCTATGCGTTGGGAAATCTGGCGGATTTCGATCCCGTGGCCGATGCTGTGCCGGTCGGAGAGATGCTGGAGATCGACCGCTGGATTCTGGCGCGCGCATCGGAACTAGTGCGCAGCTGCCGGGGCTGGTACGACGAGCACGCGTTCCACAAGGTCTATCGCGCGATTTACGATTTCGCGACGACGGACTTGAGCGCCGTCTATTTCGACGTATTAAAGGACCGCTTGTATACGTCGGCCACGAAGAGTCGCGCACGACGCAGCGGGCAGACGGCACTGTACAAAGTTCACTACGCGCTGACGAGGCTCGCGGCACCGCTGCTCTCCTTCACCACGGAAGAAGTGTGGAGCTACACGCAGAAGCCCAAGGGCGCGCCGGAGAGCGTGCATCTTTCTACGCTGCCGGAGCCGGAAGAGTTGGCGTCGGGTTTGAGCCCGGCAAAGCTGGAAACATGGTCGCAATTGCTGAACGTGCGCGAAGTGGTGTTGAAATCGTTGGAAGAGGCGCGGCAAGCGAAGCTGATCGGCACGTCGCTCGAAGCCAAGGTTCGACTTCAGGCCTGGCCGGACATCCTTCCGATGCTTGAACTATACTTGGTTGACCTCCCGTCGCTTTTCATCGTCTCGCAAGTGATTCTTTCGCAGTCGGATCAAGGCACTCCCCTTCGCGCGATCATTGAGCGCGCCGACGGCGTGAAATGCGAGCGCTGCTGGAAGTATTCGACGAGGGTCGGCGAGGATCCAAAGTACCCGACGGTGTGCGATTCCTGCGCGGCGGCGTTAAGGGAAATGGGCGTCTAAGAAAGCCTTAACAGGGAGCCACGCCTTGGGAAATCGCATCAATCCACGCGTGCGCTCGGCGATCGCCGTTGTGTTGGTCGTGCTGTTCGATCAAGCCACGAAGGTCTTCATCCGCGACCGTTTTTCGGCGGAGGATCTGGTCCCGGTGATTCGCGGCATTTTCAACATCGTTCACGCGGAGAACGCGGGAGCCGCATTCAGCATGTTGGCCGACGCATCGCCGGTCATCCGTCAACTGGCATTGCTCGGGTTACCTGCATTTGTGCTGACCGTGATCGGGCTGCTGCTGTGGAGCTCGCCGGACTCGCGAAGAAGCATCGCATGGGGAATGAACAGCGCACTGATGCGCCCCGGACTGACGCTGATTTTCGCGGGAGCGTTGGGGAATTTGATCGACCGCGTGTTCCGCGGCACGGTGACGGATTTTATTCAGGTCTTCATTGGCACGTACGAGTTTCCCTCGTTCAACGTGGCCGATACGGTAATCAACATCGGTGCAGGATTGCTGGTGATCGACCTATTGAGGAATCGCAAGACGGCGTAAATATGCAGTGGCGCTTACGGCGTCGGCGAAGTGATCTCCGCGTCGGCCTTCAAAAATTGCCAATCGGGGAGCTCATACACGCGCAGCTTGGTGGTCGCGGTTCCGATGGCATCCTTCACTTCCTGAGGACCAAGCGCGGGGACCTTCGCGTCAAACACGGCGATAGGGGCGTCCTCAGGCTTCGCGGCCGTGGTGGTTAACGTAACCTTCATCGTGAGATCGCCGATATCGGCGTCGGAGTGATTGATCACGGCGAACTTCACGGTAAGTTTGCCGGCTCCGCCTTCCGTTACGCGGAAACCCGCAATCTCCAGATACTTCGCCAGAGGATGCTTGCCGGAGATGACGGAAGTGACGGCCAGCGGCGCTCCCACCTGTTTTGCCGCTTTTGTTTCGGGAGCCGGAGACGAGGAACATCCGGCGAGGATGACGGAAAGTAGAAGAATCGATGCTCTCACGACTTCCAGCATAATACAGGGGCGCCAAAGAACTCACAATAGCGGCGAAAGTCGACGCATGAATTCCAATCCGGCGATAATGAGAAAAAGAAAAGGGGACTCGGCCTAGTCCGGCATGTTTAGTCACGTTCGCGAACAGATCGACACGATCTTCCGCCGGGATCCGGCGGCGCGCAGCGTCGTGGAGATTTTCCTATGCTATCCGGGATTTCACGCCGTGCTGCTGCATCGTGTGGCTCACGGGCTGTACAGAGACGGATGGTTCACGCTAGGCCGCATCGTTTCGCAATTTTCGCGCACTTGCACCGGCATTGAAATCCATCCGGGAGCGACCATTGGCCGGCGCTTTTTTATCGATCACGGGATGGGCGTGGTGATCGGCGAAACGTGCGAGATCGGCGACGACGTGCTGATCTATCAGGGCGTCACGCTCGGCGGCACGGGGAAAGATTCCGGCAAGCGGCATCCAACCATCGGCAACGGCGTCGTCATCGGCACGGGCGCGGCAATCCTGGGAAACATTCGCATCGGCGATCACGTGAAGATCGGCGCGGGCAGCGTCGTTGTGACGGCGGTGCCGGATCATTCGACCGTGGTCGGCATTCCGGGACACGTGGTGGGCGACGATCAGGAATTCGAACCTCTGGAACATGGCCATTTGCCGGATCCCGAGGGCGACAAAATCAAGGAGCTTTCGCGCCGGGTCGCCGAAATGGAAGTGCTCGTAAAGGCTTTACAGAATGAAAAGACCGTGCGCTAGTTTCGCGGTTGGCTTTTTAGCGATTGCCTTCTTCGCGCTTGCCGTGGGGAGCGCGGCCGCGGAGGACGTCACCTTCTGGGTGGAGCCGTGCAGCGTGCTTACGTCGCTCGCATGCGCTCCAGAAGACGTGGATCTTGCGCGATGGGCCTTCGCGGCGTGGCAGGGCGCGTCGGACGGCAAGCTGCAGTTGACGGAGAGCAAGAATCGCGAGACGGCGCTGATCCGCCTGCGCTGGGCACAGAAGGACGGAGGCCTGTACGGCGAAACGGTGCCGATCACGGTACAGGGTCGCGCGGGTTCCGAGATTTACGTACTTGCCGAATCGACGGATAGCGCGACAGCGAAGCGCGACAGGCTGCTGCGCGACGCGATTGTTTATCTGACGTGCCTGCACGAATCGGGACATGCGCTGGGCCTCGCACACACGCGCGAATTCGCGGACATCATGTACAGCTTTCAGTACGGCGGCGATATCGACGAATATTTCGGACGCTATCGGAGGAAGCTCACGACGCGCGACGACATCCGCAAGAACGCGGGCATGTCACCGGCCGATCGAACTGCCCTGATCAAAAGCATAGCGGAAGGAAATCTCCGCTAGCTCGGCGAGTTGTTCGGGCGTGAAGCCGAATTCCCTGCCCGCGAGTTCGTACTCGCTGGTGAGCGTACATCCGAACAGCGCGGGATCGTCGGTATTGAGAATGATCGGCACGCCGGCGTCGTAGAGGCGCTTCACCGGATGCTCGGCGAGCGAAGCGACGGCACCGGTGCGCAGGTTGCTGGTGATGCAAACTTCGAGCGGAATCTTTTTCGCCGCAAGGTGCGCGACGAGCTTGGGATCGTCGATGGAACGAATCCCGTGGCCGATGCGCTCGGCACCGATCTCAAGGGCCTGCCAGACACTTTCGGGGCCGGCGATTTCTCCCGCATGACAGGTAAGCCGCAAGCCTCGATCACGAGCTTCGTGGAAGAGATCGGCGAACAACGTCGCAGGGCCGCGGACTTCGTCGCCACCAATGCCGATCGCCACGACGCCGTCATTTACGCGTTCGGCGGCGAGTGCGAAGACGGGCTTGGCGGGTTCGGGTCCGAATTGGCGAATGGCGTCGAGAATCCAGCGGACGGTGATCGGACTGCGCGCGGCTTCGCGTTGCAGAGCTTCGTAGATGGGCGCGAAATCCTGCTGCTTCCACAGCACCACGCCGACCGAGAGCGTTACTTCGGCGTAAGTGACGCCTTGGCTGGCGAGGTGCTCAAACAAGTGGCGGGCGACTCGCACGTAGTCGTCAGGCTGCTTTAAAAATCGATTCACCCACACGAATGCCTTGAGGAATCCGGCGAAATCGGAGTACGATGTCGCGGCGTCGATTTCCGCGCGCGTGAGCGACGGATCGATCTCCAACAGCGTTTCGGGATCGACGGAGCCTTCCAGATGAACGTGCAGTTCGGCAAGGGGGTACGGCGAAACACTCATTCTTGCCATAATAGCGGTGTGCAGGCTGTAGATTCTCCTCCTTTCCTCAGTTCGTTCGAACTGCATTTACACGGCGAAGGCACTCACCACGAAAGTTATCGAGCACTGGGCGCGCATCTGGTCACGGCCGATGGCGTCAGTGGCGTGCGCTTCGCGGTATGGGCTCCCAATGCCGAGAGCGTGATGCTGATTGGCGATTTCAACAATTGGGATCATACCGCCCGCCCGATGACGCAGCGTAGCGGCGGCGTATGGGAGACGTTCGTTCCCGGCCTGGGGCAAGGAACGCACTACAAGTACTTCGTACGCTCGCTCACGGGCCACGAGCAGGAAAAAAGCGATCCTTACGCGTTTTTCGCGGAGGTTCCTTCGCGCACGGCGTCCATCGTTTGGAGCCTGAACAATTACACCTGGAACGATGCGGCGTGGATGGAACAACGCGCGCATAAGAATCTGCTGCGCGAACCGGTGTCGATCTACGAAATACATTTGGAGTCGTGGCTGCGAGGCCCGAACAACGAATGGCTCGGCTATCGCGAGTTGGCGCAAAAACTGGCGGAATATGTTGTGCGATTGGGCTACACGCATATCGAATTAATGCCGCCCATGGAGCATCCGTTTTCGGGATCGTGGGGCTATCAGGTGACGGGCTATTACGCGCCGACGTCGCGCTTCGGAACGCCGGACGATTTCCGCTATTTTGTGGATCATTTGCATCAGCACGGCATCGGCGTGATCCTCGACTGGGTGCCCGCACATTTTCCGCGCGATGCGCACGGACTGCGGCAGTTCGACGGCACGGCGCTGTATGAACACGAGGATCCTCGCAGGGGCGAGCATCGCGACTGGGGGACGCTGATTTTCAACTACGGGCGCAACGAGGTCCGCAATTTCCTGCTCTCCAATGCGCTGTACTGGCTGCGCGAGTTTCACATTGATGGATTGCGGGTGGACGCGGTGGCGTCCATGTTGTACCTGGATTATTCGCGGCAACCGGGCGACTGGATTCCGAATAAATACGGCGGCCGCGAAAATCTGGAAGCCATCGATTTCCTGAAACGCTTCAACGAACTGGTGCATCTGGAGGCGGGCGCGATCAGCATCGCCGAGGAATCCACCGCGTGGCCCGGCGTCTCAAGGCCCGTGTACACGGGCGGCCTGGGATTCACCATGAAGTGGAACATGGGCTGGATGCACGACATGTTTGAGTATTTTTCCAAACAGCCCGTGTATCGCAAGTATCATCAGCAACTGGTGACGTTCAGCATGCTGTACGCGTTCACCGAAAATTTCCTGCTGCCGG
>Ga0302320_10027479_pt1 | contig 10966 bp, 15 predicted proteins | sample Bog_T0_3_FD_202130 | JGI IMG/M metagenome (GOLD analysis project Ga0302320, IMG submission 202130) | Peat permafrost microbial communities from Stordalen Mire near Abisko, Sweden - Bog_T0_3 | ecosystem: Environmental > Terrestrial > Soil > Wetlands > Peat | place: Sweden: Abisko, Stordalen Mire... | reverse complement strand
AAGTTCGATGCGGCTTGCAGCAAGCTTGGGCTTGCAGAGGGACAGCACTTGCTGGAGATCGGCACCGGTTGGGGAGGCCTCGCCATCCATGCTGCGCGCCATTACGGCTGCAAGGTGACCACCACCACCATATCGCGCGAGCAGTACGAGTTCGCGCGCGAGCGCGTGCGCAGCTTCGGGTTGCAGGATCGCATCACGCTGCTGCTCGAGGATTACCGGGAACTGCGCGGCGAGTACGACGCGCTGGTGTCGATCGAAATGATCGAGGCCGTCGGCCACCAATACCTGGACACTTATTTTCGAAGCTGTAGTAATCTGCTCAAGCCGACGGGTGCAGGCCATTACGATCCGCGACCAATACTACGAACAGGCGAGGCGCTCGGTGGACTTCATCAAGCGATTCATATTCCCGGGAAGCTGCATTCCCTCGGTGCGGGCGATGATGAGTTCAGTGGCGCGATCGACCGACCTGGTGCTGTCCCACCTGGAGGACATCGGCCCGCACTACGCGCGCACCTTGCGGCATTGGCGCGAGCGCTTTCTCGCGCGGCAAAGCGCGGTACGCAGCCTAGGGTACCCGGAGAGTTTCCTGCGCATGTGGGAGTATTATCTGTGTTATTGCGAGGGCGGATTCGAGGAGCGACAGCTGGGCGATGTGCAAATGCTGCTGACCAAACCGCGTTCGCGGCGCGCGGGCGCAGCCACCGCTCATGCCTCGTCCGCCTAATCCGGGAGCGCTCGCTCAGCTTAAGGCTGTGGTCGGCACCGGCGGATGGCTCGATTCCCCGGCTGATGTGGCGCCCTTCGTCGATGATTTTCGGCGCCTGTACCGCGGCGCCACTCCGCTGGTGTTGCTCCCCAACAGCGTGGATCACATCGCGCAGATCATGCGGATTTGCAATCGCGAGGAGATTGCCGTGGTACCGCATGCCGGCAACACCGGCTACTGCGGAGGCGCAACGCCCGACGAGAGCGGCTCGCAGATCGTGCTGGCGCTGCGCCGCCTGAATCGCTTGAGGCAGGTGGACGCGGCCAATTACTCGATGATCATCGAGGCGGGCTGCACCTTGGCCGAGGCGCAACGGGCGGCGCGCGAGGCAGGCCGCCTGTTTCCCTTGAGCTTAGGCTCTGAAGGCACGGCGCAGATCGGCGGAAATCTCTCGACCAACGCAGGCGGCACGGCGGTGCTGCGCTACGGGATGATGCGCGACCTGGTGCTGGGCCTGGAGGTGGTGCTCGCCGATGGCCGGGTGTTGGCGGGGCTCAAGAGCCTGCGCAAGGACAATACCGGCTATGACGTAAAGTCCCTGTTCGTGGGGGCCGAAGGCACGCTCGGCGTGATCACCGCGGCCTCTTTGAAGCTGTTCCCGCTCCCCGGCGATACCGCGACCGCGCTGGTGGGGATCGGCTCGCCGGCGCAGGCGCTGACGCTGCTCGCACGCTTGAGCACCGCCGCCGGCAGCCAGCTGACGGCTTTCGAGCTGATGCCGCGCCTCGCGGTCGACCTCACCGTAAAGCACATCCCGGGCGTCGCCAATCCGCTCGGCATGCAGGCGGCCTGGTTTCTGCTGATCGAGTTGAGCTCGCCCAACCCTCGCCAGGACCTGGCCAGCGTGCTGGCCGCCGAGCTGCAGGAAGCGGCGGAAAGCGCCCTGCTGGCGGACGCGCTGATCGCCACGTCGCTGGCGCAAGCCCAGGCGATGTGGAAATTGCGCGAGTCCGTGCCTGAGGCGCAGCGGCATCATGGCGCCAGCCTGAAACACGACGTGTCGGTGCCGGTGTCCGCCGTTCCCCGCCTGGTCGAGGAGGGGTCGGAGCTGGTGCGCCGCCTGGCCCCGGAAGGCGACGTCATCGCCTATGGGCACATGGGCGACGGCAATCTGCACTTCAATGTAGGACAGAAACCCGGGGCCGACGTGCGCGCCTTTCTCGCGCGCGGGGCCAGCCTCGAGCATGCCATGTTTGACCTCGTGGAGAGCCTCGGGGGAAGCATCAGCGCCGAGCATGGCATCGGCCGGTTGAAGGCGGCGGAATTTGCGCGCCGCGCCGATCCGGTGGAGCTCGCGGTGATGGCCGACCTGAAGCGCGCGCTCGATCCGAAGGGCATCTTGAACCCCGGCAAAGTACTGGCCTGCGTGCGTTGAATGCGCAAGTTCGCCATTCCGGTCAGCACTGCTCGGCTCACATTGCGCGAGTTCGTCGCCTCGGACCTCAACGCGGTGCATGCCTACTCATCGGATCCGCGCGTCACTCGCTACCTTTTTTTCGGCCCGCGCGACCCGGATGGCAGCGCCGAGTATCTGCAAGGCCTGATCGACTCGCAGCGCGACGACCCGCGCTTCCGGTTCGAGCTGGCAGTGGTGGAAAATGCCTCGCAACAGGTCATCGGCGCATGCGACCTGTCCTGGATCGAGCACGGCGTTGCCGATTTGGGCTACATGCTCGCACAGGAACATTGGGGCAAGGGCTATGCCACGGAAATCTCACTGCGCCTGTTGCAGGCGGCGTTTCTGGAACTGCACGCGGAGCGCGTCATCTCCACCGTGGACATCAATAACCGCGCCTCGATTCGCGTGCTGGAAAAGGCCGGCATGCGCTGGGAAGCGGTGTTTCGCAAGCACCGCCGCGCCAAGAATCGCTGGTGGGACTGCCACTTGTACGTGCAGCCGCGCGAGGTCTGGGAAGCCGCGCACAGCGCGCAAACTGACGGCCTTTGACGGCCCTTGGAGGCCCTTGGAGGCCCTTGAAGGCCGGCCTGGACTCAGTGACGATCCTCATCTTCCGCGGCCGCCTGTTGCTCGGAGCGTTTCTTGGCGCGATCCAGCACATCCGGACCCGGCATGCCGGCGGAGCCGCTATTGCGCAACACCAGCAGGCCACCCACCAGCACCGCAACCACCAGCCCGATGACGATGATGGCCGTCATGGTCGCGGAATCAGCCGCAGCATGCCTTCCTGGGACGTGCTCGCCACCAGAGTGCCGTCGAGCGAATACACCTCGCCGCGCGAGAAGCCGCGGGCTCCCGAGGCGCTCGGGCTGTCGATGCTGTACAGCAGCCAGTCGTCCACGCGCACGCTGCGATGAAACCACATGGCGTGATCGAGGCTCGCGATCGCGAGGTTCGGCGAGACCACCGACATGACGTGCGGCATCAGCGCCGTGTCCAGCAGGTTGAAGTCCGACACATAGGCGAGCAGGCAGCGGTGCAAGGACTCGTCATCCGGCAGCGCCGAGACCGCCCTGAACCAGATGTTCTTGCGCGCCGGCAGCCGCTCCCGGGATAAATAGATCTGCGGGTCGACGGGGCGGAACTCGAACGGGCGCTTGCGCTCGAGCATGCGCTTCAGGCTCGCCGGCGCGCCCGACAGGCAGTCGCGGCAGAACTCTTCCAGATCCGGCAGCGTCTCGGGCCGCGGCACATCCGGCATCTCGCTCTGGTGGTCGAGGCCGCTCTCGGCGGATTGGAACGATGCCGACATGTTGAAGATTTGCTCGCCGTGCTGGATCGCAACGATGCGCCGGGTGGAGAAGTGCTTGCCGTCGCGCGCGCGGTCGACCTCGTAGACGATCGGCGCATTGAAATCCCCGCGCCGCAGGAAATACGCGTGCAGGGAATGCGCCGTGCGATTCTCCACCGTCGCGCTGGCCGCGCTCAAGGCCTGGCCCAGCACCTGGCCGCCGAACACCTGCGGGCTGCCGATGTCGCGGCTCTCCCCGCGGAACAGGTTCAGCTCGAGCCGCTCGAGGGTGAGCACCTTGACCAAATCCTCCAGCAGCTGATTCATGGGACCCTCAATGCAGTTCGCCGCCGACGCCGAGGCGTTTCTGCATGATCGGGCTGGTGGTGGTGTACTGCAGGAATTGGCGCTTTTCCGGAAACAAATGATGCTGGATCGCGAATGCGGCGAGCGCCGCCTCGTGAAAGCCGCTCAAGATCAGTTTCTTCTTGCCCGGATAGGTGTTGATGTCGCCGATGGCGAAAATTCCGGGCACACTGGTCTGGAATTTCTCGGTGTCCACCTTGAGCGCCTTTTTCTCGAGCTCGATGCCCCAGTCGGCAACCGGGCCCAGCTTCGGATGCAGGCCGTAGAAGGCCAGCACCTGTTGCGCCGGAATCTGCAGGGTGGTCTGCCCGTCGTGCGTCTGCACCACGAGCGCGCTGACCCGATGCCCCTCGCCATGGACCGCCACCGCGTGGCCGATCGCCAGCTGCATCCTGCCCGCAGCGACCAGGTCGCGCATGCGCTGCACCGTGGCGGGCGCGGCGCGAAACTCCTCGCGCCGGTGCACCAGCGTCAGTGAGCGCGCCTTCTCGCACAGCGCCACGGTCCAATCGAGCGCGGAATCGCCGCCGCCCAAGATCACCAGGTCGCGGCCGTGAAAATCCGCGGCCGACTTGACCCGATAATGAACGCTGTGACCTTCGTACTGCTCGATGCCCTGTAATGCCAGGCGCCGGGGCTGAAACGAACCGACTCCGGCCGCGATGACCACCGCGCCCGCATCCAGGCGGGTGCCGGCCGAAGTGGCGATGTGAATCCGGCCGCTCGGGCCGGGGCGCACTTCGGTGACCTCCTGCCCTAAGTGAAAGGTGGCATGGAAGGGCTTGACCTGCTCGAGCAGGCGGTCGATCAACTCCTGGGCGCCGCACACCGGCAGCGCGGGAATATCATAGATCGGCTTGTCCGGATACAGTTCGGTGCACTGGCCGCCGACGGCGGGCAGTGAGTCGATGATGTGCGCGTTGATGCCGAGCAGCCCGAGCTCGAAAATCTGAAACAGTCCCACGGGTCCGGCGCCGATGATCACCGCTTCCACGCTTATGGGGTCGGCCGGCGCCGTAACTGATTCCGACATTGCAAGCGATTCCTAAAGTCAGCTTAAATAACAGCGGCGCATTGTAGCCGAAGGCGCACTGAGGCGCTCAGAACCTGCCCTGACCGCGGCTGTTACGTAAGCGAATTGCGCTCTGTTGGGATCTGTGCCCGCATCCATTCAATCAGCTGGATTTCGTGGGCAGTCAACGCCGCGAGAATGCGCTGGTCTTCCATGGGACCCATGGCCTCGAGCGCCTTGAATTCTGCCACATACCCGGCATACGACTCGATGGATTGCTGCATCAGCTTGTTACAGTCGCTGCCTGCGTCCCTGCGGGCGTTGAGTGCGCCGCGCTCCTCGAGCATGGTCTGCGCCCGAGGCGTCAGCTGATATTTCTGCAGCAGTGCACTTAGCTGGGTTGCCGTTTCCCGTTCCAGCGCCGCGCACCTCTCAAAGAAGGTCGACTGCTGAGGGTACGCCAGGGCCAAAGCGTCAAAGTACGCGGCGCCCGCTACCTCGTCTTCGTAGGCCTCGAGGATTTGCAAGCTGTATTGAATGCTTTCCATCCGCACCAGAGTCTACCGGGGCCAGCGTCTTCGCGGCGGTCATTGGCCGCAGTTGGCCGTCTCGAATCCGGTGGGACTCGCAAGGCTGCCGTACTCACCCTGTCGCCACGTTGCTGACCTTCGCGACGGTCCGTTTCGGGTGATCAATTTTAAGTTGAGAATGGCCGATGGCGCCCCCATCTCCCGGTCATGATCCCCTTATCCGTCCTTGATCTCTCGCCCATCGCCCAGGGCAGCGATGCAGCCCACTCGTTCAGGAACACGCTTGACCTGGCGCGCCATGCCGAGCGTTGGGGTTATAGGCGCTTTTGGTTGGCCGAGCATCACGGCATGCCGGGCATCGCGAGTGCGGCGACCGCCGTGCTGATCGGTTATGTGGCGGGCGGCACCTCCACGATTCGCGTCGGCGCCGGCGGCATCATGCTGCCCAACCATTCCCCGCTCGTTATTGCCGAGCAGTTCGGCACGCTCGAATCGCTGTACCCGGGCCGCATCGATCTGGGCCTGGGCCGGGCACCGGGGTCCGACCAGCGAACGGCGCAGGCGCTGCGCCGCAATTTGAGCTCGGACCCGGACGAGTTCCCGCGCGATGTACAGGAACTAGCAGATTATTTCTCCGATTCGCCCCGCCAGGCGGTGCGCGCGGTGCCCGGCACCGGGCTCAACGTGCCGCTGTGGATCCTGGGCTCGAGCCTGTATGGCGCGCAGCTTGCCGCGGCGTTTGGGCTGCCGTATGCCTTTGCCTCGCATTTTGCGCCGGCGCAGATGATGGCTGCGATCGAGGTGTACCGCAGCGAGTTTCGGCCGTCGCGAGATCTCGCCAAACCTTACGTGATGCTCGGCTTCAACGTGTTCGCCGCAGACTCCATGGCCGAGGCGAAATTCCGGGCAACCTCGATGCAGCAGGCGTTCGTGAATCTGCGCAGCGGCCATCCGACGCAGCTGCCGCCGCCCGTCGAGGGGTACCCAGAGCGCGTCGGGCCGCAGGAGCGGGCGATTCTCGATCAGGTGCTGTCGTGTTCCGCAATCGGCACTCCTGATTCGGTACCCGCGGATCTGCGCAATTTCGTCGAGCGAACCGGCGCGGATGAGCTGATGATCACCTGTCAGATATTCGATCACGCCGCGCGCCTGCGCTCCTTTGAGATCGCGGCGACAGCGTTGGCCGATGTGCCCCCCGCAACTCGCCTCGCACAGGGAGCCGGCTCTCGGTCCTAAGGCTCGTCGTACGGCAGTGTTTCGATATTGGCGTCGATGTAATCAGGCGCGGGATTCACTGCAAACTGCACCGCGGATATTGTGGTCAGATTGCTGATGAAGGCCTTGCACACCCGGTGCATTCCGTCCATAACCCGCCCTTCGGCCGAAAGAATGATTGGGAACTTGCGATCCGTCTCGGCGATCAGCCTTGCATGAACTGCCACTTCACGGCACGTCGGCGACTCGCCCTCAAACCAAAACGATTCATCGAGTTCGCGAATGGATGACAAAGCGACGGTTTTCACCGGCAACGCCTTGGCTAATTCCACCAGGCGATGCACGTCCCAAATCAGCAGTCGGCCGTCGCTCAGTCGGGAGTGATACTGCTTTCTCATGTGCTGCGCTTGGAGCGCGGGTGCCCAGCGCCTCGGCGCTCGCGTGGGCTGCCGGCAATTTCTTTCGCCGGCGCTCGCAGGCTATTGGATGCCAGGTCGCTGAAGAACTCCGACAACTGTGGTTTGGCGAAGTAACTCAAACCAGAAAAAGCTGCCGATTCCCTGCTGTTCAGATCCATGCGAAGCTCCGCCGCGGCTTGCGTGACTTCCTCATCCGAGGCCTCGATGGCGTCCTGCGCCAAGGCGTCCATGATTCGCAATAATGCCGCGTCCGGCGCAATCCTCTTTATCTTGGTTCGCATGTCAAACCCTCGCGCAACACCCGGCGGCGCATGCGCCGCCGGGTGGAGTCATAGTCGGTTTTGGTGAGTCCCGTGGCGAGTCGGATTTGCTCGGCGGTCAGGCCCTCGCCCAAGCCATCAATAATGCTCAGCGCCGCCGGATCGTCCGAGAACAGCCGCTTGATCAGGGTAATCTGCTGTCGGGCGCTCAGCGCGCGTTCCGGTCCCGGCGTTGGATCCGCCAGGTCGAGCGCGAGTGACTCGTCGTGCAGCTGATCATGGCGCAGTTTCTCGCGGCGTGCTTCCTGTTGCGCACGACGCCAGTAATCCGCTCTCAGGCTGCGCAGTATCCCGGCCACGAAGGCTACCATGGGCACGCCCTCAGGCCGCCGGCGCGAACCGGTAAGGATGCGCGTCAGAGCCTCCTGCAGCATGTCCTCCCACGCCCCTGGGGGCGGCAACCCTCGAGCATAGATGCGGGCAATGGTCTTGATTCGCAGCAAGTCCATCTTGGTGAGCAGCTCAAGCGCAAGCGCTGTCTGAGCTGGTCTCAATACCCGTTTGTCGAGGAGTTGTGGTATCTGCTGCATTACGCGCCGCATCCTATAAGCGTATGCAAAGCGCCAGGCCGGTCGCGGACAACATTTCTAAAATATGCCTGAACCGAGGAGCAAATTGCCGCTTGGCAGCAATCTCCGATCGAGTTATGCGGCAGCCCGTTTGATTAGCGGTGCGCCTGGGGAAGGTGTCGTCTCCTCAGAGCAGAGTTTTGCGGGAAGCGCCGCCATTCGCGCGCAGGAAGGATCTCCGTATGTTCGCGGCCGCAAGCACACCAGCGACCACGAGGATAAGCGCTGCGGCACACAAGACAATTTCCAACGACAACCTAACAGGCATCCAGCCGAAGGCAACCGCGCTCGCGAATGTCGGCGTGAAGACTGCAACCGACACCGACACCCAGGTTGCCACTCGCTGGGTGCGGGCTTCGGACGGGTCCTCAGGCACATAAAAGCCATCTGCCTCGTGCTTGTCCATTTGCTCCACCCGTCCCTGGCCCGTATCGAGGCTCATTCGATTCTATCGCGAGAATCCTCGAAAAGCGACGTCACGCTCGCCGCGCGTTGAATGCACCACGCGGCACGTCGTTGCCCTTGGTTCAGTCGCCCAAGGAGTATGATTACGTCCATGCGTCTGAAGCTAGTGTTTACGGGTGCCGTGATCTTCGTGCTCGCGGGCATGCTGATCGACTGCAGCTACCAACGCTCGACCCCCGACGCGGCCCACGTACAGGGAATTGTGGTTGGGTTCGACCGCCCGCACGCCAGACAGGTCTATCCGATATTCGAATTTTCGGATGCGAATGGCCGCGTGTACCGCGTCGTCAATTCATCTCAACAGTCGATTGGGCGTTTTACAACCGGCGATGCAGTTTCTATCGCGTACTCGCGAGCCGATCCGCAACGGGCGCGAATTGACACGCTTTGGTTCAACCATCGTTGGGTAATCGGCGGAGTCTTTGTCGCGCTCTCGCTTGTGTTCGGTGCACTGAGCCAGCGTGAATCCATTTCCTCATCCTAAATGCCGGGCTGGCGCGTGCGGTAGGTGGTCCAAGCCTACAGTTTGGGCAACCGATCGAATATTTGCGCCGCCATCGCCTGGTAACTTCCTCCAAAGTGATGTCCACCCGGCATCTTGAACACGGTGCCGTCCTTGCCGGTCAATCTCTCGCAATCGGCGTCGCGGTCTTCCTCTCCATACAGACAGAGGTATGGCGACCCGTTCCAGTTCTTCATTTCGGGAGCGGTCGGTAAGTCGTCGCTGGTATTTCCCAACCAGTTCGTCACATGAAATTCGAAGGCGGCGCGATCGCTCAAGCCCAGCAGCGCCGTGTAGCCCACCATCTCCTTGGTTGCGGCCGGCAGTCGGTTGAGCATGAAGGGCATGGTGTCGGCGCCCTGCGAATAGCCGACCAGCAGCACATGCGACTTGTGCCATTCGCGCGCGTAATGGCGCAGTACCCGGTCCAGATCCTGCGCGGCGCCTTGCGGGGTGCGCGGCGACCAGAAATATTTCAGCGAGTCCCAGCCGACCATGTTAATGCCATGCTGGGCCAGCGCCGCCGCCACGCCCCGATCCAATCCCACCCAGCCACCGTCGCCGGTCAGGAAAATTCCAAACCAGGGACTATCGTGTCGCGCGGCAGCCGGTACCACGATGAGCGGCAAGTCGGCCACCGGCGCCGGCAAGACCGGCGCGCCGGCGGTGGCAGGCACGCTCACGATCCGTTGGTAGGCGCCATCGAATTCACCGTGGTCTGCCTTCGGTAGGACGACGATCTCGCTGCCGGGCAATTTGGCGGCGAACTCCTGCGCGGCGGGCGCGGCGCACGCCTGCTCGGCTTCTCCCTGGAGCGCAATCCATTTGCCCGGCAGCTTTTTCGCCGGCAACAACCGGACGCCCGGCGGAACTCCCTTCGATTTCAATCGCGGGGTCTCGATAGCGGCTGCGCCGCAGAGCGGCTTACTCAGGTCGAGATCGGCACAGAAGCCGATGCTCAAGGCGCCCTTGAACAGGCCGTCCGGGGACTCGGCCAGCGTCGCGTACACCAGCGCAGCTCCCGAGGAATAGCCGACCAGAGTCGGCTGCAAATAGTGCTTCAGTCCCAGCTTGGATTGCAGATAGTGGCTCAGATTCTCGAAATCGACGTCGGGCGAAACGCACTTGTCGGTCGATTTCGCAAGCTGCGCAAGGTAGTGGCGGATGTCGACACCCGCGACCACCGCGCCCTGCGCGGCGAGACGCTCGGCCATGGCAACGACTCCGAGATTCCAGCCCCCGTCGCCGGAAACGAACAGCACCACATCGCGAGGCTCTGCGCCGGGGCGATACACGCTCACTGCGCCGAAGCGCCCGAAGTCGAAGGCCTCATTTGGCGCAGCGCTTGCCAACCCTGCTGCGCACAGCAGGAGTGCGCAGGCCGCAGCGCCGCGCCGCTTCATTTTCTAAGCACCTTGCCGACGCCCCCGGAGATGAGCGCCGTCACGTCCAGCAGCGCACCCGCCATCGCCAGGCCGCCGGGCGCCGCGAGATATCGTGGGCGCCACACCGGCAGAAATTTTTCCTTGTACTTGCGCAGGCCCTCGAAGGGATAGAACATTTCGCCGTAGCGCTGAACCATGCGGCCGACCTTGTGCCAGGCGGGCGCGAGCACGTGCTCCTCCAAGCCCGACAACGGCGCCATCCCAAGGTTGAACCACTTGCAGCCGCGTTCTCTGCCCCACAGCATGGTCTCGATCAGCAGGAAATCGATCACGCTCTTCGGCGCCTGGTCGGTGTATCGCATCAGATCGATCGACATTTCCGAGCCGCCGCCGGCGCGCCAGATATTGGCGAAGGCGACGATGAAGCCAAGCTTGCGCACCACCGCGCAATCGAAGTGAGCCAGATAGCGCGCGTCGAAGAACCCCAGGGAGAAGCGCTTTTCCGCGGTGTTGCGCGCGGCAAGCCAGGCATCGGAAACCGCGCGCAGCTCCGGGATGAGGGGGGCGATATTCTGGCGCGAGACGATCTCGAACTGCGCGCCGTCGCGCAGCGCACGCCGGTGCGCGTGCCTTAAGTCGGCGCGCGCGGGTCCCTCCAGGGCAAAGCTGTCGAGCGGCACGCGCGCCTCCTCGCCCAGCTTGCTCAAGTCCAATCCAAGATCGA
>Ga0302320_10027478_pt1 | contig 10966 bp, 9 predicted proteins | sample Bog_T0_3_FD_202130 | JGI IMG/M metagenome (GOLD analysis project Ga0302320, IMG submission 202130) | Peat permafrost microbial communities from Stordalen Mire near Abisko, Sweden - Bog_T0_3 | ecosystem: Environmental > Terrestrial > Soil > Wetlands > Peat | place: Sweden: Abisko, Stordalen Mire... | reverse complement strand
CCATGAATGTTGGCGCGAAAATTCAACTCGGTGGGAAGGATGCGATGGCCGCGCCCGTGGCGGGCGAGGAAGGCGACCTTGCGTCCGGCGAGAGTGCCGAGGACATAGGGGTCGGAGGGCGCGCCATATGGGGTTTCGAGTGGAAGTTCGTGAATGTCAGTGAGGCCCTTCATGGAATAAAGGCCGCTGCCACCTATGATGCCGATCTCTGCATGTGCCAATGCCATCTCCTGCGGAGGAAAACGAAGTGAGCGGAAAAGGTGATTATACCGGACGAGGATGCAGGCCGTGGAGCCCAGGCAGCGGGCAGAATTCCGTCGGCAGGATCATCGCGGCGTGGTGGCGGCGGGAATAAGCGCGGCATGGAGTTTGGCGGCGTCGTCCGGGGTGAAGGATTCGAGCGCGATGACCGAGGAGCCTTCCAAGTAGAGTTGCACGTTTCCGTCTTCGGTCATCCACTGGCGGGGAGATTTCGCCGCCTCGACCGACTTGTATCGCTTGGGGAGTTCGGATTCATAGATGGCGGCGAACTGCACCGCGGCCTCCGGCGTGGCGAAGTTGACGACCAGGGCCAGCGGGAGCGGCGTGGCGTTAGACGTACCCCCGGGCGCTTTCTTGCTGGCGAGCGCCATGTAGTATCCGCCACGCCAGGCAGGCGCGAGCTTGGCGGCCATCTCCTTGCCGCTCCACTGCCGAAGGATGACGCGGAGATCAATCTCACCAATGCCGGAGAAATCCTCGCGCCGCCACTCGGGACCGAGGAGTTTTTCCAGAGGCACGATCTTGAGCTGCGGCTGAGGTTCGGCGGCGAAATAAGTGGCGGGCTCCATGACCTGCCGGGTGTCCTGCGGCGGGTTCTCAAAGACTCCGGCAAACGCCGCGTGCTTGCCCTTCCTCGCGAGGACGGCAATGGAGAAGTCCGTGCCATAGCTGTAGGGAAAGAGCATGGCTTCGCGCAGATAGATGGGGGCGTTGGCGTACATCGGAGTGGATTCATCGTCGAGCATGGAAGCGCGCATGGAATCGACGAGTTCGGGCGCGGTTTCGACAGTCTGGCCGACGGCAGTGAGTTCGTAATCGTACAGAACGATCATGGCCTGGCCTTCGATGATGGACTGGCGGGCAACACGCTGCTCGTCCAGGAGCATCTGCGCGGAATCGTCATGGGAATCCTTGGCCACGTTGAGCCACTTTTCGAGACCGTAGCTCTGGTCCTGCAGGGCGTGGACGAGTTCGTGGGCCATGACCGGCTTCTGAAGATCGGGATCGACCCAATCGAGGAGATAGACGGTCTTGCTGTGCGCGTCATACCATCCCTCGACCTGCTCTTTGTAGAGGCCAAGCATGTACTCGCGGAGATTGAAGTCGCGCGGCAGAAGGCCGAGCTTCTTGAGCGACTGGGCAGAGCGGTCGAAGCGCTCGCCGTTTCCCTGCTCCTTCATGCGCTTCTCGATGTACTTGGAGACCTCCTCGCGCGTGGCCAGCTTCTTCTTGACGGAGTGCAGGATCGGCAGTCCGGTGTGATCGCTGGCAAACCGCAGGATGTCATCGAGGGAGCGGAAGAGTTCCTTGGCCTCGGCGGCGCTGACGTGGTAATCGCCGGCAGGCGCGGGCGGCGGGGCGGCAGGCGGTCGCTGGGCTGGGGCGAGGAGGGCCAAAGAGAGCGGCAACAGCAGAAACAGTCGGCGGAGAAGTTTCATCCACGTCCTTTGCGGAAGAGGAGCTATGGAGAAAAGATAACACCGCGAGGTTACGAGGGTTGGAACGATGTTGGAGTTTTATCGTATCGCTCCCGGCTTGCGAGGCTCTGTGCAAGGCCTCGACGAAACTTAGCCGGGCGATTCCGCATCGCGCAGCACGAAGCGTCCCCGCTCCGCTATAATCGGACGTTCGGTGATCGTCGGATTATGTCTACTACTTCCCTTTTGAAACAATTCGGATTGCAGGCGGTTGCCGGGGAATATGCCGGGGCTGAGACGGTGTTGCGCTTTGGTTCGGTGGCCGAGGAACTCGACGCGTTACGGCACGGGTGCGGGGTCTTTGACCTGGGCTGGCGCGGCAAACTGGTGGTGAGCGGCGAGGACCGGGTCCGCTGGCTCAATGGGATGGTCACCAACAACACACGCGATCTGCCGCAGGATTTTGGCAATTACAGTTTTGTACTCAACGCGCAGGGACGCATCCAGGGCGATCTGCTGGCCTTCCAGCGCGGCGAGTTCTACGTGCTGGAGAGCGATGCCTCGCAGATCGCGGCGCTGCGCGAATTCTTCTCGCGCTTCATCATCATGGACGACGTGGAACTAGGCGAAATCAGCGGCAAGCTTACCTCGATTGGCGTGGCCGGACCGCAGGCAGCGGGGGTGCTGCGCAAGGCTGGGCTGATGGTGAGCCAGAACAAGCCGGGCCAGATGGTGGACGGAAGCTGGGAAGGACACGGCTACACGCTGCTGCGCGATCCGATTCGAGTGCGGGACTGGTACGAGCTTTGGCTAGCGCCGGAACACGTTGCGGCGTTCTGGAACGCGCTGGTGCTGGCCGGGGCGTCGCCTGTGGGCGCCGAGGCGCTGGAGTGGCAACGGATTCTGCTGGGACTGCCCCGGTTTGGAGCGGACACGGGAGAGCGCGAGATGGCGCAGGAAACGGGACAGGATTATGCCCTGAGCCATACCAAGGGCTGCTACATCGGGCAGGAGATCGTGGAGCGCATCCATGCGCGCGGACAACTGCACCGGCGTTTTACGGGACTGGTTGTGGAGGGCGCTGCGCCGGCACGCGGAAGCCGCGTGACCGCTGGAGACAGGGAGGTTGGCGAGATCACCAGCAGCGCGGAAATGGTGGTGGATGGGGCGGCGCGGACGCTGGCGCTGGGTTATGTGAGGCATGATGCCGCCGCCAAGGCTGAAGAACCGGGCGAGAGTCTGAGTGTAGGTGCGAGCGCGGTACAAATCACGGGCTTACCGTTTCAATTCTAAGAATTTATTTCCGAGCGCAGGGATGAGTGAGATGGAAAAAGAGAAGAAGCCAGAGTTCGTAGTGACCGACCGTCGGAAGTTCAACGTGGATGGAGAGCCCAGGCCGGATGCGCCAAAGGAGACTCCGGCAGAGGTTGCCGCACCTGCAGCCAGTGCCGCTGAAAGCAAGAGTGAGGTTCCTCCTGCCGAGGCGGTAGTAGGCAAGGCGGCGCCAGTTGGGGCCAAGGCGGAGGCGGGAGGCGCGGAAGTCAAAGGGGCAGACGAGACGTTTGTTCCTGAGCTGATCACCGAGACCGGGTACAACGGCGACAAGGAACGCATCTCGTTTGGCGGACAGAAGATGGAGTTCATTCATCTGCTGGACATGCTGGTGCAGACCGCGATGATGTATGCCGGGGCGATGGAGGGAGGTGCGGAGCGACGGGTGGACATAGTTGGCCTGCGGCAGATGATCGACCTGATCTCCCTGCTGGAAGCAAAGACCAAAGGCAACCTGACGGAGCAGGAGCAGGCGATCCTGACCAACACGTTGTTCCAGCTTCGCATGACCTACATGGAGATCGTGAACATGATCGACCGCCAGGCGATGCAGAAAGCGCCGGGTGCAGGAGGCGCGGGCCGGAAGTGAAGCAAGGCACCTTGACCGTGCTGGGCAGCGCCACATCGATGGGTGTGCCGACGATTGGATGCGACTGTGCGGTGTGCCACTCGACCGATCCGCACGACCGGCGGACGCGGCCCTCGGTGATGATTGAGTGGAGCGGGCATCGCATTGTCATCGACAGCGGGCCGGACTTCCGCGAGCAGGCGCTGCGGGAAGGCATTCAACGGCTCGACGCCGTGCTGTACACGCACGGGCACGCCGACCATATCCTGGGGCTCGACGATCTGCGTCCCCTGACCTATCCGCGGGTGACTGGTGGCGGGCGGCTTCCACTGTATGCCAGCGCGGAAACCTCGCGGATTCTGCAGTCGGTTTTCAAGTACGTATTCGACGACAACTACAAGTACGGCGGGCTGGCCAGGGTGGAGCTGCGCGAAATCAGCGAAACCTTCGAGTTGCTGGACCTGCGGGTGATTCCGATTCCGGTGATGCACGGCGACGCGGAAATCATCGGCTACCGGATTGGACGATTCGCGTATCTGACCGACTTCAGCGCGGTTCCGGAGCAATCGATCGAATTGCTGGCCGGGGTAGAGGTGGTGTTTCTGGACGCGCTCCGGCATGAGCCGCATCCGACACACTCGACGGTGGAGAATTCGCTGAAGGTGGCAGCGCGCATCGGAGCGGCGCAGACGTACTTCACGCACATCAGCCACGACCTTGCGCACGAGGCGACAAACCGGACGCTTCCGCCGGGCGTGTGGCTGTCCTACGACGGATTGCGCATCGCGATCGACCTGGAGAGCTGAGCTTGCAAGTATTCGATTCATTCGAGGCGATTCCGAAGGATTTTGGGCCCGCGGTGGTGAGCGTGGGCAACTTCGATGGCATTCACCGGGCACACCAGCAACTGCTGGCGACCATACGCGACAGGGCGCGGGAACTGAATGCGCGCGCGGTGGCCGTAACCTTCGATCCGCATCCGGCGCGGATTCTGCGGCCGCATGGCGGGCCTCCGCTGATCACTCCGGAGGAGCGCAAGATGGAGCTGCTCGGGACAATTGGTCTGGATGCGGTAGTGGTGGTTCCCTTCACTCGCGACCTCTCACTGATGCCGGCCTTCGAGTTCGCGGAAGAGCTGCTGTTCAACAAACTGCACACGATCGAGGTGCACGAAGGATTCAACTTCCGCTTTGGTCACAAGGCGGAGGGCGACGTGGAACGGCTGCGCGAGTTTGGGCACAAGCTTGGCTTCACGGTGGTGACGCATCCGCCTCTGCTGTGGGGCGAGCTGGTGATCTCCAGCAGCAATGTGCGCGCCGTGGTGCTGGGCGGCGAGGTGGAAAAGGCGCGCCACTTGCTGGGACGCGTCTTCAGCATCGATTCCACGCCTGGGCGCGGGCGGGGATATGGCGCGAAGTACACAGTCCCGACGGTGAACCTGGCGCGCTACGCGGACCTGATCCCGTCGCTCGGCGTGTATGTGACGGAGATGCGGATCAACGGCGAGGAGTTCCAGTCGGTGACCAACGTCGGCAACCGCCCCACGTTTGGCGCGGACTCGTTTGCCATTGAGAGCTACATTCTGAATTTTCATCCCATCGATTTAGCCAGCGATACGCCGATCCGGCTGAGCTTTCTGCACCGGCTGCGCGCGGAGAGAAAGTTCCCCAGCACCGAGGCGCTCAAGGAACAGATAGGGCGGGATGTAACGCGGGCGCAGAGGTACTTCCGGCTACGGGATGCACTGCGCAAGAGCAGGTGAGAGCTTTGCGACGCAAAGCGAAGCGCGAACGATGCGGCAGAAATTATTCCATGGACTCGAGGGGCGGTGCAGAGCTGCCCGCTTGCGTTTCAAGCTGCACCAGCACGGTTGAGACGAGCACAAGCAGAATCCCTACCATCTGAATTCTTCCGACCGACTCTCCCAGGGCAAGCGCCGCGATCAAGATGGAGAAGACCGGCTCCAGGCAACTGGTGACGATGGCGCGCGTGGCGTCCAGATGATGCAGTCCCGCGAAGTAGAGTGAGTTCGGAATGAGGATGGACGTGATGGAAAAGATGGCCATGAAGAGCCACTGCGGCCCCGTGTAGTGAGAGTCGATGACACGCCACGGAGGATTGACGAAGAGCCAGCCGACGGCAGCTCCGGCGAGCGCCCAGGTGAGCACGGTCCAGCGATCATGCGACTGGAGGAGATGCCGTCCGAATACGTTGTAGAAGGCGAAGGTTACGGCCGCGATGAGGGCGGCAACGACACCGATGAGATCGAAGCGTATCTGCCCGGGGATGATGGCGAGCCAGGGAAAGCGCGTCGCGTGACTGACGACTCCGATGGCGAGGACCGAGCCTGCGACGGCAACCAGTACGCCCGCAATGCGTGCAAACGTTGGGGGCTGCAGTTTGCGAAGCAGCATCCAAAGCAGGACAAAGACCGGCGCAAGGTATTGCAGGATGATAGCGGTGGCAACGCTGGTGCGCTGAATGGCGAGGTAATAGAAGTAGTTGCATGCGGCGACGCCGAGGATGCCCAGGATGGCGAAGACGCGAATCTCCGAGCCTCTGATGCGCAGACCGGCACGGCCGCGGGCAAAGTAAAGCATGGGAAGAAGGACACAGGCGGCGATGGTGGTGCGGCTCTGCGAAAGCATGAGCGGAGGCACCAGCGGGACTACGGATCCGAAGAGATGGAGGCGTCCGGTAAAGACGGCGCGGCCGAGGTTGGCGGAGACGCCAAAAAATAGCGCGGCGGCGGCAACGCAGAGATAGCCAATCACGGGCGAGGGTTTGAAAACCTTGCTTCTGCTCACTCGGCGTACTCAACTTCCATGGCGCATCACTCCACGCATCGACCTAGCGGCGATTGTCGGTTTGCGGCTCGGGATGAATGAGGACGCGAAATAGTTGCGGCGCCTCCAACTTGAATTGTATTTCGAGCGCGGTCTGCACCTCATGCACGCGCGAAAGCGGGAGATGGTCCTGCATGGTCACATGGCAGGAGAGAAAAACGTGTCCGCGCACGCGCTTGAAGACGATTTCGTGAACGTCCACTACGTCGGGGAATGTCTTGCCGATAGACTTGAGCCTCTCCTCCAGTTCGCCATCCTGGAGGATGGCTTCACTGGTTTCGATGGTGGCGGGTTCGCTTTCAATGTGGGTAAGGATGGAACTGATTTCGGGGACATGGGCGCGAATGTCGGCCTCGAGGGCGGTGACGCGGTCATGGGCTGCTACGAGTAACATGTTCTCGTCGAGTTCGACGTGCAACTCCACGTGAATGTCACCTTCCAGATCCTGCACGCTGATGTCGTGCACCATGAGGTTGTTGCGCAGGGATGCGGCGCGGATGCGATCGAACGTGTTCTCGGTGACGAGTTCTCGTGGAACGGCGTTCACGAGCACGTCCGAGTCGCCAAGGAGACTGTGGATGCGCTGGCGGACCTCGGAGACAACGACATCGGACGCTTGGAAGGTCACGTTACGGGCGAGTCCCACGGCGACATCGGCAAAGTAGCGGCTACCAGCCTTGCGAATACGGACACGCTCGACCGCGACGACGCCGGGAACGCTGCCCACCTGGTTGATGAGTGCGTTGCGCACGCCGGTTGGCGCGGCGTCGAGCAAGGCGTCCAGGGTTTCACGGGCCAGGCGCCAGCCGACCCAGACGACGATGGCGGCGACACAGAGGGCGGAGATGGGATCGGCCTTGGCGAGCCATGCCAGATGGTATTGGCGTCCAGCCCAAACAAAACCGAGCCCGGCGATGACCACTGAACTGGACCAGATGTCGGTGGCGAAATGCAGGGCATCGGCCTGCAATGCCTGGCTGGAATACTTATCGGCGACGCGCTTGAGGGCGCGGGAACGCCAGAAGTCGAGCACGATGGAAACGGCCATGACGAGAACGGCCCAGATGCTCGGCTCGATCTCCACCTGGCGGAAGAACAGGCGATGCGCGGCCTCCCAGACAATCCAGACGCAAGTGGTGAGCAGCAGTCCGGTCTCGATGAAGGCGGAGAAATTTTCGACTTTGCCGTGTCCATACTGATGATCGGCGTCCGCGGGCTTGTCACTGACACGCACGGAAAACATGGTCATGACGGCGGCAACGAGGTCGAGCGAGGAGTGCAGGGCTTCGGAAAGAATTCCGAGGCTGCCGCTGAGAAAGCCGACAACGAACTTAAAGACGGTGAGCACGATGGCGACCAGAACGCTATTCCGCGCGACGCGCTGTTTCTCGGCGCGCATCAGCTCAGGATCAATCGTCATGCTGACCATGCAATGAGCTTATCGTGGGCGAACAGGGATGCCAAGGGCGCCGGCGCTTTTCGTTTCCCGTATAGGTGATGTGCTAGGATCAGGATTCAAAATCCTCTGCCCAGCAGACAGGCCACGCGGCTACCACCTTGGCTGCAGCGGCCATCCACGGATCGACGAGGCTCTGCATTGAACGACCCGCGCCCTACCATTTTAGTCACCGGCATTGCCGGTACTCTCGGCACGCGCCTGCTGCCATTGCCGACCGGATTTCGCGTCGTCGGCGTGGATCTGTCGCCGGTGAAGGCCCATCCAGAAGTGGTAGTGAACTCGATGGATCTGGCCCATGAGATCTCATGCGTCAGGCTGGTGCAACTGCTGCGCGAGAGCGGCGCAGAAGCGGTGGTGCACCTGGCGGCTGCAGTCGATCCGCTCGGCAACGGAGTTTTGAACCGCGAACGAATGTGGCAGGTCAACGTGGCGGGCACGGCGCGGGTGATGGAGGCGATCACCGAGGTGAACCGGCACGGCGGAAAGATCGTCAAGTTTATTTATGCAAGCAGCGCTGCGGTGTATGGTCCCGAGACCCCACCGCTGGTGAACGAAGAGGCTCCTCTGGAAGCACACACGCTGAGCTATGCGGTGCAGAAGGCCGAGGCCGACGGCGTGGTGCGGATGCGCGCCGGCAGTCTTGGACGGTGCAGTACCTATCTATTGCGGCCTCACATCTTCGCGGGAGCCTCGGTGGAGAACTACATGGTAAACGCGATCCGCGGGCAGGCCCCCGGGAACGGTTCGCTGGCGCGCCTGATGCGGAGCCGGCAACTGCGGCTGCCACTGCTGCTGCCGATGGGAGAGAGTTCTCCGCAGAAGCTCTTCCAGTTTGTACACGTGGATGACGTAGCCCGCCTGATCGCATGGCTGCTGCAGCGGCCAGCGGCAGATGAGCATGAAACGCTGACACTGAACGTTGCCGGATCAGGGCCGCCGATCAGCATGGCGCGGTGCGCGGAGATCGGCAAAGCGAAGCGGGTAGCTCTGCCTTCGCGATGGCTGTGCGCCAAAGTGCAGACCATGCTGTGGAAGCTGGGAATGTCATCGCTGCCGCCCGATGCGTTTCCATACGTAGCCGGTTCCTACACGGTGAGCACCGAGCGGCTGCGCAACTTGCTGGGCGACGACTTCGAGAAAGTCATACGCTACTCGTCCGAGGCGGCACTGCGCGACAGCTTTGCGGAAGCGCCTGTCCAGCAGGCGACGCTGGCGCGATGAGTCCGGCGATGGAAGCTACTTCTTTCCCCAGTACACGCCGGCGACGCCAAAGGTGTAGGGAGTGTAATCGACCTGGCGGAACCCAGCGGCCTTCATTCGAGTAAGCATTTCCGGCGGTTGCGGAAAGCGCGCCACGCTGGCGGGCAGGTATGCGTAAGGGCCTCGGGTTCCTGATAGCAGCGAGCCGATGGCGGGCAGGACGCGGCGAAAGTAAAACCGGTAGAGCTTGCCGAGCAGACCGCGAGGCTCACCGAAATCGAGAATGGCGACCTCGCCTTCGGCGGCAAGAACACGACAAATTTCGCGCAGGCCCGCATCGTAGTTCGCCAGATTGCGAAAGCCGAAAGCCGAGGTAACGAGGTTGAAACGGCCGTCGGCAAAAGGCATTTGCAGGGCATCGGCCTCGATCCATTGCAGCGGCAGACCGGCGCTCTTGCGTGTGGCACGGCAGAGCATGGGATGGGCGAAATCGGCGCCGACGATGGAGGCTCCCGCCGGAGTGGCCTGGCGATAGAGCGCGAACGTCATGTCACCGGTTCCGCAGCAGAGATCGAGAACCGACGCGCCAGGCCGACGGACGATGTGACGGAAGCGGCGTGCGGTACGCCACCACCAGTAGCGATCGACGTTGAGTGAAAGCACGTGATTGAGCAGGTCATAGCGCGGCGCGATGCTGGAAAACATCTGGCGCACGGCGTTGGCGGCGGCTCTCTGATCCTGGGCGGGTTCGACACGGGCACCGGGCGTGACGGGAGCGCTCTGCTCGGACTGCGCCGGTTTTACTTCATCCATCTTGTTCATTCCGATCTGCTAGGTCCTGGCCGTTTACACCTGGGAGAGATGGCGCAACTTTTCTACCACATGGAGCACGGCGCGTTCTGAAACACTGGTGACAATTTCCACCCGGCCGACATCGCGCGGGAGGATAAAATGCACCTGCCCGTCCAGCGTTTTCTTGTCGCTGGCGAGGCGGCGAAAGATCGCCTTGGGGCGGACGTCCACCTTTGGCAGCGGAGCATAAGCCAATACGAGGCGGATGATGCGCTGTGCCACCTCAGGAGAAATCATGTGCATGCTTTCGGCGATCATCGCCGAGGCGACCATGCCCCAGGCCACGGCCTCACCGTGGAGAAATACCTTGTAACGGGTTTCGGCTTCGAGCGCGTGTCCGATGGTGTGTCCGAAATTGAGTATCTTGCGTAGGCCGTGCTCTTCCTCATCCTGGCCCACTACATCGGCCTTGACGCGCACCGACTCGGCAATCAGCCACTCGATCGAGCTCGGGTGCTTGGCTAGAATCTGTTCTTGATTCTCCTCCATGAAGCCGAAGATACGGGGATTTTGAATGACTCCGGCTTTGAGCGACTCGTACAGACCGGAGCGGAACTCGCGATCGGGCAAGGTGGCGAGTACCTGTGGGTCCACGAGGACGAGTTCGGGTTGCCTGAAAGCGCCGACGAGATTCTTTCCGACCGTGAGGTTGACGCCGGTTTTTCCTCCCACCGAGGAATCGACCTGGGCCAGAAAAGTGGTGGGAAGCTGAACGAACCGGATTCCGCGCATGTAGATGCTGGCAAGGAATCCGGTAACGTCTCCAACGACGCCGCCGCCGAGAGCGAGGAGCACGGTGTTTCGATCGGCCTTGAGTTTGACGAGTTGGACGGAGAGGGCTTCCACCGTTGATAGAGTCTTGCGGCGCTCGCCATCAGGCATCTCAATGAAATCCAGGCGAACGTCGTCGGTGTCGAAGGAGTCCAGCAGGAGCTTGCCCCAGTGCCGGCTGATGGGCGCGGATGTGACGACAACAAAGTGCCGGGCCGTGGGCAGCGTGTCACGGATATAGGTAGCGGCCGAGCGCATC
>Ga0302320_10027476_pt1 | contig 10967 bp, 8 predicted proteins | sample Bog_T0_3_FD_202130 | JGI IMG/M metagenome (GOLD analysis project Ga0302320, IMG submission 202130) | Peat permafrost microbial communities from Stordalen Mire near Abisko, Sweden - Bog_T0_3 | ecosystem: Environmental > Terrestrial > Soil > Wetlands > Peat | place: Sweden: Abisko, Stordalen Mire... | reverse complement strand
CGACCGGGCCTGCGGCATCATCCCGATGGATCGGTGTATATGACGGACGAGGATAATTTCATCCTGGATTGCGCCTGCGGGTCGATTCCGGAGCCAGAGGAGACGGCGGCGGAGATTCGCGGGATTGTCGGGGTGGTGGAGCATGGGCTGTTTCTCGGCATGGCGTCGATGGTGCTGGTGGCCGGCGACAATGGCGTAACGGAGCTGTCGGCTGAGGATTAACGCGGCCTTTGCATCGCAAGGCGTGCAGGCGGCGTCTGATCGGTAATGGATATTACGGGAAACAAGATCGCGAGTGAGAAGGTTTGGCTGGTAACGGGAGCGTCCACCGGGTTTGGACGGGAGCTGGTGGAATATCTGCTGGCAAGCGGTGCTCGAGTGGTGGCGACGGCGCGCAAGGTGGAGGGTCTGCAGGAGCTTGGGACAAAGTATCCGAAGACGGCGCTGGTGGCGTCGATGGATGTGACCAATCAGAAGCAGGTTGAGTCTGTGGTTGGCGTGGCGGTGAAGTGGTTTGGTCGCATCGATGTGCTGGTCAATAACGCTGGCTATGGGATGGTGGGAGCGGTGGAGGAGTCGGCTGAGGAAGAGTTTCGGCCGATGTTTGAGACCAACGTGTTTGGGCTGATCCGGGTGACGCAGGCGGTTCTGCCGCAGATGCGTACGCAGGGGTCTGGGCACATTGTGAATCTTTCATCCATTGGCGGGCTGGTGGCGACGCCGGGGTTCGGTCTCTACAACGCGACGAAGTTTGCGGTGGAGGGGCTGAGCGAGGCGCTGGCGCAGGAGGTACAGCCTCTCGGGATCACGGTGACGATCGTTGAGCCTGGGCCTTTCCGGACGAAGTTTCTGGGCAAAGCGGGAGGCGAGGCGAAGGCCAGGATTTCAGACTACGACAAGACGGCCGGAAAGATGCGCGCCTATTTCACTGAGCAGGACGGCAAGCAGGCTGGCGACCCGCAAAAGGCGGCGGAGGCTATCGTGAAGGCGGTAGAGTCTGAGCATCCGCCGCTCCACTTGCTGCTGGGCGGGAGCACGATTCCGCGGGTCAAGGGAAAGATTGAGGCGCTGCAGAAGGATTTGGCAGCCTGGGAGTCGACCACGATTGGAGCGGATTATCCCCAGGGCCAATGATGGTTCGGGAGGATTGGTTGAGGTATTGCGGATGGGGCTTGGCACGCAAATGCAGCCGAGCCGCTAAACGATTGAATCAGTAGATTTAACGATCGGAACGCGCTGTGAAGCTGGGCATTGACAGCGATTGCGTTTACTCTCTAAGTGGTACTTTGCGTGTGAGGGCGGTAGGGACATGGAACTAGGATTGATTGGACTTGGAAAGATGGGCGGCAACATGGCGGAACGGCTTCGCCGTGCGGGCCATAAGGTTGTCGGCTTTGATTTTTCCGCCGATGCGGTGAAGAGACTCAACGACGCTGGATCAGTGGGCGTGAACTCGCTGGAGGACCTGGTCAAGAATCTTCAGGCTCCTCGCGCGGTGTGGATCATGGTGCCGGCGGGCGATCCGGTCGACGATACGATTTCGAAGTTGAAGCCCCTGATGCAGAAGGGCGATATTTTTATCGATGGCGGCAACTCGAACTACAAGGACTCGCAGCGACGCTATGCACAGTTGAAGCCGCAGGGCTTTGAGTTTGTGGACGTAGGAACGTCGGGCGGAATCTGGGGAATCACCGAAGGCTACTCGATGATGGTGGGAGGCGACGAGGATGTGATTGAGCGTCTTCGCCCGATCTTTGAGACCTTGGCTCCCACCGCGGACACGGGCTGGGGACGCACAGGGCCCAGTGGTGCAGGGCACTTCGTGAAGATGGTGCACAACGGCATTGAGTATGGGCTGATGCAGGCGTACGCCGAAGGGTTCTCGATCATGAACTCGAAGCATGCGCTGGAGCTGGACCTGACGCAGATTGCGAATATCTGGCGGCACGGGTCGGTGGTGCGTTCATGGCTGCTGGATCTGACGGCTGATGCATTGAAGAAGAATCCGACGCTGGAGGGCCTGGAACCGTACGTGCCGGACTCGGGCGAGGGGCGATGGACGGTGTTTGAGGCGATTGATCTGAATGTGTCGGCACCGGTGATTACGGAATCGTTGATACGTCGGGTACGTTCGCGCGAGGACGATAACTTTTCAGACAGGATGCTCTCGGTGATGCGCCATGAATTTGGCGGACATGCCGTGAAAAAGGCATAGCGCGACCGCGAATTAGTTGCGGCGGATTCCTCCTGGTTCGCCGGATGGATGGACGCCGTATGAACGAGCAGCAACGAACAAGCAGCAACGACAGGTTAGGAGCAGTAGATGCCAAATGAAGTAAAACACGCAGCGATGCAGGCAGGTTTCGAGCATGGTTCAAAGAGGCAGGAGAGGGTTCCGGATCCTTGCATCGTAGTGATCTTCGGAGCCTCCGGCGATTTGACCAAGCGCAAGCTGCTGCCGGCGCTGTTTCATTTGAAGCAGGAAGGCTTGCTGCCGGAGGGTTTCGCGGTGGTGGGAGTGGCGCGGCGCGATATCTCGGCGAAGTTCGCGGCAGACATGGAAGACGGAATTGTGAAGGGCGGCGGCGTGGAGCCGGATGACCCCAAGCTGAAGAAATTCATGGAACGGGTGAAGTATTTCACGACCAACTTCGATGATGATGCCGGCTTCGAAAATTTGAAGATATTCCTGGCAGACCTTGACGAGAAACTCGGGACCAAGGGAAATCGGTTGTTTTATCTGGCCGTGGCTCCGGAGTATTTTGCGGACATCACAGACCGTCTCGGTAAGCATGAGATGACGACCTCGAAGGCTCCCGGGCAGTGGATGCATGTGATCATCGAGAAGCCGTTTGGAACAGACCTGGAGTCGGCGCGCAAGCTGAACGACGATATCAATCGGGTGCTGAGCGAAGACCAGATCTTCCGCATCGATCACTACCTTGGCAAAGAGACGGTCCAGAACATCCTCGTCTTCCGGTTTGGCAATGGGATCTTTGAGCCGATCTGGAATCGCAACTTTATCGACCACGTGGAGATCACGGCGGCGGAGTCGATTGGCATTGAGGGACGCGGACCCTTCTATGAGAGCGCCGGCGCTCTGCGTGACGTGCTGCAGAACCATGTGATGGAAGTGCTGAGCTTCGTTGCGATGGAACCACCTGACAGCTTCGAATCGTCGTCGGTACGGACCGAGAAGTTGAAGGTTTGGAAGGCGATTGATCCGATCGCGGTAGAAGACACCGTGCGCGGACAGTATGGGCCGGGCCGCGTGGATGGCGAAAAAGTGATCGGGTATCGCGAGGAAGACCGCGTGGATCCTGAGTCCAATACCGAGACATTTGTGGCGATGAAGCTGCAGATTGAGAACTGGCGCTGGGCTGGCGTGCCGATCTATCTGCGCGCAGGTAAGCGGCTGGCAAAGCGCGTGACGGAGGTGACGGTTGTGTTCAAGCAGCCGCCACTGCATATGTTCAAGTCCGACGACGAGAAGAGCCAGGTGCAGCCGAACGTACTGAAGATGCGCATCCAGCCGGACGAAGGAATTTCGCTGATGTTCGGAGCGAAGGTTCCGGGGCCGACGACCAACGTGATGCCGGTGGAGATGCACTTCAGCTACGCGGAGAGCTTTGGTAAGAGCTCGGCGAACGGTTATGAGCGGTTGCTGCTGGATGCGATGCTTGGCGATGGAACACTGTTCGCGCATCGGTCGGGAGTGGAAGCGACGTGGGCCTTGATGACTCCGATTCTGGAGGCTTGGGCGAAGCGTCCGCCGGCCGACTTCCCAAACTACGAGGCGGGAAGCTGGGGACCTCCGGCTGCGGATGCCCTGCTGAAGCGGGATCGGCGGAAGTGGTACAAGCTGTAGACAGAGTGCAGAAGAAAGAGCGTAGAGAGAGCGGTTGCGGCGGGAAGGAAGCCGTCGCAGCCGCTTTTCGGTTGGGTATGAAATTTCCGGGTGGAGAGAGCTGATGGCGCGTGTGGTGAAGGTGACGTACCAGGTTTGGCCGACGGCGGCGGAGATGGCGAAGGCTTCCGCCGAGAAGTTCGCTGAGACCGTAGAGGCGGCGGTAGCGAAGCGCGGGGTTGCTCGACTGGCGATCTCGGGCGGTAGCACGCCGCAGGCCACGTTCAAGCTGCTGGCGGCTGAGCCGTTCGTTTCGCGCATTCCTTGGGACAAGCTGCAGCTCTTCTGGGTGGATGAGCGGTGCGTGGGACCCGACAGTCCGGAGTCGAATTATGGCGTGGCTCGCGATCTGCTGTTGAGCAAGGTGCCAATACCGGCGGAGAACGTGTTCCGCATGGAAGGCGAGTTGGATCCCGAGGTTGCGGCCAGCCGCTATGAGAGCACTCTTCGCAATGTGATGAAGTTGGAAGGTGCGGAGACGCCGGCGTTCGATATGGTGACGCTGGGGATGGGGCCGGATGGGCATACGGCTTCGCTGTTTCCGAACACCGAGGGGCTGAATGAACTAGGGCGGCTGGTGATTGCGAATCATGTGCCGCAGAAAGATGTTTGGCGAGTCTCGCTGACGTGGCCGGTGATCAATCACGCGTCGGAGGTCGTGTTCGAGGTTGAGGGACCGGGAAAGACGGATGTGCTGGCCGAGGTGCTGACCGGGCCGCGTGATCCTGACCGCTTGCCGTCGCAACTGATTCGGCCTGCGAATGGTAAGCTTCTGTTCTTGCTGGATGAGGCTGCCGCGGCGAAGCTGCCACCGGCCGAGGCGACGGGCGCGGGATATCGCCTAGGGATGCTTGAGATCTAAGACGTAGTGCGTAGTGAGGATGGCGGCGGCGGATGATTCTTGCAGGCGATGTTGGCGGTACGAAGGTTCACTTGGCGATCTACAACTTCGTCGGTGGTCGGTTAGACCTGGTGCGGGAGAAGAAGTTTCCATCGAGCGAGTATGGTTCGCTGGATGAGGTCGTCCGAGCCTTCTTGGGCGAGGGTGGACAGACCAAGGAAGAGATCGTCGCGGCCTGCTTCGGATGCCCGGGGCCCGTGCGCGATGGTCGGTTGAAGTTGACCAACCTGCCTTGGACGCTGGACGAGCGTGAGCTCGAGAAGTCGGTAGGGATAGAGCATATCTTTCTAATCAACGACCTGGAAGCCAATGGATATGGGATTCCGGAGCTGGCACCAGACAAGGTTTTTGCGCTGCTGAAGGGCGACCCAAAGGCGGTGGGGCATCGCGGACTGGTGTCGGCCGGGACGGGGCTGGGCGAGGCTCTGCTGATCTGGGATGCGAAGACGCAGAAGCATCGGCCGATACCGTCGGAGGGCGGGCACTGTGACTTTGCAGCACGGAACGATCGCGAGATTGCGCTTCTGGAATATCTGAGGCGAACGCTGAATGGGCGTGTGAGCTTTGAGCGGGTGGTGTCGGGGCTCGGGATCAAGAACGTGTATGCGTTTCTGCGCGACGATCAGAAGATGGAAGAGCCTGCATGGCTGAGAGACCGGATTCAGAGTGAGGACCCAAACGCTGTGATTGGGCAGTGCGGCGAAGATGGGTCCAGCGAAATTTGTGCGGAGACGCTGAGGATGTTTGCGTCGGCGTTTGGAGCCGAGGCAGGGAATGTCGGGCTGAAGGTGCTGGCGGCAGGTGGAATATACCTGGGCGGAGGAATCGCGCCGAAGATTCTGAAGACACTGCAGGGTGGGGAGTTTGCGCAGGCGTTCCTGGATAAGGGAAGGTTGTCGCCTCTGCTGGAAGCAATGCCGGTGCGGGTGATTCTGGATGATACGTGCGCGCTGCTGGGTGCGGCAGCATTCGCGGAGGCGCGGGCTGCGGAGATCTCGGGACGGTCGGAGCGGGCGGCTTCGTAGGTCTTGCGAACGGCGGGTGGGAAGGTAGATACGTTTTTCCGTGCAATCGATTGCACAACGACGGGCGACAGTCGTGCGATGTGGTTTGTTTGCATTGCGAGGAATTGGTGCTGCGCGTGCGGGTAATTGCGGGAGTTCTCCCTGAATTGAGGTCGGCAGGCGCGACTGCGAAGGCAAATTGGGCTTGCAAGTAGCAGGGAGCGGGTCTGCTTGTAACGTCACCACCACACAAGGAGTGTCGTGCTATGGTCGCTTCCCAGAGAGTTCTCCGGATTTTGATTTTGACAATGACGGCGGTGTTTGCGCTGCTCGTCATTCCAGCAGCGCGCGCTGATAGCTTTACTTTTTCTGTTTCGGGTAGCACCGAAATTTACTTTACAAGCCCGAACGACAACTATTGGGGCTACTATACGACCGGGTTTGATCAAACGGGCACGACCACGGAATTGGGAGTAGAGGCGCCATTTGTGTCGGAAACACTGGATTTAGCAAACCAGTCGTTTTTCCTGCCTGCGGGCAGCACGATTACTTCCGCCAGCATAGAACTCGTTTTGCCGACAACGACGCTGAATGGAACTTCCGTGGCGAGTAACGTTACGAGTGAACATTTACCACCGCCAAACCCAAGTGATCCGACCCAGATTGCACCGACGTTTGTAGATCCAGGGACCGCCACACTGACCTCGTTCTACCAGGTGAATGGTATTTCTGTGGGGAGTGGGCTCGTCGATCTAACGGACGAGTTGCCTATAATCAGCGGCAACCAGATCTCTACTGGTGCCTTGTCTTTGAACTTGGTAGGCGCGAGCGGCTTCATGGAAGAGACGGTAGCGACCCAAGGGTTTAACTACTCTGGTTATGTCACCGCAACCGGCCAGGTAAGTCTTCCTTACACGCTCGAGGTCGTGGGCACGTATACGCCCGCGGCAACACCAGAGCCTTCGGCGGTTGTGCTGCTGGGCACGGGAATGCTGGCGCTGATGGCTGGCGCGTGGTGGCGGCGGAACGCTATCAGTTGAGGCGTCGGGCTACATGATGCGGAAGCGTTCGCGCATGAGGCGCTGGAAGCGGGGACGCCAGATGATGTCGTAGGCGAGCTCCTTGCCGGGAAACATGGCGAGGGCTGCGGTTCGAGCATCGGCGATCATCTGCGAGGCGTCGTCGATGGTGAGCGAGGTGTCCTGCGCGATGGTCTGCAGCACTAGATTCATCATGAGCTGAAGCCGGCGGATGAGGCGTGCCTCTTCCTGCGCATCGGCTGACATGGGAGAGGGAGGGGTGGATGTGGTGGTGGCGTTCGAGTCGGGCTTTTGCAATCGCGGCTCCTTGTTCTGCGGCGTTGGTGGACATCCGGCAGAAGTCGATCCTTCGCGTGTGGCGAGGGAAACGATTCGGGCAAACGTGCTCCGATACGACCGACCGTACCGCTAAGTCCTGAGGACTGTCTACCAATTAGACGCGGCGGATGCTGCGGAGATTCCTCCACCGGAGGTCAGCAGGAAGGTCTCGGCACCAAGGCGGTCGGTGCGATAGGTGCGGATGTGTGCTGCGGCGAGGCGATCGATGACCAAGGGGCTGGGGTGGCCGAAGGTGTTGTGCTGGCCGTCGCTGATGACGGCATCCTGGGGAGAAACCGCTGCCAGGAAGTCAGGAGTGGTGGAGGTGTGGCTGCCGTGGTGGCCGACCTTAAGCAGGGTAGCCGGCTGGACGCGGTGGTTGGCCAGCATCGCCTCTTCGCTGGGAGCTTCAGCGTCGCCCTCGAGAAGGACGCTGGCGCAGTTGTAGTCGAGGCGGAGGACGAGGGAGTCGTTGTTGATGGGGGTGCCGGAGTTGGCGTACAGAGCTTCGGGAGCGAGCACGGTGGCGCGGAGGCCGGACCATGGGAAGGCTTCGCCGGCGTGAAGGTGGCGGATGATCATGTGCTGGGCGCGGGCCTGTGCTAGCAGCGCGTAGAAGAGTGGTGAGTCGCCCGGGTCGATGCTGATCCAAAGCTCGCGGGGATGGAAGTCGCGCAGGATCGCGGGCATGCCTCCCATGTGATCGGAGTGCGCGTGGGTGAGCAGGACGACGTCAAGCCGACGAATGCGTCGCGACCACAGGTAGGGTGCGACAACTTCTTCGCCAATATCCCAGGTGCTGGCCGGAGCGTTTTCGCCGCGGCCGGTGGGTCCTCCTGCGTCTATCAGCATGGTTTTGCCAGCGGGGCTAACGACGAGGATGGAATCTCCCTGGCCGACGTCCATGGCAGTGACCTCGAGGTTGCCGGGATGCAGCCGCGGAGATGTTGGATAAAGAATCGCGAGGGGGATCAAAAGTGCGGCGAGGACTCCGGACCCGAACAGGATGCCACGCTTCGCGCGCAGAGCCCAGCAGCAGTAACAGATGCATACGCAGGCGAGACCGAGGGCGATGGGCGCGGGTTCAGGCATGCGGAGGTTGGCGAGGCTGAGGTTCTGTGCGCGATCCACGGTGAAGCGCATGAGGTGCAACAAGAGCGCGGTGATGACGGCAGGAACGATTGCGATCCACGGGCTCAGAAGAGAGGCGAGGAATGAGACGATGGCCGCGCAGAGAAGGCCGGAGAGCAGAGGGATGTCGATGAAGTTGAGGGGAAGTGCCAGCAGCGTGGCTCGATGGAAGTAGATGGCCATGGGAAGGACCATGCAGAGCTCGGTGGTCGTGGAGATAAGGACGGCTTCGACGGCCCAGAAAAAGGAGCGACAAAGCCAGACGGGAAGGTGGGCGAGACGGACACCGAAGAGATCGGCAGAAAGATCCGTGAGCATGCGGAGGTGAACGCGGAACTGTGCGATGCGCGGGGGAACGGCCGCGTCGGCGCGAACGACATCGAGATTGCGGAGGGCGCGGAGGCGCGGGAGAATGAGGCGTTCGTTGAGCGGGATCGCCAGGCCGGCGATGGCGAGGATGACCATGAATGTCATCTGAAAGCTGGCTTCGAAGAGGGAACGAGGGTCCAGGACGAGGACGGCGAGGGCTGAGGCACCGAGGGCGTTGAGCGCGGTAATCTCGCGGTCAAGCCAGCGGGCGATGAGATAGATGGCCGTCATGAGGAGGGCGCGCTGGGCGGGGATGCCAAAGCCGGTAAGTTCGGCATAGGCGAAGGCGATGAGGATGGTGAGGAGAACAGCCGGGCCCTGAGGCAGGCGCAGGCGGCGCAGAAACCAGAAGAGTCCTCCGGCGAGCAGGGCGACGTGGAGTCCGGAGACGACGAAGAGATGGAAGGTTCCGGTGCGCTCGAAGGACTCTCGCAGGGCGTGGGTGAGGTGCGTTCGATCGCCGAAGAGCATGGCGTTGAGCATGGACGCGTCTTCGGATGTGAGCTGAAGAGCTTGCGGGAGATGGCGGGTTGCGGCAGAGTTGACGAAGGATTGCAGACGGCCGGAGGCCCAGGCTTGCGCTGCGAAGATTCTGCAGCGGAGAGTTGGTCGCGTGGAGCGAAGAACATGCACGCTTGAGGACCGTGTGCTGCCGGTGGCACCGATACCTTCGCTAAGCAGGTAGTCGGAGTAGGACCACGCGCCGGGGTCGCGGTAGACGTCGGGAGTACGGAGGCGGAGGGGGACGTCGATGAGGTCGCCGCAGTGGAGCGAGAGCTGCGGGCCGCTGAGGTTGAAGCGAATCCCTCCGGTGGTAGGCTGCACCACGGAGACGTCGGGGGTGAGGTACTCGACGGACTGGACGTCGATGTCGACCGACTGCGTGTCGGGATCGGGGTCGGCGTCCCATGCATCGGGCTCGAAGACGGGGTGCGGCGAGTTGCTTGCGGCCGGTGGGAGGGTGCGTACACGGATGATGCTGCCCTGGACGTCGCGAGTGAGGCCATCGGCGAGAGTATGCAGGGCCTGCTGTTGCGGGATGGGTGGCTCGATTTGGGCGCACCAGCAGCCGACGATGATCCAAAGCGCGTAGGTGGGGATGATGGAGGCACGCGGGGCTCGACGCAGGCTGATGAGTGCGACAGCGAAGACGAGAAATGTAGCGGCGGCGAGCAGGGTCGTTGGCTGCCAGCGAAGGGCGAGGAGATCTCCAAGCGCGAAGCAGGTGCAGGCCGCGAGCAGTGGAACCCGGCGAAGCCTGAGCGGCTCGACGACAGGGGAATCGTACAACCAGGATGTGGCAGCACCGACAGCCGGCATGAGAAGCGCTACCTTGCAGAAACAGTGAGTAGTGAGTGAGGAGTGGAGATAAACCTTATTTCGTTCAGGGTAGAAGGGGCGCGGGCTCGTGTCTAGTCGCCGCGCTGCAGGATGGCGACGGTTTCCACGTGAAAGGTCTGCGGGAAGAGGTCAACGAGATGCAACGCTCGGATGCTGTAGAAGGGCTGGAGGGCGTTAAGATCACGGGCGAGCGTGGTGGGATCGCAGGAGACGTAAACGAGCGTGGGCGCGGCGATGCGGTTGAGCAGCTCGCAGGCTTCGACGCCTATGCCCGCACGAGGCGGGTCGAGGACGATCAGATCGGGGCGATCGCGATCGAGGACAGCGCGGCGAAGGAAATCGAGCGTGGTGGACTCGTACGCGGTATTGCCAGAGCCGGCCTTGGTAAGAGCTGCGCGGAGATCGGCGACGGCGGTGGGGTTGGATTCGACGGCGGTGATTCGGCTAAAGCCGCGGGCGAGCACGCGCGAGAAGAGGCCGACGCCGGCGAAGAGATCCCATGCCAGCGTGCCGGAACGCGGTTGGTCGTCGTCGTTGCAGACCAGCTCGACCAGGGTGTCAAGCAGGAAGCGATTGACCTGGAAGAAGCCTCCACGGGTGATCCAGTAGGTTTCGTCGAGCACGCGATAGTTGAGGCCGGGCGCTCCGGCTTCGGCGATGATGCGGCCGGTAGGGCCGGTGCGGGCGTCAAACGCTGCGGCTGCCGTTGCCGTGATCAGGACACCTTGTGGAGCGTAGGCCTGCAATGCGATGGCTGCGCGGTCGAGACTGCCGAAGAGTGGCTTTGTGCGTGGTGCGCAGAAGAGGGTGACCTGGATGCGCTTCATGGTGTGGTCGCAGAAGAGCTCGACTTCGGCAGTAGTGTTGAGCCAGTAGGCAACATCGCGGTCTTCCGCAGCGGCAGCGAGCAGAGACTTGGCTGTCGACCAGAGAACTGGCGCGGCGATGAGGCACGT
>Ga0302320_10027473_pt1 | contig 10967 bp, 10 predicted proteins | sample Bog_T0_3_FD_202130 | JGI IMG/M metagenome (GOLD analysis project Ga0302320, IMG submission 202130) | Peat permafrost microbial communities from Stordalen Mire near Abisko, Sweden - Bog_T0_3 | ecosystem: Environmental > Terrestrial > Soil > Wetlands > Peat | place: Sweden: Abisko, Stordalen Mire... | reverse complement strand
CTTGAGCGGGTCAGGTTCCATGTGGCATCTCTTCGGCCCGGGACTGGTGGGAATGGTGTTTAGTTTCATCGCCGGACTGCTGGCCTTGAAGTGGCTATCTCATTGGCTGGAAGCCGGGCGCTGGAAGTTTTTTGGCTGCTACTGCCTGGTGGCAGCAGCGGGGGTGCTGGCGGTTCACTTTTTGTACAAGTAAAGAACCCCGGGAATGCGGCGTGCGGAGGGCGCAGCGCAACCCGAATGCCAAGGGCTAACAAGCTACTGACTACGGGACGATCGGACCTGGGTTTCGGGAGGAGGAGGATTCCCCCTTGCCCTGGCCCGGGGAGAGGATCTTTTGCACCTCGCTCAGAAGCTGGTTGGGACTGAAAGGTTTTGGCAGGAACAATACCGCGCCGGCCAGTTCGGCCTCGACTTGGGTGAGCGCGTGGCCCTTGGCGGAAAGCACCACCACCGGAATATCGCGCGTGACGGGATTGTGCTTTAGCTGGCGGAGCGCTCCCAATCCGTCGAGGCCGGGCATCATCACGTCCAAAACGATGAGTTGCGGCAGCTCAGTGGCCGCCTTGGCCAGTGCCTCCTGGCCGTCGCGGCAACTGACCACCGAAAAGCCGCCTTTCTTGAAAGTCATCTCCAGCAGCCGGAGCATGTAAATTTCGTCGTCGGCAAGGAGAATTTTTCTGGAACCGGGGAGATTCATGGGGAATTAAAATCAGCGAGCTGAGATTGATTAAGAAGGTTCACGCGAGATGTCGGATTAACATGAGTGTCTGATCATCGGCCAGCGGCGCCTCGCCGCGAAATTCCGCCAGCCGCCGCAGGAGAAGATCTTTGGCGCCCTCGGCATCGCGCGTCTGGGCGACCGCTTCGGCGAACAAGAGGCGCAAATCCTCATCGCCGAGAAACTCGCCGTCGCGGTTGCGCGCCTCGGTCAAACCGTCCGTGTACAGCAGGGCCGCCGCCCCCGATGGCAGGGCGTTAACCGACTGCCGGTACACGGTGTTGGCCTCAATCCCGAGCGGAAAACCGGGCAGCGCCGAGGCGAATTTTTCCGTGCCGGGACAAAAGAAGAGCAACGGACAATGCCCGGCGCTGGCGGAAATCATCCCGCCGCGCTCCGGATCCAGATACACCACGGTGGCCGTGATGAACATGCTGACCCGCGACAGGTCGGGGAAGATCGTCTTGTTCACTGCGCCCAGCAATTCGCCAGGTTGCACAAACAGGTGGCGCAGCGAACGGATGGTGCTGCGCAACATCGCCGCGAACAGGGACGCCGGAACCCCTTTGCCCATGACGTCGGCGATGACCAGCAAGGCCGAGCCGCCGCCGGCCGGGATGACGTCATAAAAATCGCCGCCAATCTCCAGCGCGCTTTGGCAGGCTGCGGCGAGCGCAAAGGGCGGACATGCCGGCAGCTGCGCCGGCAGCAGCGAGCGCTGGATGTCGGCCGCGATCTCCAGTTCCCGCCGCGTCACGTGCGCGGCCGTGCGCTCGGCCAGCAGCCGCGCGTTGACAATTTGAATGGCCAGGAAGTCCACGAACGTATGCAGCAGGTTTATCTGGGCGGCCGTGAACAGTTTGTTCGCCGCCAGCCGCCCCAAAACCGCCGTACCCACCAATTGGTCCGCCACAAAAAACGCGTGGCAGATGCCGTTGCCCACCGGCATTGCCGTGCGCAGCGGATCTTGCGGCTCCAGCGGTTCTTCCGGGCTGAACCAAATGTCCATGCGCGTGCGCGCCGCCCGCAGCTCAACCGATTTCAACGCATCGTCCCCCAGCGTGACGGGCGCAGGCGCGGGCGCGTTCGATTCGGGCAGCACGAGGACGGTTTTCAGTTCTCTTCCGTCGGGTGCCAGCAGCCGCAACACCACGCCGTCCGCCTCGGCAATTTGCATCAGATCGCTTAGGAGCCGGTTCGAAAAGTCTGTCAAATCTGTCTGCCCGCCCAGCTCCGAGCTGTAACGGAACACCGCGACCAGGCTCTCATAATTGGCCGCCAGCTCGGCGGTCATGTCGGTCAACACCGCTTCGGTTTCGGCCAGGCGGCGCTGCAAATCACTGCTGTCGGGCAACCCTCGGGCGCCAGCGGGCCGCGAGCGGCGCAAGACCAGGACATTTTGCGCCGGATGCCGCAGATAAAACAGTTCCTCCATCAGCGACTGAATCAGAAACAGTCCGCGTCCATGTTCGGCGTCCAGTTCCGGCAGCGCGATTTCGGCCGGCCAATCGAAGCCCGGGGTGTGGTCCGTGACGCGCGCTTCGACGTCGCGCCCGCCGGCGGACAACTCAAAGACCAGCGGCTGCTGGCGCGCCTCGGGCGCGGCGTATTTCACGGCATTGTTGCCGGCCTCGACCAGCGACAATTCCCAAGCGCCCAAGTCGGCCTCCGGCAAACCCAGCTCGCCCAGCCACGCGCCGACCTGCGCGACCCCTGCCCGCACGGCGGAAAATTCGCAGGCAGTTTCAACCCGCAACGAGGTCCGGTGCTCGGCGCGTGGTTCTTTGGCGGCAGGATTCAAGTTAATGCGGCATGAAGTTCACACCATCCTCTGCCGTTTGTCCAAGAAAAATGAAGTCAGAAAAATGAAAAAACCACCGTCTCTTCACAACCGCAGGACCACAGGATGGGGGCACCCGAATCTGGTTCCCCACGCTTGGCGTAGCGGCGTCTCGGCAGAGCGCCGCCAGCTATATGCTTCCGGGCGAGAGACTCATTCGGGGCCGTGGCCATCCTTGAATTTCAGCGCCGCTTCCGTGCGGGAATGGACGTGCAGTTTCTCGTAAATGTGCTGGAGATGAAATTTTACGGCCGCGACGGTGACGCCCAGCCGGTCGGCAATCGCCTTGTTGTTATGTCCGTGCATGACCAGTTCCAAGACTTCGCGCTCCCGGTCGGTGAGACTGTCCACCTGATGCGCCGCGGTGGCCTGGCCGCGAAACTGCCCGATGACCTTGCGGGCGATTTCCGGCGTCATGGGCACGCCGCCCTCGTGGGCTTCCTTGATCGCGGCAATGATCTTTTCCGGCTGGGCGCGCTTGAGCAGGTAGCCGCAGGCGCCCGCCCGCAAGGCCTGAAATATCCGTTCCGAGTCTTCGTACACCGTGACGATGACAATATGCACAGCCGGCATCTGCTCCTTGATTCTGGCGGTGCATTCCACGCCCGTGGAATCCGGCAGTTGAATGTCCATCAGCACCACGTCCGGCTGCGCCTTGGGGATTTGCTTCAACGCGTCGGCCACGGTGCCGGAGGCGCAAACGCATTGGAAGCCAGGGGTGCGGTTGAGCAGGGTCGCGAATCCCTCGCGCACGGTCTGATTGTCCTCGACAATGCCGACCTTGATCATAAAAGCTTTTGGGGCAGTGGCGCGCGGAACCGGACGGTGGTTCCCTGCCGCGCCGCGCTGGTGATTTCGCAGCCGCCGCCCAGCGATTGCATCCGGTGGTTCATGTTCGCCATGCCGTCATTGCCAGCTTGAGTTTCCCGCGGCTGGAACCCGGCGCCATTGTCCGCCACTTCCACCACCAGACAGCCCTCCCGCACGGAAATGCGCAGCCAGACCCGGCTGGCGTGGGCGTGCCGGACGACGTTGGTGAGCGCCTCCTTGAACGCGCAGAATAGTTCCTGGCGGAATTTTGGATCCAGGGGATGATCCGGCAGATCCTCCGCGATGTCCAAGCCGCAGGACACCGCCGCCATGTCCAGGAGCCGCTGCGCGTAAGAGCCGAAGTAGCTTGCCAGCGAGGCGATGGTGTCATTGCGCGGATTCACGGCCCAAACGATTTCATCCAGCGAGGTAACCATTTGGCGCGAAGTTTCCGTGAGGTCGGTTAGATACCGCGCCTTTTCCTCGCCCGGAGTGGTCGGGCTTTTGGCGAGCGTAGCCAGCATGTTCACTTCCGTGAGCCGGGAACCGAGGTCGTCATGCAAATCGTGCGCGAGGCGCGCGCGCTCCTGTTCAATCTCGCGGTGGCGCTCCGCCAGCTGGCGTTTCCGGATCTGCTCCTCCAACTCGCGGGTGCGCTCGGCCACCTGCCGATGCAGCACCATGACCCAACTGAAGGCCACCAGGGTGACGAAGGCCAGCGCGCAGGCAATCCACAAGACTTTCTTCAAGGTCCACCACGGCGGGGATTCCAGCACGACGACATCCTCCGGTGAACGCAACAGGATGCTGAAAGACTTGCCCCGCCAGTTCTCACCCGCGCTCCATTCCCCCGGCTCCAGCCGGCAGACCCCCGTCACGGCCACCCGGCTGCCGTTTTCCAGCCGGGCAAAGCTGTCCTCTACGCCGGTTTGCTTGAGGGTGGCTTGAAAGATGACATTGCTGTCCTGGAGGATCAGATACTGTTCTGGGCCGTGCAACGCCCGATCCACCAGCCGGGCGGAAACCTGAATCAACTGGCAGTCGTAATTGCCGGTCAGCGTTTCGTCCAGCGTCACGCGCGCCGGGCGCACCGGCTGATTCGTGGCCGTTTTGCGATAAACCGCGTCTTGCAATTGCGGCGTGTAAGCACCCTGGCTCACAAAGCCCAGCGCTTCAACCTGTTGGCCCAGCGCCAATGGTTCCCGATCCTTGGTCAGCACCTCGACGCCATATCCGCCGTCCTGGAGAAAGAGGGCCGAACCCGGCTCGAAATAAATGACCGTGCCGGCGACTTTGACCCGGTGGCCGTAGGTGGCCTGCGGGGCGAATTGCAACAAGCTGCCGATGGGCCGCGCGGCGGCGGAGAATGGGTTGGCCGTGGCTGGAATCTCAACGCTCAAATCGGCCGGCCGCGGAACCATCAGACGGATGGCAAAGAGCTGCCGCTGGTGGTTAAACTGGGTCGAGCACACGCCCCGCACCCGCACCGTGCTGTCCAAAAGCTCCGCTGGATCCTTGACGGGGAGGGTTGGCGCATAGACGAACACCCGGCCGCCACCGGCGGTGATTTCAATCAGGTGATACTGCGAATCTTCCAGCCAGCGGTCCGACCGCACGATGCCGTTGAGTTCAACGAACTGGCTGTCTTCCACGCCGCTGGCCAGTTCCTCGTAGGTCACCAGCTTGGGCGCGGGCAGCGGCGCCGCGCCTGCCGTTTGCACCCGGTCCACCACCACCACGGGCGCATATTCTCCGGGACTGCATGTGCCGGTGACATCCACCACTTGGCCCGACAGCAAAGGCGGCGGACCGACGTTCGCCGGAAATTGCAGGTAAATCCCCGCGGTGTCGTCCTGCAGGAAACGGGAGTAAAGCCGCTCGTCAAAAAACGTCACCACCCCGTGCAAATGCACCGGGATTTTTTGCCGGGTTTGGGCCACGGTCAGGCTCCGTATCGCCGCCACCGTGCGCAATTCTCCTTCCGCGTTTTCCTGACCGTACGCCGGAAGCAGCGACAACACGCAAAGCAGCGGCGCCAGCAGCCAGCGGCGGCGCAACCGGGCTTGGAACACAAATGGAGTCACAAGTTTTTGGCAGGTAATATCGCTTTCAACTACAGGGTTCCCCATAGCTTTTGTCGTAAACACTTATGTTTGTCAATCCTCTTCTTTTTTTGTGGCTGGCTTCATGCCGAGGGCCGGTCCAACCAACGCCGCTGCGCCCGCGGAAGCCGGGAAAGCCAAGCGCGCCGAGTCAGAATCTCGATGCCAAATGGCTTTTCCAAAACCGTCAGGTCGGAATCGCGGGCAATCAGCGTCCGAGCGCCAACCGCCAGCGCCGCTTCGATGAACTTGTCGTCATGGTGATCCCGACAAACTGGTTCGCGCAACCTCACGGGCGTCACCCCCAACGCAGAAGTTCGCATCGCCTCCAGCCAGGGTTCAATTTCCGTGTCGAAACGTTCCTTCTTTTTGACCTCCTAAAGCACGCGATCGTATTCATCGAAGACGGTTTGGGAAATAACGGGGCAAATCGATCCGGCCAGCCAAGCCTTCAGGCAGGTGTGCGGTTCGTGCCGCCAGAAAACATCGGCGACGAGCACGCCGGTGTCCACCACGACGAAATTCATCGCCGGACTTTGCGCAAGACACGTTCCACGAGGGCGGCGGCTGGCTTCGTGGAATGCCGGCTGGCGGGAGTTTGCGACAGGAGTTTCCTCACGTCGAATTGGGAAGGCGCCTTGAGGGGGCGCACTAACAAGCCGGCTTCGCCCAAATCAAACACGTTGAGCGGACCGCCGTTTTCGAGTCCCGCGCGCCGGCACCATTCCAGCGGAAACACGGTCTGCCGCTTGGAGGTCAAAGTCATCGTCGTGGCCTTCATCAAAGTAAGATTATATTACCGAACCGGGTCCGGCAAACCGGATTCACCCCGATAGAGGATGGAGGGTGGGGGCACTTCCTTCCTCCATCCTCTGCTTTGCGCTCTGGAGGGCCAGTTTGGATGATCGCGTGCCGTTCTGCGGGTGCACTGGTCTAACGGGTCAGCAATGGAAAAGAACACATTGATGCTGCTGCTTTCCCTGCTGGTTTTAGCCGGCGCACTTTCGGCTGCGAACGCACAGAGCACAAACGGGCCAAATTCCTTTTCCGAATTGCAGACCTCGGTCGAAAAGATCTTGCAGGAATCCCGCACGCCGGGCGCGGCGATTGCCATTGTTTCCCGCGATCGGACGGATTGGATGGTGGGCATCGGACTCGCTGATGTGGCCGCCTGCCAACCGGTCACTGCCGACACGCTGTTTCGGCTGGGCTCGATTTCAAAGGGATTTGTGGCTTTAGCGGCGCTACAATTGCAGGAGCAAGGCAAACTCAAGCTGACGGACACAATCAGGCAATGGGTTCCCGACGTGGCTTTTGTGAATCCATGGGAATCAAACAATCCGGTGCGCCTGGTGCATTTGATGGAACACACGTCAGGTTTCGACGACATGCATTTCCGTGAGTATGCGCTGAATGATCCCACGCCCATGTCATTGTCGGCTGCCCTCGCTTATGGCGCAGCCTCCCGCGTGAGCCGCTGGCCACCGGGCAGCCGGATGGCCTATTGCAATTCCGGTCCTGCCGTGGTCGCGGCAGTTGTCGAAAGAGCCTCCGGCGAAAGATTTGAGGATTATGTGCAGGAAAAAATTTTCAATCCGCTGCATTTGGATACCGCGAACTATTTTTATACCCCGGGCGTCGGAAGGCGGCTGGCGAAACTGTATCGTCCCGACGGCATCACCCCGTATCCCTATTGGCACATTGCGTTGCGTCCGTCAGCCGCCCTCAATGCGTCCGTCAAGGACATGGCCAATTACGTGCGGTTTTATCTCCAGCGCGGAAGTCTGGACGGCACGCAGTTGGTTCAGGCTGCCTCCCTCGAACGCATGGAAACCGGGGAAACTCCGCCCTCGGCCAAGCTGGGCAGGGTCGTCAATTATGGCCTGTTCAATTACGAGTTTTGTGACGGCCCCTTTGTGTTTCATGGGCACGGCGGCGCCGTCATGGGTGGACTGGCGCAATTCGGATATCTTCGCGACCAGGGCCGCGGCTATGTGATCCTGATGAATTCGGGGAATTTTAACGCTTTGCACCAGATTGCCGGACTGGTCCGCAAGCGGGTCACCCAAGGGCTCAGAATTCCGGCTCTGCCGCCGGCCGTACCGGTCCCAGCCGAAATACGGCTGCACTACGACGGTTATTACCAATTAGTCAGTCCTGGGATTCAGTGTTTGTATGGATTTGAACGCTTGGCAGATATGACCAGACTGGATTTCTCCGCCAACGAACTGACCACCGCTGCCTATGGCCTTCACGGCGTCTTCGGGCAGTGCTGGCTGCCCGTATCAGAGCGTCTTTTTCGCCTGCACGATGAATCCATGGCGGGCCTGGCTTTGTTGCCCGATGCCGGCGGAAACGTCTTGATCCAGCTTGGCTTGGGAACGTTCAAACACGTTTCCGCGTGGCGGGTCTGGGGACAAATCGCCGGCATCGGCACCGTCTCCGCGCTGGTGCTGAGTGCGTTTATCCTCGTGCCAATTCGGGCCATAAGCAGTTGGCTTGGCAAACGCCGCGCCGCGGGCCCGCGGTCGCTCCGCGTCTGGCCCCTGGTCAGCGCCGCACTGCTGGTGGCATTCGACCTCCTCCTGTTCTGCGGCGTACGGGGAGTGGTTACCGGCAAATATGTGGATGATGTCAGTTTGGGCACACCCACTTGGCTTACGATTGGCGTCCTGCTCACCAGCCTGGCATTCCCCCTCGCGGCGGCGGCAGGCCTCTATGTGGCCTGGCGTGAGCGGGCCACCGCCATGAAACGCTGGCCTTATTGGCATTCAGTCGCGGTTTCCACCGCCCTGGCAGCGGTCGCGGTCTATTATGGCTACTGGGGCCTGATCGGATTGCGCCTCTGGGCCTAGCCAGCCTGCATATTTCCCACTGAAACCAGACTGGCGACACAGCGCCGCGTGAGGGCATGCGGCCTGCAAGCGGGGAAATGCGCACCCGTAGGCCCCGTGCCCTCACGCGGCGAGCCTGGAGGGGGTGTGAAATATCCGGGCTAGGGCGCCGGCCACTCCAACAAAATTCGCGTGAAGAGTTTGACCCCTATCAGCAGCACCCTTTCATCGAGCATCAATCGGCTCGTGTGCAGCGGGGTGATTTTTGCGCCCGGTGATCTCACTCCCAGCATCATCATGCAGCCGGGCACCGCCGTGAGGTAGTCCGCAAAGTCCTCCGCCCCCAGGCTGGGCTTTCGCTCCATGATGACGCGATTTCGTCCCAGCAGGCCGCGCGCCGCCTGCGTACAGATTTCCGTTACCCGCGGATCATTCACGACCCCGCGGAGCAAACTGGTGAACACCGGCGTGATTTTGGCGCGGAAGGCCCGCGCTGTCCCCGCGCACAGCCGCTCCACGGTCCGGCGCGCTCGTTCCGATATCCCGGCGTCGAACGACCGGATGGTGCCCAGCAACTCCACCGTGTCCGGGATGACATTGTTGGCCTGTCCGCCGTGGAACGCGCCGATGGTCACCACCACCGGATCGCGGACATCGGTCTGGCGCGGCACCGCCTGATACACCAGTGTGACCAGGTGCGCCGCCACCGCGATGGGATCTATGGTGTTATGCGGGCGCGCGCCATGTCCGCCCCGCCCGCGCACCTCAATCACAAAATCCTGGCAAAACGCCGACTGGGGGCCTGGCGTGATGGTGACGTGGCCCACCGCGGCATTGGGGTCCACGTGAAACGCCACGATGGCATCCACGCCGTGGAGTGCTCCTTGAGCCACCATCTGGCTGGCGCCATGGCCGGCTTCCTCCGCCGGTTGGAATATGCTGCGCCACCCGACCGGCAGCCGGCCCGCTCCATGCAGCGCCAGCGTGGTCCCGAGCAGGATAGCCGAATGCGCATCGTGGCCGCACGCATGCATCACCCCGGGATTTTTCGAGCGCCAGGAAATCCGGTTCTCCTCGGTAATCGGCAGCGCGTCAATATCCCCGCGCAAGGCGATCACCGGCGCCCCCGCGGCGGCGGCGGGCGCGATGTCGGTGATGATGCCTTTTTTGCCCGCGCCCAGCCGGAACGGAACCTTGGCCGCAGCGAGTTGCCGGGCCAAATACGCCGTGGTTCCGAATTCCGCTCCGCTCAATTCCGGATGCTGGTGCAGCTGCCGGCGAACAACCGTCAATTGTGGCGCGACGCGTCCAATCTGCGCCGCCACCCGCTTCGCCGGCGGGTCTGAAATGGTGGATGAGGTCTTGATCAAATGAGTTTGACTGCTGGCTTCGGCTTTGTCCATCTCCAGCCGGGGCTCGTTTCGGATTTCGGGGATGCGGATTTCGGAATTAAACAAATCGCACCATTTCCGTGCCGTCGAGCCGTTTGGACAGGTCAATCGGGTCGCCCACGGACACCTGTCCCGGATACACCTGATACGCCCAAACCTCAAAATGCGTCAGGTTGGCCTGACCGTAGATCGTGGCAAATGCGCCATCCACCGCGTCCGCGCCATGCGCCAGCTTGATCCGGCCAATGCGCGGAATATTATACCGCGCGTCAAAGGTGAACCAATCCTGTCCCAGATAAACCTCGAAGTAGGCATGAAAATCCATCGGGGTGCCCGGATCAATATGGCCGATGTCCGGCAGATGTCCGGTCACGTAGCGCGCGGGCAGGTTGAAAGTCCGGCAGAGCGCAATCGCCGCGTGCGCAAAATCGCGGCAGACACCATAACGCCGCTCGATCACCTCGGAAGCAGAAAGGTCGGCCCGCCCGGACAACGTGCGGTATTCGATATTGTTGTGCACCCAATCGCAAATCGCCTGCACCCGCGGCAGGCCCTGCGGAACCTGGCCGAACAAGTTCCACGCGAAATTCATCAGCTTGTCCGAATCGCAATAGCGGCTGGGCAGCGTGTAACGCAGCCATTCAAAGGGAATTTGTCCCACCGGCAGAATCGGACCAGTAACCTCCCGGCTGTCCGGCAAGGAGGAAACGGCCACCAACGCGTCGTGCCGGATTTCGTTGCGTCCCGGCATCAACGTCGAGCGATAGACGATGTTGTTATGCGAATCCTGAAACTCGTTTGCCGGCTGGCCGATGCCGAACGAAAGCCTCTCCTGCATCACCAGCACCCGGCCTTCGAGCCGCGGCCGCAGCACGAACAGCACCGGCGTGGGTAGCGTCGTTTCGTAGGCCAGGCTGCACCCGACCCTGACGGTGAGGTTCAAGGGAGTCCAAGTCATGGGTCGAGGCGGGTGGGGACGTCGGAACCTCTGGACTGGCGCGCCGCGTTTACGCCGCTTCGACGCACAATGTTTTTGCATCGTTGGAAGTTGCAGCGGCGTGAAAGCCGCGCGCCGGCCAACGATGTCTTGGGGATGACAAAATTCTCCATTCGCCCACCATACTCCGCCATGCCGGACCAAATAGCAAGCGGCGAGTCTGGCGAGTCTGGGCTGCGAGTTGACTCAAATTAAAAGACACCGGGGAGGCAAACTGGGAGGAGGCGAAAAGGGTCGTTGACTCATGGATAAAAGACACCCGGAAATAGGGTGAA
>Ga0302320_10027470_pt1 | contig 10968 bp, 7 predicted proteins | sample Bog_T0_3_FD_202130 | JGI IMG/M metagenome (GOLD analysis project Ga0302320, IMG submission 202130) | Peat permafrost microbial communities from Stordalen Mire near Abisko, Sweden - Bog_T0_3 | ecosystem: Environmental > Terrestrial > Soil > Wetlands > Peat | place: Sweden: Abisko, Stordalen Mire... | reverse complement strand
CTGGCAGCCAATGGGCATCCCCAGCGGGTTGGCTTTCACCTTCATGGCGCCGGATGCAAGGCACAGGGCGCTGCCGTATACAAATTGCCTTCTTGAAATGGTTTGCAAGTCGATTCACCCCTTAGATCGATTTGGGATCCCATCCCTTTCGGTATTCGCGGGACAAGTATTGGTTGGCTTCCGCTACGTTGGTGATTTTCCGCGACTCGCTGTCGTAAAGCAATCTTCTGCCAGAACGCAGGGCTACGGAGTACAAGTTGACGGCCTCTGTAATGGGACCGGCGCTCAGGAAACTCGAGGGCGATTGAGGACCGCCCTTGACCGCTGCAATCCACTGGCGCATGCCCGGGGAGGTCCCGCCTTGCTGTCCATGCTGCTGGACAGGCGTCGCTGTGTTTGGATATTTGCTCATCCTGCTTTCGGGAATCAAGCGCGGGTCTTCAACCTGAAAGCCCGCCAGTATCTTTCCCTCGCTGCCCACAAACATCATGCCCTCGATCGGAAGCTCCTTGTTGTCCATTTCTAACTCGGGCGGCGTGGGGGGACGTGTCCCGCCGTCATACCAGATGAGATCGACTGCCGGTCTTTGACCGGCTGCCGGATACTTGAAGCGGACACTACAAGCCGTGGGGAAGGAAAAGTCATTCTTCACCCTGAACGGGACATTGTCCTTGAACTCGCAGGTGTGACTGAACACGGGCTCAATACTCGTGGGCGACCCCAGGCTCAGGGCATTGAAGACTGTCCACAGGCTGTAATGGCCCATATCCGCCATGCAGCCGCCTCCGAAGTCATACCACCCCCGGAATACCATGTGGGTGTAATCGGGCGAATAGGGACGGTCGGCCTCGGGACCGAGCCACAAATCCCAGTCAAAGCCCTCGGGAATCGGAGGCGTCGTGCTGGGGAGATTGGTGTACTGCGGCCATACGGGACGGTTCGTCCAGTTGTGGATTTCACGCAGAGCGCCGATGGCTCCGCCGTTGATCCAGGCCATCACCTGGTCCATCGATCCGTTGGCGTCCCAGGGCATGAAGTGCGTGGCTACACCCTTTTCCCGGGCGGTGCCGATCACCTGCCTGGCTTCTTCCAATCGATTGGCGAGAGGCTTGTGCATGATTACATGCTTGCCCTTGTTCATGCAGGCAATGCTGACGACTCCGTGAAGATGGTCCGGGGTCATGATTTTGACGGAATCCAATTCCTTTTCCTGGCTGAGCAACTCGCGAAAGTCAGCATAGGAAGAGCAACCCTTGAATGAGCCGCCGGGCCGTTGGGTTGCGTAGTATGTCTCCACGAAGTCTTTGGCGACGTCGCGGCCTCCCGGAATAGTGCCCTCGGTTCCCGCTCGCCAGTCCGGCTTGCCTAGAGCCTTTCGCATGTCGTTGAGCAGCCCGTCGCTTCCCCAATCCCGGTATCCAATCGCGTGCTTTGAGGGATCGCAGACGGCGACAATCTGGATCTCGGGGACGGCAATCAGTTGGGTCATCTCGCGGAGGCCCTCTGTGCCGGTGCCGATGTGAGCCAGGGTGATTTTGTCGCTGGGCGGCACAAACCCGGTTCCGCCCAGCACATGCCTTGGAACAACCGTGAAACAAGCGGATGCGGATGCGGTTTCAAGAAACTTACGCCGACTGATCATATTTGTCATCTTTCTGCCCAGCATCGGATTGCAGCAGCCGGGACCGTTCCCGGCTGCCCCGCGACATTTGGTAGCCAACTACTCACTCTGTGGCCGCAAGCGTAGACGCTGGCATTTTACGCTTGGGCCGCGACAGATTGTAGCGGGCAACTCGCGAAACTTACAATGCGATTTTCATGCTCCAATTTCCGCCGACCAAGAATACAGGCCTAAAGGCCTGTGAGCGCAACCCTGGTTCGGACGGGATAATGTCAAGCGGCTACCCTCCAATTACCACCAGGATAATAACTTGGGAGGAATCGACCTCATCTCGGATTCCTGGCGCAGGGCTGCCGGTCACTGTTTGAGGAGAGGCAGCCGGAATTTCGCCGCAGGCTAAAGAGAAACAATCTTGGCCGGTCCTGAGAAGTGCGGGCGAGGACGCCCGCACGACAGCCGATCTACCACCCCAGCGACGAAGACCCGTCGCTGGGGGCCCCGATCTGGAGATCGGCGCTACAGTTTCATCCATGGCGGGCGAGGAAACGCCGGTGGAGGGCGTGTGCGGGAAATGTGTTTTGCGGCACATTTTTTGCTTGCTTGTGTCTGCTACCATAAGGACGATTGCAGTTCCTGCCGTCCGCGAGGGAGTTTTATCCCGCCCATTTGGGTGTCGATCAGGCGGCTGGGGCCAAGCGCGAAAAGGAGAGTTCACCATGCCCCTAGTCTCCATGCGACAACTTCTCGACGAGGCCGCCAAAGGCGGATACGGCGTCGGCGCATTCAACGTCAACGATATGGAACAGATCCAGGCGATCATGGAGGCGGCGAAGGAAACGCAGTCGCCAGTGATCATCCAGGCCAGCCGCGGCGCGCGTCAGTTTGCGCAGGACCGGTATCTTTTCCACCTGATTCTGGCGGCCAGCGAGTTGTATCCCGAGATTCCGATCGCCATGCACCAGGACCACGGCAACAGCTTTGAGACCTGCAAGAGCGCCATCGAACTGGGCTTTACTTCGGTGATGATGGACGGTTCGCTGAAGGCCGACGGCAAGACTCCGGCCAGCTTTGAAGAGAACGTGGAAGTCACCCGCAAGGTGGTGGATTATGCCCACGAGCGCGGCGTAACGGTGGAAGGCGAGATTGGCGTGCTGGGTGGCGTGGAAGACGGGCACGGCGCGGGCGGGTCGGGCCTGGACCACATTACCGATCCCGACCAGGCTGTGGAGTTTGCTGAGCTGACCGGCGTTGATGCGCTGGCGATTGCGATTGGCACCAGCCACGGTGCGTACAAGTTTACGAAGAAGCCGGACGGCTCAGTGCTGAAAATGGATGTGCTACTCGCCATCCACAAGCGCCTGCCGAACACGCACCTGGTGATGCACGGCAGCTCGTCGGTTCCGAAGGATCTCCAGGACATCGTGAACGAGTACGGCGGCAAGCTGAAGGAAACGTGGGGCGTGCCTGTCGAAGAAATTCAGCTGGGCATCCGCAACGGCGTACGCAAGGTGAATGTGGACACGGACAACCGCTTGGCGATTACCGGCGCGATTCGGAAGGTTTTGTGGACGCAGCCGGAGAAGTTCGATCCGCGCGACTACATGAAACCGGCACGTGAGGCGATGCAGAAGGTTGTGGCACAACGCATGACTCAGTTTGGCCAGGCCGGACACGCGGGGGACTATTCGCCGATCGACATCAAGGAGATCGCGAAGGGGTATGCGGATGGGTCGTTGACGACTCGGCCGCTGGTAGCTGCGAAGTAGGTTGATTCAATAGAAACAGAAAGGCCGCTCCGGGGTGCCGGAGCGGCCTTTTTTCCTGGGTGGCAGTTGCTTAGTGGTGTGCGCTGGAGCTGCTCGCGGCTGCTGTCGACGCGGCGGACGAGCTGGCGCTGCCGACGCTGACGGTGCCGCTGCTGGCGTGAGAACCTCCGCCGGAACTGCCTCCGCCTCCGCCGCTGCGTGAGGCGCCCCCGCTACTGCTGCCTCCGCTCCGCGAGCTTCCCGCCGATGCGGAGGAGAGACTGCCGCGGAATGCGGCTGCGCCGCCGAATGAGTCGGCGCGCGACTGCAGGCTGCCGGTGCGGTTGGTCATCGGCACGAAGACGGTTGCCGGTTTACCTGAGTGAATCCCCTCGCGGGCGATGAGGAAGGTTTGCGATTTGAGGTCAAAGTGGAGTGGCACCGAGGCGCCGACTTTCTGCGCATAGATGCTGCCGGGAACACGGTTGAAGGAGCGTGCCTCCATGTGCGGAGCCTCGGCTGCGGGGAGAGGACGCAGCTGGGCGACGCGGTACTCCCTAGGTGGGTCTTTGAGGTATTCGATGGGGATGCCGGCATCGATTTTGATGGGCTTGATGGTGATCTGGTTTTTGCCGTTGACGGTGAAGATCTCGTGTTTGGCGTTGATGGCGGGCTGGCCCTTAACGTCGTAGGGGTGGATGGGCACGAAGGCGACAGTGTGTCCGACCTTGACCCAGCGGACGGGGGCAAGGTGATGGCGCTTGGTTCCGGCGACCCAGACGTAGTGCCGGCGGTGGCGGATCCAACTGCCGGCGTGGCAGACGGCCCAGTCGTAGGCATGGAGATCCATGAAAGGTCCGCTGCTAACGATCAAGTTGCCGGTCAGGGGATCCCTCAACCGGCGATACAGCAGGGAAAGGGGAGTGCAGGGGAAACGGTACTCTTCGTCAAGCAGGTCGAGCGGAAGGGGAGCGCCGTATTGTGCGGATTGGCCTGTCTGGGCAATCGGATGATAGGCGGCCAGTTCGAGGTGCGGCTGTTGGGTTGCCGGGCGGGCAGGTTGGCGCACTCTGGCATCGTCAAGGGTGGTCTCGTCGTTCGGCTCCCAGCAAGTGCCGTAGGGGGCGCAGTCAAAGAATTTGCCCTGCCCGGCGAGATCGGCCATTCCGGGGATGGGTTCGGTGAGACCGGCCTGTGTCATTACGCTTTGGACGGCGGCGTTGCGTTGGGCAACGCGCTCGGTGACCCACTTATCCCATGCCGTGGATTCAGTTGGGTCGGCCTTGCCGGCGGGGTCGACGAGCTGACCCTGAACCCAGGACCAGGTGCGGCCGGGAACGGCGGTTTCATGTGCAACGCCGGGGAGACGCAGCGTTCCGCCTTCGAGCGGCGTAATGGAGACGCCGTCGGTGAAACTCTCGATGCGGGCGTAGGTCTTGTCAGGGAATTTTGACACGAAGTCGCTGGTGGGGGTGTGGAGGACGAGCTTCTCATAGTTCACATAGGGACGGAAGTTGAGCGAGATTGTTCCGGAGAGCAGTCCCATCTCGGTGTAAGGCACGCCAGCGGTCTCGTGCAGGTCATTGAAGGTGAGCACGGAGTTTTCGCCGAGGTACCCCGTCGATGCATTTTCGAACTCGATCTCGGCACGTGCTCCGACGCCGGTAACCAGGCTGAAGCCGGTTTCAACAGGAAGGCCGGAGACGGCTTTTTCCCAAACAGCGCCGCTTGCCTTGCCGGTTGGGTCGCCGCGCTGAATGCGCACGTCTCCTTCGACATAGCTGATGCGGACGACCTGGGCGTAAGTGCTGTTGGAGTAGTGATTGCCGAGGATGAACTGGGCTTCCTTCTTGAGCTTTTCACTGGAGTCGCCCTTGAGAATGGCCTGAATCTCGGCCAGTGCGCGAGGCTCGTCCTGACGGAGCATGGTGTTGAGGGCGAGCAGCTTCACATCGTCGCTGGAGTTGGGGTCGATTTCCGCGGGCTTGCCGCTGCGGGCGTTCAGCTCCACTTCAAGAGCGCCGCAGTCTTCAACCCACTTGCTTTTTGGGAAGTCCTGGCGCAGGTCTCTGCAACTGTCCTTGGAAGCCTGAGCCTGTCCAACCTTGTTTTCGGCGTAGGCCCTCCAATAGAGTGCGGCATCGGCGTGGTCGCCATGGGCGGCGGCGACCTGCGAAAAGAGCTTGACGGCATCCGCCCAGCGGCCCTGGTCGATGGCGCGGGTTCCCTCGGCGCAGAGCTTGGCAGCGGCGCTGTCAGGGGCGGCGGGCCGGGCGTCCGCGGCGGGAAGCAGCGGGGCGCTGCCGGAGGCATCAACCATGCCGCCGGGCGCTGCGAAGGCCTGGCCGAATGTGAGACTGGGGACCGACAATGCCCCTGCGGTGGCGATGAGGACTGCAAGGCATACAGAACTGCTCATGACAGGGTGGGACTTCATATGGTTCCTCCCTTTTGGGGAATGCTTAGGGATGCATTATGGGCGATGCGGGAGCGCACAACTCGTACTTCGAAAAGCACACCATCCGCATTCATTTCGTCCTGCAATTTGGAGATGGACTGGGCATTGAGGCCGCCGGGAGCGTTGGCTGCATCGACGAGCAAGCTATCGAGATGGTCGAGCGCGGTGGTCAGCTCGGGGTCGGCGGCCTTGTCGGCTTTCTGGCGGCAGACGCGGTTGGCGGCGAGGAGGCTGCGGGCCTCATCGCGCAGTGGTGATTGCATCTCGGACGAGTTCAGGTCGGCGTGCTTGAGTTCGACTAGAAAACGCTCGGAACGGTCGAGGTGGTCGTCGAGCACGACCACCACGATGGGCTGCCTGGGCTGCTGGGGCCGCTGCGGTTTGGGCGTCAGATGCGCTACCGCTGCTTGCTGTTTTTTCTGCTCCCATAGGCGGCCGGCAAAGAAGGCGCTGGAAACGAGGAGGGCAGCAAGGGCGGCGAAGCTCAATCCCCTTGCGAATTTATTTGCCCATGCAGCGGCCCACCAGGTGCTGTGCGTGGGCTTGTATATGGGGAGAGAGTCGGCGATGGCGGCCCATACGCGCGTGCCATATTGGTCGTCGCGGGCAGGAGCCTGGATGCAGTCCACCTCGGCCAGGTCGCGCTGCAACTCCGCGAAGGCGGTTGAGCAGAGCGGGCAGTCCGCAAGGTGGCGCTCCACGGCAGCCGTGTTTTGTCGCTCGCCGTAAACGTGTTCAATCATCTCTTCTTCCGTCAAGTGCGTCATGTTGCTACCCTGAGAGGCGCCAGCCGACGGCGCATTTTCTGGACGGCCCGGAAGACCGCCTGTTTAGCCGCGTTTGGATGGATGCCGAGGGCGGCGCCTATTTCGGCCGTGCTTCGGTCTTCCATGTGGCGCAGGACAAACGCCGTGCGTTCCGTGGCCGTAAGGCTCTGCAGCGCGGCCGCCTGCATGGCAGTGATTTCCCCGCTCAATAACAGCCGTTCCGGGCCGGGGGCCTCGTCCGCTATCTGCACTTGATCGAGTTCGGGGTCGTTCGTGTCGCCGACACGCAGGAGCTCGGCAATGCGACGGCGTCTCACTTTGTCGAGCGCGCAGTGCACGGCGATTCGGTAGATCCAGGTACCAAAGTTGGCCCGCGATTCAAAGCCTTCAAGTTTGCGATAACCGCGCAGAAATGCCTCCTGGACTGCGTCCTCGGCATCCGCCTCATTGCCGGTGATGCGAAAGGCCACGCGGAAGAGGGTGTGGCTATGGCGGACGACGAGCGCGCCATAAGCCTCCTTGTCTCCTGCCAGTACTGCCTGGATCGCCGCGTGGTCGTTCCTGTCCATGCGGAAATTAGACACCATGGGGGCGTGGGTGGTTAGGGAAGTTTCGTGAAGGGCGGAGTGGGGAGGTGGGATGTCGGCGAAGGAGTGGCCGTAGACTTGGGAACGTTGCGGGCGCAAATGGGAGAGCGCCCGCATCCGGTGCGGGGTGAATTGCGATCGTGTTGGCCCAGGCGGGAGGTTCGTTGCGGCAATTTGGGGGAGTCGCAAACAAACCGGACCTGGGTTCAACTCACGGTGATCGTATGAGGGGTCAAACCACCGTCGCCGTCGTGCTTTTTGTCTTTGCGGTGCTCTTCGACCTCTATCGGACCCGCTGGATCGTCGAAAGTCACTACTCCTTTGCTGTTGGCGGTGTACGGGCCATATGCGGTCCGCCAGGGGAGAGTCCGTGCATAGGTCGCCGGCGAAAGGAGGTTGTTGAAGGAACCAAGATTTCCGGTTGGATTCCAGTTGATGCTCCCGTTGACTATGATCCAAAGTTGATCGGTCATATGGTTCATGTTGGTGTTTTGAGCTGAGCCCGGAATTACGAGGAGTATGTCTGCCATGTGTCAATTCCTTTCTGGGGATGAATCTCGTGGCTTGGGTTGACCTGCGCATGGGGATTGCAGGGTGGCTCGAGGTGGTTACTATTTTCCCGGCGGTTTGAAGCGTGGATCGGCAATCAACGCTTGCAGGCTGGGATCAATATCGTCCAACGCATAGCCCTTGCGCAGCGCCACCTCAATATACTTCACTGCCTGCGCGCGGTCACCCATGAGTTCGTAGGCTTGTGCAACATTGGAAAGAACGCCGGGGTCGTCGGGGGCGAGTGCAAGGGAGGTTCGGATCTTGGCGGATGCTTTTTGAGTCAGCTTGTCCTGAGCATAAAACGTGGCCAGCGTGGATTGGGCCAAGGCGTCGCCGGGCTTGAGTGCGACCGCCCCTTCGGCCAGAGCTTCGGCTTTGCGCCGCGTTGCGTCCGCCTTGTCTTTCTGGTTCAAAGCCTCATAGGCCAACATCAGGTTGTTCCAGACCATATAGTTGTTGCCGCTTATGCGGATTGCCTGTTCTGTCGCCGTAGCTGCTTCCTGATAGCGTTTTTCCTGATAGTAGAGCAGGCCCAGATTGGCATAGGCGGAGTCGCTGGGGTTAAGAGAAATGGACTTTTTAAGAGCCTGTTCCGCAGGACCACGGTATTGCTGGCTGCCGTCATCGATATACGCGCCGGCCAGGTTGGAATAAAGCTCAGCATTGTCCGGGGTGATTTGAAGCGCCTGCTGATAGGCAGCAATCGCTTGCGGATAGTTGGCCTGGCGGTCGTAGAAGGCGCCTAAAGAGTTCAAGCCGTTCCAATCCTCCGGGCGCAGGGCTGCGGCATCCTGGAAGGCTTTTTCCGCATCGGCAATGCGGCCGGAACCTTCATAGGAACGTGCAAGGCCGCCCAGGGCCGCCGCATTCTTTGGATCGAGGTCGAGCGCGTGATGAAACTCCTGGAGCGCGAGGTCGTGTTTGCCCAGCAGGTCATGAATCTGGGCCAGAGTGACGAATGCCGCGGGGATGCGGCTATCCAGTTGGACGGCCTTCTGGCACTGTGTCTGGGCATCCTGAAGCCAACGGGGGTCCTGCGAAACCTGGTACTTGAGCCGGTAAGTCTCGCCGAGCTGGGCATAGCCCAGCGCGAAGTTTGGATCGGTTTGTACAGCTTTCGTCAGCGAAGCTGTGGCCAGGTCGAAGTTGCCGGGCTTGTCGAAACGCTGCATGTATCCGAGCGCGGTGAGGTAATCCTCATAGGCGGCCGAATTCGTCGAACCGCCGTTGCTGTGAAGGGTCTCGGAGGAGGTGGGGACTTTCAGGAGCTGGGCCAGGCGCGAGACGGCTTCGTTTTCCAGCGTGGAAAGATCGCCGGCACTGTCGTCCACTTCGGCGGAGCCAATCTGCCGCAGATTCTTGGCGTCGATGAGATTGACGGTGAGCCGGATGCGGTCGCCATCGCGCTGGACGGAGCCTTTTACGACCAAGTTTGCGCCAAGGATTCTGAGGGCGTCGCCAGGGTCGGTCACATTGCGCTTGCGGACTTCGCTGTTGGGCACGATCCAGAGGGACTGGTTGGCGGCGTCGAGGTTGGAGAGGCGACCGGCGAGGGCGTCCATGAGGCCGTCGGCCAGGGCTGCATTTTCAGGAGTACTGCCGATGTCGTCAAAAGGAAGAACGGCGACATGTTTCTCAGTGGGGGTGCTGGTAAGCAGCGCCAGCGCTTGGCGGCGCAGCGGGGGGACGAACCACACGACCAGGCCGAGAACGAGCACCAATGTCAAGGCGGAAAGTACCAAATGCATGAGTGGCGAACGTTGGGAATTTGCGGGCATCCATGCTGCGCGGGCAGCGTCTGCCCGAGCAGGGAGCGCCTGGCCGTCGGGCTTGCGGCTGTGCTGCGCGGAGGGATGGATTGTTTCCTCACCGATCGTAGATTGCTCTGTGGGCTTCGGAATTCTGTCGGAGGCGGCTTTGACTTCGGCGAGGAACTCGGGGCAGGAAGCATAACGTCGGTTGAGGTCCTTGGCCAGGGCGCGAAAGAGTACGGGCTGCAGATCCGGGTGCACGGAGTCGATGTGCTGTGGGGGGCTATTGAGGATCGCAAAGATCATGGAGGGGATGGAGTCGCCGGAGAAGGGACTCATCCCGGTGAGCATTTCGGCAAGCACGACGCCGAGAGCCCAAATGTCGCAGCGTTGGTCAACCTTAAGCCCCATGGCTTGTTCCGGCGACATATAGCGGTAGGTGCCGGTGATTCCGACCGTCGATGCGGTTTCATCGCTGACGACGCGGGCCAGCCCGAAGTCGACAATCTTGACCAGGCCTGAGGAGGTGAGCATTACATTGGAGGGTTTGATGTCGCGATGAACGATGCCCCGGGAGTGCGCAAGGGTCAGGCCGGCCGCCATTTGAGAAGCGACGTCGATGGACTCATGAATCGAGATCGCGCCTTGGCGAATGCGCTCGGCGAGTGAGGTTCCTTCGTAGAAAGCCATGACGATAAAGGTGAGGCCATCCGAGGTCTCCTCGACTCCATGAATCACGCCAATGTTGGGGTGATCGAGAGCGGAGGCGGTGCGAGCTTCGCGGAGAAAGCGCTCCTTCTCCTGCTGGTTGGAATTCAACTCGGGCGGGAGGAATTTGAGAGCAACGTTACGCTGAAGGCGCAGATCGAGAGCACGATACACGACGCCCATTCCACCGGAGCCGGCGACGGAAAGCACGCGATAATTGCCGGCAACAAGATCGCCATCGGAGAAGCCGTTCTTTGATTCTGGCATTGTGCGCTTTCGCAACGGCCTGGGAACCCGCCATTTTCAGGCGCTAAGCAGTAAGGACAGGGATTTGCGTTGGGACAGTTCGAAGGACACTGTGCAGCGATGGTACGACGGGAAAGAAGCTATGGCAAGCATAACGTTGATGGCCGTGTGCCAAAGGGAGGGAGGCTGCATTATCGGAATGGACGGTGGGAGGTTGTGGAGGGAGAACTCCCGAATAGCCGCTCGACGGCCCGCGGTGACATGAGATGTCATCTCATGAGTCCCGCGTTTCACAAACGACATCCCTCAGGAGCTCAACAGGCTGCGGAAGAAGGCGGCGAGGTCTCCCGCGACCGCCGCAGGTTGCTCAACTGGAGCGAAGTGGCCGCCGTGGGGAAAGACTGTCCAGCGTTGGATGTTGTAGAGGCGCTCGAGATACGTGCGCGGCGGCTCGCCTTCGGAAACGGTCTGCTGTGAAAACACGCCAAACGCTGTGGGTGTGCCGATGTAGGCAGGGTCTACCGGGTACCAGC
>Ga0302320_10027469_pt1 | contig 10968 bp, 11 predicted proteins | sample Bog_T0_3_FD_202130 | JGI IMG/M metagenome (GOLD analysis project Ga0302320, IMG submission 202130) | Peat permafrost microbial communities from Stordalen Mire near Abisko, Sweden - Bog_T0_3 | ecosystem: Environmental > Terrestrial > Soil > Wetlands > Peat | place: Sweden: Abisko, Stordalen Mire... | reverse complement strand
TGGAAGCTCGACGAGTCGGTCGCGACGGACACGTTTGCTCCGCCTAGCTCTGCCTCCACGGCAAAGCACATCCCGTTTGCCCCTCCTCACCCGGAACCGCCACCCAGTGCTAAAGCGCCAGCCAAGGCCAAGCCTGCTAAAGCGCAGTAACAAGGAGTTAGAAGATGAAGCACAAGATCGTGGTCGCCTGCCTGAGTCTGGCAATTACGCTGTTCCCGCTAGAGAGCGCGTTGGCGTATTCGCATGCGAACCGCTACGGCGGCAGCACCTCGCACAGCTACGGTTCCACCAGCCACAGCAGCGCTTACGGTACCAGCACGTCGCACACGTATGGCGAGGGGTCCTCGCACACGAATGAGTACGGCGGCAGCACCTCGCACAATTATTACGGTGGCACTTCTCACACCAACGCATACGGCGGCACCACTTCCGGCGAAGCCGGTTACGGTGCAACCCATACCTACGACGACGGAGCGACGGCGTACCATTCCCCTGACGCGTATTACGGATATCATCCGCCAACCACCTACTACGGCTATCATCCGCCGGCGCCATACTACCCGTCGTGTTACGACTGCGGTTCGACTGCGGGTGCGGCTGCGGTAGGCGCTGTGGTCGGCATGGCTGCCGGAGCAGCCATAGCTTCCTCGGCGGCTTCGTCTCAAAGCGCGGCGTCGTCGCAAAACGCCTATGCGGCCGGCTATACGGCAGGTGCCACCACGGCGAATACGACCAATGCAAACGCTGCTGCCGCGAACGCCAATATGGCTGCTGCCAACGCTAACGCCGCCGCTGCCAATGCTAACGTGGCCGCTGGATCCTACTCGATGGGTCAGATTGTATCGATACTTCCGGCAGGCTGTATCACACCCAACGTTGGCAGCGGAACGTACTATCTCTGTGGCAATAACTGGTTCAGTCCGTCGTACGGCGCAGGCGGCGTGTACTACAGAGTGGTGCCAACGCCTTGACCGACGGAGAGCCTGTTTTGGAAATACCCAGGAGATTGCAATGAATTCTCACTACAAGACTTTAGGGTAACTATATACTTGACATACCAGCGTCACAGGCTTATATTTAGAGCATGGAAAGCATAAAGACACTCCAAGAAGCCATCATTCACTTCGCCGATTACGAAAACTGCTACAAGATGATGGTGGAGCTTCGCTGGCCTGACGGCAAAGTGAAGTGCCCGCATTGCGACTCCGAGAAAGTAACATATCTCGCCAAAAACCGCGTATGGAAGTGTTACGGCGGCCACGAGCGGCCAACATTCTCATTGAAGACCGGAACCGTTTTTGAAGAATCCCGGCTTGGTCTGGACAAGTGGCTTCCCGCTCTGTGGCTCGTGGTGAATTGCAAGAACGGAATCAGTTCTTGTGAACTGGCCCGCGATCTTGGCGTGACCCAAAAGACAGCATGGTTCATGGCGCATCGTCTACGCTTTGCTTTGACAGATGGCGGATTCGGATTGCTCTCGGGCGAAGTGGAAGCGGACGAAACTTTCATCGGCGGCAAAGCGCGGAATATGCACATCAGCGAACGGAAGCGCCGCATCACAGGCACAGGTGGCAAAGACAAAACCGCCGTCATGGGCATCTTGGAGCGTGGGGGCAAAGTTAGAACTATCGTGATTCCTAACCGAAAGAAAAGCGCACTGCAAACCGAAGTGAGAAAGCATGTCGAAGCTGGCGCTGCGCTCTACACCGATGCCTTGCTCTCATACGAAGGGCTAGAAGGCGACTACGCGCACAAGGTTGTAGATCACGCCGTGCAATATGTGGATGGTCGCGTACACACCAACGGCCTTGAAAACTACTGGAGCTTACTCAAGCGTGGCATCAGTGGAACCTATGTCAGCGTGGAACCGTTCCATTTGTTCCGCTACTTGGACGAGCAGAACTTTCGATACAACAATAGGGCCACCCCCGATAATCCAATGAACGATTCCGACCGCTTCATACTGGCGCTCTCGCAAGTCACAGGCAAGCGTCTGACATTGAAGCATCTCACCGGCAAGGATCGGGAGACAGACACGGCGACGTTCAACTAAAGCGACAGAGAAGAGGAAAACGGAAAGCCAGTTAGCCCTTCGGGGCTGCTGGCTTTTTTCTTTTGGTGCGGGAAACTTTGGACTTCTTGAAGGGATTCGGTACAGAACTTTTGGGAACGGATAGAACTGTTTTCAGAGCGTCAGTAAATCGCGTTGCCGCTTCCGTCCCTTCGATCATTTCTGGATGTGGTCTCATAATCGTATAATTGCGTGTCGCCCTCGGTATTCTTGGCGGAAGACTTTAGGGAGACCCGAATAAATCGTTATGGCGCAATACTCTGATCTGACGCAGTGCGCCTAGATCGGAGTATCGCGCCGTGCTGCGTAAAAGTCAAACCTATTTTCTGGAATACTACGGAAGCGAGACAAGAAATAGCGGGGGTGCGCATTGAGGCCAACATGCGGACTCCTCACACTGAAGGAACTAATGAAAGAGTTTGAAGCGCAAAAGCTTGTGCACTCGCTCCGTTGCCTTCTAGGGGGAGCGCACAATGTTCAAGAGTTGGGGCCTTACTCCACCAGAAAATTCTTGATTGCTGACACCAAGAAACAAACCCTTGACTTGCTGGAATGCTGCAAGTCGTCTGATCTTAGGATGTCAACACTTGCCATAAATCGCCTACTTATTTTATTCGGTGAACATCTGTCTGAAGATTTGGTTGCCAAAAGTGTTGTGGATGCCGCGTGGAACACCATTATCACCGTTGAAGAGGAACTGTCGCTGAGGATGTATTTTTCGCTAGAGCCAGATGAAGCAGATCTCTACATGAATCCGTGGAAGGGATGGGAGCGCATCGTCGGCCAGTTCGGTGATACTCAGAGAGATATCGAAGAGATGAACAAGTGTTTTGCTATGTGTCGCTACACCGCTTCAATGTTCCATGCTTTGCATGTAGCTGAGTGGGGGGCTATAGAGTTAGGAAACTACATCGGTGTCACCGATCCCAAGAAAGGATGGACTCCAACAGAAAAGAAATTACGAGAACTTGTCAAAGCAGGACACTTGACTTTACCCACACATTTGATGGGCAAGTTTGAGTTTCTTGAACAGATGTCCCGCGAAATAGATAGCTTAGTTCTTGCATGGCGTAACAAGGTTGACCATGCGGCCAATCATCTTGCGGTTGTTCCAAGAACTGACTTCACTCCCGATATTGCTCGACACATAATTGGTGCGATTAGGATTTTCATGCTACGGCTCACAGAGGGAATTCCTTAGAGAGAAATCTCCGGAATCGCACATCACTTACTCTCCGGCTGGGCGCTCATTCTCAGCTTCCTTGTGAATTTTAGCTTCCGTTCGGGCCACCTTCGCGGCAATGGCGGCTCGCACTATTGCAATACCTGTAAACTCTGCTTGGGACTTGGCAGGAACCATCAGTCGTGCTTGATTCAACCGCTTAAAACCGTCCAGCATTGTGTACGCTGTATCCGCACGGGAATGGTCGTATGCTGGGCTTCGATCCACGGGAAATCCATCTGCATCCAAGAACTCTATCTCCCCTTGAAAGCCGCTGGCATCGGATGAATCGTTCTGGATTGTTACCTTCCACGCGTATCTAGATTCGAGGTCGTTGGACTCGATCACGCGGGTCTCAATCGATACGACGTGCCAGTCTTGCGGCAGAGGAGTTTGCGCCAGAGGAACTAGAGGCGCGGTATCGGACGGCTGAGAATTGTACGGTCTGGGAGTAACAAAACTGCGCCATACGAAATCGCCAAAGTACATGCCGACATATCCGCATGTCACGGCGAGAACAACTATTGCGATACCATGGCCGACTCTTCCCCTAGCAAGAACTATAACCCCGATCAGTACCGCCGCTAAACCGAAAGCAGGAGGAAGGAAAATCAGAGGGACAAGTGCGCACACATATCCGGCAGTAAGCAGGCGTTTCATCACAAATAATTCGCGGCAGGATTATCGCACATTGGGCGTACAATAAATGGAAAATACTGGAGTGCTACCGATGTCACGCCTTAATTCGGAATTTGAGAAATCCCTAGTCGCAAAGCTTCAAGCATTAAACGCTGGTCTTCAACAATGTGTTGATATTTATCACGCTCCACGGCCACCTGTTGTTCTAGGACTGCGCTCGCTTCCGGCCCTAAAGCGGAAACCACAGTCTTCAAAGCGGAAACGTCGGCAGCAACCTGCGCCAAGAAAGCGTGTTGGCTTATCAAGTTCGTTAGCATGATTGTTAGCGCGTCTTTCATCGGAACACCCCATCTTCAGGAATGGGCAATCATACGCTAATTCGGTATGCCAAGTATATAGTTACCCAATCTACGGCTGATAGCACTAGCGAAGGATGGCGCGGCCAGATCGCGATTTACGGATGGTTCCCGGGAATACACGGGACCGTGGGCGTGCTCGGACATGATGCTGGCATCCATGTCCCATTCTCCGATGTCTTCCATACCCTAAAGGGGATCATTCCGATAGCAGTCGAGCTTGATAAGCGTCGTCTAGTCATTCCGGTGGATTTCTTCTGGGTGAAATTGGGGGATGACAGAGGTATACCGTTCAATGAGCTCGGTCAGACTTCGGTAAATATCCATCTGACGGAGTCGATCTTCACCCCGAAGGTCGGATACCGCCTGGTTAACGCCGAGCATTTCAAGTTTGATGCGCTCGCCGGGATTCGCTACTGGTACGTAGGTCAGAACCTAACCGTTGAGCCCGTGGGCGTTGGCCGCTCGCGGTCAGCCGAATGGGTCGACGGTCTGGGCGGTGTTAGAGCGATATTGCCGCTTGGCGAAAAGGCTTCCATCACAATAGCGGGCGATGCTGGCGCAGGCCAAGCTAACCTGGATTATCAGGCCTTGGGCCTGTTGAACTTCAACCTTACCCGCCATTGGGGTGCGTCGGTGGGCTGGCGCTACTTGTACGTGAACTATCGCCCGACCGATCACCTGTTCGTCTTCAACACCGCTATGACCGGAGCGGTGGCGGGATTCAGTTACAACTTCGGCGGCAAGCCGCCGGTTCCTCCGACGGCCAGTTGCTCGGTTTCGCCAACAGAAATCTGGTCTGGAGATCCGGTGACAGCCACCATCAGCACGCAATACTTCAATCCCAAGCACGAAATTACCTATCAATGGTCGGGCAGCGGCGGCAAAATCTCCGGCACTGGCACGACCGGAAACATCGATACCACGGGTCTTGCGCCCGGCAGTTACAACGTCACCGGAACCGCAACTGACGTGAAAGAAAAGAAGAACAACGTCGCAAGCTGTAACGCCGCGTTTACGGTGAAACAGCCGCATCCTCCAGTCGTAAGCTGCTTGGCCAGCCCGACCACCGTTGCGATTGGCGAGTCGGCAACCATCACCATGACAGCGAGCGATCCTCAGGGATGGCCGTTGACCTATAACTGGACCAATAGCGGTGGCACGATGAGCGGCAGCGGCACTTCCGTCACGGTAACCGCGACCAATGCCGATGCCGGCAACACCATAACCGCTAGCGGTACGGCGACGGACGCTCGCGCAAACCTGAGTGCGAGTTGCACCGGCAGCGTTAACGTGCCGGCCGTCCAGAAGTGCACCACTATCGAGGATTGGGGCGAGTGCACCTTCGAGAAGAACCCCAAGAAACCGTGGCGCGTCGACAACGACTGCAAGGACACGCTGGACAAACTCTCTCTGCGGTTGCAGCAGATGCCCAATGGCAAGTTGGACATCGTTGGCTACACCAACCAGGAAGAATCGGTTAACGTGCAACAGTTGGGTTCGCAGCGCTCGGTCAACGTCAAGTACTACCTGACCACGGACGGCCCGAACAAGGTTGACGCCAGCCGCGTCCAGCCTCGCCAGGGCGGTGCCAACGGTCAGGCCGCTCACTTCTACTTTGTCCCCGAAGGCAATTTGTGCGGCGGGCAACTGGAAGAGGGTACCGTGGTTGACGAAACCGCAGTGCAGCCGCAGTCGCGGAATGCACCTGCGCCGAAGAAGAAGGCGAAGAAAGCACCAGCGTCGCAGACAGCTCCCGCTCGGTAGCTTTGCGAGAGACGGGAAATCATAACCAGGGCCGGCAGAGCCGCAACGGAAAGCTGCTGTCGGCTCATTCACATCACGCAAGGAGAGACGCGATGAAGCGTAAGGGTCCTGTTAACCCTGGTGGCAGCGCTGCTGTATGTGAGCGTCGGCAGCGCGCAGCAGGATCCCATCCTCGCAGTGAGAAAGATAGTGGGCATCAAAGCCGACGTGATGGGTTACACGCAGGGGAGCGGCCTCAGAGATCAACTGCAGCAGTATGGATCCGTCGGCACCGCGAATGCCAACATGTTCGCCAAGTTCGGCCCCCCCAGTTAGGATCCGCGGAAGGATCGAGTGGCGAAGCCAAGGAGCTAAGCAATGCCCGAGTCAGCGGTCAGCCATGTTGTGGAAAAACTGAAAGAACGACCTGACCACGCCGCACAGCCTCGATCGCACACTGAAGAAGTGATCGAGATCATCGAAGCCGTCGTGCTCGCCCTCGTGGCCCTTGCGACCGCCTGGAGCGGATATCAGGCGGCACGATGGGATGGTCATCGGGCGCAATTCTATGCAGAATCGGACAGACTGAAAGTCGACCTGGAGGAGTTGAATACCCTCGCCGGGCAGGAGCGCCTCTACGACATAACCACGTTCAATTCATGGATTGCCGCGAAAGCCGGAGGCAACCAGAAACTGGCGGCCATGTTTGAGAGCCGCTTCCGCGACGAATATCGTAAAGCCTTTAGTGCCTGGCTCAACACCGATCCTTTCAACAATCCTAAAGCCCTGCCGGGGCCGGTGTTCATGCCGGAATACCGAAGCACGAAACGAGAGGAGGCTAAGCGATTGAACGTCGCAGCGTCTGCTGTCTTTGAAAAGGGTACACATGCCGGCGACATGGGAGACCGCTACGTGCGCATTACTGTGTTGTTGGCAACCGTCCTGCTGTTCACCGCGATCGGACAGCGTTTCCGGGTCACCAGCGTCCGGACAGGGCTATTAATCACAGCGTTTCTGCTCCTATGCATTCCGATGTGGAATCTCTTCACGTTGTGGCGCACGCAGTAAGGTTACGCACCAGAGATCGCCTGAGTAGCAGATCACAAGGGGCAGTGCATACGGGAAAGAGATGTTGCCGCCCTAAACAGAAAGGATGACTTATGATTCGCCTAGTTCGCGAGCTAATTCGTCCATACCGCGGCCAATTGGGCCATCATCCTGATCGCCATGCTGGTTGAGACCGCGATGAGCTTGGCCGGTCCATGGCCGCTGAAGATCATCATCGACAACGTGGTTGGTAGTCACAAAATGTCACCCTGGCTCGACCACCTGGTCCGTCCCATGCTGGACGGGGGCGGCAAATTGCAGGTCGCCGGGCTGGCGGCGCTGGCGTTCGTAGTGATTGCGCTGCTGGGCGCTATCGCGACTTACATTGACAACTACTACACGGAAAGCGTCGGGCAGTGGGTGGCCAACGATCTGCGGATGCGCACCTATCATCATCTTCAGCGCCTCTCGCTCGGCTATTACGACACTCACCAGACCGGCAATCTGCTGAGCACGATGACCACCGATATTCAGACCATTCAGGGCTTCGCCTCGTCTTCGACGCTGAATATTCTGGTTGACCTGCTGACCATCGTCGCCATGCTCGGTCTGATGTTCTGGCTGAACTGGGACTTCACCATGATCGCGGTTGGAGTTACGCCCTTCCTGCTGTTCTTCGTATCGCGATTCAAAAAGGCGGTGAAGAAGGCGACACACCAGGTACGCAAAGAGCAGTCGGAAATCGTCGCTGTGGTGCAGCAGGGCCTGGAATCCATGCGGGTCGTGAAGGCCTTCGGACGCCAGGACATGGAGCAAGACGAATTGAAGGAAGTAAGTCAGGCTACGGTTAGTGCTGCTCTGGCCGCCCGCCGCGTGAAGTCGATGCTCTCGCCGATAGTAGCGGTTACCGTCGCCTTGTGCACGGCGATTGTACTGTGGCGAGGGGCGGCACTCATCCTAGTCGGAGCGATGACGGTTGGCGCACTCACCGTTTATCTGTCCTATCTAAGCAAGTTCTTCAAGCCGGTCAAGGACCTCGCCACCACTACCAACGCGATTGCGCAAGCCGCGGTTGGCGTCGATCGCATCCGCTCAATCCTTGACACCGACTCGATCATCGCGGAGCGCGACGACGCCATCGAGCCTCGCTTTATCAAGGGCGACATTGTTTTCGACCACGTGGCTTTTGGCTATTCCGTGGATGCCAAAGTGCTTGGAGACGTCAGCTTCCATATCAAGCCGGGTCAGTTGGTGGGAGTGGTTGGACCAACTGGCAGCGGAAAATCCACGGTCGTCAGCCTGATTCCACGGTTCTACGATCCGACTGCCGGCAGGGTGATGATCGATGGCCATGATGTATGCGATTACAAGCTTAATGGGTTACGAGATCAAATCGGCTACGTTTTGCAGGACACGGTGCTCTTTCGCGGAACTATCCTGGAGAACATCGCCTTTGGCAGGCCAGGCGCAACGCGGGACGAAATCGTCGAGGCAGCGAGAACGGCGAATGCGGATGAGTTCATCGCGCGGATGCCGAAGGGTTATGACACCATGGTCGGCGAGCGGGGCCTGACGCTCTCCGGAGGTCAGCGCCAACGAATTGGCATTGCCCGCGTGATGGTACGCAACAGTCCGATCTTGCTCCTCGACGAACCGACCGCCGCTCTCGACAGCGAATCGGAAAAGCTGGTGATTGATGCTCTCGAGAAGCTAATGAAGGGCCGCACTGTGATCACGATTGCCCACCGGTTAAGTACCATTCGCGATGCCGACCAGATCATCGTGATTGCCGGCGGCGTGGTGGCTGAGTCTGGAACACACGACGAGTTGATGGCGCTCGGCAAAATCTATGCCGAGCTTCATCGGACTCAGTTCGAAGATGCCTCGGCCAAGGCCGGCGCACCAGTCGCGCAATAGGATGTTGCTAATCGCTTCTTGCTAATTGCTTGATGGAGTCCACCATGTCTCGTTATCTCATCGTCATGCCTGATGATTCTTCGCAGCCCATCCTCGATGCCATCAATCATGCATCGAAGTCGCTGCGGATCAAGATGTTTAGCTTCTCCGATCCCCAACTCCTGCACACGCTAATCGCGGCCCACCGCCGCGGCATAAAGGTCCGCATCATGCTGAATCCTGCCCGCCGCAGCGGAGAGGTCGAGAATGCGGAGTCCCGCAGGATGCTGACCGATGCGGGGGTCGAGGTAATCGACAGCAATCCCGCCTTTGATCTGACGCACGAGAAGTCCATGGTGGTGGATGACGAGGCGGCGTTTGTCATGTCGCTAAATTGGGAGACCAAGAACTTCACTGAAACTCGCGACTATGCGGTGGTTACCAAACACGGTCACGAAGTTGCAGAGATCATAGAGGGTTTCGAGGCCGATTGGGAGCGCAAGGAGTTCAATCCCGGCGAGCACTCGCACTTGATCTGGTGCGTTGGGAATGGGCGGCAACGGATCGGCCAGTTCGTCGACGAGGCAAAACATTCGCTGTGGGTTCAAAACGAGCGTTATCAGGACCCTGTGGTCATCGAGCGGCTGGTGCGGGCTAACCATCGTGGAGTAAAAGTCCACGTGCTGGCGCGTCCTCCGCACCACTTGAAGAAGGAAAAGCTAGTGGAAGGTGTGGGCGGCCTGCGAATCCTGGACGATGTCGGTGTCAAGGTGCACAAGCTCAAGGGACTGAAGCTGCACGCCAAGCTGCTCTTCGCCGATGGCGTGCGGGCCATCATCGGTTCCATCAATCTCGCGCCGGGCAGCTTCGACAGCCGCCGCGAGCTGGCCATCGAGGTGCGTGATGACGACATTGTGGAGCGCCTGCACAAGATCGTCCGTCAGGACTGGGAGAACTCTCACCCGCTGGACCTCACCGACGAGGGACTGCTCGCGGAGTTGGAAGACAAGGACGAACGCATTGCCGAGGACCTGGCTATAAATGCCAAGAGGGGCGAGGGCTAATTCACCTAATGGGAACGAACACGTATTTGCTGGTTGCTGAAGACCAGGCGATGTATTAACTCGTGGGACGATCCATGCTTTTCGGTTGAAGTGCCTGCTTTGTTGCACGATCACAACGACTAACATGTGCCCGAAAGAGCGGCGGGTTGCGGGTTTCGGGTTTCGGTGGCGGATTTCGCGGTGGAGGTTCCAAGCGGTGAAACAAAAACTCAGGGCGAGTTTAGATCCTAAGCTGAACAGGAGCGAATGATTTTGTACCCGATCGATTTCCTCAGGGTTCTCGCGGTGGCGTTCGTGACGCTATTTCCGGTTGTGAACCCGGTTGGCGGTGGCCCAATTTTTCTGGCTCTCACGCGTCGATACCCGCAATCGGCTCAGCGGATGCTGGCGAGGAAAATTGCAGCTTACGGATTTATGCTACTTTCCACTTCGTTCTTGTTCGGGAGTATTGTTCTGGACTTCTTCGGCATTACCTTGGCCGTGGTACAGATCTGTGGCGGCGTGGTACTCGCCGTTACGGGTTGGAGCTTGCTAACCCAGAAGGAACAGGATTCCCCTTCAGATCAGTCATCCGAATCTTTGGAGGACGCGCTTGACCATGCCTTTTTCCCCTTAACCCTTCCCATAACTGTAGGCCCGGGATGTATCTCGATTGCCATCACACTCGGAGCCCACTTGAGACATGAAGCTGGACCGGGCTTTGAGCATGGATATCCACGTCATTTCATCGCTGCCTTGGCGGGCATGTTTATTGTTTGTGTTTTAGTGATGATCTGCTACACATACGCCGACCGTCTTACACGACTTCTCGGAAGATCCGGAACCGGCATTCTGATCCGCCTCTCAGCGTTCATTCTTTTGGCAATTGGCGTCCAGATTATGTCTAATGGTATTCGTTCCGAGTTCCCCGGTCTTCTGGGCCCAATT
>Ga0302320_10027467_pt1 | contig 10969 bp, 12 predicted proteins | sample Bog_T0_3_FD_202130 | JGI IMG/M metagenome (GOLD analysis project Ga0302320, IMG submission 202130) | Peat permafrost microbial communities from Stordalen Mire near Abisko, Sweden - Bog_T0_3 | ecosystem: Environmental > Terrestrial > Soil > Wetlands > Peat | place: Sweden: Abisko, Stordalen Mire... | reverse complement strand
ATCTACCCTGCGGGGTCCTCGGGTCGGGCGCCCACAATCCGTCAGGGCGGCAGCTCATTCCCCGGTTTCTACGTTGATTCCCTGGATGCGGTCACTGCTGAACTGACTCGCCTCGAGGCACCGCTCCTGGGTGGGCATGAGGAGATGCCGTGGGGTTGCCGGATCGTCGTCGAGGATCCAGACGGGCGACCCGTGGAAATCAACCAGCGTCAGCACTGTCCCATCGAGCCGTGACGACCCCCGGGCGGAGCGGTGCCTGCTTCGTGCTCGAGTATCCCTTGAGCCCGCAGTGCGGGCGCTAGGTGTCACCGAACACTCCACCTGTGGGCCTCCAACGCTACGGCGCAATTGTGCTGGACTGTCCCGGCCTCCCGGCGTTCGTGGGCAGGTCCGCGCCGAATGGCGCTCACGGCGGCAAAATGGCCGTACAACGGCGCGCCGAGGTCCGTTCTGGGAGCGATCAAAGACCATGACCAAAGTCCATGACTGAGACATCGGAGTCCGCAAGCCCAGGCGCCGCAGCGACGTTGGCAGGGGAGGCCGTCACCCCCGCAGGCGACTCCACTGCCCCCGCGACTCCCGCGTTCCCTCCCGACAATTCGGGGAACAGATCGGCCTGGCTCGCAGGCGTACTCCTCCTGATCGTGCTCGTCGCGCTCCTCATTGCCTTCATCGGCGGTCTCCGCCATTGGTTCGCGCTGCACACGGGCACTCTTCACGGCGGACCAGATGTCTATTACAACTTCTGGTCCGGGTTTGGCTCCGACTTGGGAGAAGCCACCCTGATCAGCGCAGTGTGCGTGGGTGTCTACACCGGCATGCGTAAGGTGAACTGTCACACAAAGGGTTGCTGGAGGATCGGCCATCATGCCCTCGAGGGGACGCCCTATATCCTCTGCAAGCACCATCACCCGGATGTGCCAAATCGCGGTGCGACGCACGAGGACATTCTTGACCAACACCGTAAGTTCAAGTCCGAGAAGGCAGCCAGGCAGAGCGCCTGAGATTCGTCAGCGTCGCTGGTGTTGCCCACTAGCGGCTGAGACCACAGGCGATGTGGGGCACCCCTCGTCCGTCAGGTATCGGGGGATAGTCCTACGAGCTGATGTGCCGTGGCCGAATGACACTCTGAGCGTCACCACTGTCTTCGTTGAGCCCAGCCTGCGCAAGCGCTGCTCGGATGTACGCCTCAAGCCAGGTCGCCCCGGTAACCTCATCGACCGTTCGGAACTTCACGTGGCGCATGCGGATGCCATTACCCTCGAGTACGCGAGCAGGGTCCGGCAAGCTCGCGCCTTGAACAAAGCCAAGGTTGGCGTGCGCCGAGAATCCGGTGACGTAGACGAACTGACCGGCAGCCCGAGGGCTGGGGCCGTAGCGCAACGCCACCGTGTAGCCGACATCGGTCACGACCTCGGTCGCCCGGGGAGCTACGACGAATACCCGGGCACGCAACGCCATAATCAGGTCGTGTACCTCATCAGAAAACCGGTCGAGTAGGCGGATCCCCTCCTCTGGCATAGGCCGTTTGGGCGCTCGCCTACTCACGTCCGACACTTTATGAGACGTTCGCCCTGCGGGTGGATGCAGCCGACTTTGCCCGTCCGGCGCAGGAGCGGTGACGGTCCGAGACGACGCTCAAGACTGGGCGAGGCACCAGGCCGTCCGCGGGCATCTCGCTCGCCGGAGCGGCAGCTCATTGTGCGACTCGATCTCGGAAGTCAGGGCACTCATTGCCGTTACCAGAATGGGCGGAACCGAGGACCGAAGAGGTAAACGAGGAACCGTTGCCACCCTTGCCTCAGGTGAGTAAGTTTGCTGCAAGGGGTTGAGGAGGTTGCTATGAGCGCCTTCCACCGAACGGTGGCTGCTTCGCTGATCTTCGCCTGCATGGGGGTCACATTGGCAGGCACCTCAGCGGCCAGCGCCGCAACGGCTCAGCCCTCGCCTGGCTACTGGCTCGCTGGTGCTGACGGCGGCGTGTTCTCATTCGGTGCCCCGTTCTACGGTTCTGGTTCGACGCCCCAAGGGACCTGCCTCTTCTCGCCTCAAGCACCTAGTACCCACGTTGCAATGATGGGCTGTGCGGCCATTGCCTCGACGCCAACCGGAAACGGCTACTGGCTCCTCAACTCCTTCCGGTCCGCCACGGCGTTCGGTCAGGCTGCTCAAGCTCTCCAAGCAGGCTGTACGAGCTTGAACGGGGCAATGGGATTCTGGACAGGCATTGCTTCGACGCCAACCGGCGATGGATTCTTCGTCACCGCCTCGAACGGAGGAGTGATGGGATGCGGTGACGCTTTGCCTTTGGGCGGTCTAGCAAATCAGCGGCTGAACGCACCTGTGATAGGGATCGCAGCCACACCGGATGGCAAGGGGTACTGGCTGACAGCTGGGGACGGCGGGGTGTTCTCGTTCGGTGACGCCCAGTTCTACGGGTCGATGGTGGGAGCACACCTCAACGCACCAGTAATAGGGATCGCATCCACACCGGATGGGAAGGGGTATTGGCTGGCAGGTGCTGACGGCGGGGTATTTTCGTTCGGTGACGCTCGATACTACGGATCGATGGGTGCAGCACACCTCAACGCGCCGATGGTGGGGATCGCAGCCACACCGGATGGGAAGGGGTATTGGCTGGCAGGGGCTGACGGCGGTGTGTTCTCGTTTGGCAGTGCTCCATTCCAGGGCTCGATGGGCGGGAAGCCGATGAACGCGCCGGTCGTAGGGATCGCTGCGTATCCCTGATGTGCCGGTAGGCCACGGGCGATAACCCCACTGACCCGGCGTTACGGGGCACCCGATTCGGCTCCGCTCTCGGCTCGCCGTGTCGATCCAACCTGGGCGCGGGTCGGTCCGCGCACCCGACCAAGTCTTTCCACGGGTCCGGCAGGATCCGAACTCGCCGTACGGACAAAATCTCACCTCGCCTGGTAACGAGCCCATGAAACACTAGGGTTGCCCGTGTGGCGTCGACGAGAAGTCAACGAGCCGGGCGCACCATGGCGATTGTCGTGGGGGTCGCCATTCTCGTGGTTTGCAGCAGCTCCCTTGCCGTAGTTCTCGACCCGATCCTCTCGGGTGCGGCAACCGGGTGTGGGTCGAGTGGCGAACGGCTCGCCAAGAACGTCTGTGCAGCCGCAGATGAAAGTCGCGGCGCTGCGGTGCTGTCGCTCATCGAGAGGCTGCAGGCCAAGTACTCGTTGCGCTCCGTCACTTTCGGAGTGTGGCAGCGAGGGAGGCCGCTAGTGACCGGAGCGATTGGGAACGCCTATCCGGGATTCGACGCCACGCCAAAAATGCACATTCGCATCGGCAACACAACCGAGACCTTCGAAACGACGTTGCTCTTGCAACTCGTGCAAAAGCGAAAAATTAGCCTCAGCGATCCCTTGTCCAAGTGGTTTCCGTCGCTCCCGGATGCGGACAAGATAACGGTGGCCATGCTGGCCCGTAGCACTTCGGGTTACTACCACTACGTGAAAGACACGGCGTTTATCGACGCAGTCCACGCCAACCCCTTCAAACTCTGGACGCCCCAGGAGCTAGTCGATGTCGGAGTGAGCCACCCACTCAACTTCGCCCCTGGTACGAGCTGGTCCTTCAGCGACACGAACTTCGTTTTGTTGGGCGAGATCCTCCGAATCGTCGGAGGCAAACCCGTGGCGACGCAAATCGCGTCGAACATCCTGGGGCCTCTTGGGCTTCACAACACGCAGATGACCACGACCGCTTACACGCCGACGCCAACTCTGCACGGATACACCTCGGAACGGGGATTCTACGAGGACGACACCTTCTGGAGTCCGAGCTGGGCCACCTACACCGGCAACATGACGTCTACGCTGGGCGATATGGGACGGTGGGCTCAGGCCGTAGGCACCGGTTCGTTGTTGTCGAAGGCGTCGCACGCCACGCAATTCGCTCCAGTCACCGCCGGCCTGGGTTCACTGACCTCGTCGTTCTATTACGGGATGGGCGGCGCCGTGGCCAACGGGTGGGTTATCGCCGGAGCGCCAGGGCTCGAGGGGTTCACGGGCGCCGTGGCCTACCTCCCCAGCAAGGGATGGGCCGTCGTGATCTTCACTACCGCCAACGCGAATGCCCCTGACAACGTGCAGTTTGCGCCGGCCATCTTCAATAAAGTGGGCGCGCTCCTCGCACCGAATACTCCACCGAACTTCCCCGCAGGCTGAGCAAGCCTCCCCGGGTGGACCTGTTGAGCCCGACCAGATGTAGGGGTCTGCATCACCGAAGCGGGATCGTCTTGGAGATGACACCTTACCGGTTGAGGACACAAGCGTTTGGAGACAGCCGCGTTCCCCTGAGATGCTGACGGTAGTTAGTGGGGGGAGACGTTGTGGACGAACATCGTGTCGGGGTTAGCAGCTATCCATCCGGCTACTTATGGTTTTGCTCATGTGGATTTATTGGTGGGGTTAGGTACCCATCCTTGGGGGAAGCCAGGACCGCTGGCCATGACCACCGAGATGCGATCACGCCGCCACCTGACGCCCTGCTCGCCAGGGATGGCTAAGTCAGATCCAGGGTGACGGGGGGCACAGTGGTCAATAGTTGATGCAGTCCCGGCGTTTGGGGGCACCCTCGACCCGTGTATCCACAACGCACCGGTCCCTCGTGCGACGCTCTCAGCGGCCCGACGCCCGTACATCAGCCGGGCCACAGTTGAACAGGCCAACCGATCTACCACCTCCAAGATGCTGGCAGTGATCGGCGATCCAGGTGAGACGCGGATCGGTGCCACCAGTCAACAAGACCAGATGGAACTTGTTTGCTCGAATCATGTCTGCAAGTTGGGCGATGGTCGGTTCGGGGATCGTGCCAGTGAAGCCTCCGATGGGAAGGATCTCCTTCCCGCTGGCCGCGATGAAGGTCGAGGCAACTGCTGACGTGTACATCGCCATCACGTAGGGAGACCCCTGCTGGAGCCTCTCGAAGGTCGGAAGGATCGAGCTGATTGTCTTGGTCGACGAGGCCCCAATCAAGGCCTCATTCAGGGCCTCCGTCTTCATTGTCTCAAAGGGGGTATCTATGTATCCCTGTCCCTTAGCAACTAACACTCCCGAGGCTGATCCTGGAATAACGAGGATTGCGGCCGTGCCGACAGCGAGGGCTACGGCAAGGAGCCAACGATGGCTCGATGCGACCGCCGATAGAACAAGGAGCACCACTGCCACGACTCCGATGGAGGCGGCCAGGGGCCAGAGCCATGACGGTGCAGTCGAGTTGCTCGATCGGATGAGCCATATGCCATATCCAGTCGTTCCTGCGACAATGGCAGCCGCGGCCAATCGATGGCGGGCAGCCAGGGAGCGAACCTCACCCCGCGATGCCCACAGACTCGCGATGGCACTGCCAAGGATTGCCCCTATCGGCGGCGCGAGGGCAGGGGTATAGGTGGATTTCATGATGAACACGTCCGAGAACACCGCCGCCATGGTGATGAGCCATCCAGTCCACAGGATGAAATAGCTGCGCCGACGGGTGAAGAGGCCGCCGATGCCAACCAGCAGGGCTGCCGGCAGCAACCAGCCGGTGTCACGTCCGATGTCGCCCTGGAACAGGCGATCCCACACCGGGGGTGGGCCGTTGAGTACCTCAGGGCTCAGATGCAGTCCGCTGGTGAACGCTTGAAACCCAGTCTGCTGGCTGGAGCGGCCGAATCCATTGTAGAGAAATACCTGCGAGTAGATGGAGTTGTGCTGGCTACCGTCCACGTAGGGTCGGTCGTGGGCGGGGGTCAGCGCCACCACGGTCATCCATGACAGGGACACCACGGCAGCAACCAAGCCGCCGATCATCACTTGGCGAAGTTTGTGAGTCCACCGTTCGGGCCGCCCGAACAGGTAGGCGAGTGCGAAGGCGGGCAGTACGGTCCACGCTTCGAGCATCTTGGCTTGGAAGCCAATGCCGACCCACAGTCCGGCGTACACCAGGTACCGCTGCTTCCCTGTCACGATAGCTGCAGAGAGGGCGTCGGCAGCGAGGACCAGAAAGAGGACGAGGGCGGTGTCGGCCAGGTTGCCCCTGTTGAGCGCTACCGCGGCGGGACTGGCCGCCAGAATCAACGCGGCGATGAGGGCAGCGGTAGTTCCGTACAAGCGATTGACCGCCCGGTACAGCACCAGCACACTGAGGACTCCTTCGACCACCTGGGGCAGAACGATCGCCCAGGTGTGGTAGCCGAAAGCCCGGACCGACAGCGCCTGAATCCAAAATGCTCCCGGTAGCTTGTCCAGGGTGACGGTTCCTGCCGGATCGACGGAGCCGAAGAAGAAGTTGTGCCAGTTGGAGGCCATGCTGCGCACTGCTCCCGCATAAAAGGCCTCTAGTCCGTCCTGGCTGATGCCCCAGGCATAGGAAAGTCCAGCCAGGGCTGCGATTGCCACCAGGAGTACCCTCGGTGTCGTCAGGCGAATTCGATGGACCACCGGGGTGTCCTCGCCAGCGGAGTCCGTCCACTCATATGTGATGCCGGCAGATCCGCCCGGTGGAAGTCCATCCATTGCTCCTCAGTGTGAATGACTCCGATTCCTACGGAGAAGTGATGGTCCTCTGCTTTGAGAGCCGCCCGACTGGCACTCTAGGACAGGCGATGAGGCGAAGGCGGAGTGACTCACTGATACCGATCGAGGCGTTAGCGGTCGGCGGGCAATCCCAGGCTGAAAGGCCCACGCCCGGCACTGTGGGACTCCTACACCGCCAGAACGTGACCCGGGTGTGACTGCCAACGTGCACCCGGCGAAGCGGCAAGACTCGTCACCGACAAGATCCGATGAGGAGTGAAACCATGGATGATTTGGATCTTCAGGTAATTATGGACAAGCAGTCGATCACGGATCGACTGCTTGATTATGCGAGGGGGGTTGATCGGATCGACCGCGAATTGATCGGATCGGTCTTCCATGAGGATGCCTATCTGGATTACGGAGCGATGTTCAGAGGCACCGGCGAAGAGTTCGCCGACTTCATCGAGGTGCTGCACCGTGCCATGGAGGCCCACAGTCACCATTTGAGCAACATCTACATCAATGTTGATGGAGATCGGGCCGGAAGCGAAAGCTATGTGCTTGCCAGACTCAGGCCCAGAGGGCCACACGGAACCCTGAACGATACGGTTTTATCTGGGCGCTACGTTGACCGGTGGGTCCGTCAAAGAGGAGAGTGGCGCATCGTCCACCGTAACTATCTTCACTGCATGGACAGTACGCAAGGAGCGGGAACACCCGGTTACCCCGCCACCGGAGAACGGTCCGTGTCCGACCCTAGTTATGCCGTCCGTGCTCTGACATTCGCTCAAGGAGCGTGACGTGCGCGCTGTCAGCTGGCCTACGGACCAGACACGAAACGGGAGCGGCCGATCGGGACCAGGCTCACCTCACCACCTGCCCTGTTCACTCGAGCTGGGATGCGCATCATCGGCATGGCCCCCGAAGCGCCCGGAGGATTCGGGGAGTACTTCCTTCTTTCCGAGGGCCTTGCGAGGTGATCGCGGAGCCTGGGGGTGGATCGTCTCACCGCGCGCCAACATCTCGACACATTGGTCGATGCGCCTCGAGCGGGTTTCAGGTCTCTTGGCGTTTCCGATCCTGTAGAGGATGGCGTACCGATTCGCCCTGGTGAGTGTCTCGAACATCGCCTTCGCTCCAGGATTGTCCTGCAGGGCAGCGAGAAGATCCTCCGGCACGTCAATGCTGGCTTGCCCGGCATAGGCGGCCTCCCATCGACCGTCCTCTTTCGCCTGCCGCACCTCGTCTTCGCCTGATCGGTGCATTCGGCCTGTGGCAATCAGCCTTTCAGCAATAGCAGCGTTCCGTTGAGACCACGAGCTTCGAACTCGTCGAGGCGTGAAACGTCGTCGGAACGTAGCGGCGTCACGACGCCCCAATTGACCATCGATCCAGCCGAAGCAGATCGCCTCGTCAAGCGCCTCGGCGTAAGAGACGGTTGTCGGAGCGGCCGTTCCCACTTTGGCCAATACCAGCCAGACGCCTGGCGAATCGGCGTGATGGGCGCTCAACCATCGTCGCCAATCGCCGACGTCACCGACCAGTAGCTCAGGAAGATCCACGCCGTTTACCGTATCCCGCATGTGCCGGGGCCACGCTGTGACCACACGCATCACCGATGGCCAGGGGCACCTGCTCCACAACGCCTTCGACCCGGCGCGATGAGATAGCGGGCGCTTTACGTCGGCTTGGCTCCATCCCGTCGCTGGCAGCGGTGAGCCGGCACGATTCAGTCGGGCGGTGCGAAGAATTCCAGTGCGATGTTGTCCGGATCACGGAATGAGAGTGCGGACCCGTAGGGAGCGTCAACGATTCCAGTATTGACGACTCCAAGCTCATTCAATCGCGCCTCCCATTCCGCCAGCTCTGACCGATCCGAGCAGGCGAACGCCAGGTGATCCAAACCGATCCGCCTTTCGTTGAAAGGCCCATCGGCCGCGGGATCGAGGAACTGATTGAGTCCCACCAATGTTTGGCCGACCAACCACACCACGTGCTTGAAGGGGCCAGTGTCCTCGTCGAGGACCGGATCCGTACCGAACAATGTGCCGTACCAGGGGACACTCCGATCAAGATCACTGACCGTCAGAGCAACGTGAGTGATTGAAGGAAACTCCGCCACGGCAATCCTCCATTGAGCTCAGGAATGCGCGCCGAGCCTATCAGGGGCATCGGGATTCTTTCGGGGCCCGGTTGTCCCCCGAGCAACCTTTTGGGGCGACCCCCCCGGGCAATGAGCCGGCCATTCGTCATCCCACGTCGATCAGCGAAGACCACTGACCCAATCGGCCACGATCGCTGCCGCCTCATCCTCACCCTTGCGTAGTCCGTGATCGCCATCGACGAAGGCCACGGTGACCGCACCGGGTATGGTCGCCGTCTCCCGCTCCAATTCTGTGGGGGTGCCGAACGCATCGCGCCGGCCCGAGACGAACAGGCATGGCACCTGCAAGTCGGGAAAGTGGGATGTCCGGAGCTGGTCGGATTTGCCTGGCGGATGCAGTGGATAACTCACCAACACGAGCGCCCGGGCGTCGAGCCCTTGGGCAACGGCCATCGAGGACATGCGGCCGCCGAAGGATCGGCCGCCGACGGCGATCCGGCCAGTCGAGACGCCTAGCTGCTCTGCCAGCGCACCAGCCGCCCGGCGGACGGTGGCGATGCAGACGGCCGGTGGATCGGTGCGCCGCTTGCCGGCGGCCTGCGAAGGAAATTCGACCCGTTCCACCGCGATTCCCGTAGCCGACACTGCGTGGTCGATGGCGAGCAACCCGGACACGTCGCGTCCCGCACCAGCTCCCGGGGTGACTACGAGTCCGGCGGGTGGCTTCCTCGGCATACACACCATGATGGCCGATGGCAATCAATCCCACGATTCCAGTAACCACGATCCCCGCCGCACGGACGTTCCATCTCACACCCTGACACTACGTACGGTAGCGGTCCCAGGTTGACTGGCCCGTGAGTGGTCACCCCGGTCCGTTGCCGTCGACAGCTCGGCCACGCTGGCCACAGGACGGCATTGTGAAATTAGCCGCCACCGAGTGAGTGAGACTTCATGAATGCCCACCCATCCGTGGTGGCGTTCACTGTGTTCGTCGTGTGGCCGAACGGTGCAAGCACAGACGCAAGTGGTGAGCCCGGCCAGGTGTGTCCCCCACCCACGATCTCGAAGAACGACATCGGTACTCCGTGTTCGCACCCCACATACTCGTACCGAATCACGTCGCTGCCGATCCGGGTCGATAGTGGGCCGGGATCACACTTGAAGTCGGCGGCGAACTTGGCGAACTCGTCGGGAATCACGTCGTTGAAGAATCCTTTGATGCCCGGCCAGCCCGATCCAACCAGGATCGACTTGCCACCCCCGTTGTACGGGATCGAGGCGTCCGCCGTCCCGTGGTAGGCGTACATCGGTACCGGTCGAGCCGGTGTGCACCCCGCGGGATGGTAGACACCCGCGACCATGACTGCAGCAGCGATCCGATCGGCGAGTTGGCATACCAGCCGAGCCGTGAAGAACGCGCCATTGGAGTACCCGGTCGAATAGACGCGAGCGGGATTGGCGCACCACTGGGCAATGAGGGTATCGATCAGCCTGTTGGCGAACGCCAGGTCATTGCGTTGTGGGTCGTAGGTGTTCACGAGTTGCCACGAATCTTGAGAGAGATCGTTCGACGGCACCCCGGTCGGATAGGCGACGATGAACCCCTGACTCTGCGCCAAGGGGTCGTAGTCAGTGACCATTGCCTCCTGCGTACCGGTGAGCCCCAGTGCGGGCCAGTTGATGACCACCGGCAATGTCCCCGACGCAGACGTCGTTGCCACTCGTGGCACGAAGATGCTCACGGCGTGCGTGGCACCCCCACCCCGCAGCATGATGTTCGTCACGCCGGTCGGTGCATCGCACGGTCGGCCTGATGGTGGGGCAATCGACAGTGCGGGACGCGCAGAGCGCCTGGTCGTGCTCTGCCCGCTGCTGCATCCGGCGAGCAACACGAGTAGGGCCGCCAAAGCAGAGAGCGAGCGCAACGCCTGGCCGCGCTGGATGATGTCGCTGCAGGGCCAAGACGGCCTGGTGAGGTGGATCGGATCGGTCCCTAGTCCGCGTGACTGTGCCGCCACACGATCCCGATGAGGGAACGGCCAGCACCTCGACCGGCAGCAGTACGGCGGTTCGGTTGGAAGATCGTGACAACACATGGAGCACGGTCACTCATCGTGAGTCGATGTAGGTGACGATGCCAAGGCACATCTCGTTGGCGGAGCCATTTCCCCAGGTGACGTAGCGCGGGGGTAGGCGGCGGAGCTGAGGCAGCTCCTGGTCGAGCTCTGGATCGAAGGTGCATTCAACAGAGATACGGTCCGACGCTGTCACCGTGACGGGCGTGGGCATGGTGAACGAGCGCTGATAGTGGAAGTTGTACGCCGTGTCGTCC
>Ga0302320_10027466_pt1 | contig 10969 bp, 12 predicted proteins | sample Bog_T0_3_FD_202130 | JGI IMG/M metagenome (GOLD analysis project Ga0302320, IMG submission 202130) | Peat permafrost microbial communities from Stordalen Mire near Abisko, Sweden - Bog_T0_3 | ecosystem: Environmental > Terrestrial > Soil > Wetlands > Peat | place: Sweden: Abisko, Stordalen Mire... | reverse complement strand
GATTGTTGCTGCCGAAGAGCATCATTTCGGGCTGGAGCGTGCGCGTGGATGTGTTATATCGAGCTGTTCCGCTTAATTTGGCCTGCGACTTTGGCCGGAAATCGTTCAGCGGCCCGACTCCTTTGACGACCGGAGCCAACGCCACGGGAATCTGCGGATCGCTGACGTTTGCGTAGTGCTGTTCACCATTGATTTGAAAGGAATGGATGGAGGCGCGAAATGCGCTCCCGACTTGATCGGCCGTGCCTGAGAATTCAATGACATTTCGCGCCTGGGGAACCCTCTCAATCTTCAATCCATGCGATTGAAGCCAGTTCTTCACGGTTTGGAGGTCGTCATCCGTCAACCCGTAGGTGGCGCCGAATTGTGCAGGTGTCAGCCATTTGCGATAGCTGGTCGAGCCCGGATTTACAAGTGCCGCCAGATAGTCCGAAAGGGCCCGCTGCTGAGCTGCGCTCGGCTGGAGCTCGAGCAGGAGGCGTCCCATTGGCATGGAAGGCGGCGCAGTCCCCCGATCGAAACGCGCTTGCGCGAGCGGATGAACATTGCCCTGGAGCGTGACCAGATGGTTTTCATCGATCGGCTCTGTGATGCGCGTGACGGCGAGCGGCTGTTGCGCACGTTGCGCGAAGAGTGGCAGGAACGCAACTGCCATGAAGATCGTGGCAGCGACAGTCAGGGCACGCAGACTTCTCCAGATCATTCCTTACCCCATTCTTTCCGCCAACGATGGGGAGAAGAGGAAGGCAGGTCTCTGCCTTGGATTGCCGAAGGCTTGGCGGAAAATGTATGAATATCGACAAGGTGAGCGGCTGGAAGCGCGGATAGTGCACCAGCCCGGCACGTAATACAACCATCGACAATTGGGCTTGAGGCGAGCAACTTTCCGACCTCAGTTAAAGCGCACGTGCGAATCTTTCCTGGCGCGGATTATACGGCACCGGCGAAATCCCAACCCGTGACCGCGGTCACCGTTTCCAATTCTGTGTCGAGTGTCGTTACTGTTGTAGACGCATGCGCAGGGCGCACGTTTACATACTGAAAGGCGACCCGCTCCGATCTCGTAAGCCGGCGCAAACAGTTTTTGAACGGGCAGCCATCTTCGACATCCCTTGATCTCAAAGCTCCCCGAAATCGCCTTTCATATGAGTTCGAAAAGAACTTCGCTCCCGACAATGGGCCAACCTTGGTTTGTGGGCTGGATCACATTTCATCGTGAGGGGCGCGGCGTACACTGCCCTTCGTTGATACAAAGCCTGACCATGCCTGTTGAAGAAGAACTGCTTACGATGAGCTATGCGCGCGGCCCGGACCGGCCGCTGCTGGACCTGACCATCGGCGGGCTGTTGGCGCGCACGGCGGATCGGTTTGGCGACCGATTGGCTGTGGCTAGCTGCCATCAAGCGGAGCGGTTGACCTGGGCGGATCTGAACGCGGAGGCGGATCGTGTAGCGCGGGGACTCTGGTCGCTGGGCATCCGCAGGGGCGACCGCGTGGGCTTGTGGTCTACCAACTGCATCGAGTGGATCATGATGCACATGGGCTGTGCGCGGGCCGGCGCGGCGCTGGTCAACGTGAACCCCGCTTACCGCTCGCACGAACTCCAGTACACGCTGAAGAAGTCCGAGATGAAGGCGCTGTTCCTTTGGCACAAGGACAAGCGCGCGGATTACGAAGAGATTCTGGGGCGCGCGCGCCATGGGTTGGAACTGGCGCTTGAACACACGGTCTATTTTGACTCGCCGGAGTGGACGGCGCTGCTGGATGCGTCCGGGCAGCTCCCCGATCATGTCGACTCGGAAGATGTAGCAAACATCCAATACACCAGCGGGACGACAGGACTGCCGAAAGGCGTGATGCTGACCCACCACAACATTGTGAACAACGGGCAGTTTCTTGCGCAGGGATTTCACTACACAGAGCAGGACAAGATTGTTGTGCCCGTGCCGCTGTTTCACTGTTACGGCTGCGTGATTGGAACGATGACGGCGCTCAATACGGGGGCAGCCATTGTGTTGCCCAACTGGACCTTCGACCCCCGCGCCACGCTCAAGGCGGTGCATGACGAGCGGGCAACATCGGTCTACGGCGTTCCCGCCATGTATGTTGCGGAGATGGCGCTGCCGGACTTTGCGAGCTACGATCTGACCAGCCTGCGCACGGGTATGATGAGCGGCGCGCCGTGTCCGGTGGAGCTGATGAAGCGCGTGCTCACCGAAATGCACTGTGGCGAACTGGTCATTGCCTACGGCCAGACGGAGACATCGCCCGTGGTGACCATGAGCGACGCGGCAGACACCATTGAAATTCGAGTCAACACGGTCGGCCGCGCCATGCCGCAAACGGAGATCCGCATCGTCTCGCGCGGCACAGGAGAGACGCTGCCCGTCGGCCAGCAGGGCGAGGTATGCGTCCGTGGATATGCGCTGATGAAGGGCTACGACGGAGACCCCGAAGGCACGGCCCAGGTGATCTTCGAAGACGGCTGGCTGCACACCGGCGATCTCGGCATCATGCACGAGGATGGCTGCATTCACTTGACCGGCCGATCCCGCGACGTGATCATTCGCGGCGGAGAAAACATCTACCCGCGCGAAGTCGAAGAGTTCCTCTACACTCACCCCAAAATAGACGAGGTACAGGTCGTCGGAATCCCCAATGCGCGCCTCGGCGAAATCGTTGCCGCCTGGGTCCGCCTCCGCCCCGGACTTTTGCCGGATGTGGACGCGACCGAAGCAGAGATTCGCGACTGGTGCAAGGGGCAGATTGCGTACTACAAGATTCCGGAGCACATCCGCTTTGTCGACGACTTCCCGGCGACGCTATCTGGGAAGATTCAGAAGTACAAGATTCGCGAGTTCGAGATTGAGGCGCGCGGATTGCAGTCGGTAGCCGACGCGGCGACGGCGTAGGCATTCCAAACTGCCCCAGGTCTGAAGGATTCAGACCTGGGGCGTTGGACAATTAATGGACGTTGATCTTTCCCTTCAGCACGAAGGGGTGTGTCCCGAAGATCGTGTATTGGTAGTTGCCAGACGTGTTGAACGCAGCGCTGGTGCCAACCGAAGGACTGGTTGCAAGAGGGATGGATGGGAAGGTCGTCGGGCCGCTGAAATATTGAATGGACCACTGCACCCCTGAGTTGACGTTGTGGAATGTGACTGTGCCACCCCTGCAAATGTCGACCGATTGCGGGCCGAACGGCTGCATGGGGTTATAAATGCTTACATCCGCCGACATGGGCCACCCGGTACACGCTGTCACGGGAAGCCGTCTGTTGGTAATGGTGCAGGTCACATTGCTTCCCGACGCAACTGTGACTGCGCCGTTTGCGCCGCAGCCGGCTCCGCTGATGAAGTGGTCGTAATTAGCCAGACTGGTTCCGTTGGAGCCGCCAACCTCGCTGACAATGTAGTTTCCCGCAGGCACTGTAACCGGGCCGAGCGTTGCGCCATTGCCGCCATTGAGAAAGTTAGCCAGCAGCGTGCCACTGCTGGAAGTAATCTGCAGCGTGAATCTGCCTGGATCATTCGGCGGCAAGAGAACCTTCTTCACCGTCAACGTGCCCGTAGGCTTCGTGTCAGTGAATGTGCAGGTAATATTGGCCCCGGCGGCGAGGTTTGCCGTGAACGACATGCTTGCCATATTCACTGTCGCACTTCCCGCTGGCGTGCAAGAGATGTTTGCGAGGGTCCAGCCCGTCACGGGCACAGGGTTTGCAAAATCTTCCTTGAAGCTGTAGCTGCCCGCCGCCAGCGTCCAGGTTTTGGCATTCGTTGGTGAGGTGTTCATCCCGGACAGTTGAAACGGCATGCAGCAAGCGCTGAGCGGCCCAAAGGCGTAGAACGCAAAGTTCTGTGCAGATGCCGGCTGCGCGACTTTTACAATCGTGATGGTGCCGGTTGCGGCCGTCGTCCTCTTGTTGGTGAACGTGCAGGTAATATTGGCCCCCACGGCCAGGTTCGCCGTAAAGGACATCGCGGACAAATTCACCGTGGCGCTCCCAGCCGGCAAACAGGAGATGCCTTGAAGGGTCCAACCGACCACGGGCACGGGGTTGTTCATATCTTCCTTGAAGCTATAGCCCCCCGGCGCCAGGGTCCAGGTCTTTGTGTTGGATGGCGAGCTGTTCTGGCCGGACAGTTGGAAGGGGTTGCAGCAGCCGCTGTTTGCCCCGAGCGCGTAGAAGTTGAAGTTTTGTGCGGATGCCGGCTGCGCGGCCTTCACGATGGTGATGGTTCCTGTTTGCGGGACATGGGGATTTCCGGGAACAGGCCTTGACGGCCCGGCTGGAATTGGTGGAGTCGAAGGCCTCCCGCCAGTCTGGGTTAAAGCTGAATGCAGTCCAAATACACAAAAGAGAGTTGAGAACAGGCATAGCTTCCATAACGACCTTGACATTGTTTTCACCTTTTCCGCCAATCTGGCAATGATTGAAAAAAAACGAATGATCCGTTCCCAGATTTCGTTTGGGCGCGACTCAACTGGAGATACAGACAGGGAATGACCTGCCGCATTCTGGGGCGCGGACGGTTGGGGATGAGGTGGCTCGATGAAGTGAGGCTGCAAGCTTACAGGGGTTAGGCTTGGGCTCACGCCTTCCGGTCACACCGTCTGACAATCCGGGAGGCCACTTAACTTATATTTTTCGGGATATATTTATGTCAACTTTTTTATCAGTTTTTTCGGCTATTGTCTGAATAGTCATCTTCTTGAGCATCGATTCCGCCTCCTCAAGACTACTTGATAACGGCTTCAATGTCGCCAGTATCCGGAACGTACTGGCTCACCATTCGACGGCTTCCCTTCCGATCTCCGGCCCGAGTGAAATCTCCGCATAGCGATTATTAGGGGTGATTTGGGCCACCATTTGGGCCAGGGTTGGGATCTCCCCTACCCGATGCATCTGCAAAACCCCATCCGCGCCGATTTCAATCTCCAGAGGGTCGCCCACCTGCAAGTGAGCTTCATCCGCCACAGGCTTCGGAATCCTCACAGCCAGGCTGTTTCCCCATTTCAACACTTTTGCCTGCATGGCATATCCTCCTGTAGATACATTGTATCCCCCCCCTCGGCCACCCTCGAGCGCATGTGAGCCGAGCGCCCAGGTCTTGGGTTTTCAAACTTGGGAGTCCATCTCCGCCGATACCAAAGATTGACAAAGGTTGTTATACGGCGCAGAGTCAGATGCAGGAGGTTTTCCCCATGAATGTTTCCCTGACACCCGAACTGGACAAGTTTGTCGCTGGAAAGGTCGAATCGGGACGTTACAACTCGGCCAGCGAGGTTGTTCGTGAGGCACTGCGCCTACTGGAAGATCACGACCGTGCGCGCGGCGTGCAACTTGCCGCTTTCAACAGGGAGGTTGGTGCCCGGCTGGATTCGCTGGATCGCGGCGAACGCATTGAGCCGAAGACGGCGCGCGCGCGGCTTGATCAGAAATCTCGTGACCGGAAAAGGCTGACCGCATGATGGATTACGTCCTCAGCGCTGGCGCCGAGTCGGACCTGAATGAGATTTGGGACTACATCGCTGAGGACAATATCGATGCCGCGGACCGTTGGATCGGGAAGCTCTTCGAGGCCTTTGAACGATTGGCTGGCAATCCTGGAATGGGGCACAAACGGGACGACCTCACAGATTTTCCCATTCTGTTCTGGCCCGTGGGCGCCTACCTGGTCCTCTACCGCGTTCAAAAAGAACCAATCGAAATTGTGGCTGTAACGCAAGGCGCGCGCGACATTCCTTGTTTTCTTGGTCAACGCATTCAGTGATCGCCGCGCCGCCCGCTCTGCCAGCCCGTTCTTATTCACTCCGGGCTTTCCTTACGTTGGCTCAATAACGGCTTCAATCAATCGCGGTCCGCGCTCTTGAACCGCAGCGCGGAACTGCGTGAGAAACTCCTCCGTGGTAGCGGCCCGTGTCGCCTCGACTCCCATGCCCCGTGCCAGGCTGACCCAATCCAGATTTGGCCGGCCGATGTCGATCATGTTGTTGGCGGTCTCGCCGAAGCCCTGCGCACCGGTTCGGCGCATCTCCACGTCCAGAATCCGATAGCGGCGATTGGCGAAGACCACGGTGAGCACGTTGAGGTTTTCGCGCGCCATGGTCCACAGCGCCTGCAGCGTGTACATGCCGCTACCGTCGGCTTCAAGAGCGAGCACCTTGCGGTCAGGACACGCCACGGCAGCGCCCACGGCAACTGGCAGCGCCTGGCCGATGGAGCCGCCTGTGACCGGCATCCACTCATGCTGCGCTGCATGGCGCAGATGTGCCAGCACTGGCTCGCCGGAGGAGACCATCTCCTCGGCAATCAAGGTGTTTTCCGGAAGGCAAGCCGCGATCACGCGGCCAATCGAGTCCAGCGTCAGCGGCCCACTCACGGGCGCAATCGGCATTTCGCAATTGAGCGCAGGCACATCGCGGGCAGCGCCGCACTCTTCGGCGAGTGCCTCGAGCGAAGCGGGTCCGTCTTCATCGAGAGCGGCCAGCACCTGGACGGCGCAACTCTCCGGCGCCAGCAAGCTCGGGACGCCTGGATAGCCGAAGAAGGAAACCGGCGTCTTGGCCTCAACAAGAATGAGGTTCTCCAGATCGCGCAGCATCTCGATCGCCGGCTCGGGAAAGTAGGGAATCTGACGTGGTTGAAACCGACCGCGTCCGGACCAGACTCGGGCGACATTCCTGGCGATGTAGACGCGCACGCCAGTAGCTGCGGAGAGCCGGGCTGCTGCCGCCAGCCCTCGTGGATTCACAGCCGATCCGCCCAGCAGCAGCGCTGTGTGTTGTTTGCGCGAAAGCTGGGCAACCCGCCGCACCGTATCGCTGGACGCCACGCGCCGCACGGGCCTGGCAATCACAGCGCCTACGCCTTCCGCGGCTGACCACGAGAGATCCGCCGGCACAATCAGCATCGCCACTTGGCCGGGCGGTCCCAACGCATCGGCAATCGTCGCAGATACATCGGCTCCAAGCTCGCCCGCATTTCCGCACGTTCTCACGTGGTCTGACACCGTGCGCGCAAACGTCTCGATGTCCGCGCTGAGTGGCGCGTCGTAGCGCAGATGTGAGAGCGCATGTTCGCCGACGATGCTGACCACGGGCGAACGAGCCTTGCGCGCATTGTGAAAATTAGCGAGCCCGTTGCCCAGTCCTGGTCCCAGGTGCAACAGCGTTGCTGCCGGCAGCCCAAGTGCGCGCGCATAACCGTCCGCTGCGCCGGAGCACACACCTTCAAACAGGCACAGCACGCCGCGCATCTCTCGCGCGCGATCGAGCGCGGCGACAAAATGCATCTCCGAGGTCCCGGGATTCATGAAACAGGTGTTGACGCCGTTCGCCAACAGCGTCTCGAGCAGGATGTCCGCGCCAGTGGTCAAAGTGTCCTTCTCCTGCCGCAGATCGAGTGTTAGACGTCTACTTCGCAGCCCCAGAACGATGCGCCGCCAGCATTTCTCGCCGCAGAATCGCATTGATGCGCGACTGGTACCCCTTGCCTTGTGCCTTCAGCCACTCCAGCACATCGGCGTCGACTCGCGCCGTGATCTGGCGCTTGACGGGGCGATAGAAACGGCCGCGGATGCCCTTCTTCCACTGCTCAGCCGTCAACTCGGGAATATCGCTAAAGTCGATCTCGCTGTCAGGCCGCGCCGCGAGCGCCTTGAGGTGGGCGATATCAGCCTCTGTCAGGGGTGGCAGCGTTTCCAGCGTGTAGCTAACCATTTTCGTCTTCATAGATTCTTCTCTCCTCCGGGGTAGCATTTCGAGCCGAAATGATGCGAATTACTTCAATGGACTTTTCCTGCTCAAGGTCTTCGCGAACTGTGTTTGCCACGAGCAGCAGGAGGAGGCTTCCTGTCTCCCGTTTCGCTAATCCAATTGTCTGCCAGCGCTGTTCACCATTCACCACGCGATCGGGTACGGCTATGTGGAGAGGGTCGAGAAAGACCTGACTGGCTTTCTGGAAGCTGATGCCGTGCTTGCGCTGATTGGAGAGGTTCTTGGCCTCGTCCCATTCGAACCGGATATATGCCACGACAGTATTGTAATTACATTACTGCCATTATGCAATTCAGTTACTCCATTACCGTTTAGTCGAAGGTATTCGGGCTGGTCTCATTGACTGCCTCACCCTTCACCGCATTCCGGCACGCAGCATCTCTGTACCCCAATCCTTGGGGCCGGTGTTCAGTTCCTTGAACGAAAGCCAGTAGTCGTAAGACCGGAATTTCAATTCGTCGATTTCATACTTGAATCCCTCGGAATGCTGGGCGCAGTGGGGAACTTCAAACCGGTATTTCAGCGACCGCGTCATGCCCCACGATTTATCCACCGCGACCGACCACGAGACGCTTTCGGTCTTTGTGGCCGCTTCCTGGCAGACGCAGCAACGTCCGGGGAACGGCCACTGCCACTGCGACGGAGTGCGCAGCCCGCCTGATGGCAGAGACAGGCAGGTGGCACCGAAAAAATGACCCGACGGAATGCGGGAAAGACGCTCGTTTTCGAGCAACACGTAATCGTCGCACTTCTTGCAGAGGTTGGCGCCTGGGACCACCGTCATCGGTGTGCCGCAAAGGGGGCAATAGCTTTTGCGGCTCATGATGGCATAGATCAGAAGAATCAGGGCCGCAAAACACGCAATCCCCGCAATGAAGCCATGGTCATTGTTCCACAACGCCACCGCCGCAACCAGGCAGGCGACCATGCCCAGCAAGCATCCCAACGTCAGCGGCCATGAGCGGACCGCGGCACGCGAATCGGATGCGCTTGCATTTCCACTCGCCAGGCGTTCATTTGAAGAAGGCGTCTGCATGCTGGTCAGCCTCCAGATGCGTCCTAGTATGCAGCGCCGGATCCGTTCGCGCAAGACGAATTTTGCCCATGAAAAGAGGAAGGCAGCGGTTCGCTTGCCCTCCTCCTCACACTCGATGCCGCGCAGATTGCTGTGAGTCCGCAATGGCTCTATTGAATTTCTGCCTGCGGAGTGTTTACTTGACGCGCGTCGCCGTAAACTCGACCGCCGGCCGGTCGCCCATGGCGCGGCTGAACTTGATTCCATCCGGGGTAGCCTTGCCGGTGTAGGCAATCGTCATGTCGTTGCCGTTGAAGCTCAGCTTCTGCGAGAAGGAGATATTGTCTCCATCGACCTTGCCATCGGTGATATCGGATTCGCCGCGTGGCGTGGTGACTTTGCCGGTGAGGGTTGCGCCGTCGACATGGAAGTCGAAGGTAACGGTCTGGGTGCCTCTCGGCGTGGTGATGTCGGCGGTCCATTTTCCGTTGAAGTCAGCGGCCAGTGCGGCCACGGAACCGAGTGCGAGAAACACGACTGCGAGCAGTGCCTTGCGAAGCATAAATCTCCTCCGGTAGGTCGACAAGATATAGGCGGAGAATCAAGAATCCTCCGCCTGCAATGAGGGACGGAGCGCTTCGTTGAAAAGTCTCAAGATATGGTATTTGGAAGCCATCACAACAAGAGACGCCGGCCGCAGTTATTGGCGCAGTTTAGCGCGATGGATGTGTTTCACCGGCACGTCATACCGTCCGCGGAGGGCGTTCCAGCGCACAATCGCAATCTCCTGCAGCATTTTCAACCCATCTCGCAGGTAGCTGATTTTCGAGCGATCGTCGTGGGCCCAGCTTACGGGGACTTCGACAATGCGATAGCCGCGCTTCACGGCGATGAACAGGATTTCAGGGTCAAAGCCCCAGCGCTCAATCGTTTGCAACTGGAAAATGGTCTGGGCAGCGGCGCGGGTAAACGCCTTGAAGCCACATTGTGTGTCTGCGAAATGCAATCCCATGACCCCGCGGACAACGGCGTTGAAGCAGCGGCCGAAAACCTGCCGGTAAAGGGGTTGGCGGTGGGTCTGCCGGTTTTTTTCAAGCCAGCGCGACCCGATGGCGATGTCGGCGCCGGCGGAAATGGCCTCAAACAGCCGCTCCGCTTCTTCGATGGGCGCGGAGAGGTCCGCGTCTGTAAACATCACGACTTCGCCATGGGCCTGCGTCAGGCCTGAGCGGACACTGAATCCCTTGCCGCGGTTGCCGGGATTCTCGATCATGCTCACTTCGGGGGCGTGGACGGCGAATGCCCGCACCAACTCAGCCGTTGAATCGCGCGAACCGTCATTCACGACAATGACTTCAGCATCCCAGCCGCGCTCCCGGATGCATGCCACAACCGACTCGAGCGTCGCCGGGATGCGCGCGCTTTCATTGAAGGCCGGAATCACGATGCTGTATTTCGGAAATTGTGTCACGCCAAAAATCCACCGCGGGGCACCCATGCGCGTGGGGCCGATTCCAGTATGCAGGGAAAGTCTCTGAACATGATATCGCACCGGCTTGGGCAGGCAGGGGGCCTGCAACGGGTCTGGAGGGCATTTTTCGGCAACTTGCTGATGCGCAAAGGCTAAAATCCACAACTCTGCTTGCTTTTTCGCGCGTTCCTTAGGACAATCCGTTTATGCTGTGAGCGGAGGCCAAGAGGATTATGACAAAGGCAGACCTGGTGGAAAAGGTAACCAGTTTGGGAGACCTGACTCGCCGCGACGGCGAAGTCATTGTGGAAACCATCTTCGGATCTGTGATTGGCGCCCTGCAGAGCGGCGACAAGATTGAGATCCGTGGCTTTGGGTCGTTTCGCATCCGCCAGCGCAATCCCCGCATTGGGCGCAACCCCAAAACTGGCGAGCGCGTGGAAGTTCCAGCCAAGCGCGTGCCCTATTTCAAGCCGTCCAAGGAACTGCGCGACCTGGTGAACCCGGGCGAAGCCAGCAAAGCTTCCTGAGCCTCCTGAACCTCTGGGAGGAAGCGCCATGCCTCCGGGAGGCAACCGTCACTTGGCATAACGGCGCGTGAGCTATATCCTTGGCGCGCATGAATTTTCCAACCACTCGGAAGCGCTGGACGCTGTGGATCGCCGCAGGCGTGTTGCTACGCCTGATTCTGATTGTGTTCCAGC
>Ga0302320_10027464_pt1 | contig 10969 bp, 6 predicted proteins | sample Bog_T0_3_FD_202130 | JGI IMG/M metagenome (GOLD analysis project Ga0302320, IMG submission 202130) | Peat permafrost microbial communities from Stordalen Mire near Abisko, Sweden - Bog_T0_3 | ecosystem: Environmental > Terrestrial > Soil > Wetlands > Peat | place: Sweden: Abisko, Stordalen Mire... | reverse complement strand
AGATCGGCGTCGTCGGCAACGCCCTCAATTCGCGACTGCAAAGGAATGATTTCGTCGTCGCACGCCATTACCACCACAGCACGGAATTCTAGCCCCTTCGCCAGATGCATCGTACCGATGGAAACCATCCCGCCGGCCGTATCAACATGCTCATCAAGCATCTTGAAGGCCAATCCAGCCTTGGCGATTGCAGCACGCGCACGGTCCAGCTCATCCTCGGAGCGGACAAAGACGCCGATTTCATGAGGTACGACCCCTTCCCGGCTCCGGTCCGCCAACCAACTGCCGACCGCGTCGATTTCCTCTTGCTGGCTGATGAGCGTTCGAACCGCCGGCGCTGGTCCATTAAACACGGAGATTGTGCCGCGCCGCTCTTCGATATTGCCGTCAATATCGGCGACCTCCGGGCCGAGCAACCGATCAGCTTGCATTCTGATTTGGTGTGATGTCCGGTAGTTAATATGTAACGTCCGTGCGCGACCACGGACATCCACCCCCAAAGACTTCCAGGAAAAGGGCTGCTGAAAAATGCGCTGCCCTAGGTCGCCTGCAAAAAACAAGCTGTTTGGCCTCTTCCCGCCCAGCGCGGCCAGGAACCGCAACTGAGAAACACTCAAATCCTGAGCCTCATCGACCACGACAAAATCGAACGGCGGATGCTTTCTGGTTTCCAACTGCCCGGCAAGGCGTGTGAACATTTCCGAATTGGTTATCAATCCCTCGGTACGCAACCGGGCGCGCAACGCGGCGAGAACTGTCCACAATACGGCGCGCTGAGATTCCTGCAAACGCGTCTTTCTTCCGAGGCGAACTACGTCCCGATATGACTCCCAAGTATCCAACTGCCAGGCGTCAACCAGTTCCTCCCACTCGGAGAGCATGAAACTGACGCGAAATTTTTGATCGCTGACTGTTGCCGCAACATCCGCCAGGCATTGTCGGATAACATCACGAGATGCAATCTTGGGTCGGCCGAAATGCTGTTCATAGAGCCGCTCGGCAACCGCGTTCATCGCGTGAACCTCCAGACGTTCACCCAATCGCGGCTCGTTGCTGATCAGTCGTCTTAGTTTGGTTTGCAACGCGTTTGCGAGGGCATCACTAAACGTTGTCAGCAAGACTCTGCTATCTGGGTTTGTGCGGGCCAGAAAGACGGCTCTGTGCAGCGCGACTATCGTCTTTCCTGTTCCTGCCGAGCCCGAGACCCGTGCCGGGCCGCTGTAGTCGCGCTCAACCCATTGTCTTTGGGCCGGATGAAGAAAAATCGTCCATTTATCCCACGGATAGGCAAAAGCGCGCTCAAGTTCCTCCGTGTCATTCATTACCCTAAACCGGCGTAACGCATCCGGATGAGTAAACGGATCGGCTCCAGTGGGAGCGGGTTGCGGCTGTTGAGGTTTGCCTCCAGTAGCAAGTTCGAGGAGTGCCTCACCAGCTTCGCTCGGCAGATGATCCGTCAACGAGAGGATGTTGTCTTCCGTGGCCTTTTGCACGTCGGGGAGCCATTCCAGGGGAATACCATAACCCAACAAGACGTCGTTACTCAGATGCGCGAAGAGCGGAGGCTTTGGTGGCTTAGGACGCTGAACCTCGACATAGACGGGAACGGCGATTTCCTCTACGCGTTCGCGAATTTCAACCAACTGCGCCGCGCCGGTCTTCGGGTGCGTCTCCAGCTTGCGTCGCTCTGCCCAGGCATATGCCCTATCGTGATGATCGACGTAGCAGAGCAGGAGGCTGGCATTTGTCTTGTGGACGATCAGCCGGATATCGCTGCCCACACGTACAGACCAGAAGTTCTTGTCTTTTGCCTTATCGAGTCGATGAAAATTGAGCCCCGGCGCTGCCGGGTTCAATTGCATATCAAATGCCGCAGTCTTCACAGACTTCTGCTCGTCTGCCCTGAGGCGAGTAAGGCTGTCCGTGAATGTATCTGCGATGCGAAATTCCATCACTGCACCTTGAACACCTTCATCACCTCGTCCCCGAGATGATTGATGACTTTCACGGCGATCCGCCCTGATTCTGGTTTCTGGAAAGCACGCGAGATATCGCGGTTGAGCGTCGCCCAGGCGTCCGGGTCGATTTCAGCTTTCAGCGTGGCCTTGAGAGCATTGTAGGGATCGTTTGCACCGAGAAAGTAAGCGTGGCGGACAAAAAAGCTCTCCTCGTTGTAATCAGTGTCAATGAACCAGCAGGCGATACCGTCGGCACCGCCGCTACGGACCTCGCCAGTGTTCGGATGAAACACATCCACGCCATTCACCTGGATACGCACTTTGCCTCCTTCGGCTGCGAGAACGTCGATGTCCGGCTCACCGAAGATGACAAAGAGGTTCCCCTTGCCCGTGTTCTTCAGATCATCGGACATGTGAAGCTCAGCGTTCATCCGTGCCTTCAAAACGGGGATGCGACCCAGCTTGCTGAACTCCGTGGCGTGTCCTTCATAGTTGAATGCACAAGCAATCAGCACATCAAAATCTGCATCACCGGCCTCACGCGCAGCCTCTACGAGATCGGGGCGGGTAACCGTGCCGAATTCCGGGCCAATAAAGATAGCGGCACGTCTTTCGGGACCGGACTCTGCGTTCCCTTCGATGTAACGTCCTTCCGCACAGACCAACTCGCCCGGCCAGGGTGCAAGAGCCGTGAAAACAATCCGGTCTTCCTTATGTGCTTGCTGCACTCCCGCAACTTTTAGATTTTCCAGAATCATCTGCGGGAAAGACTGCTTTGCACCGTATTCTTCAATGTCCTTTTTGAAGGGGTCGATCAATTCGTCGTTCTCATCCACTCCAAGAACCCGATGAGGCGACAAGCTCTCGACGGTAAACGGCCCAGCCACGCGTACTCTCTTCTTGTCGTCGTAGGGCTTGTCATAGAGGTGTTCGAACTCAGCCTTGGCGGTTATCGAAGCATCGATTTCCTTCTGGCGGTTTATACGGTCCTGCCACCAGTCGGCATGAAGTTTCTTCGCCGCATCCGGCCATTTGTCATCGGCCTCGCGTGGAATATCCCACTCATGCCAGCTTCTTTTGAGCCATCCATTTAACGACGCACGCAATAGTTCAAGCTTCGCTTGCCAATGCTCCCAGATGACATCGATCTCTGTGTTGTTGGCGATGGAACTGAGCATGATGTGCGGCACCCGCTGATAGACGAAGCCGTGGCGGATGTTCCCCTGGACGGACTGGGAACTCGGCACGGCACGAGTAATTTCGGCCTCCTTGATCTGACCGTCGCGGGAATCAGCCAGCAGGTAAAACGGATAACGCGCGCCCATGATGCGGGCACGTGCCAGAGCCAGCGCCACTCGGGAAGTATCAATCGTAATCCAACGGCGTCCCCACTGCTCGGCAACGGTCGCGGTGGTGCCGGAACCGCAAGTTGGATCGAGCACAAGGTCGCCGGGGTCGGTGGCCATCAACATGCATCGCTTGATCACTTCGTCTTTAGTTTGCACCACGTAAATCTGTTTCTGTTCGCTACGTGTATCTGTCCACACATTGGTGATCGATGCATACTCACTATCGGAGAAGAGCCGACGATACAATCTGGTGGGACCTTGCGAGAAATCAAGGCGATCCGCTTTCTCAAGACGCCACAATCCCACATCTCCGGTCTTCCAATGCCGCTGTTCTCCGCAGTGTTTCTTCGCCCCACATAGAAATGTAACTTCCTTGGTTAATGTTGGGCTGGCCTCTGGAGAAACTGCCGTGTTTGTGCGAAAGACCTGCGCGCCTATCGGAAGCAGAGCGGCATTGTCACGCTCTTCGTCAGTCAGTTTGCGGCGTCGAAGATCAGGCAGGAGAACATCTTTAAATTCCTTATTGACCTCTTCTTCGATTGGCAGCTGCCGTAATACTTGTCGAAATTTGACGTTGGAACGAGATTTTGAATACCAAATGATAAGGTCGCCCACTGATGGAAGTATTCCGCTGGATGTTCCGGTGGTCTTTGAAAAGAAAATTAAGGAGCAGAAGTTGTCCTCTCCAAACACCTCATCCATCAGCGACCTGACACGGTGCACATTTTCATCACTAATTTGCACGAAGATCGAGCCGGAATTGGTAAGCAGATCCCGCATAACCGTGAGCCGGTCTCGCAAATAGGTGAGATAGCTGTGTATGCCATCGCGCCAAGTATCGCGAAAAGCTTTGACCTGTTCCGGTTCCCGCGTGATGTGGGATGCGTTGCCATCCCTCACGTCACGGCTAGTCGTAGACCACTGGAAGTTGCTGTTGAACTTTATGCCGTATGGAGGGTCGAAGTAGATGCATTGCACCTTCCCGCGCAGGCCCTCGCGCTCGGCGAGGCTGGCCATTACTTGTAATGAGTCACCCAGGATCATCCTGTTCGACCAATTCTGGTCATGCTGGTAGAACTCTGTCTTGTCTACACCCTTCGGAAAGCCGTTGAAGTCGGCGAAGAGATCGGGAGTGCTCTCCCCCGCTTCGTGTTCCCGCTCACGAGTCTCGCGCAGCAGGTCATCTATCAGAACCTTGGGATGCACCTTCTCTTGTATATAGAGAGGAGGAGCATGAACAATTAAATCAGACCAGTCCTGCTGATCCTTGCCACGCCATACTAATTGCGGATCGAGGTCTCGATTGCGGCGGTCGTAGGAAACACGAACGGGATCTTGCTCATTCTTTTGCAGGACGGACTGGTATTCCGCCGTTGGGATGTTCTTTCGCGTCGCCTCACCATGTGTGAGTATATCTACAGTCTTGGGGGTGACTTGCTTCTTTGCCATTGTCCTATCCCTGTGCAGCCGTCTGTATTGCGACAGACTCGATCATCTTGTTGAATTCGCCTTCGACCTTGGCTTTGAAATCAGCTTCAATCATGTAAACCTCCGTAAACTCGGCAAACGCCCAGCGTCCATGAGTGCCGAGATGGTTTACGCCCGGCACCCAATATGTATCCATGGTGGATTTCTTCTCTTTGGCGTCCTCGCGACGATAGCCCTTGATCTCCACAATGAGATTCAGGAGGTCATCATTGCCGTGACCGTCATCCACGCGCACGATGAAATCCGGTATGTACTTACGCATTTCCGAACCGTAACGATACGGCACTTCCAATCCGAGGTTTTGGTTTTTGACATAGGAGCGAACGCGAGGGTGCGCTTCGACCACACGGCAGAATTCGCCTTCCCATTCGCTGTCGAGTACAGCCCAGTTGACGTGACAACGCTGTGCGTCAGTCTCCCAGCGAAGCGTCTTCGAGGTATTGAAGTTCACGTGCATCGTCGAGCCCGTTGGGTTGTACGGGTCGAGTACGGCTTTAATTGGCCGGTCACCAATGAATTTCCGATTGATGCCGGAAATGATCTTGTTGCAGGCCATATCGGCGAGCATCTTGTATTTGAGTTGCGCCGGATATGTGCCGCCTTTGCAAACCAGATAACCATCGAGCCATTGCTTGGCGACGCGTTTGAGTTGACCAAAGAGATGCAGTTTCGGGTCTTCGCCCGGCTCACGCCATCTGTTCAAGACCAGATGTGAAGTCAATTCATACAAGACCTGTGACGGTCGAACATCGCCGGTATGAACAAGGTTCAGGTCTACGCGCTCACCGATGATGCCCGAGTTTTGAGTTTCCGTAGCCCCGACAAGGTCAGGTGTGAGTTCGAGAACAGAATCTTCGTCGAATTCCGCCGACAGGCGATCCTCGGGAAGTTCGATGCGATAGCCTTCGACACGCGGAAACCGAATCTCAAGCGCGTTGCGTTCCGGTTTGACCGCTTTGACTTGAATCGTTTCGCGGGGTGGTTGAGGCGGCGCAACGACAGGCTTGGCGGTAAAGTCAAAGGGAATGCCGAGTACATCGGCGTACTCCACGTTGAACAGGTTCTCTTCATTCAAATCGTAGGATTGACGGCGTAACGCGCGACCAATGACTTGCTCGCACAGGAGCTGCGTTCCAAACGCCCTCACGCCAAGCACGTGCGTCACGGTATTGGCGTCCCAACCTTCCGTGAGCATCGAGACCGACACGACACAGCGAATAGACCCGCCCAACTGACCGTATTTGCCAACAGTGTTCATGACTTCGCGGAGCAGCGTTACATCGTCCAGTTCCTTGCCGCCCTGAAGTTCTTCAGCCATTTTTCCGCCGCGTTCGACAATCTCTCTCCGGAAACGCTCGATCTCATCGGAAGCCATGCTGCGGAAGTTGTCGTCCAATCCCTCACCGGATTCGAGCTGCTCGCTGTCGATCAGGAGTGTATTGGGCCGGGGGAATGGGTTTCCGTGCTCGTCAAAGTTACGGAACAGCGCAAGACGGCCAGCGATGGGAGTGCTTGATCCGTCATCGTTTTCGCGGACAAAACCTGAGATGTAGTCGTAGACCAACTTCGACGTGGACGTGTTGTTGCACACCACTATGAAGCACGGCGGCACGCGAATGCCAGCCTTCTCCCAAAGATTGAATGTCTTTTCGTAATGCCCGTAGAGGGCTTCGAGCGCTGTCTGCAATTGCGGCGGCAAGCTCAACGGGTCAAGTGTATTGTTCTTACCCCTGCCCTTCTTCGGCATTTTCTTGCCGATGTGTTCCCAGAGATTCCGGAACATCGGCATATCGGCCCCAGGAATGTTGTCGGCAACGGGAACGCGCGGCAGTTTTACAATGCCGCATTCAATGGCGTCCATGAGCGAGAAATCACTCATCGTCCAGGGGAACAGTGTTCCTTCGGCATAGCCTGAACCGCTCAGGAAGAATGGGGTAGCTGAGAGATCGATGACGCGCGCGACGCCAAGTTGACGCTTCACTGCTTCGAGGCCGGAAATCCAAACGCGCGCGGCCTCCTTGTTTTTCTCAGCTTCCTTTTTATCTTCGCCCTTCAGTTCATCATCTTCGGCATCTTCTCCGGCCTTCTCCCGATAGCAATGATGCGCCTCGTCATTGAGAACGAGAATGTCTTTCATCCCCATCAGATCAGGCATGACCCTTTGAAGCATTTGCCCTTCGGTTTCGAGGGTATTTAATTCTTCGCCGCGCCCTTGCAGCAGGGAACGTCCGCCCTTCGAGAGTTCTATACGCTCACGCAGCTTGAATGCGTGATAGTTGGTAATAACAATCTTTGCGCGGGTTACATCCTCCAGCATGTCGGTGGGAACCAGTTCACGACTGGCGTAGTAGCTGTCCGGATCGTTCGGCTGGAGTACCCGCAGGCGATCCTTAATCGTGAGACCCGGAGCAACAACAAGGAAGCCGCGCGTGAAGCGCTTGCTTTGTGGATGACGTGCCGCATTGATCGTTTGCCAGGCAATGATCATCGCCATCACCGTGGTCTTGCCCGCGCCCGTCGCGAGTTTTAAGGCCAGACGCATCAGTTCCGGATTAGCGTCATTGTTCGCATTGGCGAGATGCTCAAGAAAGCCTTCACCGACCTTGCCAATCTGCGGCGCAACCTCAGTCAACCAGATGGCGGTCTCGACGGCCTCGACCTGGCAAAAAAAGGGGCGGATGCCGATCCACTCCTGTTTACGCCAGTGCTGGAGTAATCGCTGCGTCTCTGGAGTTACGCGCCATTCACCTGGATTCGGTATCTGTCGCCATTTATCAACCTGGTTGCGGACTCCATTGATGACTGCCGTGTGATCATACTGTTGCTTCGCTGTTGAGAGCCCAAGGCCTTCATCGAAGACCAAGGCCGCTTGTTGGGCTGCTCCCTTCCGCTTCTTTGGCTGCGGAATTGGCGTGATGAATTCGGCAACGCGGCGGTGACCAATGATATTTTGAGTCGGTTGACCTAGACTATCTAACTCCCAGTGACGTGCGGGATAGCCATACGGCGAGTTCAAAATCGGATGGTCAAAAAATGGATTTCCGTCGCTCATGCGCTTCTTATGTCCTCTGCCTGTTCATGTCCCGTTCAAGCGCAGCCAGCGTTTCCATGATGCTGTCGAACGCAGGGGGCTCACCAAAAATCATTACGCCCATATTCCGGTAGTCCCTCTCCAATGCCGTGAGGCGTTCTTCCCTTGGCATGAGGCGGAAGCTTCCGGGAACTGCCAGTTCGTAATGAGCCCAGCCGGAAGGATAGAACGTCTCTTTGTGCCTCACAACCTGCGCTAGAAGAGCCGTATCAGACAGGGCTTCGGAACGGATTGGCCCTTGCGCCATCATGGCAACGTCGTAGTAGTGACGCGAGTACCGGTCAGGCAGCGGCTTTTCCGGAGGGCGATAGTATTCCGCATGAAGGAGTGTCGCCTTTTCCCAGAAGGTCCGCTTTGCGAGGAGAGCGACGACAGCGACATCGCCGTCGCCGACGACGTTTGGGAATTCCTCCGCCGCGAAGGACCGGATCGTGAAGTTGTCATGCGGCACAAATTCCGCATGGGTTCCCAGTTCAAGCACCACCTGGGGATTGAGATAATCAAGGCCCTTTGCACTCGCGGTAGGGTAACGAAATTGAACGACGTTCGGGTCTTGTTTGCTGACCTCCAGGCTCCACGCCTCATCCGCCCCGAGAATTTCCTGGCAACGTGTATTCAATGCACCCAGGAATTCGCCGCCGATGTAGCGCTGACACTCGACCATCATTCCGGCAAGAATGGCGTTGCGCTTCGTTTTTGAGATGTCCTCGCGCCTTGGGTCCCACTCTCCCGTAAAGCCGAGAGCCGCATAATCAACGGCCAGGTCAATGTCTTCCGAAAAGCGGTTTATGGCGTGGAAGATTTTCGAGAGCGATGTTCCGCCCTTGAAGAGGAGCCGACCGGACAGCGATGCAATCGAAAAAAGCTGTTTCAAGACCCAGCAAACCCAGAAATCCTTCTCAACGATGGCGTCGGCAAGGCCCTTGTGGTCCGCTGTTTCAGCGAACAATTCCGCGCGCGCATTGGCCTGCATCCGGGCGATGCTGTTCAAGCGTTTGTCTCCACAATCCTGTTGGCAACTTCGTAAATCCAGTCTACGCCGAATCGCGTATCCTTCACGAGCTTGCGCTTCTCAGCCGAAGACAGCCCTGCCCGCAGCGTTTCGATTTCGCGTGGCCCTACTCCGTCTTTTCCCAGATACCGGAGCGCCTGAACCACGAGCGCCATCTTGCCCTCAAGCCCGGCTAGTGCTTTGGGGCGCGCGTGTTTGAACTGGATCGTGCGGCGTCCAATGGGCACCTCATTGTTCGGGCCATCGGTCAGGTAGATGATTTTCGACGGCACTTGCGTGGACAGGCCGAGGAGATTTGCCGCCCATGCCCCTTCCGGCACGATCTTCCATCTCTGCCGTCTCGCTATTGCGCGCGCCGCCTCATCAATATCCGGGCTCAATTTTCCGCCGAGCGCCGGATTGACCTTTGGCATGTCATAAAGCCCGCGCCGGATACGGCGAATCTTTCCACACAGGGTCAGGCTGGCCAGGGTCACGTCGATGGTCGTCCGGCTGGCGATGTCCAGGAAGTCCTTCGCTGAGAAGGCCTTTCCTTCGCCGAGACGCTCAATCCTAGCAACTATCTGATCCCGCATAGTTTGCATGATCGATCCCGCCCTGTTGATTAAGAAAAACTGTACTATTTTTTCTTAATGTTGACAAGCCTCATTTGGCTCGAAACGATCGCTGGTTACACGTCGAGCCAATTGCCCGTGTTGCCCGTTTCCCTCTCGTGACCGCCCGGCTTCTTCGCCCCGCCCTGTTTCCGCGTGCTGACAAACCACGAAAGGAGACGGCAATGAGCGAACCAGACACCACCACAGAAGCAACGCACACACTCGGACCATGGAGAGTATTCGATCTCTTCACCGGCCTTGAGATCGTTACGGACCGGAAAACGGCCCATGAGACGGAAAGCATTGTTCAGTTCAAAGGCCAACGCAATGCAAAGGCGAACGCAAGGCTCATGGCGGCTGCACCCACTCTGCTCCAGGCGCTGATTGACGCTCACGAGGAAGCGACCGACATCATGCACTACGAGGGCGGACTACCCGTCACCGCGCCCGAAGGATGGGAAATCGAAAGAGCGTACATGGCCCCCTGCGGCGTTCTCGTCGATCTCGATTCTGCCATCGCGGCAGCGGGAGGACGGACGCCATGACGCGCACTCGCACATCCTCAAGCACTATGCCGTCTTCCATGCGTCGCAGGTCGAGGGTATCCCGGCCTACAAAGCGCCGAGCGTCGAAGAAGCGCCGTGGACGCGACCCGAAGCCGCCGACATCATCCTGAAGAACAGCGGAGCGGTCATTCGCATCGGCGGAGATCGAGTCTTCTATTCGCCGTCCACCGATCACATTCAGCTTGCCCCGGAAAGCGCGTTTCGCGGTCCGGCTGAATTCGCGACGACAGGGTTGCATGAACTTGGCCACTGGATCGGCCACCCTTCCCGGCTGAACCGCGAGTTGCAAAGCCTTCTTTGCATCACTAAAACGACACACACACTTCAATTGCACCCAGGAGAAAAGTCATGAGACTCCGTCGCAACCAGATTTGCCCGATCCATAGATCTCGTTTTTGCTGTGGAAGGGAAGCAGTCCCGAAATTGAAGGCAGTACGTCAGTTCGGTGTTCGCCGAGTCGAGGATTCACTTCATCCGAGAGGGTACAGAGAACTACGCTCGAATGGAGAGATGCGTAAGCTGCTCGCTAGAAAGGTCGTCTCCCAAAGAGGTAAATGCGGCATCTGCGGCACTGAGTTCACGGATTATGGCGACATCGTACCCGACCATATCCATCCCCGCGGGATGGGCGGTGGGTGGCGAGATGATCACCCGGAAAACATCCAGGCTGTCCACTGGTGGTGCAACGGGGAGAAGGGATCGACCAGAGGATGATCTTTGGCCGGTGCGCTAAATTTCTCTCGCACCCTGGCCGGATATATCCTGAAACCCGCAAACGTGATCCACATCACACTGCCATAAAGAAGTTGCCTGCGGCGTTCATCAATACCGATCCGGCCAGAATCATAGCCTCGTAGTGCGCAAGCGCCAACGCGATTATTACACGCGCTATCCAGAACTCCTTTCAAT
>Ga0302320_10027463_pt1 | contig 10969 bp, 6 predicted proteins | sample Bog_T0_3_FD_202130 | JGI IMG/M metagenome (GOLD analysis project Ga0302320, IMG submission 202130) | Peat permafrost microbial communities from Stordalen Mire near Abisko, Sweden - Bog_T0_3 | ecosystem: Environmental > Terrestrial > Soil > Wetlands > Peat | place: Sweden: Abisko, Stordalen Mire... | reverse complement strand
CGTTCTGGTCGGCCGTGGACTTCAGGTTGTTAGCTCCGAAGGTGCCGTGCACGTCGTGGCAATCGCTGCACGTGATCAACCCTTCGTTCACCTTGTGGTGGAACGGCATATTGAACGCCGGCTTAGTGTCGGAGTGGCACTGGAAGCAGAGCTTAGGCTGCGGAGCCTTCAGCAGCGTTTCTTCCTTGCTCTGGTGAACGCTGTGGCAACTGGTACAGCCGACCTGCGCCTTGGCGTGGGGCGAACGGTCAAAGTTCGGGTGCGCTCCCGCGTGACAGGTCAGGCACTTGGCGTCAACCTCTTTGGCCGAGTGCTTCGCGGGATTGAATATCTTGCTCGTGTCGCCGCCGCCCTCCACATGCGCCTGGCCTGCGCCATGGCAGTTTTCACACGTAACGCCGGCGGTGTTGCCATGCATCAGCGTCATCTTGGTATGCGCGTTTTCCTCAAATCCCTTGGCGATTCCCTCGTGACAGCCGGCGCAGGTTGCATCCCCGACAAACTGAGCAGCTTCCGCACCCGTAGCGGGTGCCTTACCCTGCTCTTTGGTTTTGTCGGTCGCCAGCGCCAAGCTGGATAGGCCTAAGATCAGGGAGATCACCCCAATTACAATCGGCGAACGCCTAAGAGTCCGTGGATGTAAGACCGAGAACAGAAGAACTCGAGAGGCCCTGGAATTTGCCGGCATTCGCATTAGCATGCCCTCCCTCGACACCCGCAGTTGGTCATGTATGTGTGACAAAGTAATTTTGCAGCTCACAAGCTTGAATCTAAATTTTCTGGTAACACTCATTCGAACGCAATGAAGATTGTGAAAAACGGGTGCAATTCCGTAACGCCAGTTCCCGTTTTGAATTTTGGATCAGATCGAAAACGAGATCATGGTAAAGCGACTCACCGTGACCCGACTGATCAATATGAGACACTTTCCAGGAAAGGCATGCCCGTCCTATCAAGAAAAGTGATCATAAGCAGCAATAATTCAGAAGCAACGGTAGCAAGACAACGATTGACGAGCCCCAAACGCTCCTCTACAGTACGCAGAGAGAACCTTTCTTAAATGCGAAGATCAGCATCCAACGCGAACCGAGTTCCAATCGAGGGACGACTGCGTCTCCTCGCCCTTAGTGTGGCCATTACTGGCCTGGTGCTTGCACCCCTGGGACGCGTCGGATGATACAGCCATAAGACAGAGAGACTTTCAGAAAAGGCCATCATCCACAATCGATGATGGCCTTTTTGCTTTGCGCAGGAAGACTTGCACTTGGATTTGGATGGGCCGGGAGGAACACCTTGTCAGAAACAGAACAGGTCGCAATATTCGACACTACGCTGCGCGACGGGGAGCAGTCTCCGGGCTGCAGCATGACCGCCGATGAGAAATTGCGCGTGGCGCGCCAACTCGACCGCTTGGGGGTGGATGTGATCGAGGCCGGATTTCCCGTTTCCTCCGAGGGCGATTTCCACTCCGTGCAACTGGTGGCGCGCGAGATTCGCCGGCCCGTGGTCGCTGCCCTGGCTCGCTGTTGCCACGCCGACATCCAGCGAGCCGGTCAGGCCCTCGAGTCAGCCGCCCACCCTCGCATCCATACCTTCCTGGCTACGTCCGATATTCACTTGCAACACAAGCTCAAGCTTTCTCGCCGCGAGTGCCTGGAACAGGCGTGTGACGCCGTGGGCTTCGCCAAGTCCCTCTGCAAAGACGTGGAATTCTCGCCTGAGGACGCAACCCGCTCGGATCGGGATTTCCTTTGCGACGTGCTGCAAGCGGTAATCGAGGCCGGCGCGACCACCGTCAACATTCCCGATACCGTCGGATACGCCGTCCCGTCCGAGTTCGCCGACCTGATTCAGACTATCCGGCGGAATGTCCGAGGTATCCAACAGGTAACCATTTCGGTGCACTGCCACGACGACCTGGGGCTTGCGGTGGCAAATTCCCTGGCAGCGGTCGGCGCCGGAGCACGGCAAGTGGAATGCACACTCAATGGGATCGGGGAACGGGCAGGTAACGCCTCGCTCGAGGAGTTTGTGATGGCCATGCGTGTCCGCCCTGACCGCTATCCGTTTCACACGGCAGTTATTGCTGAGCAGCTTTTTCCTGCAAGTCAATTGCTTACCGAAGTCACGGGAGTACCGGTGCAGCCCAATAAAGCGATCATTGGGCGCAATGCCTTCGCGCACGAGGCCGGTATCCACCAGGATGGCATGATCAAGAACCCGTTGACCTATGAAATCATGACTCCGCAATCCGTGGGAGTGCCGAGCACGCGTTTCGTCCTGGGGAAACATTCGGGACGTCATGCTCTCGGGCTCCGCTGCGAAGAACTGGGCTTCCAGCTGGAGCGCCGCGAACTCGATCAGATCTACCGCCATTTTCTCGCGCTGGCTGACTCCACGAAAACTGTCGCGGACAGCCAAATCTTGGAAATCATTCGGAAAATGCATCGGGAGCGGTCGAGTACAAGCTTCGCTGCGGAGTCGCCACAAGCGTCCCTTCCCAGCGCAGACGATACGGCCGGTTATCCCCATCTCGGTCTTGCCCCTATTGGAAGTTTTTCAAAGGACGCGAACCCAGCCGCAACCCCCTTGGCGTTGGGTGCGCACGAAAACGAGCAGCAGGAGGACTACCTGTGGGGAGTGTGATGCCGGGTGCGGCCGGGACAGATACAATCACGGTACAGATACAATCACAAAAGTGCGGTTCATTACTCGTCTTCGCGCAACGTAGAGCAAGAAGCAGCAGTCAGAGGACTTAGAACTATGACGAAAACTGGAGCGCAGATTCTTTGGGAATGCCTGGAGCGGGAAGGCGTGACCCACGTCTTCGGATATCCCGGCGGCGCCATCCTGCCGGCTTACGATGCCCTGAAGTACAGCAAGATCCATCACGTGCTGGTGCGGCATGAGCAGGGCGCCACGCACATGGCGGACGGCTACGCGCGCGCCAGCGGACGAGTAGGGGTCGCCGTGGCGACCTCCGGTCCTGGAGCCACCAACATGGTGACCGGCATCGCGACCGCGATGCTGGACTCCTCCCCCATTGTTTGCATCACCGGTCAAGTGGGCAGCAAACTGATCGGCTCCGATGCCTTTCAGGAAACCGACATCACAGGCATTACTCTGCCCATTACCAAGCACAATTATCTGGTAACGAGGGCCGATGAACTGGCACAAACGATGCGCGAAGCATTCTATGTAGCCAGCTCGGGCCGCCCCGGCCCGGTCCTCGTGGATATCACCAAGGATGCGCAACAGTCCTCGTGCGAGTTCGACTGGGAAGCCGCGAAGCCGCAACTGCCAGGCTATCGTCCTGATCTTTCTCCAGCTCCAAAGGAATATGAAAAAGCGCTGGAGCTGATCCATAATTCCAAGCGGCCGGTAATCCTGCTGGGCCACGGCGCCATCGTCTCCGGCGCGATCCGTGAAGTGCGCGACTTGGCTGAGCGTGCCGGCATCCCGGTGGCGCTTACGCTGCTCGGTCTGGGTGCGCTTCCGGCTTCTCATCCCCTCAACCTGGGCATGATGGGGATGCACGGCGAAGCCTGGGTAAACCACACGATTCAAGAAGCCGACTTGCTCATTGCACTCGGCATGCGCTTCGACGACCGCGTCACTGGCAGCCTGAAGACCTACGCGCCCAACGCCAAAAAAATTCATGTGGAGATTGATCCGTGCGAGATCAACAAGAATGTAAAAGTTGATGTCGCGCTGGTGGGTGATCTGCGAGAAGTCCTGCACGTAATGTTGCCGAAGATCGAGTCCATTGATCGCAGCGATTGGCTGGATCTTATCGATCGGCTGAAAGGTGACTCCGCGGTCCGTGACATTCAGAACCTTCCGGATAGCGGCCATCTCTATGCCGCGCATGTCATCAACGACCTTTGGCGGCAAGCTCGAGGCAGCAACACCGTAGTCGTGACCGATGTCGGCCAGCATCAGATGTGGGAGGCACAATACTACAAGCACGAGGAACCGCGATCGCTGATCACCTCCGGAGGCTTGGGCACGATGGGATTTGCCCTTCCCGCGGCGATTGGTGTAAAGGTCGCGCGCCCCGAGGCCGAGGTTTGGGTCGTGGTAGGGGATGGCGGCTTCCAAATGACCATGTGCGAACTCGCGACCATCGTGCAGGAGAATCTCAAGATCAACATTGCGATCATCAACAACGGATTTCTGGGAATGGTGCGGCAGTGGCAGGAATTCTTCTACGAACGCAACTACCAAGCCACACCGCTGCTAAACCCGGACTTTGCCAAGGTTGCCGGGGCCTACGGCATTCAGAACGCTACAGTGACTCAGCGTTCTCAGGTCGTGCCCGCCGTCCAATCGGCTCGCCAGCACGATGGCCCCGTGCTGATTAATTTTCAGGTCGAGCAAGAGGATACCGTTTATCCCATGGTTGCTGCGGGGGCCGCTTTGCACGAGATGATCCGCCGTCCCAGCCCGATTGTGGAGACTGCGGCCGACGAATAACCTAAGATGACGAACCCCATATGCTGAACACATTCGTGGTATACGTCGAAAACAAGCCAGGAGTGCTGACCCGGGTGGCGTCGCTGTTTCGCCGCCGCGCCTTCAACATCGACTCACTTACCGTTGGGCGCACGGAAAAGCCGGAAGTGTCGCGCATGACCATCACCATTGACGCCGACCACGACCAGGCGCTCCGTATCGAGGCTAACCTCTACAAGCTCGTGAACGTGCTGCTGGTAGAAAATATTACGACCATTCCGGCGATCATTCGCGATCTGGCCATGATCAAAGTCGCGGCCACGCACGAGGCGCGCTCTCACGTGTTAGAGCTGGCCAGCGTTTTCCGGGCGCGAGTTGTCGATGTTGCGCCCGAGTCGCTGATTATCGAAATCACCGGCGGCGAAGACAAGATCGACGGTCTGCTGGAAGTGCTTCGTCCTTACGGCGTCCTGGAAATGGTGCGTACCGGAATCGTCGCGATGCGGCGTGGAAACAAACCTTCCACGGCGCTGGCATCGTCGGAGGCGCCAGCGCAGGCGGTGGCTGATGACGATCTCTCGCAGTCGGTGTAAGGTGAAGAGTCTTAATTCGAAAGGAATACCCATGGCAAACATGTATCACGAAGACGCGGCCGACCTGTCACTGATTCGCGCGAAGAAAGTAGCCATTATCGGCTACGGCTCGCAGGGACACGCCCATGCTCTCAACCTGAAAGACAGTGGCGTGCAAGTGCGGATCGGCCTTCCGCCTACCAGCGAGTCTCGGGCCAAGGCGCAGGCCGCGGGATTGACCGTGACTTCTGTCGGTGATGCCGCGGCCTGGGCCGATGTCATCATGATCCTCGTGCCCGATACGGCGCAGCCCGCCGTCTACAAGCGAGATATCGCTCCTCATTTAAAGGCCGGGAAGACCCTGATGTTTGCCCACGGCTTCAACATTCGATTCGGGACCATTACTCCTCCGGCCGATATCGATGTTTCCATGATCGCGCCCAAGGCGCCTGGCCACCGCGTGCGTGAGGTGTTCGTCGAAGGCGGCGGAACTCCTGCCCTCCTGGCCGTGCATCAGGATGCCAGCGGAACCGCCAAACAGCTAGCGCTTTCCTATGCTAAGGCAATCGGCGCAACTCGTGCCGGGGTAATTGAAACCACATTTACCGAGGAAACCGAAACCGATCTTTTCGGTGAGCAGGCCGTGCTGTGCGGTGGAACCAGCGCGCTGGTGAAGGCGGGCTTTGAGACGCTGGTTGAGGCCGGCTACCAGCCCGAGATTGCCTACTTCGAATGCTTGCACGAACTAAAGCTCATCGTGGACCTGATGTACCGCGGCGGACTCAATTACATGCGTTATTCCATCAGCGACACCGCGGAGCACGGAGACTACACCGGCGGCCCGCGAATCGTGACCGACGAGACCAAGAAGGTGATGCGGCAAATGCTGAAGGAAATCCAGGACGGAACCTATGCCCGGAACTGGATTGCCGAAAACGAGTCGGGACGCGAATGGTTTGAGGCTACGCGTCAATCCGAGCAGGAACATCCCATCGAGCGGGTGGGCGAGCGCTTGCGCAGCATGATGCCATTCCTTGAGCCGGTGAAGGTGAAGCAGGGCCGGAAGAATCCGCCAGTGCCGGCTTAGACAGACTGCGCGTTTTCCATGAGCTGTCTCGTAAACGGTCTTGGGAAGGGCACGACTTCAGTCGTGCCGTCCCAAGACCAATAAATACGAGGGCTTTAGCCCTGAGGAGCCGTGAGACAGTTTCTTGCTTACGGATAGCTCCTAATTCGTCGGACCCTGCAGCGTTTTCACCAGCCACGGAATAATTACTTCCTTGAAAATCCGCGGATCGGGCCAAACTCCCACTTGCCGGCCAAGATGTCCCCCGTGCGGATTGATCCAGGCTTCTTTCGGCACGTCGCCTTTGCTCAGCAGGAGATATTCGTCTTCGATGGGAACCTGGGTGTCGAAAACTCCCGCCAGAATGAGCATCGGCGCCATCGGCTTGCCGAGCAGCCCTTGTTTTACCAGCGAGAGCTTCGGCAGGAAATCACCCATTTCGTCCAGAGTGTGAACGCCGTCGAGAATGCTCATGAGCGCGGGAACCTGGTCGAACAAATATTCGCGGTTGCCCATTAGCGAGTTCATCAAGAAATCTCTCTGAAAGAACTTGTCCACCGGCGGAGACTGCGCGCTGCAGCCCCGCAGCCGGGCGTGCTCGACAATCGCCATTTTCGTCGCCCAGTAGGCTCCCCAGCTCACGCCGTGCATCGCGATGCGGTTCTTGTCGATCTCCGGCCGGGATTGCGCATAATCAATCACCTTCGACAACATGCGATCCGCCGTTTCACTTACCTTCACCGGGTTCTGTCCAGTCCCGGGACCATCGACTGCGAGAACTGCGATTCCGAAAGGTAGAATGGCGCCGAAGCTTTCGGTCAGGTCTTCTTTGCGGCTATCCAAACCATTCACTGCGATCACCAGCGGCACCGGGCCTTTCGCATTCTTCGGCACGCGCAGGTAGCCGATGATCTCCTTCCCTTCGAAAGGAATGCGTACGACCTCGAGCGGCGGATCCAAGAATCGCGCGTGCGCGAGAAAAGCTTCGATGGCCCTTTCGTAGGAGCGCTGCTTGCCGGGAGAAGCCGGAATGGGCCAGCGTCCGAACGAGTAAAGCCGCCACGCCCGGATGTAATCAGCATTGGCCTTGGCGGGATCTGACTTGTCTTTCTCAAGCGACTTCGCTTCATTGAAGTAGCGATCGGCCACGTGCATGAATCCCGCGGCCCATTCGTCTTTGTCGGCCGTGTGAATGCTCTCGAAAGCTTCTTTCACGTCGCCCGGATCAAGACCGATCAGCGGATACTGGCCGACTTCGGCGCGGTGAACGGCTTCGACTTTAATTTCGTCGATGTTGCGCTCACGGCGTTGTTCTTGAGTGGAGGCGTTAGGAGAAGTGATCGCGAAAAATAACAACAGGAAAATTATAGAATCGAACTGATCTCTTAGTTTCAATTGCTTGGCCCTTTTCTTTTGTTCGTACTGTATTAGCTTCTACGAAAAAAGGCCGGACGGAGTTGTGTCCGGCCCTGTTATCGCCCTGGATCGCATCGATTACGGGCAAGAAGTATTGCCCGTAGGTTGTTGGAACGCAAAGGTGTGAAACACTGTGTCTTCGAAGATGGAAATGTACTGGTCACAGCCGACGGTGGAGGAGGACAGGGTTACCATGGCTTGGTGAGCCTGCCCAAAAATGTTCCCGAAACTCTCAGTATCGCTCCACGTGTAGGTGTCGGTATTAGTAACCTGCAGACTCCATCCCATGATCCCGGTGCCGCCGAATGTGGCTCCGCCGCTGTATGCCGTCGTGGTCGTGGTGCCTTGGGTTGAGGAGTAGGTTGATTGGGTTGAATCGCTCACCGAGAATGTATTGATCGGTATGTTGCCACCCGGCTGCTGGGGGCCTTCAAGAAGCTCAGTGAGGGGATTGCTGCCTGACGACATTACTTGCAGAAAGCGATTGCCATTCGTGCTGTTGTTGACGGAGCTCGGAGCGGTTGTACCGGGGATGCCTACTAGGAGGTCTTTACTCAAAATAGGCGCAAAATCGGCGGGAACGCAGCCACATTGCCCCTTCGGGTCGGCCGTACATGAGTTAGGGTAGTACGTCCGGTTGGCGCAAATACTTGCCAACCCAGGCAAAACCTCGCCGTCAGGGGCAACTTGGGGCTCCAGAATTGACAGCGGGACGGTTGTGACGCCGCTCGTGTTCGGCATCATTACCGAAGCAAACACTTCAAGCACGTCCTGAATCTGGGGCTGCCCCGGATCAGGATCGCCGCTGGTTTGCGGTGGTACGCTGACCGCGTACTCCACGGATGTTGAGCCCGTCTGCTCAAGCGTAACGTACGGGTTAAGCCAGATCAGGAACAAGTCCTGATTATGGTTGATCGCGTTGGGGGCACCGGATGCAACCTTGTTGGCAACACCAGCAGCATCGGTGACAGACCACGAAGACGTCGCAGAGCTCCCCGTCACGGTGGCGTCGCCGTAAGTCCAGCCCATGCTGCTACTAAAGCCTGTGAAACCCCAACTTTCCGTATATGTCGTTGATGTCCCAGCAGTGAAAGTCTCTGCGACCGTAGTAGTCGTGCCATAGGTTGTAGAATTCGTGAAGCCGTTTTGGCTACCATTACCGGGAGCGTCGTAGACAATTGACAGAATCTTGTAGGCGGGTGCCACGTTGGCCAGAGATATCTGCGTGACGCGAAAAGCAGGCCCGACACAGGAGTAATCGGGGCCGCCGACGTAATAGTCGTATTCCTTGCAACTGATGGTGTCATTCGCAGTGCCCTGAACGCTAATAAGCACAAACTCGCCGGTGGTTCCTATGGCAGTAGTCCCGGTGCACTGCACTGGGAAACTCGAGTTCATCGCGGAGCACAGTGCGGACGCGAGGCTCTGAGCGGTACTCCCTTCTGCGAAACCGGCGGAGACAGTTGAGCTGCCAACAGTGACATAGTAGGTACCGTGGTCGTAAAAGGTCCCTAGACAGCCGTTCCTGGTTTCATTACACCACGTGAACTCCTTACCCGAAACCGTAAGGTACCCGTTCCAGGTTGTTGCGCGCGCGGTGCCGCAGCATAGTGTGATAGTCGCGCCGACAAAGAACAAAGCCAGTCGTGTGTTCATATCAAATCTCCTCGTTGGGTGGCGAACGTTAGAGGGCCCATAGGAATGGTTTTTGATATTTTGGTTGTTTCGGTTGCACCTCCATGAGTGCGGAATGGAATAGGTCGGTCACCACTAAAACGCGAACTTCAAACCCAACTGTACCGCCCTGCTGCCGCCGGAACCGATGACCGGATTTGCTGCAGCCACATCCGGCGTTGCGCACCCGCAGCCGAACCCCGGCGCCGACGGGTCATTCAAGCCGAACCCGTTCTGCCCACCGTAAGGATTGGCAAAGTTCGGATGATTGAGAATGTTGAAAAATTCTGCACGGAACTGCGCGTGGACTCGCTCGCCCAAGTGCCAGTTCTTAGCCACTGAGAAATCGAGGTTGCGGAATCCGGAGTCGCTAAAAGTGTTACGGCCCATGTTTCCCAGACTGCCCAGTGCCGGGGGAATCATGATCGAACTCTCCTGGGCGTAACAACCAAACAACGCCAAGGCATCGGTTGCACGGCCAGGAGTTCCGCCGTCTAGGCTGAGAGCCTGCGCATTGCAAGCGGTATTATTGGTCGGCTGAGTTTGGTTGCCGTTTCCTGAAAAGAACGGAATCGGCGTCGGATGGGATTTGAAGTCTGACGTCTTTCCGAAAAAATTCCAGCGAATCGGGGCGTTAGCCGGCGGGCTAACGGGCAATGGTCCAGTACCGGAAGCATCAGTCCCCAGATCAATTGGTCCCCAGGGCTGACCACTCTCCAGCGTAACGATGGAATTCAGTTCCCACCCTTCCAGCATCTGTCCAAAACCGCCCTTGCCAGGAATCGCATATGTCAACGACAGCGTGAATCGCTGGCGAATATCGAAGTCGCTACTCGCATATTCCCGGCCCACGTTATAGGAATCCTCCGGCAGTCCGGCGCCGTAGCCGAAGTCCCAGTTGGCGCCCACGTCGTCGAGAGAGTGAGAGAAGGTGTAGCCGGCGACCATGCTCAGACCGTGGTAGTTCCGTGAGTTCAGCGTGGCCTGAAGACCGTCATAGTTCGAGCGATAGACATTGGCCATATTGAAAATGTTGCTTAAGTAGGGGAATTTCGTTGCATATGGTTCGCTGGCTTGCTCAGCAGCGCCATTCGACGCACAGTTGGCTGCATTGAGGCCGTTCGTAACACAGCCACTCACCGTTGCTTGGTCCCAGCCCGATCCCACGGCAGGCTGATTGATATCGCGAATGCCGGTCAAATTGGTTCCGTGATTGCCTACGTACCCGACTTCGAGCGATAGGTTCGGAGTGAACGCATGTTGGATATTCAGCGTCCAGTTCCAGACGTAAGGAGTGGTGAGGTTGCGATCCACGCTCATGATGGGGCAAGGATTGGCAGCGCAGGGAAGGAGGCTGGTGCTCACGTTGGCGCCGTAAAGCGGCACGCCGCTATCCCACTGCGGCATACCGGGGGGGATTGCGAGATTCCCCGCGGTAATCGTGCCTCCCTGCAAGACCGATGCCGTGGGAACGTTGTTCAAACCGAATGCGTTGTTGAAGGCGAGCATCGCTTCCCAGTTGATGGTTTCGTATACCAAGCCAGCGCCACCTCGTATCACCGTGTTGCCTTTTCCGGTGACATCCCAGGCGAAGCCGATCCGCGGCGCGAAGTTGGTATGGTCCGGGTTATAGACGCCGTCAACGCCGTTCAATCCTTGCTGAATCAATCCGGTCGGAGCATTCGGATCGAAATTGCCCAGCTGGTTGTTAGCTTCCGACATCACGGAGTTGTATTCATACCGCAAGCCGTAGTTAATGGTGAGGGTCCTGGTAGCCGGCCAGTCG
>Ga0302320_10027462_pt1 | contig 10969 bp, 10 predicted proteins | sample Bog_T0_3_FD_202130 | JGI IMG/M metagenome (GOLD analysis project Ga0302320, IMG submission 202130) | Peat permafrost microbial communities from Stordalen Mire near Abisko, Sweden - Bog_T0_3 | ecosystem: Environmental > Terrestrial > Soil > Wetlands > Peat | place: Sweden: Abisko, Stordalen Mire... | reverse complement strand
GCTCCCTCACGGTCGCGGCTCCGATCCGAAGTCTTGTAGTGTCAACGAAACCATCAGAGCCCCGACCGTAAGGGAGGGTTCCTTCGCCGGCGCACGGGAGTTTTGCGACAGAAACTAACTAAGCCTCTTCTTGAACGGTTGCGGCGATTTCCGGACCCGGTGCGTTCCGGCTGCCCGCTGTCCCGCGCCAGTTTGTGAAGCAGTCCTTCACGATGCGGTATATGGGGCGCCGGTTCTGTGCGATCACTTTCAGCCATCCACGAGTGGTCTTCGGCGGGAAATAGATCCCGCGAAAGAAAATTCGCGCGATCAGGTGGCTGATCTTGTAGGCCGCCGGCTCGTCCGCAATCCAATCGATGGCTCGCGACGTCGCCTCGGCGCTGTAAGAGTTCAACCAGGCTTCGTGGACTTCGATCTGTACCTGCGGAACGCTCATCTTCAGGGGAGTGTGCGCCATCTGGAAGGGTGCGAATTCGAGCCAGTGCTTGGGCCGCGTCAAGCGGCCTTCCTTCAGCAGGCGGTCATAGAGGGGAGTCGCCGGGAATGGCGTAATCTGCCCGAACACGGGCAGCCCCGGAGGCCAGTCGCGAATCTGCTCCAAGGTGCGCGCGGCCACGCCGGCGGTATCGTTATCGAGGCCAAAAATGAACGACGTGATGGCGTAAACATGCCTGTGCGCGAGCCGTTCCAGCACCTGCTTGTATTCACCGGGTTTGTTGAAGCTCTTGTTCACGCTGGCCAGATTCGCCGGATCGAGCGACTCCATGCCGATAAAGATCCACTTGCCGCCCGATTCCGCAATCAGGTCCACCAATTCTTCGTCGCGCAGCAGATTGGCGCTGATCTGGGCCACCCAGTTGAGTTGCGCGCCCGCGGCAATGATATCGCGCAGCAAGCTCTTGGTGCGCTTGACGTTAATCGCGAAGTTATCGTCGACGAAGAAGACCGCGATTTTGCCTTGTGTGCTTGCCGCACGCGCCTTCAAACGCAGCAACTCGTCGACGATGCTTTGATTCGAACGGAAACGGATGGAGTCGCCGAAGAAACCGGTCACGGTGCAGAACTCGCACCCATACGGACAGCCGCGTCCCGACTCAATGGGGATGATGTGGAACGTCTCCCAGTCCCAGTGATAGTGGCGCATCACGCGCCGGACGGCTTTGGGGACGCGGTTGAACTGGTTGATATTGAGCGACTCCCACGGAATGGCGGGATAATCCTGCAGACTCGGCTTCTTGTCCTGCCCGAAGGCGTCCACGGGCTCGTAAACCTCTTGCAAGACGCCGGCGGCGGCATCCTCCACGATGCGGGGCCATGTCTCGTCGGCCTCGCCGAGCGCGATGGCATCGGCATGACGGGGTCCACCATCCCGTCCCAGCGCTTCGCCGGGGACCTCGGTCACGTGCGGCCCGCCCATTACCACGCGCACGCCGGCGGCGCGGATGGCATCGGCCACACGGTACGCCTTGGCGATCATGCGGGTCATAGCGCCGATCCCAACCAGTCCGATTTGGTTGTCGATGACATAACGCACCAACTCGGCGTCGGTTAACGGCTGGGTATTGCCATCGATCAGCAGCACCTCATGGCGCGGCGGCGTGAGCGATTGCAACAGAAACATCCACAAATGCGGCATGAAGTTCTGGGTCACGCCGTTGTCGGGACAATAGAGGAGGATCTTCAGAGGTGCGCCGGCGGGCAAAGCGGGTTGCGCATTCGCCGTGGGGAGGATTCCCGTTGCCATTCGCTCATTCAACCGCATGTCGTGCCTCGCCTGCTTTCCAAAACTGGATTTGTCTCTACGTGGATGACTGGAAGGAATCAGCGAAACGCCTGGCCGGACCTTCGTCTTGCCGCCATGCTGGCCTTCAGGACCGTTCTGGCCCGATCTTGCGCTAGCCCGTAACTCGGAGCCAAGCCGTGATCCCCATGGTCGGTGGACCAGTAAAACTGATCACGGTGGTCCTTCTCATAAACGGTATACTGCGCTTGATTCCCAGCGGCGTCAATAAACGTGAACGACTGGCTCACTTTCGGTTCCTTCCCAATTTTCCGGGACCGCACTCCCGCGACCGGCTACCAGATTTGCGGCCTGAAATTCGGCAGGGCACCGACAGCAACGGTTAAGGTTGGCCCAAGTATAGCAGCTAGCCCCATGGAAGTCTGCTATGGTTGAGGTGAGCTGTGCAGCCCGTCCGGGGACGCCGAAGCCAGCTTGTAGCAAGCCGGAATGAGGTTGTCTTCATGCAGAGGTTCGTTGCGGAACTCAGCAGCTCCATCGAGAAAAGCGAATTCGAAAAGTCGTGGCACAGCGATCCCAAACTCCACCCGGAACCCAAGGTGGAATTCGCTTTCACTGGCCGGCGGGTTTCGGCCGTCGTCCATTCGGACGCGGCGCACCAATGGCCGCTGGCCAGTTTTCATCAGACCTTCAGCGCTGCCATCCGGCGGCTGAACAGCGTCTGCAATGTCCGTTGGCTTTGAGGGCGGGCCTCGAAGCCCGGAATCATCCGCGGCCCATATGGTTCTTGACCTTAGCTGCTGGGCCAAAGAAGGCATATTTCGGGCCACAGATGAACACGGATAAACACGGATAAACAAGATCCCCCTTTAGGCCTTCCAGCTCGATTCGGCGTGTATTGGCGCCGCGATGCCGGGTTCGGACGTGATCGAGTTGCTGGAATGTGGCAAGGGTTGTCAGAAGTACCAAGTACGCTCGGACTGTGGCACTTTTCCTGGGATTTCGGAAGGCCTCTACTGTCATGTTGCGCACACCCGTGGCAACTTGACAAGCCGGTCCTGTTCCTCTACCCTTGTTAATGACTGAGCACTCTCGCCCAATCTACAGACGTTCCGAACTAAGTCGGATTGCCTGGGTTCCCCTTCTTAGTCTGTGACTCTTCAGGAGGGTAACCAGGTTATGACATCTCCTTCGGCCGCGATGCCGGGCGCAATTCTAATAGAAGACGGCACCATCCTGCCGGGCGAAGTTTCGCTCCAGCAGAGTGCGTACTCCAACACCTGGAAATCCGCGCCGGGCCTGGATGCGCGGCTGGCTAAGTCCGGTTGGACTTTCTTCTATATGGCCGGCACAATCCAGAAACATGCATTCGGCTTCGACGAGGGTAAGAGAGTACATAGCGCCGTGGCACGGGTGATCAAAGATGTGCAATCGGAGAGGTGCAATTGCGTGGAGATTACCGACCTCACCACTAAGTCCTTCCTGGGAATACCGTATGTAAGTGTTACGGCCCACGCACGCCATGTTCAGGATGGAAGCCGGTTTCGAGGACGGTGAGCCCAGGCCGGGCAAACCGGCGGGCTTCAGACAGGATAGAGAGACAGTGCCTTTTCAGACTCACGGTAACCGCTCCTTCACGCAGGTTTCGATCGGACGAAACGCGCCCGCGGCGTCCGGTGTGTACGGCCTTTCCAACTCCCGGGAGTGGCTGTATGTAGGCGCAACGGCCGACATACAGCGCGAGTTGCTGCATCACCTGCAACACCCCTCGGCGTTCCTGATGAACCACAGTCCCTCGGGCTTCACCTTCGAATTGAGCTCTTCGGGAAGTCGCGTGGAGCGCCAGAATCAACTGGTGATGGAGCTGGAACCGGCCGGGAACCAGCCGGTAGGACGCCAGTCGAGCCGGTAACCACTCCGCTTTCCGCGCCCTGGGCACGCGAAAAACCGCGGACCTTTTGTCCTCCGGCGGCGTATGAACAGACATGGGGTTCAACCACGCGCTGCGCCGGCTCCGGCGCTCATCCATGTTTCCCGCGCTGCGCGCCACGGGCATCGATTCCGTGGATGCGCTTGAGGGCCGAATAGAGCAACTGCATGTTATTCTGAAAGCTCCCAAAGGGGCTTCCTCCCATGCGCGAACAACGCTATACGACTCCCCACGGGATTGTGGTCACCCGCACCGTTTCTAAAGTCCCTTTTCGAAAGGGACTGGCACATCTGTCGCGCGAGTTGGACCATCACCGTGGCATCTATCTTTCCTCGGGATACGAATTCCCGGGAAGGTATTCGCGTTGGGATATCGCCTCCACATGCCCGCCGCTGGAAATCGTCTCCTATGACCGGAGGGTCGAAATCCGCCCGCTCAACCAGCGCGGCCGGCATATCGCCGAAATGTTCGGCGTGGTGCTGGCGGACCATCCGCACTGGGCCGAGTTCGGCTTCGAAGGAGAAATTCTGGCTGGACGCCTGCAACCGCTGCCCGCGCTATTTCCCGAAGAGGAACGCAGCAAGCAACCCTCGGTCTTCACCATTTTGCGCGCGCTGATTCACGAATTCCGCGGCGGTAAGGATTCCCGGCTCGGCTTCATCGGCGCTTTCGGCTACGATTTGCTCTTCCAGTTCGAGCCCATCGTCAAGAGGCTGCCCCGCCACGGCCACAAAGACCTGCACCTCTACCTCTGCGACGACATTTACTTCATGGATCGCAAGAAGGAGCAGATCGAGCGCTTCCAATACGAATTCGAGCGCGACACCATTACCACCCGCGGCCTGGCGCGCGACGCCCAGGAAATTGCGCCGCCGCCGGCGCTGCCGCCCAGCCCTATCGTGTCCGACCATCGGCCCGAGGAATACATGGCCAGCGTGGAGAAAGTCCGCGAAGGCATGCGCCGCGGCGATTATTACGAGGTGGTGCTGCGCCAGACCTTCAGCACGCCATACTCCGGCAAGGCATCGGATCTATTCACGCGGGTGCAGCACGCCAGCCCCAGCCCCTACGAATTCCTGCTGCAATTCGGCGAAGAACAATTGGTGGGCGCATCGCCTGAAATGTTCGTCCGCGTGGAAGGGCAGCGCGTGGAGACATGCCCCATCTCCGGCACGGCGCAGCGCACCGGCGACCCGTTGCGCGATGCCGATAACATTCGCGAGCTGCTGAAATCGGCCAAAGAAGAGTCCGAGCTGACCATGTGCACCGACGTGGACCGCAACGACAAGTCGCGCGTATGCGATCCCGGCAGCGTGCAGGTGATCGGCCGGCGGCTGATCGAATCCTACGCCGGCGTGTTTCATACCGTGGACCATGTAGAGGGCCGCATCCAGGAAGGCAATGACGGCCTCGACGCCTTCCTCAGCCACATGTGGTCGGTGACCATGATCGGCGCGCCCAAGAAAGCCGCCGCCAGGGCGGTGGAAGATCTGGAAAAAAGCGCGCGCGGCTGGTACGGCGGCTCCATCGGCATGCTGGCGCTCAACGGCGATATCAACACCGGCATCCTCATCCGCACCACGTATCTGAAGAACGGCATGGCGTCTTACCCGGTGGGCGCGACCCTGCTCTACGACTCTATCCCCGAGATGGAAGAACGCGAAACGCGCATGAAGGCCACGGCGTTCTTTCGCACTCTGGGGACGCCTGTGGCCGCGGATGCCACGGTCCGCGTAACGCGGGAGCCGGTGGGCGCGGGCGTGAAAATGCTGCTCGCCGATAACGACGATTGCTTCATCCACACCCTCGCCAATTACGCCCGCCAGACGGGCGCCGAAGTGGTGACTTACCGCGCCGGCTTCCCCGCCGAACTGATCGAACGGGTGGCCCCCGACCTGATTCTGATTTCCCCAGGGCCTGGCCGGCCGCGCGATTTCGGCGTGCCGGACCTGGTGCTGACGGCGGTGCGCCTGGGCGTCCCGGTCTTCGGCGTCTGCCTGGGATTGCAAGGAACGGTGGAGGCCTTTGGCGGCGAGTTGGGCGTGCTTGACTATCCCATGCACGGCAAGCCGTCGACAGTGCGGCACCGCGGCGCGGGCGTGTTCGAGGGGCTGCCGGAGGAGTTCCAGGTAGGCCGCTATCATTCGCTTTTCGCGCGCCGCGAGACATTGCCCGCTTGCCTGGAAGTGACCGCGGAGACCGAAGACGGCGTCATTATGGGCGTGCGTCACCGCGAGTTGCCGGTGGAAGCGGTGCAGTTTCATCCGGAATCGATCCTGACCGCGGAAAACGGCCACGGATTGAAGCTGATGGAAAATGCCGTACGGCTGGGAAAGAGCGCACGGCTGGCGCTGCGCTAATCCGCATTTCTCAGTTCTCGATCGGCGTCTTCTCGGCCTTATCGATCACCAGGACGTCCACCGGTTTCTTGTGCGGCTCCAGCTTGAGACCAAGCTGACTTTGGAGCGCGGTAAATACCGTGGGCGCCACTTCCACATCCAGAGCGGTCGCTCCGGCAGCGCCGCTCCCCACCGACGCGCTTCCCGCCCCGCCGGCCGCCGGCGCCCCGTTCAAGAAATGGAGCATGCAGGCGAAATTTCCCTTGAGCCCGGTCTGGTCCGAAATGGGCACCTTCACATTGCGCTCCAGCACGTCGATGAGCTGTTGGATGGATGCCTTGTTCGTGAGCCACACGAGCTGGCCGTTCATACCCGTCCCGAAAGTCATGGGGCCGGAACTTTCGGGAATCGCGGGGAAGCCGTCGGCGTCCTTTTCCAAGTGGATGGAGCCTCCCGGACCGGGTCCCGGATCTCGCGGCGTGTTGTCGTCGAACTTCGAGGGCTTCATCTTCAGTCCGCTCTTGGCCACCACCAGGTCGTAAGTCGTCATTTCCCGCTGCTCGTGGTGCACTTCGATCTTGAATCGCTCGATCAGCAGATTCCGCAGCATCACGCGGAACTGGTCGCGGGTAACACCCGGCGGCACTTTAGCCGTTACGTCGTAGACTTCCTTCTCCATCCACGACGGGGCCGAATACTGATAGTCCATGAAGTTGAAAGCATAGTTAAACAGGAGCATTTTCAAGGACATCCCGGTAGCCGTGAACTGGCCGGGGGTAGTGGTGTCGGGACCGCCATTGGCCCGCCCAAAGCCGCGAATTGGCCCCGGCGGCGCCTCCGATACCTTCACCGAAGCCACTTCAAATTTCGCCGGCGCCTGCGCGTTCAGGCCCCAGGAAATCGCCAGCGAGCAGGCCACCCGCACCATGGTTTGCCGCATACTGACCTCCGTTCCTCTCTGTACCACTAATTAGCTTCTGTCGCGAAACTCGGTTTCGGCGTGCAAGACCGCTCCCTCACGGTCGCGGCTCCGAAACCATCAGAGCGCCGACCGTAAGGGAGGGTTCCTTTTCAGGCGCACGGGAGTTTCGCGACAGAAACTAATTAACTACTCGAAAAGGTCCTGGAAGTCAAGCCCGCGGCGCGGGACCGGTAGACTCGCGCACCACCAATTCGGGGACGATGACGATTTCCGCCTCGTCGCCGGCCGCCTTCCCGCCCCGGGAGAACAGCGATTCGGAGATCATGTGGCCGATTCGTTCGCGCGGGATGTCGACCGTGGTCAGCGCCGGGCGGCAGAATTCCGCCAGCTTGACGTTGTCGAAGCCGGTAACGGAGATGTCTTCCGGCACACGCAGCCCACGCTCGCGCAACTCGCGCAGCGCTCCCACGGCGGTAATATCGTTGACGCAAATAATCCCCGTGGGCTGGAACCCCGTGCTCAGCAGAGCCCGCGTGGCCTGCCGTCCGCCTTCCAGCGTGTCGGCATCGGCAGCCGCGCGTACTTCCAGTTCGGGAAGGCGCGCCACGGCGTCCAGGACCGTCTTCATTCTTTCATTGGTAGGGGCGAGCGCGGCATGATGTCCCACGAAACCGAGCCGGCGGTGGCCCAGCCCGTACAAGTAATCGACGACCCTCTCGATCCCGCTACGGTAATCGACGCGAATGCTGGTAACATTCCCAAGGACCGGGCCCACGTCATAGAAGACCGTCGGAATATCGCTCTCGGCCAGCTCCGCCGTCAATTCCGGCGCCATTTCGGAAACGATGACGGCCAAGCCGCCCACCCGCCGCCCGATCATCAGCCGCACGCTGGTTACCAGTTGCTCCGCGCGGTAGTCGGTATTAGCCATCACCACTTCGAAACCATGGGCGCGGGCATCCCGCTCGATGGTTTTATAGATGTCGAAAAAGAAGGGATTCTCCAGGTTGGAAACGATGACACCGAGAGTCCGGCTCTTGCCCCAGGCCAGACTGCGCGCGTGCAAATTGGGATGATATTTCAGTTCTTCGATGGCCTTGAGCACGCGTTCCCGGGTAGAACTCTTGACGAGGCCGGCCTCATTGAGGACGCGGGAAACTGTCGCGGTGGAAACTTTCGCCCGTTGGGCAACTTGGTCCAGGTTCATGTCTACCTAATTGTAAGCACAGGCAATCCTGCCGGAACAAACCACACCCGGGTTTCGTATGCTGTGAATCGAGGACAATCATGCGCGCGAAATCCGTTCTTGCCACCGGCGCCTTGGCCGCCGCCCTGTTGAGCCTGACGTCCTGCATTGTGGGAGTCGGCGATTGGGAGCGTTTCAGCAAAGATTTCCACTCCAGCTATCCGCTCAAGCCGGGCGGCAGGCTCACCGTCGAGACTTTCAATGGGTCGGTGGACATCTCCAGTTGGGACCAGGACACGGTGGATATCAGCGGCGCCAAGTTTGGCCCGTCGCAGCAGGAGGCCGACGACCTCAAGGTCGACGTCGAGACCGGCCCCGATTCGGTCTCGGTTCGTGTGCCGCGCCCGTCCGTGCGCCGCAACAACCAGGGAGCCCGCCTGGTGATTAAGGTCCCGCGCAATACCCGTCTGGACCGCATCACCAGTTCCAACGGTTCGCTGCGCACGCAGGATGGCGCCGGTCCCGCGCGCCTGCGCTCGAGCAACGGCTCGATCCGCGTGGTGGACCTGCACGGCGACCTGGATGCGGAGACCTCCAACAGCTCGATCGAACTGGACGGTGTGGATGGCAACGCGGGCGTCCACACCTCGAACGGCCACATCCGGGCCGAGAGGCTGGGTGGATCCTTGGACGCCCATACCTCCAACGGCGCCGTGCATGCCGACATCGCCCGCACCGACCGCGCGGTGCGCCTCGACACTTCCAATAGCGGTGTGGAACTCAGTTTGCCGCCTAACTTTTCGAGCGGCGTCCGCGTGGATACCAACAATGGAGCGATCACGCTGCGTTTGGCGGAGGGAACCAACGCGCGCATTTCGGCGCGCACGTCCAACTCGTCGATCGCGACGGACTTCGAGGTGCGGGCGCAAGGCGAGATCAGCAAGAACCACCTCGAAGGGGCCATCGGGAACGGTGGTCCGCTGATCGAGCTCAATACTTCGAACGGCAGTATTCGTTTGTTGCGCAGGTAGTTAGGCCGGCCTGAAACCGGTTGGGCATTCCCCGCATCCATAGAGCTTCATGCGTCTCGCGACCGGTACGGCTCTGGTGGTATTTTGCGCGGCACAAGCTGTGGTGTGTCCGGCACAGTCGGACGCGTTACAGATTCCTCCTCTAAAGAGCTCGCTCACTCTGGAAGGGCAGCCGGTGGGGATTACCGTATGGGGTACGGTTTCGCCCGCGCCTTCCGGATCGTTCCGCTTATCCGCAACCGTGGATCTGGGCGAATTTCAGGAACGTCTCACACCCATCCTGGCGGCGCAGTTGAACCGCTCGGACCGCTGCGGCGAGCGCCTTACGGTGAATCGCGCCGTGCTGGCGCCGGCCGCGCCCGCGAGCCTGCTGACCGCCTACGTCCATTTCGAGCGTTACGCCTGCGCCAAGGCGTTCGGCAAAGAGATGGTGAAAAGACTGGTGGGCGGCGATGCGGTGGTTGAGGTCAACCTGACTCCGGCGATCGCCGAAAACCACATCGCCTTGACTGCCGAAGTCCGCAAGATCGATGCCGATGGCTCACTCGGTGACGTATTACGGTCCGGATCTTTCGGCGATTCGATTCGCGAAAAGATCAAAACCAGCGTCGAATCCTCCATTCAGAAATCGGCGAACCTGAAGTCCGGGCTCCCCGCCGGTTTGGACGATATTGCCACGCTGCGCACCATTGGCTTCGGCGATGGCGGCAGCGGCCGCCTCTGGCTGACCATCGGCGGAGAAGTACGCATGTCCGCGGAGCAATTCCAGGGCCTGGCCAAACAAATGGTCAGCCGCCGCTAAACGCCCAGGCAGGAATAACTGGTGTAGTGTCCAAGAAATAGCTAGATTCTGTCGCGAAACTCAGTTTCGGCGTGCAAGACCGCTCCCTCACGGTCGCGGCTCCGATCCGAAGTCTTGTAGTGTCAACGAAACCATCAGAGCCCCGACCGTAAGGGAGGGTTCCTTCGCCGGCGCACGGGAGTTTTGCGACAGAAACTAGCTAGACACATCGGGAATTGGCGTTTCCTCATCCGTGTTCATCGGTGTTCATCGGTGGCCAATAATAATCCTGAGAAGTATTGGCCTAGAACGACAAGACAATTTAGCCACCGATGAACACGGATATCTGGTAGTGGAGTTGAAGTGTATGGATCGTCTCGCCAACGAGCACACCGCCCAATGCCTCAATTATCCGCGGCTCTCCAACCTGGGCTTGTGCCTCTTGGTCGATTTCCAAAAGGCCAAAGTCGAATGGAGGCGCATCATTCAGGGATTCTACGTTCCTGGGCAGGTTGAAACACCGACCGTGGCAGAATAGACACGCCTGATTTGCCTAGTTATTTCTTGGACACTACACTAGCGTCGCTATTCCGGCACGTAAGTCCGCAAGAAGTTCGCGCCGCCTCCACGAACTGCCGGCTGGTCGCCCGTCTCGGGCAGCAGCCACACTTCTCCCGCGTGAACGGCGTCGGCGCCGATCGAACCCGCACCGTCCACGCAGATCCATAACTGGCACGTCTCCGTCGACGGTGTGAACTCCTCGCCCGGCTCCAGCCGCACCATCTCGGTGACGAAGTGCCTGGACCACACCAGCGTGTCGTGCCCTTTGCCGATGGCCACGGGCGCCGCCGCCCCGGGGTGAACGGTGAGATCGGAAATCGGCACCGCCTGCTCCACGTGGATGGGCCGCGGCCGGCCGTAATCCCACAACCGGTAGGTCACATCGGAATTCTGTTGGATCTCGCAGAGTACGATGCCCGCGCCGATCGCGTGTACCGTGTGCGCCGGAGTGAAGTATGTTTCCCCGGCCGTCACCGGA
>Ga0302320_10027458_pt1 | contig 10970 bp, 9 predicted proteins | sample Bog_T0_3_FD_202130 | JGI IMG/M metagenome (GOLD analysis project Ga0302320, IMG submission 202130) | Peat permafrost microbial communities from Stordalen Mire near Abisko, Sweden - Bog_T0_3 | ecosystem: Environmental > Terrestrial > Soil > Wetlands > Peat | place: Sweden: Abisko, Stordalen Mire... | reverse complement strand
GGCGTCGGCTTCCCGGTTGTGGATCATCAGCGGCTTGTCGCAGCGCTTGGCCAGGTCGATATGCCAGGCGAACGCTTCGCGCTGGACGCCAGGCTCGGCGCAGCCGTCGAGGCGGCCCGGCCAATACATATCCATTCCGGTCTCTCCGACGGCCACCACCCGCGGGTGGGCGGCCAATTCCTCGATCTCGGCACGGGCGGCATCGGTGAGCGCGTCCACGCGGGTCGGGTGCAACGCCACCGCCGCGTAAACCCGGGGATCCCACTCGGCGGCCCGGGTCACCCAGCGCGCCGAGTCCAGATCATCGGCGATGGTGACCATCGCCAGCACGCCGACCGCCTCGGCGCGGTCAGCTATGGCAGCGACGTCGGAGGCGGTGCGGGCACCGCACGCATCGAGGTGGGTGTGGGCGTCGAACAGGGGCGCCAGCGGCTCCGGTGGGGGCGGCGCTTCTCGTCGACCGGATCGGTTGGAGCTCACGCGCTCACAATAGGTTCGCGCGAGAGGACGAGGGCAAGCCATAGGGTGGTGTCTCAATGAAGCCCTATTACGTCACGACCGCGATCGCGTATCCGAACGGTGCGCCCCATGTGGGTCACGCGTACGAATACATCGCCACCGACGCGATCGCCCGCTTCAAGCGGCTCGACGGATTCGACGTGCGGTTCCTGACCGGAACCGACGAGCACGGGCAGAAGGTCGCCGAAGCGGCGGCGGCCGCGGGCGTACCGACGGCCGAACTGGCGCGGCGCAATTCCGACGTCTTCCAGCGCATGCAGGAGAAGCTGGGCATCTCCTTCGACCGGTTCATCCGCACCACCGATGCCGACCACCACGACGCGTCGAAGGAGATCTGGCGCCGGATGGAGGCGGCGGGCGACATCTATCTGGGCACCTATTCGGGCTGGTACTCAGTTCGCGACGAGCGATTTTTCACCGATTCCGAGACCGAACTCCGCGACGACGGCACCCGTATCGCGGTGGAAACCGGAACACCGGTGACCTGGCGCGAGAAGGAGCGGACGTATTTCTTTCGGCTGTCGGCATACACCGAGAAGTTGCTGGCCCACTACGACGCCCACCCGGACTTCATCGGACCTGAGGTGCGGCGTAATGAAGTGGTCAGCTTCGTCTCCGGCGGACTGGAGGACTTCTCCATCTCGCGCACGACGTTCGACTGGGGAGTCCAGGTACCCGATCACCCCGACCACGTCATGTACGTGTGGGTCGACGCGCTGACCAACTACCTCACGGGGGCCGGCTTCCCCGATACCGGCTCGGATTTGTTCCAGCGCTACTGGCCCGCCGATTTGCACATGATCGGCAAGGACATCATCAGATTTCACGCCGTCTACTGGCCGGCGTTTTTGATGTCGGCCGGAATCGAGCTTCCCCGAAAGGTTTTCGCGCACGGGTTCTTGCACAACCGCGGCGAGAAGATGAGCAAGTCGCTCGGCAACACCGTCGACCCGGCGACGCTGGTCGACACCTTCGGCTTGGACCAGGTCCGCTATTTCCTCCTTCGCGAGGTGCCATTCGGCCAGGACGGTAGCTACAGCGAAGAGGCCATCGTCAACCGGATCAACACCGATCTGGCCAATGAGCTCGGCAATCTTGCGCAACGGTCGTTGTCGATGGTGGCCAAGAACCTGGGCGGGGTGGTGCCCGAACCGGGCGAGTTCACCGACGCCGACACCGAGCTGCTGACGACGGCCGGCAGCTTGCTGGAGCGGGTGCGCGCGAGTTTCGATGGGCAAGCGATGCACTTGGCCCTGGAAGCGATCTGGCTGATGCTCGGAGAGGCGAACAAGTACTTTTCGGCGCAGCAGCCGTGGGTGCTGCGCAAGAGTGAATCCGCGGCCGACCAGGTGCGGTTTCGCACCGTCCTCTACACCACGTGTGAGGCGGTCCGGATCGCGGCGCTGCTGGTCCAGCCCGTTATGCCAGCGTCCGCCGCCACGATGCTGGACCTGCTCGGGCAGCCGCAAGACCAACGGGCGTTCACAGCGATCGGCGCTCGGCTGGCTCCCGGCACTGCCCTTCCGCCGCCTGCCGGCGTGTTCCCCCGCTACCAGCCGCCGGATCCCGAAGTCGAGTGAGTGGAACGAAATGCTCTTCTATCGCTGATGTGCTATGCCCAAATTAGCGTGGAGCGACGACGAAACCAGCATCACAGCCAATCGTCGATGACCAGCTTTAAGCAGTTGTCCGCGTTGCTCGCGCTGGCGAGGTTTCCTATTCCCGTGCTCGCTATCACCACCATTTGCATATGAGGGAAACCGTTTACGTTCGCCGTTTATCTTGCAACTGCCGAATAGACGCGATGGTGATGCTCCGATCGCGGAACTGGCTGCAATATCCCAGCTCCAAGCTCCGAAACGTAGGCCAGGTCAGGCCGTTGCCCCGCAACAGAAAAGCCTCATTCAAATTCTGTTCAGGCCACATGCAAGCGAGATCGCCTGCGCCCGATTTAACATTCCGTATATTATTTTAAGCAGACTCGGATAAGCTTCGTGATGGTCGTGATCTAACTCTGGGATTAAAGCCTACACGATCGAAACCGGCGTAAACGGGGCGTTCCTTTCCAGTGCCCTCCCGATGGAGCTAAGGAATTCGAATCCTCACCTTCCCGATGCGAACGATCCTCTCTCGACGTTTGGTCCGACAAGCTAGGGCGCCGGGGCTAACACATGCCGTTCACAGGGTTGCTGCCAGTTACGAAGAGTGGCTGTTAACTCTACTGCGGACCGGCGGTGCGCCTTGGCCAGCAAACAAGCCTGAGCCTTGCACTGCGGGGGTCCTCCGGTGCGGTTTGTGGAGCACAACGTTCGCCGTCGGGAGCTGAAGGTGCGAAGGGTCACGAGTTGGCCACATTGACGAAGTCCCGGTTTTCGGCTAGGCACGCGCCGTGCGGGTATGTGACCACGGCCAGATTTGTAATATGATCACCAATCGGTAGGATCGGCCGTTTTTTGCATTCCTTGGTTCTGGATTTCGGCAATGAGAAAGGTTCCACCCCGCTTTTAGTATCCAGCAGGGGCATGGTTCGTAAAACGTGCCACCCAGGAGGGGCATGGTTTGCAGAAGGCTCAAGAACCCACCTAAACGTACTCAAGGCGCTAGATTTACCAACTGGAAGTTGGCGCCCTTGGCACGAAGGGATGCCAATGACCGTTATTTCGATGAATACCACAAGCGTCGAGGAATTCCTCCTGGAGGAGAGCTTCACCTGGCATGATCCGGACATCGACTGCGAGTTGGTCATTTCGCAACCGTCGACTGATCCGGCCTTATGGGCCGAGTATGCACTCGGCGCGCGTCGCAGCTATCGCAAACACGGTGTCGAGTGTGCTCTCGATGTCGACGCGCTGCGCACCGGAGCCGACACCCAAATGTTCTTTGCCGTGATCGATCGCGCCGGAAAGATGGTGGGGGGTGTGCGAGCCAAGGGCCCGCTGCAGTCGGCCGACGACTCGCATGCGGTCGTCGAATGGGCAGGGCAGCCAGCCCAACAAGCGGTCAGCGATATGATCACCGACCGGGTTCCGTTCGGTATCCTAGAGATGAAGTCGGCATGGGTGACCGACGATCCGGATCAGAATCGCTGTGTTGCCGCCGCTCTGGCCCGCAGCGGTTTCCATATGATGGCTCTGCTTGACCTTCAATTTTGCATGGCCACAGCCGCCGCATACGTCCTGAACCGGTGGCGCTCGTCCGGAGGGGTGATAGCAAGCATTCCCGCGGCGCCCTACCCAGACGAGCGCTACCAAACAAAAATGATGTGGTGGGATCGGCGCGATTTCGTCAATCATGCAGAACCGGAACAGGTTGCCAAAATACTCAAGGAAACAACGCAACTGACTCAAGAGTTTCACCGCCAATATGAGACAGGAGCCCTTCTTTTCGGTGAAGCGTGAGAATCAACCGAGCGGCTGCGTCCTAGGGCGAGTGGACATTCCCCGAGGGGATCTTGCCGATCCCGTGGCGGTTGGATGTAACCGAATTATCAGGCGACGAATCCCCCGTCGTCGAGAAGTCCATTGGTACGACGGGCCTGGCGAACAGCGACTCCATTGCAGCGGCATCCACCGGACGGGACAGCAGAAAACCCTGCGCCCGATGGCATCCCAAATCAAGGAGTGCCCTGGCCGCGGCGGCAGTCTCGACGCCCTCCGCGACGACCTCAAGTCCAAGAGCGTGCGCTAAGGCGACGATGGCTTGCACGATCGCCAGATCCCTTGTGTCGGTGCCGAGATCGCGGACGAATGATCTGTCGATCTTGAGTATGTCGACCGGAAGAGTCTTCAGATATGTCAACGCACTGTAGCCCGTACCGAAGTCGTCGATAGCGATCTCCACACCAATTTTCTTCAGTCGGTCAAGTGTCCGGCGTGTGGTGTCGATCTCTTGGACCACAACCCTTTCGGTGATCTCTAGACATACCGCGCCGGGATCGATAGCGAACTCGTCGAGGGTTTTGGCGACCGTGTCGACAATGTCGTTCGCGACGAGTTGCATTGGCGATATGTTGATCCGCAGCACCGCATCGCGCCCCACGCCGCCTGCGCTCCATTGTCCGAACTGTGCACAGGCCGAGCGCATTACCAGACGGCCGAGCTTCCCCGCCAGATTGATCGATTCGACCAGCCCGATGAAGGAGTCCGGCATCAGCAGCCCCCGAGTTGGGTGTTGCCAACGGACGAGCGCCTCGGCCCCGCGGATCTCGCCGGTACGCATGTCAAACTCCGGCAGGTAATGCAGCACCAGGGCGCTGTTCTCGCTGTTGGACGTCTCCAGCTCCAATTCGATGTCGTTACGGATCGTGTCCCGTTCGGACATCGCCGCGCTGAAAGCTCCTACTTTGGCGCCGCCGGAACCCTTGGCCGACCGAGCGGCCTGATCGGCGCGACGCAAAAGCTCCGAAGTGCTATCGCTTCCCGGTACGCCGAGAGCGACACCGACACTGACAGAACGGCGGAGCTTCTCACCGTCGATCACGACCTGCTTGTCAACTCGGTCCTGCAGCCAATGCGCAAACGCGACGGCGCTGTCGGTGTCCATCGGTGCAGAAGGCACGACTATAAACTCGTCACCGCCGAGCCGGGCGGTGACCGAGGACGCGTCCGCGGCCTCACCTAGCAGCTCGGCGAAACCCTTGATGAACCGGTCGCCGGCGTCCTGACCGAGGTGCTCGTTTACGACCTTGAAACGGTCCAGATCGAGGAATAACACCGCGACTTGACCCGGCTGACCCTCAGCCAGGCGTTCGCCGAGGTGGGCGATCAGCGCCCTGCGGTTCAGCAGGCCAGTGAGGTCATCGTGTTCAGCCAGGTAGCGGACTCGCTCTTCGGCGACGATGCGCGCCTGCAGCTGAGCGAATAGCGTGGCAACCGCTTGCAACGCATTGAGTTCCTGCGGTAACCATTCGCGGTCGCCGAACTTGACGAAGCCCAGGATGCCGGTGGTGACGTCCCCGGAAAGCAGCGGCACACAAGCAAGCGAGCTGGCAGGGACGCCCGTGCCCTCCTCGATATTCTGCTGATAGTCGGCGTTCTCAGGATCGGGACGCAAAACGTCCGGCTCTTTAAGGTGTTCGGCTCTGGCAAAGACGGAGTCGGCGTCGGCGAAGTACACGACACCGATCGGGTCAGGGTCGGGAATGTACTCGCGTGGCGGCCATCCAGCGACGAGCACTGTCGCATGGATCGTGTGGTCGTTGTGGCGCAGGAATCCGAAGTCCACGCCAAAGTGGTCAACCAAGTTGCCGAGCACCCGTTCACTTATAGCGACAGAGTTGCCAGCAGTGGCCGCCATCAATTCGGCGGCCGCCGCTGTGACCAAGTCGTCCAGCGAGCTAGACATCCCTACACGGTAGCCGGTATTGACGCTACGGCAACCGAACCCGGTCGAGACTGCGACGGCTCCGCACCGAAGCTGGGCCGCCGACAGCGAATCGCAGCACAAGGACAGGGGAGGTGCTGGCCGGTACGCGGACGAGTTTCCGGAACTCTTGCTGCAGTTTCCCCAGTTCGTCGGCGAAAGACGTCGACAATTCGGTGAGATCTTTGTCATCGCGGGCGTATAGGAAGACCGGCGAGATGGGTTGGACAGCCAACCCGTGCTGCTGTGCGGTAATCCACACCGCCTCCGCGGCAGATCCGCCGCGTGCAAAGTCGGTCAAGCTGCTCCCGGGCACCGAAATGACGGCTATGGCAGAGCTCGCCATCACGCGAAGGCGAGTGTCCCCGCCCAACGCGGTTCCAGCATTCCACTGCGCCAGGTGAGCCATCACGTCCGGACGCTTCAAGATGTCGATCGTGGCGAGATCGCCGGGGTCGAGTTCGAGGCTAAGCACGTCGATACCGGTGTCGGGACAGGGATCACCGGGCCAGCGCAGCTCAGAAACCATCTCTGCATGGAGTCGCGGCGTCAGGTAGCGGGTGCGGTCGGCGGCGGCGAGAATGTTTGCCAAACCGGCGATGTCGTCGCGCTCGGTCACGAGGTACAGTCGGGCTGCCTCGCGTTCGGCGACGGTGTGCAGCAGCTCGATCGTGTGGGCGGGAATCGGGCGCGACGTCCCGAGGCGGCGGTTGGTTTCACGCGCCAGCATGGGTTCATAGAGTGCCGCGAGTTCGCGATCACCACCGTCAGACAGTTGCAGAGTCGCCTGCAACGGCACGCCGCCAACGTCATTCAGCAGGCTCACCGGCCCCAACACCTGTTGGGCGGCAGCGGCTACCTTGGCGTTGAAGAAGGCCGCTCCGAGCGCGACCGCGCTGGCGCGCAAACCGACGTCTGGTGTCGAGGTGTGTTCGGGGGCAAGCCGGATGGTGATGGCATCGGGGCCGCTCTCCACCTGCCAGGGCTGCGCGTTGGAGGCAGAGGGCGCACGAATAGCGGCGGCGGTGATGAGGCCCGACACGCCTGGCAGCGCCGGGTCTGAATACTCGGCTGGCGGCGTGGGGCGATCCGTGGCCATCTGCGGGTCGTCGAGCCGATTGAACGCCCGGCCGACGTCAATGCGGGTCCGACCCGACCGCAGGTCTTCACCCAATCCGAGTCTGCGTACTGCCTCGGCAATCGCGGTCGCTCCCAATACAACGTCACCGGAGAGCTGCGGCCAGGTCGACACCGTGTGGTCGATTTCGACCACGGACGCCAAACCGCGGGGTGACCACTGTTCGGCCTCGAGGAAACGCTGGATATAAGGGACCTTTTCCCGGCTACTCATGCCGTGGAGCTGCGCGAAATCCAAGTCGCCGACGAGACCGTGCAAAATCGGACGCTGCGGCTCTAGATCAAAGCGTTCCACATCCAGCAGACCTCGGTCGCTCGTCGCCATCAGCACCGGTAGCCGACGGGCACGGGCACCCTCCCGCACGCTGACCTTCATGTCCAACGAATCGCACTCTTCGACAACGACGTCCAGTCCGTCGAGGAATTCGTCGACGGTGTCGACCGTCAGCCCGACGTCCAGAACCCGGACGACGAGGTATGGATCGAGTTCGGCGATTCTGCGGGCGGCCACCTCAGCCTTGTTCAGCCCGAGGTCCAGTACGGTCGCCGGCACCCGGTTGAGATTGGACAGCGCGATGCCATCGAAATCCGCCAGCCGAAGCTCGCCGCACATACCCTGTGCGGCCAAAGTGTGTGCGATGACATGTCCGGCGCTCAAACCGGCTACGCCGATGCGCAGCGCGCCGAGCCGCGTCTGTTCCTCGGCGGTGATCAGATTCCTGTTGCGATCCAACCGCACCGCTCGAAAAGCCCGCGGCCCCAGCACCGCCACGACGGCCCTCCGCCAGGGGTAGTACGCCCATCGACAGGGTTCGGCAAGCAGCTCCGCACCGGGTGGCGGCCGCAGACTCCGCAGTTCCTCGAGTTGTTCCTCGCGGTGGTCAATGAATTCGATGACAGGATCGGCGCGCAGCTGCTCCAGTACCGCGTTGTCTGTGGGGTCTGCCGCGTCGAGAACTTGAGCGGTGCAGGAACTTATGGTCATCTCCTCAGTGTTCCGCCGCGTCAACGAATGCGGGCCCAGATCGGACCGCGTGCCACCGTGCTCGACGATGTCGCCAACGGGAACTCGTCTTCCAGCGAATAAAGCTCGGCGCGCCGAATGAACACAGCCAGGTCCGAGGTGGCCTCCAGTATTGCAAAATGATCGCCGCTACAAGACCGCCGGCCGCCGCCGGGTGGGATGTACGGCAGGTTAAACAAGCCGTCGCCAAGTAGGCGGCGAAATCCGGAAAAGACACGCCCGGCTTTGTCGACGGCGCCGTCCTTATTGCTGAGGATGTCGCGGATGGCCTTCGGGTCCCTTCATCGGGCGATAGTTTGACCAGCGTGTCAGGATCATAGCGTTAGACGCTTGCGTCGGTATGAGGTTGGTCTCTGAGTCCCGCGGACTCCCCCGATGATGTGCCTGAATCGGTCCAGGCTGTCCGCACCGCCGCGATCGAGGCGCCCTGCCGCGCAGCCTTGATTTCGTCTACGCGGATGGGCCTCCTATCGTCATGTGTCGGCGCTACGATCAACCCATCATCTACAGATCCGAGTTAGCCATCAATCGCACGCGACGCCTCCTTAAAGCGCTCGCTACGGCGGCGGCCATCGGCGGTCTGATCGGTTCTCCGGTGGCACTGGCCGACGATGATCCACCACCTCCGCCGCCCGCCCCAGCGGCGGCTCCTGCGAATGTTCCTCAGATACCACGGGAACTGCACTGCATATACGTCGACAACTGGCTGCCGTGTGACGAAGTGCCTTCACCGCCGCCGCCAGACGCGCCCCGAACCACTGACGGGCCGTAACGGACTTCGAAATTGTCCGCTAGGTGGCAAACCCGTCGCGTTCACTGTTGTTGCGGCGACGCTTGGCCGCAGCAATCATGGACTTACGCGGCACAAACGGATGAGCCAGCTTTTGTATAGTATACATACTTTTGGTATGATCCTAACCATGCAACGAACTTGTGGTATTCCCGCCAATCGAGCGAGTGGCCTCGGCGCCACATCGTCAGATCAGGGGGTGGTGCCGGCGCGGGCGCTGCGCGACCAGGGACAACTCGCGGTGCGGGTCGGGCCAACGATGGTGGGCGCGGCTCCGCAAACACCATGAGCCCGGCTGAAGGGAGCGATGACGCGCGCCTTTCGACGGACGGTCCGCGGCGCCGGCGTCTCGTTCCACGATGGCTTGTGTTTTTCTGCACGCTAATCATCGTCGCCGTAGTGGCAGGGCTACCTGTCTATGTGCGACCGCAGATCGATCCGCTGCGTCACGCTGACGCGATTCTCGTCCTCGGCGGCCGCGATTATGATCGGTATCCTTTCGGAATAGGACTCGGCGAACACGGCTGGGCTCCGACCGTTGTCCTATCTGTAGACCGTTGGCGGACGGGGCTTTGTGCGACGCCGCACCCACACCTCAACTTGCGCTGCTTCATCCCCGACCCGCCAACCACCAAAGGGGAAGCGCGGGAACTACACAGCCTTGCAGCTACTTACGGCTGGCGCACAATCATCGTGGTCACGTACCGTCCGCATATCTCCCGCGCCCGTTTCATTCTCGAGCAATGCTTCGATGGCAACCTGGTTATGGTCGAGAGTCCAGGTGGCAGCGGCGTAAGCGCCGGCCGGGCCGTACACCTCTCCACGCTGGGATGGGCTTACCAGTACATCTACCAGACCGCCGGTTACGCTCGCGCGGTGCTCGAACCCGGTTGTTGACAGACCCTACTTCGCGGCAATTTCGAAGTCCTCGACGATCTGTACATCTTCCTGCGCCGGTTCGTCCAGAAGCAGGGCGACAACCTTTGCCGCGATCTGCTCCGGCATGACGGCGCCCTTTTTGTCCATAGGAGTATTCGTTTGATCCGTCAGCAGTTTCGGCGGGCGTACCAGAACACCATGGGCGGCCGTGTCTCCGGTGATAATGGACCGCAGCAGCCCCTCGATGGCCGACTTGGCCGCGACGTAGTGCGGGATATCCGCGGGAGCCGTCCTAGCGTAGATGGATGAGATCACAACCGGCCTGCCGTTACGGAGCCTCAGCGGCTCCAGAAATGCCGCCAGCGGGACGGTCACAAGCCGGAGGCTCTGGTCCACAAACTGGTGGAAACGCTCAAGGGTGTCCGCTGTGAAATCCAGCGGACGAATGACAGGACTGGCATTACAGACCAGAAAATCGAGGCCGCCAAACTCCCGGACAACGCTTTCGCTCTGCTCTCGGCACCAGTCATGATCGGCCGCATCGCCGGCCAACAGGCGCACCTCGCCCTTCGTTCCTGCGAGGCTGTCGCGCAGGGCTTCCGCCTCGCGTTGTGAGCGCGAATAGTTGAGCAGCACGGTGGAGCCCTGTGAAGCCAGCGCGCCGACAAGGGCGGCGCCAAGGCCCCGGCTGCCGCCGATCACCAGCGCCACGGTGCCCCTTAACTTTTGCGATGGAGGCAGCCACTTTTCCAGAGCGTCCAGTGAGCAAGTTCGCGAATCGCTGAGGAAGAACGCTTCGATCTGGGCGTCCGCCACCACCGTCTCACCGACGCATAACTGTGCCGCTAACCGCAACAGGCTGACCCGCGGGACACTGCGGACGAGTTTCACGGTGTAGGAGTAAGGAGCCGCTGCGGCGGGCTGATCCGCCGTCAGGCTCATCTCGAGCCGTGAGTAGGCAGCTTGTTTGCCCGGAATCTCCATCCCAACCACATAACTGGTCCAGGCGAGGGCGGCGATCTGTGCAGGCGTAATGCCCTTGTCGTGCAGTTGCCATCTCGCGATCAGTCGCTCTATCTCCGGAGATGGAGGCATATAGTCTCCGGCAACGCGGAGATTGCGCGGCAGGGTTGCTTGGTCCCATTCCGCGGGCACGGTACGGCTTGCCATCGCTCCGACCGACGGCAAGCCGCTGGTGGCGCGATCCGTCACATCCTGATAGGTAAATGTGCTCTGGACCATGGGGCGTCGGCCGTCGAA
>Ga0302320_10027456_pt1 | contig 10970 bp, 9 predicted proteins | sample Bog_T0_3_FD_202130 | JGI IMG/M metagenome (GOLD analysis project Ga0302320, IMG submission 202130) | Peat permafrost microbial communities from Stordalen Mire near Abisko, Sweden - Bog_T0_3 | ecosystem: Environmental > Terrestrial > Soil > Wetlands > Peat | place: Sweden: Abisko, Stordalen Mire... | reverse complement strand
CCAAACAGCAAGCTCGAAAAGGCCTTCCACAAGGCCGACCTTTCCATCCAAAGCATCATCCAACTGCTCGAAGCCGCATGATTTTGTTGAAGTATTTCTATTTACGAGTGAAACGGTAAGAATCTATTCAGCCTGTCAAAAGCAAGGAAATGCAAGCTATGAGGATCACCAGTAACAAAATCGAGATGGTTATTGAATTGCGACGTCGTCAAACACGCGTAAGTCTTGTTCTCCTTGCCGGAGTGATTCTCACAATTGCGCCAATCTCCGCCTGCCGTAAGAGTGTGCAGACTGCAAAGGGCGCAGAGTCGCGCTCCGCAAAGCCCATGTTGGCAGTGAAGGGCCCGGCTCTTACTAAGGAAGAGCAATCGTGCAGTGCGTTTGTATAGGGGTTTTATGACTGGTATGTTTCCGGCGAGGTTGCAGAGGAGTGTAGGGAGATCAAGAAAATACATTCCGAGAATACCGATACCCTGAATACCTGCAAGCGTGCAAGTGAATTCCATCCGGTCAGCGGCAGGAGTCTCAAACAGGCGCTAAGTCCGAAACTGAAAGAACTTCTCGATAAAGATTCTGCGGAGAAGGCAAAGTCAACGGACGGGATTGATGGCCTGGACGGCGATCCGTTCATTGGTGGGAATGCGGGCGTAATTTACAACTACGTTGTCGATACTGCGAAAGTGAAAAACGGGAAATGCTTCGCTACTGTAAACGAGGTTGGAATCAATGGAAATTATGAAGAAGAGGGGAAAGTCTACAACCATCTTGTTGCCGAACTGGACAAGTCCAAAGAAAAATGGATGATCGCCAACGTTCACTTTCGGTTTGACATGGGAGACGGAAAACCAGCAATGGATGACGACCTAATTCAAATGTTGAAACAGTAACACGATTGCCCAATAGTTCCGGAAGATCGAGGATCTCGGCGGCGTGATCACACTTTGCCACGCCGCTCAGCTCAAAAACATCGTCCGATAGAGCGTATCTCTCTGCACGGGCTTGAATCCGGCATCGCGGATGATGCGGCGCAACTCTTCTTCCGTTGTACAATTCGAGGTTCCAGCAGCCCTCACCACATTCTCTTCCAGCATGACCGAACCCACGTCGTTGCCGCCGAAGTGCAATCCTAACTCCAGCACCTTCAAGCCTTGAGTTACCCAGCTTGCCTGCACATTTTCGATGTTATCCAGATACAAGCGAGAGACAGCCAGTGTCTTGAGATACTCGACGGAAGTCGCCTCTTCCCAGCCGTTGCCGCCCAACGCGGTGTTCTTGGGCTGGAAGCTCCATGGGATGAAAGCCGTGAATCCACCCGTCTCTTCCTGCAGTTGGCGAATCACTTCGAAGTGATTAATGCGCTGCTCGAAGGTCTCGCCCACGCCGAACATCATGGTCGCGGTGGTGCGCATGCCGAGTCCATGCGCGATGCGGTGCACGCTCAGCCAGTCTTCGGTGTTGCACTTGATGCGGGCGATGCGGTGGCGCACCTCGTCGTCCAGAATCTCCGCGCCGCCGCCGGGAATGGAGTCCAGACCGGCATCGCGCAGCCGGACAATCGTATCGCGCAGGCTGATTCCCGAGTAGCGCGCAATGGCCAGAATCTCCGAAGAGGTCAGGCAGTGCAGCCATATCTGCGGAAACCGCTTCTTGATGCCGCTGAACAGGTTCTCGAACCACTCGATCTTCAGATCGGGATGGATGCCGCCCTGCATCAGAACGCCGGTGCCGCCCATCTCCAGCGTCTCGGCGATCTTCTCGCAGATGGTCTCGAACTCCAGGATGTAACCTTCTTCCGAGCGCGGTCCTTTCAACGGCCGATAAAAGGCGCAGAAGGTGCAGTACTCGGTGCAGAAATTGGTGTAGTTAATGTTGCGATCGATGATGTAGCTGACCACGCCCTCCGGATGCAAGCGGCGGCGCACGGCGTCGGCCTCGAAGCCCAGGCCGATCAGGTCGGGGGAGTTGAAATGGTCGAGAGCCTGCTGGCGGGTAATGGTCATATCTTCAATTCTACAGGCCCCTGCTCTGGGGCCAATTGTCCTGGGTGACCCGCGCTCAAAAGACGGGCGGCATCGATATCCAAGGAGGAATCCGGAGTAATTTTAAGCAGCTCTTTGCTCTCCCACCAGAAGCGCAAAACAATCGGCGCAGCAACCAGAGGGCGTTTTGGCTCGGTTGCCAAAGCCGGCTTCTCCTGGGGTTGATTCACGGGCTGTGGCTCGTGTGGTTGCAGGAGCACTTCTCCGGGGATCGACGGAGGCGGGCCACTCGGCGCCTCAGGGTCCGTCGGTCGTTGAGGCGGTCGCGGAGGCAACTTCTCTTCCCGTGGCCGGACAAGAAAGAGCCCGACGGAGCGCACCCGCCGTCCCTGTGTGCGCGTCAGGTTCGAGGCGGTCGAGATCCCGCTGAAAAGGACGAAGAAGTCCCAGGCAGCGCGCAACAGGTCTCTTGTGTCTCTCTTCAGCATGGAGAAGCTCCTGACAGGTAAATCGGTACTCCAGGCAACGGGCGATCAGCGTCTCACCTTCCCATTCTTCCCCGCATTCTGATCTCCCCGAGCTTTTCGGGAAAGGATGGGGCACGGAAGTCTACAGCAAAAGCAAAAGGCTCTAATCGGTTCGATTGGGGCCAGCTCGCGGGGAAGACGCGTTCCGGCTTTGCACTCATTAGACGGTGCATTGCTCGCGGAAGATGCTTCTTTGTGCGGGTCAAGGGCGCTGTTGCGGTTTGGTCCCGGGGCGGGGAGCGGGAGACGGCTTCTTCGTCGGGCTGGAAACTCCCATGCTGAGAAGCAGAAAGCCGAGACCCTTTTTCAGGGCGCTGAGCAGACTCACAGAGAAAGCCTTTCTGAATCTTGAACCTGCATCAAGCCGTCGCAAGATCCGTCACGAAGATCGTCCAGCCGCCCGCCGCGAACTGCTGGCCGGCGTCCACTTCGTCTTAGTTTTGCAGAGCCTTAGCCACTCGGTCCGTTACGATCACGGTGGGATTAGCCTGGTTTCCGCGCAGAATATCAATCGCCGTCGGCGGCAGAGGCTTGTCGGCGTTCGACAGCAACAGGCTGACCTGCCACATCTCATTGTTGGTCAGCATCATTTTGAAGGCGGGCATGCCCGAAAGGCGAATGCCATTGGCGACCTTCCAATAGGTCTCTCCGGGCGGGTCATCGCTCACTCCCACCACGTTGCCGTGGGCATGCTTATCCCAAAGTTGGGGCGCGACGGGATACATGTTGGCTCCAAGCGCAGAGGGCTTGCCGTGGATGCCATGGCAGTTAGCGCACTTTTCCGTGTAGACGTGCGCCCCGGCGATCAGGTCGTCTTCCGTGACCTGGACGGGCGGATTCTTGACCAACTCGCGGTTGATGCGGGCACGCAGGGGAACGGAGACGATCTCCCGCTCGTGATAAAAAGGCGCATCCGCTACCGCTACCGGGACTTTGCCGAACCAGAACCAGGCTCCTATCGCGATAGGAACCAATAGGATTCCAACAATCATTCCGAGTATGAGCCGACCCATTCTCTGTGCATCCCCCTGTGCCCTTCATCGTAGAGCATCCGGCGTCCACCCGCGCAGAGGATTCGGCCAGGTTTTCGCCGAGCCGCACCCGGGAAGGCGAATCCCAACACGAAATGGAGGCGATTCCGGCGTGGGTGCGTCCAATCAGAGTCTGCGGTCCCACAAGGCTCCCCCCGAGGTGGTTTAATAACCTATGGGGGAAGCACTGCCCAGGGGCAGGCTTTCGTACTCCCATGGAGGAATCCCGAAACCGATGTCTTCATTTCGCCGTATCGCCCTTACGCTGGCGTTGGCTCTGCCAGCCCTTAGCATCGTTCAGGCCCAGAGTTCCAGTTCTTTCAGTGATGCCGCTGCCCCGGCGCAAAGCCAGGCGCAGCAACCGGCTGCTGGCAAAACACAGTCGCAGTTGAGTGTGCAGGCGCGCATCCGGGCGCGTCGCGAACAACGCCGTGTGGCGGCCATTCGCGATGTCTATACCCATCTTTATGAGATCTATGCCGGCGGCGGTTACCTGCGGACCAACGCCGGTCCTCCGCAAAAGCTTACCGAGTTCGACTGGAATGCAGGTTTCACCCGCTATTTCAACGAGCGCCTTGGTGTCACGTTGGACGGGCGCGGCAATTACGGCACGGCATTTACGGGCATTCTGGGCTATCCGGTCACTCGGCCGGCCGTTAGCCAATACTCCGCGATGGTTGGACCCACCTACCGGTTTTATATGCAGCCCAAATTCTCGGTCTCGGGCCGCGTGATGGCGGGTTTCTCAGACGGCAACTTCTCCGGCGACACCAATGGCTACGGCACTCGGCTGGGCGTATATCCGGATGGGATGACGTATGCGGGAAGCGCTTCGATTCCTGTGGAATATAACCTGACCCCAAGCATCGGCATCAGGCTGGCTCCCGAGTTCTATGCCACCGGCTTCGGTTCCACCGCCCAGAATAGCTTTGGCTGGACCGGCGGCATCGTGTACCGGTTCAAGAGACAGTAAAAGAGACAGGGATCAGGAGTCAGGGATCAGGGATCAGAAAAACAACGGGCGCAATTCGCTTCTGCGGATTGCGCCCGATTCCTTTTTGAGGCATTCGCGCGCCAATACAAGTGTTCCATTCAACCCAGCCAACCCATCCTTTTCGAATTTTTCTGCGGAATGTGCCGGATCAAGAAGACTTCAGTTGCAGGTCGCGCGCACCTGAGGGAGCCGCGGGTTCACCCCCCCGGAAACAGCGCATTTTGACGAGCGCAGCTCCCGTCAGAACCTCGTCCCTGAGCAATATTGCCCATTCACAGGGCCGTTTTCGGGCTTACCGTGATACGAACGACGGGCTCTTCGTCCTGGCAAGTGCTCCCGTTGGGCTAAGAACTTATCCGCTGCTTGACGCCTTGTTTACGGAGAAATTCTTAGTGCGGAAACCGGATCCGGAATACGACGGGTGACACGAGCATGAATGCTTGGTTTCAGGCGAACGCCATCGTAGGTGCAGGTCGCGGCGCATTGATTAGCGCGATGTTCGGAGCCGGTTGGCTCGGGTGGGGCCTGGGGAACGCCAACGCGTTCAATGGATTCGTCGCTCCCGCATTTGGATTCACGGCACTGTTCCTCTTTGCTTTCTCAATCTATTTCCTTCGTAAAGGCCGCCTGCTCCGCAAACGGCGCGCGACAGCAGAGGCTTCCAGCCGACAAACCTCCTCGAAATGGTTTTTACTCGTCGCGCTGGTGGAGGCCCTGGGAATCGCGCTCGTCTTGTTCCTGGCGAAACGACTCGATCGCGCAGATTTGGCGACCGACTGGTGTGCGATGGTCGTGGGGCTCCATTTTCTGCCCCTGGCAAAGATCTTTCGAGCGCCTCATTTTAGCGTTCTCGGTATTCTGATCATCTTCTGGTGCGTTCTCTCTTGGACACTCCTTCACCCGAGTTCGATCGCCATCTCAGCCTCGCTTGGTACAGGAATCCTGCTGTGGGGCAACTGCATCTTCTCCCTGTTTCGAGCCCAGGGAATCGCCAACTCCATAAGAACTGATTTGTGGTCGTCGAGAGCGGTGTAGCGACCAGAAATGAGGCTTCTGCAGAAGACCTTGCGCCGTGCCCCATCCATTCGCATTTCTTCTGGCGAAAGGGTGGGAAGCCACGAACCTCAAGGAACCGAGAAACAGCAGTGCCGGTAGAGGGGGCGCAGTTTATTCACCCCTCAAAATGTCATCCTGAGCGAACGAAGTGAGTCGAAAGCCTGCCCTGAGCGAAGCCGAAGGGGACCTGCATTTTTGTAGATTCAAGGCTCACCTTTTCGGTGATTCGGTGGGTCAGATTTTTGTGTTCTTCGCCGTCCTTCTATCCCGTGTCCGTTCCCGTTTCAGGTCGAACAGGCACGGTAGACCCCACCTGCATCCTACTTTCCAGAGGAAACACCGATGACTCAAGAAAAGAAGCCAGTCCGGCTCACTAAGGATGAGATTTCCAACGAACTTGTGAATGACTCCCTGGGAACGACCACTCAAGCCGATTCCACTGGCTCAGATCAGACGAAGGAGACTGGGGATGCCAAGAAGGAGAACAAGAAAACTCGCGAAGACTGACGTGTCGCTAGCTGGGGGCGCCCAGCACGATTCCGGAAAGACCTCGAGGCAAGAGGCCATAACCGCCTAAGCGGCGGTTTCCACCGGTGCGCTACCAGTCAGGCATGTCCCGCTTCTTCCCGGGATGACTCCCGAAATTTCGCCCAACGTCCACAGGTCCAGACCACCCCGGATCTCAGCGGTTGCCCGAAAGAAGCCACTCCAGGAGCATGCTCCCCTTTGCGCATAAATCCCTCCCTTTGGCGCACAATCGATGGAGAGCGAAGGCCGCAACGCGTCCATTGCCTTTCTCCCATCGCGTTGAGAGGTGTAAGGAGAAGCGGAAAATGCACCTACCCACCCCCTACCCGGAAAACGTGCACCACTTTCGGTGCATATAAATAATTCAATCAATAGAAAATAAACAAGATCTATGTTTTACAAAGATTACCAAACAGTAAATGGAACGCCATTTTTTTCCATAAATCCGGCAAAATCCCTCCTTTTCCCATGGAAATACAGCACCTGCAGCTGCGGTCCCGAAGAATCCTCCTCAGAAGCAATCGCGGTTTTCCAGCGCCTTCCACTCCTATTCCTCTCCTCACCCAGCCATCTCTGCCTCGCGTCCGTTACCCTAAAAGCGTCTGGATTTCGAGGAGCTTCCCATGTCGCAAAAGCAGTCCGCCATTCGCCAGCAGGATTTCATCACCAGCGTCGCCGCGGCGCTCCAATACATCAGCTACTACCATCCCGAGGACTTCATCACCAGCCTCACCAAAGCCTATGAACTCGAACAGTCGCCAGCCGCCAAAGACGCCATCGAGCAGATCCTCATCAACAGCCGCATGTGCGCCGAAGGCCATCGACCGATCTGCCAAGACACAGGCATTGTGACCGCGTTTGTGAAAATCGGCATGGATACCCGCTTCGAGGCCGATCCCGGAGAAGAGCGCATGGATGTGCAGGAGATGGTGGATACTGGCGTGCGCCGCGCCTTTCTTGACCCGGACAACAAACTCCGTGCCTCGATCCTCTCCGACCCCGCGGGCAAGCGCAAGAACACCAAAGACAACACGCCCGCGGTTGTCAGCGTGGAACTGGTGAAGGGAAACACAGTGCAGGTGACTGTAGCTGCCAAAGGCGGCGGCTCAGAAGCCAAGGCCAAGTTCGTCATGCTCAACCCCTCCGACTCGGTTGTCGACTGGGTGCTGAAGACCGTGCCCACGATGGGCGCAGGCTGGTGTCCGCCGGGAATGCTGGGCATCGGCATCGGCGGCACCGCCGAGAAAGCCATGCTGCTGGCCAAAGAGGTGCTGATGGACCCCATCGACATCCAGGAACTGATCGCCCGTGGCCCGTCCAATCGTGCCGAAGAGCTGCGCATCGAGCTCTATGACAAGGTCAATCGCCTGGGCATCGGCGCGCAAGGGCTAGGCGGCCTCACCACCGTTCTGGACGTCAAGGTCAGCGATTACCCGACGCACGCGGCCAACCTGCCCGTCGCCATGATTCCCAACTGCGCCGCTACCCGTCACGCACATTTCGAGCTGGATGGTTCTGGCCCGGTCTTCCTTGACCCGCCGAATCTGGACCTATGGCCCAAGCTGGCTCACGACGTCTCTACCGCTCGAAGGGTCAATCTAGACACCGTAACCCGCGAAGAGTGCGCTACCTGGAAGCCCGGCGAAGTCCTGCTGCTCAACGGCAAGCTGCTCACCGGCCGCGATGCCGCCCACGAGCGCCTCACCGGAATGCTCAATCGCGGCGAAGCTCTGCCGGTCGACTTCCATGGCCGATTCATCTACTACGTGGGTCCCGTCGATCCAGTCCGCGAGGAGGTAGTTGGCCCAGCCGGACCGACCACGGCCACGCGTATGGACAAATATACCCGCCAGATGCTGGCGGAAACAGGTCTGTTGGGCATGGTCGGCAAGGCCGAGCGCGGCCCCGCGGCCATCGACGCCATTCGTGAGTTCCAGTCCGTCTATCTGATGGCGGTTGGCGGCGCTGCCTATCTGGTTTCGAAGGCAATTCACGCGTCGCGCCTGGTGGCCTTCGAGGATCTCGGCATGGAAGCCATCTATGAGTTCGATGTCGTGGACATGCCGGTCACGGTTGCGGTCGACGCGAAAGGCACCAGCGTGCACCAGACGGGTCCCGCCGAATGGCAGCAGCGCATCGCCGGGATTCCGATTCTGCAGTAGCGAAAAAGACAGGGTTCAGGGATCAGAGGTCAGGGATCAGGGTCAGGGATCAGGTGCCAGGAGAGTCGACCCTTCAGGAGCGTGCTCAGCAATGAAAGGCCGGATCAATACTTCAGATTCAAAGGCAGAGGCTTGAAGAAATCGTGCAGGTCCTTTGGGGTCTGCGCCGGATGGGGCAGGCAATGCAACCGCGACGGAGCCGTCAGCGCATAAGAGCGGGTGACGTGCAGGCGATCCATCACCACATAGCGGGTTCGCAAGCCGCCAACCGAGAGAGGCAACTGCGAGGGAATGCGTTTGCGGTCGACATAGACAATCAGCGCGGCCTCTCGTGGATTGTCCAGACTCTGCCCGACTCCCACCGCGAAAAAGGCCGGATTGCGCTTCAGAAGATCGTGCGCGAACTGGCGCTTCACGGCAATGGCGGAAGAGAGCACGCTGGTCGAGAGGGTGGTTGCACCGGTGTTGGCAAGCGAGAGATTCAGCGCCGTAGCGCCCATTGCAACGGCGCGAGCCGTGGTGGGGACGACGATCGTGCGCACTCCGTTGACGGTTGCGGGCACCACTGGACTCATCGCCTGGTCCGTATAAATGAGCAGGCCGGCTTCGCCTGCGTGGTCGCTGCTTTTGCCGGTAGCCACGCCCAGAATTCCAGCCGCCGGATTGACCAGGTTGCGCGCCTCAATCGCTGCTCGCCGCGAAAGACTCATCTGGGCGTCGGAGAGGCTGCGGCTCTGGGCCGCGACGAGTGTGCTGTCGCCATAGTTCAGACAACTGACAGGGTGGTCGGCGACTCCCACATACGAATAGGTGTTGGTCCGTCCCGTGAGTTGCTGGCCGAGTTCACTGAGCACATTCGGGGCGGGCGAGGCCACTCCCTGGCTGACGCCGTTGGCGTCGTTGCCACCCGCGAAGAAGAGTCCGACCGGCTCGGCGTTGTCGGCATCGACAACCAGCGCGCCCGAGTCGCCCGCATCACTGAAGGCGTTGCCGCTCAGACCCAACTGGCCGCTGAAGGTCTTGGTCAGATAAGGCCGGGTCTCGGCGCAGTCGTGGAAATAATCGACGGTCACGTCCAGATCGAGCGCCAAAACACTGCCGCAGGTCAGGCCGGTTGTCCTGCCGCTCTTGGCTACCTTCAGATCCAGCGATGCCGTCTCGCCCTTGCCGTTGGTCGACGAGATGCCGGGAGGTGCAGCGGCCAGTGTCCCGTCCAACTGGCGGACGCCCAGCTCCAGAATGCTTCCCGAAGGGTCGACAGTGCGCGACGTGACTTGGGCGATGGCCGCATCCGCGTTGGTTCCAGGGGAACTCAGCGGAAGCCAGCCGGTGAGCGTGGCTACGGTGGAGACCCCCGAGCCCACGCCATTCGGCGTGCAGTTGTTGTCGATCAGTCCAGGCTGAATGATGGCTTCGCCCACGCTGGCCTGATCGCTGCGGGCCAGGACGTGGTTGTTGCTGAGCAGGTATTGGCGGTGCGTTGTGTCTTCGATGAGCGCGCCCAGCGTCCCGCTGCAGCAATCCACAATCTGGTTGCCGGCGGAGTCGTAGTCGACATTGTTTCCCCCGGTGGATCCCATCTGTAGAGTCGTCGGCATCTGCCCCTGGTGGCTGGCGGGGTTGCTGGAGACACCGGCTGAGTTCAGCAGCACGGTGGCCGACGCCTTGGAGCCGGAAGCGTTGACCGTAGCGACAATATACGTCGCGGTCGTGGTTGGAACCACCGGTGGAGCGATATAGGTAACCGTGCAGGAGGTGAAATTCTGGCGGTCGCGCTGGCAGTTCGGCGGACTCAGCGAGCCAAGCCCGCCGCTGCTTCCGGTGGGCGAGTCGGCGAGGGAGAAGCTGATTCCGGTGCTGCCTCCGGCTTCGGCCAGGTAGGCGGTGATCGCGAGGTTCCCGTTGGCTCCGAGCGCGGCGTTCTCCGGAGTAAGGGGCTGCAGGAATCCGGGGGTGACGGTGAGAACCGATGTGGCGGCGATCGCTGGATTCGCAATCATGGTCGCGGTCACCAGAACCTGGACGCTGTCGGCCGTGATGTAGCCGGGAGGCGTGTACTGTCCGGAGGGCGTGATCGTGCCGGGCCCGCTGGTGGGATCGCCCCCATAAACCGACCAGGTGACCGCCGCTGGACCGCCCGAGGCCAGGGTGGCGCGGAACTGGTGGACCGCCCCGCCCAATCGCGTGGTCGCGTTGCAGCCGGTGCAGTTGGTGTCGAGCGCGTCAGTTGCGGGGGTAATCGAGAAGGTTGAGTTCGAGGGGGTTGCGGCAACCCGCCCGATGCCGCACCCGGCGGCAAGAAACGAAAGGGGTAAGGCGAAAAGAGCGATGAGGCGGGCAGGCACTCTTCCGGGAACAATGCGTTTGCAGAGGGACCGCACTTCGATTTGTGGGTCAAGCGGCAATGTTGGGAGCACTCTCTTCTTCATTCTACCGGGGTATTCAAGATCCGTCTGGGAGCTTCTGAACTCCCCAGGGCAATCGCATGGGCGTTTGGATCCACGAAAACTGAGTTTTGAAAGGGCACGACTTTAGAGGCTGCGGAAAAACTCTATTTTGCCCTGAGTTTTGAAGGGGCATGGCTTTAGCTTCTGCCACCGGGTCTAAGCCCTCCGCCTTTCAGGCGGAGAGCTTCCAGCATCTGTGCTGGATAATGGTTAGATGGTCGAGTACAGGGAGAATTCACACTCGGT
>Ga0302320_10027455_pt1 | contig 10970 bp, 10 predicted proteins | sample Bog_T0_3_FD_202130 | JGI IMG/M metagenome (GOLD analysis project Ga0302320, IMG submission 202130) | Peat permafrost microbial communities from Stordalen Mire near Abisko, Sweden - Bog_T0_3 | ecosystem: Environmental > Terrestrial > Soil > Wetlands > Peat | place: Sweden: Abisko, Stordalen Mire... | reverse complement strand
CATCAGGGTTGCCCCCATTGTGAAAAATTCTCGACTGCTGCCACCCGTAGGTGTCTGGACCGTGTCTCAGTTCCAGTGTGGCTGGTCGTCCTCTCAGACCAGCTACCCGTCATAGCCTTGGTGAGCCTTTACCTCACCAACTAGCTGATAGGCCGCGAGCTCATCAAGAAGCGCCCATAAGTTTCCCCATAGGCTTTGGCTTCGGAAGGATGTCCCTCCTGGCCATATGCGGTATTAATTCGCCTTTCGGCGAGTTATCCCCCACTTCTCGGCAGATTGCTCACGTGTTACGCACCCGTTCGCCACTAGATTTATTTCGTATTGCTACTCCATAAACCCCGTTCGACTTGCATGTCTTATCCACGCCGCCAGCGTTCGTTCTGAGCCAGAATCAAACTCTCCGTAGAAAGTCTGCGCCATCTGCTGCTATAGCGATGGCAAATTCCAGCACCTGCACATTTGATAACCGTAGTTCTCAAATGCCGGTCTGTTAAAACTTCATTTTAAAAATCGACTCGAAACGCACAATTCAGTTTTTGCTGTTTTGTTTTGCTTTGTATTTATGATCCATCCGATTCCCTTGTGCTATGCGAAACCGGACCTGCGCTTTCAAAGATCTCTTCCCAGTGGCTGCTCAATTCATCTCAGGCTTTCACCCTCGACTGACTTGTTTTTCTAGCAGACTGGTGATGAACATTCCCGTTTCGCAGCAACCGCAGTCGCTGTCGGGATTGAGAACCTTATAGAAGAATCACCAAGAGTCAACGACTTCTTTCATTTTTTAGAAAAAATTTTAATGGAGATTTGTTTTCTTCGCCATGCGCGACACGGCGAGAACTGCCAACCTGCTCGCAACCCCTCTTTTTATGGGCCTTCGCAAGCATCCGCCATTGCATTCACTTTACCCTGCATCCCCTCAAAACCGGATAATGCCAAGACCCACATTCTCTTCATTTCGCACAACTATTGAATGTCTTGCATTATCCGTCTTTAGCGCACACTCTGACTCCGTGCGCAAAAAAAGAGGGGGAGCTTTCGCCCCTCCTCTTTTGGCAACTCTTTGGAACCCGTTTCAGTCGGGACTTTTGTCCGCGTTCTATTTCTTCCGAGCAGCCAGATAATGCGAGATGGCCTCAATGGCCACAGGAACCATTGAGACAAGGATAATGCCGATGACGACCATCTCAAAATGTTTCTTCACCCAGGGCATTCCCCCAAAGAAGAGCCCCGAGCCCATCATCAGAATCACCCAAAGAAAACTTCCGATGACGGTGTAGAGAAAGAATTTTTTGCGATCCATCTTGGCCATGCCTGCCACGAAGGGGGCGACGGTTCGAAAAATCGGGAGAAAGCGAGCGAGGACGACTCCCATGATGCCGTGCTTTTCGAAAAAGAGGTGGGTGCGATCCAGGTAGGCCTTTTTCAAGATCAGGGCATTCTCCTTGAAAATCTTGCCCCCGATCAGTGATCCGAGAGTGAAGTTCACCAGATTACCCAGGATGGCGGCCACGATCAGCGCTCCCATGATCACCGGAAAGCTGAGCCCGGCTCCCGGATGGGCTGCCGTGTAGGCTCCAACGGCAAAAAGGAGAGCATCGCCTGGCAGGAAAGGGGTGATGACGAGACCAGTCTCACAGAAGATGATGACGAAAAGAATCGCGTAGACCCAAACACCGTAGAGGGAGACGAGATGCTCCAGGCTTTTGTCGAGGTGGATGAAGTTTTCCTTAAACCAGTGAATATATTCCATCGCGCCTATGAAGCAGGATTGCGGCGACTCGGCAACACCAGAGATGGAAGAGTTTTGATCAAGATCCCATAAACCTCCCATCGCGGGATTTTCACCTTGGAGGATTCCTGACTTCTGTGCATCCGATTCAGCGTGGCAAAAGCGAGCCGAAGAGGCAGATTCGAAGCATAGCGGAGACGCCCTGGACGAAGGTTCGAGCAGTATTGAGCTCCCTGATTGAGCCATGACTCGGCAAGCATCATCATCTCCGGCACACTCACTTCGCTGATGTAGTGACGACCCAGTTTAAGGTCTTCGGAGCGATCTCTCAGAATATTAAGAAGTTGAAGTCCCTTGCCATAGGAGATCCCCAGTTTTTCCATTTCTGCGGGCGGGCGCAGCAGGGTGCGGGACGCATAGTTCGCAATGAGCCTCGTCCAGGTTTCTCCAACACTTCCGGCAACCAGAAAGCAATACTCCTCCAATTCCTCCCCGCTCAGCGCAGGGGCTCTGGGAGTGAAGCGCTGCAAGTCAAAGCTCTGCCCTTTGAGAATACTCTTCCAGAGCAGCAAGATCTCGCCTCTGTCACGATGACGCTCTAGCGTCACCATCAGCATCGGCAGAGCCTCCACCAATTCCAGTTCTGAGGAGGAAAGCTCTCCATGCCCGATCCGAGGCTTCCAGCAAAATAATTCTGATTCCAGGAGACCCTGCAATTCCTCCAACAGCTCCAGCCTTCGCTCGCGAGGAATTCCCGCAGCATCGGCCACCGTATCCGAGGCCCGCGCCAGCAAATAGCCGAGACTCAGTGGCTCGCGAATGACCGGCGGCAAAAAGCTCAGCGTCAGGGCAAACGATCGGGCATGGGCCTTGAGCAGTTTTTCTAGCTGCCCAGATCCAAGTTGCCCTAGCAGCCTGTCGGACTTAGAGCGGACAGGCGAGAGAATCGAGGTTTGAGTTAGAATTTTCACGGATTTGAGGAGTCTATGTGAACATAGACGACGAAAATACGGGGAAATTCTGGCCAAATTCTTGGTTTTCGCAGTCATGCGGGCTAAGTCCGACAGGCTGCCAGGCTCATCGTTAGGGATTGAGCAAGGGGGCTGAAGCTCCAATCCGTTTGAGCACGATCATCTTCTCCTCCGCATTTCCGAGCCCCGCCTGAGCTGCCTCGGCCACATGGCCTCCGTCAACAGAAGCCTTGGGCATTTTGGAAAGCAACCTTTGCTCGTCAATCAGACCCAAGGCTGTCGCATCAATGGCGACAGGATCCTTGGAAATAAAAAGCGTGGAATAGCTGACGCAGTTTCCGGGGCTTGCATAAGGGCCTCCGGCATATTGCAGCACCATGCCATCCATCAATGTCAGGATCACCTTTTTCGCGATCTGCTCATCCCCATAGGCTTCAACCAGGGCCGAAGCCCCATAGCCTCCGGATTTGGCGAAGCGTCTCCAGTTATCAAGGATGCCAACAGTCATCCCGGCCAGCGCTCCGTTCACTCCCGTGTAGTAGCTGTCGCAGAGGGAGGGGATATTGATGACCTTGTCAATTTGACGCGAAAGCACCACGGGAAGATGACTCTCGTCACTGAGTTGGGTTTTTGATCCAGTGAAATCCGCGATGGTATTGCGGGTCGATTTGAAGGCGAGATCGCCATACACCAGCTCCCCGATGGCAGCGCTCGTGATCACGGCTCGCGGGTCAAATCCCCCTCCATTTTCGATCCAGCGAAGATTCAGCCCGGTCACCTTGTCATATCCGCAGGCAACGAGGTCTTCACGGCGGCGATCCCAGACCACGATTTTCTCCGGGGCGATTCCCGCAGCAATCAGGCCTTCGACCACAGCTTTTGCCACGGCGACATGGGTACCGCCCACCGGGCCAGGAGAGGCGGCCACCTTGATGCCGACGCGTTCGCCAGGCTTCACCAGAGAGCGCCAAGCCGCATTCGGCGTTGACTTGCCCGTCACGGCACAGACCAGACCGTCCACCATCCGCGCCACCATCGTGTCGCTGGGGGTCATTTGCGGCCCCATCGCCTTGGCATCGAGCGCAAAATAAACCGTCGAAGCCTGAGGCTCGACATCGGGGCGAGGCGGAGGCAATTCCCCATGGATCGAGAGAAGCGGCAAAATGAACAAACAGATCAGGGAGCGAACTCTCACGCACGATCCTCCACGGGTTCCGCCCCTTCTTTGCTGTAATAATCTTTGCCGATCTCAATCTTGGGACGCCCATGAGCCAGACGCCACTTGTTCGTATCCCTCAAGGAATAGAGGCAACCGCAGTATTGCTGGGCATAAAATTCCTCTCGCTTCGAGATCTCCAGCATCCGTGCGGCACCCCCTCCCTTGCGCCAGTTATGCGTCCAGTAGCTCATGCCGGGCCAGCGGGCAGCGGCGCGTTCTCCGGCACCATTGATCTGATTCATGTCTTTCCAGCGGGAAATCCCAAGGCAGCTCGTGATGACCTTAAAGCCCTTTTCATGAGCATGGAGGGCCGTCCGCTCGAAGCGCATGTCGAAGCATTGAGTGCAGCGCTCCCCCCGCTCCGGCGACCATTCCAACCCCTTGACCCTGGCAAACCAGTTGTCGTCGTCATAGTCGGCATCGGTGAAGGGAATGCCATGCTGCTCGGCAAAGCGGATATTCTCAACCTTGCGCAGCTCATACTCCTCGCGGGGATGAATGTTCGGATTATAGAAGAAAATCTCCAGTTCCAGACCGGAGGCGAGCATCGCTTCAATCACCTCACCCGAGCAAGGGGCACAGCAGGAATGCAGCAGCACGCGCTTCTCACCTCCTGGTGTAGTCAGTTGTGGCCTCGAGGCAGAGGCAGAAGCACCAGGACGCTTAGCAGAGGTGGCGCAAGAATCACTCATCACTGGTTTTTATACACAATCATACGGGCATCAATCCCCGTAAAGCCCTGATAAGAGACGCCGGTGTATCCGGGATAAGTGATTGGCACCATGGCCCCGCCATACCAACCGCCGCATCCCCCGCCATAATATCCACCAACGGGCACCCAGTTCACCGTCGTCGGCACCGTATAAGAATACGGAACCGTCCAGCTTTTGGATTCCTTGATATAGACGGCATCGGCACCGGCCTGACGGGCATTGTACTCGACTGCCTTCATCATGAAGGGATAGCCCATATCGGACTGGAAGGCAAAACGCCCAATTTCCTTATACGGCTGAGAGGGAGGCTTTCCCAGAATCGGAATGATGGCGTGCTTATCCTTGGGGGAGTAAAAGGTTGTCGTTGTCGGCCTATAGAACACAGCCGTCGATTTCACGCTGACACAGGCCGAGAGCAGCAAGGTGACGGCCAACAGTAAAGATTGAATGCGATTCATCCCCATCATCCTTCCATAGCTTTTCAAAAGGGACAATAGGCGAGGTGTAAAACAATGCATCTCGTTTTTTATTGCAACCTTACCATGCAAGGGGTGTTCCTATGACTGCACCCCAGATGATGGGAAGGCATCACCTAAACCCCAAACAAACTCAATCCATGAAACACTCCCACCTTGTATCAACCCTGCGTATCGCTTTGGCGGTCGTCACTCTCGGCGGCATTGCCGGCATCTCCACACTCCGCGCTGATGACGGTGACGGCGGTTGCAGTGGCTGCGGAGGGCATAAGTGCAGCACTAATGCACCGACTCCAGTTCCAGCCCCCTCCCCATCGGTCAACTGATCACCAAAAAGCGCTTTTCCAAGCCTCTTTCCCCAGATTCGGCGGGTTGAATTTCAAAAAAACTTTGAACACTCTCCCGACTCGGCGGTCGAATTAAGAACACGACAATTTTGTCGCGCTGGGTCGGGGGGCCTAAGCGCAATCACAAGATCCCTCGGGGTCAAGTGAGACAACAACTGCGCGGGAGCGTCGCTTATCGACCTTCCGCGCAGTTTTTTTGTTTTTTAGAGAATGCTCAAAAGACGCTGAGTGGCATTCTGAATGATCGGATTGCCGTGCGCGAAGAGTAGGATTTCCGGCGAGAGTTTTCTCAGCGCGCGCAAGGAACGCAGAGACTCCTTTTTGTCTTCACGATATTTTTCAGGGAGCAGTCTTAGTCCCAGCCCTTCGACATTGGGCTCCAGATTGATCACGGCATCACCAAGGATCAGGATTCCCTTGAAAAGAAAAGCCGTCTCTCCCGGCCCGAAGCCTGGTAGCGCAATCGACTCCATTCCGGCGACCCTCTCGCCCGGAACAAATCGTTGATCAGCCTCAATCTCCTCGCCTGCATTAAGAGGAGCAAAAATCGGAATCCCAAATCGTTTACCAAGAGACAGGCTTTCTCGCTGATGATTGCCACTCGTTAGAACGATGGCTGCCGGGGCAGAGAATGACTCGGTGACAAGCTCGGCCAGGGCATCCTTTGCCAAGGGAATCGGATCAATGAAAATCAGCCCTGCCGGAGTCACCAGCGCAGAAGAGGAGCAGTCACACTTCACCTCCGGCTCATACCCCTGCCAGTGAAAGAGGCCTGGACTAAGCGTGGCGTATTCGGTGACGGGCTTCATTGAGGAAAGGAGGCTTTTAGGCTGAGGACTGAAAGAATTAATATGGAACTCAGGAAATCAGGAACAGAAGAGAGAGTTCAAATAATCTATCATTATGAGATCTCTTTTTTATTCACGGAACGCATTGCCCTTTCCGAGGTTGCAAACTGAGCATTTCGTTTGGAGATTTTTCAAGACTGTCTCGCCGCCTTCGGACCATGGGATAACATGGTCAACATGCAACTCGATTCCAGGAGATTTCAAGGGGCTGCGCCCACAAGATAAGCAACGAAACCCGTCTCGAAGCAGAATCGAAAATCTCAACCGTTCGGAAATGTCTCTCTTGGTGCTTCTCTTCTGCGGCTTATTCTGGGTCTTTGTGATATTCTCTTCGTTCTTTTCGCCTGGATCGTTCTGGCCTTGATTAACCCATCCAATGAAAGCTTCTAGCGCGTGATTCCAAGTGCCAAAGCGATTCTCATAAGTTCCAACAGAAGACTTCGAAATCGGACTCAGGATTTCATTGTAGCGCGGCTGACGCTCCAAGCTAATCCAAACAGATTCGAGATTTTGAAAAAGTTCCTCCTCTGAAATATTAAATTTCGATCTGCTCGCTCCCAAACCAGCAGTCTCAAGCACTCGGAACCATGACCGAAATCTTCTGGTGAGAGTAGTCGGATGAAATGCGTACTCTGCAAGAGTGATTGTGTCTCGCTTGATCTTCTTTGCGCAGCGCTGAACATCTTCGATCAATTCAGAATCGGGTACATTTCTTCGTAGTGCTTTGAATTCAAACTTCATAAAAAATCCGTAATGTGTTTTAGGCTTTTGGCAGCGGATTCCTTTGCAGCTCTTTTCCTGAGTTCATGAGTTCCATATTTATTTCCCCGCTTGTTTTAGCTTCTTCGCGTTCAAGACTGCCTCGATTTTCCCCAGCGGCAGGCAGTTGATGACATCGGCTTTGGTGAGCCAGCCTTTGCGGGCGATGCCAATCCCATAAGTGAGATCTTGTAAGCCATGTGTCGTATGGGCATCGGGATTGATCGCGCATTTTACTCCCTTCTCCTTGGCAAGAGGCCACCAGCGCCAGTCCATATCGAGCCTGCGTGGGTTCGCATTGATCTCGATGATCGTCCCCGTTGAGGCGGCAGCCTCGATCACTGCCGGGATATTCACCGGATACGGCTCGCGGGAGAGGAGCAGGCGTCCTGTCAGATGTCCTAGCATCGTGACCTGGGGATTTTCGATGGCCCGGATAATCCGCTTCGTCATCTCCGCCTCACCCATCGTGAAACTGGAGTGCACCGAGGCGACGACATAGTCGAGCGAGGCCAACACCTCATCGGGAAAATCGAGTTCGCCATCCTTGAGAATATCGCATTCCGTCCCGGCAAAGAGACGGAAACCCGCCTCTAGGAATTCATCGCTTTCATTCAGCTTGCGAATCTCGGCCACCTGCTTACTGAGACGCTCTACGGAGAGTCCGTGTGCCTGAAAAGAGCTTTTGCTGTGGTCGGCGATTCCGAGATAGTCGAGACCGAGATCCATCGCCGCCCGAGCCATTTCGATGAGGGAATTTCTCCCATCGCTCGCCGTCGTATGGCAATGAAAGGTGCCTCGCAGATTGCTCCATTCGATCAGGTTCGGAAGCGTCCCGTTTTCCGCAGCAACGATCTCCCCCCTGTCCTCCCGCAGTTCCGGCGGGATGAAATCGAGCCCGAGAGATTTGTAGAGTTCCTGCTCCGTATGAATCGGCGACGGCAGCTCGGCCCCCTCCTTGGCGGCGGAAAACCGGTATTCATTCAGCGACCAGCCATGATCCAAAGCGCGGCTACGGAGACGAATGTTGTGTTCCTTGCTTCCAGTGAAATAGACCAGCGCAAAAGGAAATTCCTCCGGCTTCACCACGCGCAGATCGCACTGGGGGCCCTCTTTCAGACGGACGCTCGACTTCGTCGGCCCGTGCACGATCACTTCCTCCACGAGGGGATGATGAATGAAGAATTCCGAAACCTCCTCCGCTCGGTTTGAGGAAACCAGCAAATCGAGATCGCCGATGGTCTCCTTGCGACGACGGAAACTCCCGGCAGATTCCAACTGTCCGACTGCCTCATGAACGCGCAGATCGGAAAGCAACTCCTCGGCGAGCTCCGCCACCACATTGATGCGGAAGCGTCCGGCGTGTTTACGATGATCGGCCAGCGCCTTGAGCAGATTAGTCTGCGTCTTGGCCCCAAATCCCGCAAGTTCCGCCACTTTTCCCTCCGTGCAAACCCGTTCCAGATCGACGAGGGAGGAAACGCCGAGCTGATCATGCAGCGCCTTGATCTTTTTGGCTCCAAGCCCCTGCAGTTCGAAGAGTTCAAAAATCCCAGGAGGGAAGGAGTCCTTCAGCTCCTCGTAGTAGGCCAGCCTGCCCGTGGTCACCAGCTCCGTCACCTTCCCCGTGATTGCCTTGCCGATTCCTTCAATCTCACCGAGACGCTCCTCAGCCACCAAGGTCTCCAGCGGCTCGCTCAGCGACTCCAGAGCGCGGGCGGCATTTGTGTAGGCGCGAATCTTAAAGGGATTCTCCCCCTTGAGTTCGAGCAACTGGGCAATCTGCTCAATAATCTCTCCGACTTCGACTGCTGATTGGGACATGGATTCCAGTTTGAACATGAAGCATACTCAACCCGAGAAAAAAACAGTGGAGGAGCGGAGAATCCCCCCCCTAGGGAGCTAGTCGGTCGATCTTCCACACCCCAGCGCTGCGCGTGTAGAGGAAGCGGTCATGCAGCCTGGCCCCTCCCCCTTGCCAAAATTCGATTGTCTCCGGGATCACGCGAAAGCCCCCCCAGCCCTCAGGCTTGGGAACTTCGCCATCAGCAAAGCGGCGTTTGAGTTCCTCAAATTTTGAAAGCAGGATCTGCCTTGAGGAAATGACCGAGCTTTGATCCGAGACCCACGCACCCAGACGACTGAGATAGGGGCGGCTCATAAAATAGGCGAGTGATTCCGCTGTGCTGATTTTCTCGATCCGTCCGGCGATCTCGATCTGCCGGGCCAAGGCTACCCAGGGAAAAAGAAGCGAGCCCTGCGGATTCTCGGCGATCTGGCGCGCCTTGCGACTCCCGTAATTGGTGAAGAAGACAAACCCTCTCTCATCGTACGCCTTCAGCAGCACTGTCCGGCAGGAGACGCGCCCGGAGGCATCAGCCGTGCCGAGTGTCATCGCATTCGGCTCAGGGACTCCCGCCTCACGAGCCTCGTCAAACCAAACCCGAAATTGAGCCACCGGATCGGGGGAGAGTTCCTCTTCGGTCAGAGGTTCCTGATCGTAGTCGCGACGCAGGTGATGGATGACGGTATCCTCAGGCATGCCTACAATCTAAAGTGTGAAGAGCTTGCAGAAAACATGATTCAGCATTTCCTAAGAAACAAAAACAGATAACCTCTTTCCAGCATGGACATCACAAAGCTCCGCGAGCAGTTCCCTTTCCTGAACGAAAAGGTGGGCGGCCACGACCTCATCTATTTGGACAACGCAGCAAGCTCTCAGAAACCGGAGCGTGTCATCACCCGGATGAGCCGCTTTCTGGAAAGTGAATATGCCAATGTCCATCGTGGCATCCATCTTCTGAGCGAACGGGCCACGAATGCCTACGAGGACGCACGACGCGTGTTTGCTGAGTTCATCCATGCGCCAAATCCCGAGGAGATCATCTTCACCCGTGGCACCACCGAGGCGGTGAATTTGGTGGCGAGCACCTGGGGCGCCCAGCACATCAAATCGGGCGATACCATCCTCCTCACCGAGATGGAGCATCACAGCAATCTCCTCCCCTGGCAGCATCTTGCACGCATTGTCGGAGCTTTCGTGGAATATGTCCCCGTGCTGGAAAATGGCTCGGCCCTGGATCTCGACGCGGCAAGAACCTTGCTCGCAAAAAAGCCCAAGCTCTTCGCCTTTGTCCATGTCCCCAATACGCTCGGACTGGAAAATCCGGCGCGAGAACTCTGCCGACTCGCTCGCGAGGCCGGTGTGACGACCTTCGTCGATGGCGCCCAGAGTGTCGGCCATCAGGAGGTCGATGTGCAGGAGATCGGCTGTGATTTCCTCGCCTGTTCCTCGCACAAAATGTGCGGCCCAAGCGGCATCGGTGCCCTCTGGGGACGCGGCGAGCTTCTTGACGCCATGCCCCCCTTCCTCTATGGCGGAGAAATGGTTGATCGCGCCTACTACGACAAGCCCGCCATTTACCGCGACCCTCCGGCCCGCTTTGAAGCCGGCACCCCCCCGATCCTCGAAGCCGCAGGCTGGGCCGAGGCGATCCGCTTTCTGAGGGAAGTAGGCCTCAAAAACATCCAGGCTCATTCCATCAATCTGGCCAATCAGGCGGCTGAGAAACTCCGCAAGATTGAAGGACTCCGTGTCTTTGGCCCAGAGGAGCGCCAATCGGGCATCGTCGCCTTTTCGATGGAGGGGATTCATGCCCACGATGTCGCTTTCTTTGCCAATGAACGCGGACTCGCACTGCGCGCAGGCCATCACTGCGCCCAGCCCCTCATGCGTAAACTCGGCAGCCCTGCCTCCAGCCGTGCCAGTTTCTACCTCTACAATACGGAGGCCGAAGTCGAAGCCTTGGTTGCCATCTTGAACGAAGCTGTGTCATTTTTCCGTTAACGCAAACTTTATGGATAAGAACGAACTTTATCAGGAAGTCCTCCTGCAATACTCGAAGCGC
>Ga0302320_10027453_pt1 | contig 10971 bp, 7 predicted proteins | sample Bog_T0_3_FD_202130 | JGI IMG/M metagenome (GOLD analysis project Ga0302320, IMG submission 202130) | Peat permafrost microbial communities from Stordalen Mire near Abisko, Sweden - Bog_T0_3 | ecosystem: Environmental > Terrestrial > Soil > Wetlands > Peat | place: Sweden: Abisko, Stordalen Mire... | reverse complement strand
CGGCGGGTGGGAGGTCTCGCGGTCGGCCGTTTTGCTTCTGATGGCACTGGCCTTTGCTGGTGCGGCGCTGGTTGCCGCGGGGGTTCCGTCACCGGCATTCGACAGCAAGAAGTCGGCTGCGGACGAGGAGAAGACCAAGCCGGGGGGCGAAAAATCGCCGGGCCAGCCGGCCGGGAAGACCGACGGGACGAAGACGCCGACGGGAGGCAGCTAGTGTCCCGTTTCCGAAACATCGCACCTATGGCTAATGCCGGAAACGGGACACTAGCTTTTTGTTTTCAGTGGCCTGCTGATCTCCGATGTTCACGGCAGTTGCCGCGAACTTCGGAGGCAGGACACTAGGCGATGGGTCTGGTGCTCGACGACCTTGATCGGAGCGATTTGCTGGGACTGATCGAGGAATGGCGCTTCGATGCCCGGCCGTTTTTCATGACCTCCCATACCTATGACACGTTGCTTTATGAAATGCGCCGATATCTTCGTCGCCAGATCGAAGGCCGATCGTTCCTTATCGCAGCGCATCGGGGCATTGGAAAGACGTCCCTCGCCCTGCGTGTGGTGGACGACCTCCGGCGCGAGGCGCTGCGCGCGGCGATGGACAACGCAAGGTCGACCGAACCGGGGCTGGGGGGGCCGCCGATGCAGCGGCCGTTACTGGTGAAACTGAACGCCAGCACACTGCTGTCGTCCGCCAAGCCGGACGACTCGTGGGCACCGAAACCGTCAGCGCCGCCGAGCCCGTCACCCGAGGCGGCGCTGCAACAGCTGACGATTCAGCTCTACCGGGCGCTCGCGAGCGAAGTCGCAGATGCTTTCACACTGCATGCCCGAGAGGCGGCTTCAGGCGCACCGGTCTCGCGGGACTTGCCGGAGGTCGCCGCCCAGCTCACGCTCGATCTTGATCTGGCACCCGATCTCATGGCCTTGCGGGCGTACTGGAAGCATCTCGGGCGGCTGGAGCCCGGCGTGCTTTGGCCTGGTTCGGTGGGGCGGCGAAGCGTGATGGACGGGGTGCCGGACCGTGGCCTGCGCGAGCTTGTTGCGCTGGCCACGGCCAATCAGGCCTTCCAGATTTGCGTCGGCAGGGTGGAGGCCTCGCAGAGTGCAAAAGGGTCGGCGGAGCGGGAGGCGCGGGTGCGAGGCGCTGTGCGCATCGACGCCAAGGACTTCGCGAACAAGCTGTTCGGTCTGACCGCGGGCGCACTGGTTGGCGGCGCGCTGCTGAACACCGCCGGTTCCGGCACGGCGGCGATTGCCGGGCTCGGAACGGCACTGTTCGCCACGCTGGCTCTTGGCTGGTCGGCCGAACGGCGCCAGCGCACCGCGCGCAGCAGTGATTACACGCTTATCATCGACCGCTCGCTGCAGACGCTCGACCGCGACCTGCCGGTCGTGATCGAACGGATTCGCGAGGCCGGACTGGCGCCGGTGTTTCTCATTGACGAGCTCGACAAACTGGAGAATGCCGGCGCCTGTATCGAGCCGATCGTGCGGCGGCTGAAAAGCCTTACCACAGATTACGGATTCTTTTTCTTCCTGGCCGACCGCGACTACTTTGAGGAGGTTGAAGAAAAGCTGCGAGTCTCGGCCTATCCGAGCGAACACACCCTTTTCAGCTATCGGTTCCTGCTGCTGTATCGCCCCGCGGAATTCGCGCGTTATGTGCGGGACCTCTGGACGATCGACCCGGGCAACTCGGACGATTCAATCGCGGCATGGGTTCTGACCTGCTACGTGCTGCACCGTGCCCGGCTGAACGTGATGGATGTCCGGCGCGAGCTCGCAAAGCTGTGTGACAACAATGGGAAGCTGCGTGCGGACCTGAAGCAGGTTGGCACGGACGCACAGTATCTGGTGCCGATGGCAACCCAACTCGCGATCGAACACATCATGCGGAAAGCCGCCATGCGTCTGCGGATCGAAGCTGATGGCGCATTCGCCCAGACCGCCGTCGATGTCCTCTATATGATTTCCCGCGCCTGGGAAGACGGCGAGGACGAGATCGTCATCAGCAAGGCAGCGGTGGTGAAGTATTTGCTGGCCCGTCGTTCCGGCAACGGCAGGAGCGTCGGTGACGGCGAAGGTGACAGTGCCGAAGCGGCGCCGGATGAACCGGCAAGTGATGCCGACATTACAACGCTGACGTCCGGGTTATTGGAGCTAGCCGAGCTGCTGTCCGATTTTGCGAAGATTGGCAGTGCGATCTATTCCGAGCCGGGGCTGGTGCTGCCGTCGCCGCCGCCATCCCCGCCCTACGCCACCACGACTGAAAGCGAGGGCGCCAAGCTGGCAACCCTTGTTCCCCAGTTGCGTGGCATTCCAAGCATCTGGACGGGTCTGCTCTACCCGGATGCCGAGCAGCCGGATAAATTCCGGTTTCGCTTCGACCGGTATGGCGCCGCGCATGAGGATCTGGACGAGACCTTCAAGGCAGTGGTGGCGGGCTCGAGGCTCGTCGACGACCTGTCCGCGGCGCTGAAAATACATGGGCTCAGCCTTGAGGACCTGCTGGCTGCCGGCGTCATGCCGGCGACATTGCAGGAAATCGTGCCACGCCTGCCGTTTTTCACGGCCGGGCTGCGGCGCTTGACCGACACCGCGGCCCTGTCTCAGGTGCCGCGCGATCAGATCGACGGCCTGACGACGCTGGCGGCTGCCGTCCGGGAGCTTCGGCAGGCCATTATCGCCATCGTTGCGCTTGTGGCGCAGGTTCAGGCGGACTTTGACCTCATTCCGCGTGGCCGGGTGCCTACAATGAAGGTGCTGGTGGCGATCGACCGCTTGCTGGGGATTGAACCGCTGTGCGCGGTGCTTTCGGCACCGGTGGGAACGGTGCCGCCGCGACAGTCGTTGAAGTCTCCGACGTCACCGGTGGTCGACGCGATGCTGGGCGGACCAGCGGCCGACGTGGAGCAAGCCGGCGGTTGGGCCGCTGCGATTGCTGCGAAGCGCGACCGGCTGCAGCCAATCTTCGGCGGCGAGGCGGCCCCCGTGCCGGGACCGGGGGATTGGCCGCAGCGGGTGACTCGATGGCTGCTCCGCCATGAGCGGCCGGTGGATCCGCCCATCGGGTTTGCTGATCTCGCCGCCGCCGTCGCTGATTCCTTCCCAGCGGCTGACTTGCGCCCCGACCCTGAGATGATGACGATCGCCGAATGGAGTCGTTTCACTAAGAACGCTTTTGCGCATCGCGCGAGTGAAGAACATTGGTGGGCGTTCGCGGCAGGCTTAAGTGCGCTCGCCTTCGGGCAGCCCATTCTAGGGCAGTCCGGCAGCGTCGAATTTGTCCAAGGCGCGCCGCACGATCAGCCAGCGGTCCTGCTGACCTTTTCCGCCGCCGGCGAGATTGTCACGCCGCCTGACCCGGCAGGACCGCCAGTGTTGGCGATTCCCATCGACGACAGGGAGGCCTATGCTGAAATGGTACTCTGGTTGCTGGAACGCGTCGCGTTCGGCGGCATGGCGGTGAAGGAGGACTGAGCCATGGCGGATACCCCAAGGCGTTTCGATGACCTGGTGAGGGGGTTGCCCACCTTCAAAGCGACCAGCAAGGCGGCGCGGACCCGAACCGAGCGGGATGACCCGTTGACGATCTACTCGGTGCGGACCGTTAGCGATCTCGCGCGCGAGGTGCTCAAGAGGGCATCGACCAAGGGGGTGGCGACGATCGGTGCGCTCTCGGGCGGCGGCACAGTCAAGGGCTCGTCGACGACGCTCTCCGCCGCCGGCACGTTCCGAAGCATTCCGGAGGCGATCCGGATTTTGCAGAGGAAACACGATGACGAGCCGGAGACCGGGCCCGTGATTGAGACCTAGCCCGCCGCCCGACGTCGGCTCTCTGTCCGAAGCTGCCCGCAAGCCGCCAGGATATCCTGCCCGCGTGGTGTGCGGATCGGCGCGGCGAAACCGGCCGCGTTCACGATCGCGGCGAACCGGTCCAGTGCGGCCTTTCCGCTCGGTTCGAACTTCGAGCCGGGCCACGGATTGAACGGGATCAGGTTGACCTTCGCCGGCATCCCGGCGATCAGGCGCACCAATTCCTGCGCCTCGGCCGGGGAGTCGTTGACGCCTTTCAGCATGATGTATTCGAAGGTGATCCGGCGCGCGTTGGATGATCCGGGGTAGCGCCGGCAGGCGGCCAGGACCTCGGCGATCGGATACTTGCGGTTCAGCGGCACCAGTTCATCCCGCAGGTCGTCTCGGACCGCGTGCAGCGAGACCGCGAGGTTGACGCCGAGTTCCGCGCCGGCGCGGTCCATCATCGGCACGACGCCGGACGTCGACAGCGTGATGCGGCGGCGGGACAGCCCGATCCCCTCCCCGTCCATCGCGATCTTCATGGCCTTGGCGACGTTGACGTAGTTGTACAGCGGCTCGCCCATTCCCATGAGCACGATGGTGGAGAGCAGGCGGGGGGTCTCGCCTTTCGGCGAGGGCCATTCCCCGTACGAATCGCGGGCGGCCATGAACTGGCCGATGATCTCGGGCGCGCCAAGGTTGCGCACCAGCGTCTGGGTTCCGGTGTGGCAGAACCGGCACGACAGGGTGCAGCCGACCTGGGAGGAGACGCAGACGGCGCCGCGATCCTCGACGGGGTCGGGGATGTAGACGGTCTCGGCCTCCTGGCCATCGCGGAAACGGAACAACCATTTGCGGGTTTCATCCGTGCTGGTCTGCGCGGCGGCGGCCTGCGGGCGGCCGATCACGAACCGCTCCGCCAACAGCGCCTGCAAGGGCCGTGCGATCGACGACATGCGCGCGAAGTCGGTTACGCCCTGATGGTAGATCCAGTGCCATAGCTGCTTGACCCGGAAGGCCGGCTGCTGGATCGCGGCCATCTCCGCGCCAAGCTCCGTCCGGTCCATGCCGACCAGATCGCGCCGCCCGTCGGGCAGCACCACGGCCGGCGGGTCGAACAGCGCGGACTTTGCCAGGACGCGCGCGCGATCGGTTTCGGTCAGATCACTCATTTGGCCGGACACGCCTTCACGATGGCGGCGTAGGCCTGGCCGAATCCCTTCAGGCTGAAGGTGTCCGTCACCTCTTTCGGGGCCGGCGACCGAGCGATCGCGCGGCTGCCTTTGTTGAAGGCGGTGACGGCGGCCTTGCCGTCCCGTGCGAAGGCGTTGCGGCCGGAGGTGTAGAACTCGAGGCCGGTCTGATCGACCTGGACGGTTACGGTTGCGTCCTTCCCATACGCCAGGCCGGCCTCGATCGCGACGGCATCACGGCCGGACGAGCGCTCGGTTACGGTCAACACGACGGCGCCACGCCCGGGCAGGGTCGGGGTTGAAGACTGCACGCGGGTGAACGCGTAGCAGACGGTCTGGCCGGACTCGGCATGCGTCGCCGCGGTCCAGTCGCCGAAGTCGCCGGTCTTCTTGGGGCCGGCGGCCGCCGCCGCGGCTGGATGCGTTGGCTTCTTGGTTTGAGCCGCCGCGGGCAGGGCCAGCAGCAGCACGACAGGCATAAAGCGAGCGAATCGTATGTTCATGGGCGCAGCAATAAGGCCGCCACGCACGCCAAACAAGCGCCGCGCCGTCATGTCTTCGTCGCGTCATCGTTCAGCCAGTCGGGGATCGTCCTGCGGAACCGCGGCGGACCGTGACCGGTCGCGGGAAGCGCCTCCGGCTTGCCGCGGGACCCCACCGGCCGTTCGGCGAAGCGCCCGTGCTGGAGCAGGCGGTCGTAGAGAACAAGCGCTCCGGCCACCGCCACGTTCAGCGCGAATCGGGTCGGGATTCGCACCACATGGTCGCAGCGCTCCAGCAACCCTGGGGACAGGCCCGCCCGTTCGGGGCCGAGCACGTAAGCGGCGGTCAGGGGGTGGCGGAAGGACGGCAGGGCGACGGCGTCGTCCAGCAACTCGATCCCGACCAGGACGCAGCCGCGCGGCAATGACATGGCCGCCACGGTCGGGTAACGCCACATCGGGACATGCAGCGGGGTATCGGCTGTGTCGGCCGTGCGGGCGGCGCGGGCATCCCAACCGGCGCCAATGGTGAAGCAGAACGCCGCGCCAAATGCGTGCCCGGTCCGCAGCAGCGCGCCGATGTTGGCGGATTTGGAAACGCCCTCCGCACCGATGCCGAAATAGCCGCGCGCCCTGGCTTCAACCATACGGGCGGTCTATTCCGGCGACATGACCGACGCAACCGATCAGCGCCTCGCCGGCCAGTATGAAGCCTACCCCTATCCGAAGCGCGAGCCCCGGGATGAGGCGAAACGGCTGATCGTCGGCAGCCCGAGCCACCTCCGCGAAATCGATTACTGGATTTTTGGTGCCGCCCGGCCCGCGTGCCGGCCGTTGAACGCGCTTTTCGCCGGCGGGGGTACGGGCGACGGGACCGTCATGCTGGCGCAGCAGATGACCCGGCTCGGGCGCGCCGGTCAGGTGACGTGGCTTGACCGGTCGGCAGCGGCACTGGCCATCGCACGGGGCCGCGCCGCGGTTCGGGGACTGACCAACATCGCGTGGGAACAGCGGTCGTTGCTGGAGCTGCCGGGATCGGGGCTTGGACCGTTCGACTACATCGACTGCTGCGGCGTGCTGCATCATCTGCCTGACCCGGCTGAAGGATTGAGAGCGCTGCTGTCCGTCCTCGCACCGGGCGGCGGGATGGGGCTGATGGTCTATGCGCCGCATGGCCGCACCGGCGTCTACATGATGCAGGACGCGCTCCGCCGCCTCGCCCCGCCGGACGAGCCGCCGCAGCAGCGCCTGGATGTTGCCCGCCGGGTGATGAAGCATTTGCCGGAGACCCAATGGCTCCGTCAGAACCGCAACTTCGACGACCACATCAACGGCGGTGATGCCGGGCTTTACGACCTGCTGCTGAACCCGCGCGACCGCGCTTTCACTGTTTCGGAATTCAGCGGACTGCTTCGCGAGGCCGGGCTGCGGGTCACCTGCTGGGTGGAACCAATCCGCTATGATCCGGTGCCGCTGCTGCCTGACCCGAAGCTGCGGGGCAGGCTCGACATGATGAACCCGACGGAGCGCGCGGCGCTCGCGGAGGCTCTGGTTGGCAACATGGCGGTGCATATCGTTTATTGTGTGCGGGCAGATGGCCCGGTGCACCGGCCAGATCCGGCCGACGCCACAGCGGTCCCGGTCTGCCGCGAAATCGACGGCGAAACCTTGGCGCGGGGAATCCGGCCGGACGGCAAGCTGTCGGTGACCTATGACGGCCTGCGCATTCCGGTCGCACTGCCGCCGGCTGCTTCAGCCATTCTGCCGCTGATCGACGGGCACCGCAGCGTTGGCGAGATCGGTGCCATTCTGGCGGGACGCGGCGTGAAGCCGGACGCGTTCGGAAAAGCCTGGCGGCAGACTTTTAGCGCGCTAGAGCGGATCAATCGCGTGCTGTTGGCTGCGCCGGTCTGATGTGGGATTGACCGATCGGTGCCCGCCTATCGTTCTCGTGGCGGGCGCAGGACGCGTTCGTCATCCATGCGTTTGATTGGTCAAGAAAAAATCGAGTAGGGAGACGCCTCACGGCGCGCCCCTCTCCCACCACTGGGCATACGGGTCACGTACAAGGCGGTTTCCGACACGGTTCAACGCGGCATGGTGGTCTGCCATCCGGGCCAGCCCCAAAACCTGCCCCGGCTAAGGCCGGGCTCATTAGGCGGTCCACCTCGGTGGGGATGTCGGGCTGGCGTTCCCCGCCGTTTGGTTGGGGGATTGAGACCCCCCGCAAGCGGCGCAGCGCCGACCGGAGCGCCTCGTCGAAGAGGTCCCCCTGGTCCGCGCTGGCCTGCTGCCGCTTCACACGCATCGAATTATTCAAGCTGCTCCCCGGCCTTCGCCGGGGCAGGCTCTTGGTTGTCGGACTTGGCCCTTTGCCCGCTGGTCTGGGCTACTACGGCCCCGGGCTGGCTTCTCTTCGCTTGTCGGGGACCGTCTGAGGCCCCCTGCTCCGGTGGTCTGGAGAGGCGAGGAGATCTCCCAGGGTAATTCACTGATCCTTCGCTCGAGCGCTGCCGGAATTACCGGTATTGTGTCTGTATGACTATCGGGCTTTCCCTTCCGTCGCCGGGTTACCCCACAACACTGGCCTTGTATCCAATATATCCAATATCTGTGCGTCAGCTCCGCCGAGTTTTGCCGCCGGCTTCCTCCCCCCCCCACCTCGCGGTGACGCAGTTGCCTTGGGCTAACGGTTCCGGTCATCCGGCCCGTAGAGGACTTGCACCTCCGAGATCAGTGCCATGCCTGGCACACGGCGTGGATGCCGACCGCCGTCGGCATGATGGGGAGGTATAGCAACCAGCCCGGTGGTGACACGGTAGACACGACAGGGATGGATGACACGATCGGTGGGCGACTCGACACCTACCGCAGGCGGCTCGAGAGCAGCTCCCCCTTCCCTTCCAGCACTGGATAGGCCGCGGCGGCGACCAGATGGGCGTTCACCCGCTTCAGGTCCCGCAGTGCGTCGAGGTGCAGCGCGCTGGTTTCGACGGTGCCGAGCCTGCCCTCGCGAAGGCGTTCGAAATGTGCAGCGGTGGCCTCGGATTCCAGGCCTCGGAAGATTTCCTTCTCCTCCACGAGCAGGCGCGCGGCGCGGTCGTCGCCGGTTACCAGAAGGGCTGCGGCGGAACGCAGGTTGCGCATGAGGCGATCGATAATTTGACGTAACGGTTCGGCTTCCTCGGCCGAGAACACCAGACCGCGCTTCGCTTGTTTCGCGACGATACCGAGCAGGCCTTTGTCGACGACGTCGCCGGCGTGCTCGAGGTTGGTGGCGAAGCTCAGGATTTCCACGACTCGGCGGTGGTCGGCCTCGGTCATCGCCTCGGACGGCAGCGATGTCATGTAGGCCTTGATCGCGGTGTTCAGCTTGTCCAGCACGTCGTCCAGGCGCCTCAGTTCGCTTAGCTGGCGGCGATCGGGGCGTTGCAGGGCGTCGCGGAACCCTTGCAGCATGCCCTCCAGCGCGTCGGCCATGCGCAGCGCCTCGCGCGTGGCGGCGCCGAGCGCGACCATCGGGACCTCGATCGCGGCGTGATCCAGATACAGCGGGCGGCTGGGGTCGGCCGGATCGATACGCGTGGGAAACATGCGGCGCAGCAGGCTGGCGTAAGGGGTCAGCAGCGGGAAGAAGAGCAGGGCCAGGATCAGGTTGAAGCCGGTGTGGAAATCGGCGACCACTCGGGTGTTGTCGGGGTCGATCGTGACCAGCCAGGGTCCCAGGACGGGCAGCAGCGCGAGGCCGGCGACGACGCCGATGCCGCGGTTGATCAGGTTGCCGATGGGCAGTCGTTTCGCGGCCGGATCGCCGCTGGCTCCGCCCTCGAGCACCGGGTTGATGGCGGAACCCAGGTTGGCGCCCAGCACGAGCGCGAACGCGGCGTCCGGCGGCACGACGCCCTTGGCCGCGAACGACATCGTCAGCAGCACCACGGCGACGCTGGAATGGGCCGCCCAGGTCAGGCCGGCCGCCAGGATGACGTCCAGCACGGGCTGGGTTGAGACCGCGCCCAGCAGCACGTGGAGACTCGGGACGTCCTCGTACGGGTCGAGCAGTTCGACGAACTGGCTCAGCGCCATCAGCAGCAGGCCGAGGCCGATCAGCACGCGGCCGAAGTCGCGCGGTGCGGCGCTGGTGCGGCGGAACATGAGCACGCCGATGAGGATCAGGGCGGGCGCGACCTCGGCGACGTGGAACGACAGGAGTTGCACGATCAGGGTGGTGCCGACGTTGGCGCCGAGCATGACGGCGAGTGCCGGGACCAGATCGACGAGGCCGCCGGCGGCGAAACCGGTGACCATCAGGCCGGTGGCGGTGCTGCTTTGCAGGATGGCGGTGACGCCGATGCCGGCCAGAAAGGCCTGGAGGCGGTTGCGCAGGGCGATGCCCAGCAGCGTGCGCAGGCGGGCGCCCAGGGCGCGTTGGACGCCGGTCTGGACCATGTGGACGCCCCACAGCAGAAGGGCGACCGAACCGGCTAGATTGACCAGCGTGATGGGGAAGTCCATCGCACCCTCCGTGAATGACAAGATCTTCCTGGACGCGCGCGTCCGCCGACATCGGCCCGGGGATAGTTCGGATTGCGGTCGGCCAGGTCAAGTGCGCGCGATGGTGCCCGAGTCACGCGTGTCTGCACGAGGGCAAGCTGAACGCGGATGCTTAGCCGTTGTCCTGCGACGCGCCGCACTGGCGCGCTGAGGCCCGCAGGTTCCAGGATGACGCGGCTGTGGCATTCTCGCCCCCCATGCGCCGATGTGGCCGTGTTAAACGCCAGGGCGCCGCAGGCAAACCCCCCGAGACCATCGATGGCCAACCACCGTTGCCGGTGCCGGCGCTGTGTGCGGTGACTCTGGATGAACTGCGCAGCGACTTCACGACCTATCGGGACATCGGCGGTTTTGCTAAGCACGTGGGATGCAGCCACACCCTTCCTCAAAACTGACGTTTCCCATCCCGGTCGCGCCCGCCCCCGGTTCGGTGATCGACATCGCCCCCGGCATCCGCTGGCTGCGGCTGCCGCTGCCGTACCGGCTGGATCATGTGAATATCTATCTCATTGAGAACGACGGCGGGTGGACCGCGCTGGACACGGGGCTCGGCGACGATGCCTGCAAAGCGGCCTGGGAGGCCGCGTTGGCCGGGCCGCTGAAAGGACAAGGCCTGAAGTCGCTGATTGTTTCGCATTACCATCCGGACCATGTCGGGCTGGCGAGCTGGCTGTGTGACCGGTTCGGGCTGGACCTGGCGATGCCTCGGCCGGAATACCTGCACACGCTGTTGTTGCAGTTTGCCCCGGCTGATTATGGGGAGGATGTGTTCCGGCCATTCTACCAGCGTCATGGACTGTCGGCCGAGGCGACCGAGATCGTGCTCAGCCGGGGGCATGAGTATCTGAAGCGCACGACGGGGGTGCCGGCGTCTTATCACCGGATCAAGCATGGGGACACGCTGGCCGTGGGTCCTCGGGATTTCAAGGTGATGACCGGGGGTGGGC
>Ga0302320_10027452_pt1 | contig 10971 bp, 6 predicted proteins | sample Bog_T0_3_FD_202130 | JGI IMG/M metagenome (GOLD analysis project Ga0302320, IMG submission 202130) | Peat permafrost microbial communities from Stordalen Mire near Abisko, Sweden - Bog_T0_3 | ecosystem: Environmental > Terrestrial > Soil > Wetlands > Peat | place: Sweden: Abisko, Stordalen Mire... | reverse complement strand
GCCGCGGCAGCGGCGCGGCCCGCGCCAGCGGGCAGGGCCTGGGCGGGATGGGGCGACACGTCTGATCGCCAAGCCGTCTCTGCGTAACTTGGCGTCTCGGCGTGCTCGGCGTACGAGTTCTTTACCTTGATTTTGGGCATCGGGATTCCTCATTATCGTGGCGGCCTTTAGGCCGTGCCCTTCGGCAAGTCGGTGAGTCGGTTGCAGCCAATCAATGATCGGACTTATGGGCATCATTGGTCGAAAAACTTTATCATCACGCGTCGAGCACGCTTTGTTCATGCCCCGGCGGGGCAGAGCGGTATTGGGTTATCCTTGGTTTGGTTGGAGCGCCCGCATGACGATTGACAATGGACCATCCCTGCTCCTGGAGCACGCTCTGGCCTGCCTGCGGGTCCAGGACGGGCCGCGGCCCGGGGACCGGGTGCTGGCGGCCATGTCCGGCGGCATCGACAGTTCGGTGATGGCCGCCCTGCTGCACCGGGCCGGGTTCGACGTGGTCGGCGTCTCCATGCAGCTGTTCGACAAGACGCGCGGCGGCACCGTTCCGGAAGCCGAGGGCAAGTGCTGCACCCTGGATGACTTCCAGGATGCCCGGCGGGTGGCGTTCCAGTCCGGCTTCCCGCACTATGTGCTGGACCTGGAGCAGCGCTTCCAGGAGACCGTGATCGAGCCCTTCGTGGCCGGCTACCTCAGGGGCGAAACCCCTAGTCCCTGCATTCGTTGCAACCAACACTTGAAGTTCCGGGCGCTGCTCGAGCGCGCCGGGGAGATGGGCTGCGGCTTCGTCGCCACCGGCCACTACGCCCGGGTCACCCGGGACCCCCGCGGCTTCCACCTGCTCAGGGCCAACGACGCGGCCAAGGACCAGAGCTACTTCCTGTTCACCCACGACCAGGCGAGCCTGGCCCGCACCCTGTTCCCGCTCGCCGGGTTCAGCAAGCCGGAGGTGCGTCAGCTGGCCCGGGACCTGGGGCTGCATCTGGCCGACAAGCCGGAGAGCATGGAGATCTGTTTCATTCCCGGCCGGTACGACAGCTATATCGATGATGCCGGCCGGGCGCCGGTCCGGACCGGCCCCGGTGCGATCCGCCATCTGGACGGCCGCTTGTTGGGTAGCCACGAAGGCTACTGGCGCTTCACGGTGGGCCAGCGCAAGGGGATCGGCGTGGCCTTCGCGAACCCCCTGTTCGTGGTCCGGGTGGACCCGGCCACGGACACCGTCTGGGTGGGCGGCGAGGAGGACCTCCTGGGCCGGGAACTCACGGCCAGGGAGATCAGCTGGTGCCTGGAGCCGCCGGCCGGGCCCCTGCCCTGCCGGGTGAAGATCCGCTCCCGCGGCAGCGAGGTGGAGGCGGTGGTGCACCCTCTGGAGGGCCGCCGGGCGCGGATCGAGTTCCTGGCCCCCCAGCGGGCCATCGCCCCAGGCCAGGCCGCGGTGTTCTATGCCGGGGACGAGGTGCTGGGCGGCGGCTGGATCGAGTAGAGTTCTTCCCCCAGCGCGGCGAGGAAATCCCTCAGCAGCTGGTCCCGGGCGGCGGCCATGCGCCGGCCGGCGGCCGTGTTCATGCCGTCCTTGAGCTTCAGTAGCTTGCACGGGAAGTGATCCAGGCTCCAACGCTTGTCGTCGAGGGGGCGGTCGCGGCCCCAGGGATCTTCGGGATGCCAAAGGCCGGCGCCCATGGCGCCTCCGGTGGCGAACACCCGCGCCAGGCCGATGGCGCCCAGCGCCTCCAGGCGGTCGGCATCCTGCAACACCGCTCCGGCCAGGCTCGCGGGCCGCTCCCCGCCGGAAAAGCTGTGGGTGGCCACGGCGCCGGCGATGAGTTCGGCCCGGCCGGCCAGTTCCGGGATCTCCCGGCACCATTCCAGCGCCAGCTGCGCGCCCAGGCGCGCCGTGCCGGCAGAATCCGGGTGGTTCTTGGGCAGGTAGACCAGGTCGTGCAGCAGGGCGGCGGCGGCGCAGGCCTCGGGGTCGGCGCCCTCCTCCCGGGCGAGGGCCTGGGCGAGCCGGGCCACCCGCAGGCAGTGAGCCAGATCGTGGGCGCCATCCCGGCGTTCCTGGGCGAACCGGTGATCCAGCCGCGCCACAAGGCCGGCGCTCCATGGATAAGGGAGGGGAACGGCGGGGGTGGTCATTTCTGGAGGCACCAAACGGAAATTGACCGAAGCCGAGAAAAGTTCATCAGAACGGGCCGGCCTTCTGGGCAGGGGTTAGGGGGCCAAAGGGATGGCCACGAATCCTCCATCCTAGCCGATTCAGATCGGGTTTGACCTTTTGGCCACCCGTTCCAGGTTTGGCCAAGATGGGAATACGCCGGCACATGCCTGCGGCTGGCCGGCGTTCCTTGGGTCGCCCGATGGATAGGCACCAGAATCAAGCGTGAGGACCCCACTTTATTTGACGCCGGTTTCCTTTCGCATATCCTTTATCCAAGTCTTGAACTTCATCATTTCACGTTCAGGAAAGGCCTTCGTCTGTGTCACCTGACCAATTCTTATTACAACACTAAGTGCTTTCACCCTTCCAATTGCCGGGTCTGTAAATAGTGCGTTCATGGTTGTTATTGCATCTGGGTCAACGTCGCTGGTCGTAATAAGGTTTTTGATTTTTTCTGTAACAGTCACGTTCTTACCCGGGATGCCATATTTACCCAAAAGGACCGTAACCTGTCCCGCTTGGGCTGCAAGGCACGAGGCGAAGATCACCAGGGCTGCCGCGCGAACCGTGATTTGATGCAACCTCATGATTGTTCCCCCTTGGTGGAAGGCTTTTCCGTTCGACGACGCCATGGCCGACGAGGGCGGAGAGCAGTGGATGTGAGATAAACAAATTATTTTTTATTTATCGCAATCCCAATTTATGTGGGGCTGGATGCCTGTCAAGGCTGATTTCCTGCTCCAGCGGGGGAGACGATGCCAGGAGGGTACCAGAGGCAACCGGCCCCCGCGCTCCGCGGCGGGGGCCATGGGGACAGTGGTGGTCAGGCTAGGCCGGCAGCAGCCAGGCGCCGAACAGCAGGAAGGTGGCGTAAAGAATAAATGGCAAATATATCGAGAGGGTGTATTGCCCGGAGAAAAGCCGTTCTTTCAACGAAGCCTCCTTTAAGGGTGGAAATCGTGAGAATCGATCTCACCGGTGAAGGTGTCGCCAGAAAAACCAAGGTTTCAGGGCCTGTCTAACTGTTAATCCGATTGGCCTCTCCGCCGGCCGCGGTTCTGGTCGTCCGCCAGATGGGCGTAGAAGCTGCTCCGGCGCACATCCTCCTCCACCTGGATCGCCTGGTGCAGCGGCGGGAAGGCGCGCTGTTCGCAGTCGGTGCGGTCGCAGAGCCGGCAGGTGACGCCGATGGGCACGGGCGGCTGGTCCAGCACCAGGCCGTCGGCGTAGACCAGCTCCCGGGCATAGCCGATCTCGCAGCCCAGGCCCAGGGCCTGGATGGCATGCTGGCCGCGGTAGTTGCCGGTGTCCCGATGCAGGGTGCAGGCGATGCAGAAGTACTTGCGGCCGTCGTTCATTTCGCTGATCTGGGTGCGGACCAGGCCGGGGGTGAGGAAGGAGGCGTGGATGTTCCACCGGGGGCAGCAGCCGGAATAGCGGGCGAAGCGGATGCCGGAGGCGGAAAAGCTCTTGGAGATGTTGCCGGCGATATCGATGCGCAGGAAGTGGAACGGCACCCCTTCCTCGTGGGGCCGGCGCAGGGCGGTGAGGCGGTGGCAGACCTGCTCGAAACTGACCTGGAACCGGCGGCACAGCAGTTCGATGTCATAGCGGGCGGCCAAGGTGGCCTTCAGGAATGGACCATAGGGCATCAGCACCGCCGCGGCGAAGTAGTTGGCCAGGGCCACCCGGGCCATGGAGCGCGCCACCGGGCCGGTGAGCAGCGGATCCTCGGTCAGGCGGTCCAGCAGTTCGCCCAGGGCCAGCAGCGCCCACTGGTGCGCCAGCTGGAAGGTGCGGCTCCGGGGCGAGAGCAGTTCGGACAGGCTCAGCACCCGGGTATCGGGGTCATAGCGGCGCAGGATGCCCGGCGCCTCCTCGGCCCAGTGGATCCGCACCTGGATGCCGCGCGCCTTGAAGGCGCCCGCCAGGCCGGCGTAGAGCAGCTCCGGATCCAGGGCGGCCTCCTGCCAGAGGGTTTCGGCGGCCTCTTCCAGTTCGGGGAAGTAGTTCATCCGGCGCTGGATGAAATCCCCGGCGGCTTCGGACGGCATGGGGCTGGCGGCGGACGGGAAGCCCTGGCCGTCGCTGAGCTGGTCGGACAAGGCCTCCATGCGCCGGCGCGCCTCCCGGTAGGACTGGTAGAGCAGGAACACGGCCCGGGCCAGGGCGGGCCCGTTCTGGGCCAGATCCCGCACCTCCGCGGCCGGCAGGTCCAGCGGCTCGAACAGCGGGTCGCCGAACGCCTCCATCAGGTCCTCGGCCACCCGCTGGTCGGCGTCCGGGGCGAAGCTCTTGAGGTCCACCTGGAACGACTGGGCCAGCTGGATGAGCAGGTTGGCGGTGAGCGGACGCTTGTTGGCCTCGATCAGGTTCAGGTAGCTGGGGCTGATCGCCAGGCGCTCGGCCATCTGCACCTGGCTCATGCCCTCCTGGCGGCGCAAGGCCCGGACCTTCGCCCCCAGGCGCGGCAGAGGCCTCGCTATGGATTCCGGCATGGGCAGCTCCCTTTACAGAATTTACAGACATCACTTTATTGTGTTTTCACTTTTTGACAACTGAACCCGTTTCAAATCAACTGCTTCTTGCGCTGCTCCCAGTTTAAGTCAATTTGTGACTGAGATCAATTCTCTGGAGTTGCCATGCATGCCAATGTTTCCCTTGGGATCCGGGAAAGGGATCCCCTGCCCTTCCAGGCACCCGACATTCTCACCGCCGAGGCGCTCGCCTTCGTCCAGACCCTCACCCTGCGCTTCGGCCGCAGCCTCAAGGCCCTGCTGGCCAGTCGCGAGACCGCCCAGGCCGGCTTCGACCGGGGCGAGCGTCCCGGGTTCCTGCCGGAAACCGCCCACATCCGCCAGGGTGAATGGTCGGTGGCCACGCTGCCGGCGCCGCTGCTGGACCGGCGGGTGGAGCTCACCGGCCCGCCCGAACGCAAGATGCTGATCAACGCCCTGAACAGCGGGGCACGGGTCTACATGGCCGATTTCGAGGACAGCCTGGCGCCCACTCTGGAAAACCTGGTGACCGGCCAGCAGAACCTCTACCTGGCCGTGCGCGGCCAATTGAGCCACCGGGATCCGGAATCCGGCAAGCTCTACCTGCTGGACGACCGGGTCGCCACCCTGATGGTCCGGCCCCGGGGCCTGCACCTGCTGGAAAGCCATCTGGAAGTTGCGGGCCAGCCGGTTCCGGCCTGCCTGTTCGACGTGGGCCTGTTCCTCTTCCACAACGCGCGGGAGCTGTTCACGCGCGGACGCGGCCCCTACCTTTACCTGCCCAAGCTGGAGCACCACCTGGAAGCCCGCTGGTGGAACCTGGTGCTGGAGGCCATCGAGCACGACCTGGACCTGCCGTTCGGCTGCATCCGCACCACCATGCTGATCGAGACCCTGCCGGCGGCTTTCCAGATGGAAGAGATGCTGCACGAGCAGCGCAACCGGGCCACCGGCCTGAACCTCGGGCGCTGGGACTACATCTTCAGCTTCATCAAGACCCTGCGCGCCGACCCCGGCGCCGTCCTGCCGGACCGGGCGGCGGTGCACATGGAGCAGCCCTTCCTGCGCGCCTACGCCCAGCTGCTGGTGCGCACCTGCCACCGGCGCGGCGCTTCCGCCATGGGCGGCATGAGCGCGTTCGTGCCGCAGAAGGGCGATCCGGAAGGCACCGCCCGGGCCCTGGCCCAGGTGCGGGCCGACAAGGCCCGGGAGGTGCGCGACGGCTGCGACGGCACCTGGGTGGCGCACCCCGGCCTGGTCCCGGTGGCCCGGGAGGTGTTCGACGCCCACATGCCCGCGGCGAACCAGCTGCACCATATTCCCGAGCCGGTGACGGCCGAGCAGCTACTGGCCGTGCCCAGCGGACCCCGGACCGTGGCCGGGCTGCGCCAGAACCTGCAGGTGGGCATCCGCTACCTGGAGTCCTGGCTGGGCGGACAGGGCTGCGTGGCCCTGTACGGCCTGATGGAGGACACCGCCACCGCGGAGATTTCGCGCATGCAGCTCTGGCAGTGGCTCAACCACGGGGCGGAGGTGGACGGCCTGGGCCGGCTGGACCGGGCCCTGTTCCACGGCCACGTGCAGGACACCCTGGACCGGATCCAGGCGGAGGTCGGCAACGAAACGTTCGCCGAAGGCCGTTACCTGGAGGCCGCCGACCTGCTCGAGACCCTGATCCTGCAGCACGCCCCCCCCGCGTTCCTGACCCTCGCCGCCTACGACCTGCTGTCCGACGCCGTGCTCCCGGAGGTCAAGTACCATGATCACGCCTCTTGAATCCCGCTGACTCGTTCTGACCGTCCGCCGAATCGAACCGCCCGCCCGGGATCAACCCTGGCGCGCGTTGTAGACGGCCCGGGCGCTCCGCTGGAACTGGCGGAACAGCTCGACCGCTTCCGGGCGCAGCACGTCGCTCAGCGTGGTGATGCCCCGTTCGGCCAGCTGGTCGCGCCACTGGGGATGCACCGGTCCCTCGTCGAAGCCGGTCAGTTCCTCCAGCTCCGGGCCGCTGCCGGCGATGGTCAGCTGGCGGACGCCGGACCAGATCAGCGCCCCGTAGCACATGGCGCACGGCCGCCAGTTCACCACCAGTTCGTGCGTCGGCATTCCAGGACCGCCCAGGTCGTAGCTCCCCAGACGTTTCTGGGCCAGGCTCAAGGCCATGATCTCCGCATGGGCGCTGGAGCAGGTGCTGGCCACCACGCGGTTGACGCCGACGGCGATCAGCTTCCCGCTCGCCTGCTCAAAGACCCCGGCGGCGAATGGGCCGCCGGTGTCGTGCTGGAAGTTGAGCCGGGCCAGGTCCAGGATGAGCGCCATGCGCTGCTCTGCGTTGGGCATTTCGGCCGGCAGGCTGGCAAGGTGGCCGGCGGTCCAATCGGGCATGGGCAAATGGAAGTCCAGGGGGTGGGTCATCATGATGCTTCCAGTCTAGGGCGATTACTTGAGGATCCCCAAGCCCCTGAGATCCGACAGGTATTTATGCACGAAAGCCTCGCTCAAGTGGGGAATGCCGGCTTCGCCGCAGGGCCTGAGCTGGCGCACCTCCCGGCTGAACCGGTTGGCGTCGACCCGTTCGCTTTCCCGCCCATGGCTCGGTTCGGCCCACTGGTTCAGGATCGGCAGGGAGGAATGCTGGCGCTGCTCCGCCGGCAGCTGGCGCAGCCGGTCGCCGAAGGCCGAATACCAGGCGGCATGGTCGGCGATCCGTTCGATGGGATAACCGGCTGTCGCCACCCAATCGATCAGGGTGTCGAGGGAAATGCTGTCATCCCAGTTGGCGTTGCTCACCTGGTAGGTGGCGTAGCCCTCCCGCTCGGCGCTGGACATGAGTACCATGACCGCGGCGATGAAATCGACCGGCAGGCCGTCGTAATGCGCCCGCGCGCCCTGGCCGCCGGCGTAGAAGCTGCGCGGCGCCAGGCCGGTGCTGACCACGCTGACCAGCAGGCGGGTCAGCATGTCCGGCACATTGACCTGGCCCCGGTAGCGGCGGTCCGGCAGGATCATGTCGGGCCGGAACACCCGCACCGGGGTGCCGAACTGCTCGTGCAGCTCCTTCAGCAGCACTTCGCCGGCCCATTTGCTGGTGGCGTAGCCGTGGGCGTAACCGCCGCTCACCGGCCAGGCCGATTGCAGGGCGTCAACCCCGGTCTGCTCCAGCACCTTGCCGGAACCCCGGGCCCCGGCCAGCACGCCGATGCTGGAAACGTAGTCGAACCGCTTGCGCCGGCCGTGCAGCGCCAAACCGATCAACTGGGCGGTGCCGAGCACATTGGGTTCGAAGAGTTGTTCGTAAGAATAGACATGGTTCACTAAAGCCCCAGGATGGACCATCAGGTCCACCTCCTGGGCCAGGCCTTCGTAGACCTCCGCCGCGAGCCCCAGCTTCGGCGCGGCGAGATCCCCGGCCAGTACCGTCAGGCGATCGCCCGCCAGGGCGGCGAACCGCTTCGGCAGCCATTCGTCGCCGGTGCGGTAGGCCGCTTCCAGACGCCCGGCCGCAGCCTGGTCATCGGAGGCGCGCACCAGGGCGATCACCCTGCCCCCGCACTGGGCCATCCGCTCCAGCCATTCGAGGCAGAGCACGTGGCCAAGGAACCCGTTCGCTCCGGTCAGCAGCACCGTCCGGACCGGTCCCAGGGACTGCGCCGCCACCTGACCGGCCCCGGCCAGGCACGCCGGGTCGAGCAGGCGCGCCAGGGTCAGATCCTCGGCGCGGATCACGGTCGCGTCCTTGCCATGGATGGCGCTGAAGTTCGGCAGCGCGTCCGGGCCCCGGCGCGCCTCCAGCTGGCGCACCAGGGACTGCAGGGTGCTGCCCGGGTTCAGCAGCGCCGCCGCCGGCACCGGCTCTCCGCAGATCTCCTCCAGCCGGAGGGCCAGGTTGAGGGCGCTGATGGAATCCCCGCCGAGATCCTTGAAGCTGCCCGCGGCCAGGTCGAGGTCCGGCACCCCGAGCACGGCCGCGGCCGCCCGGCGCACCCGGGCTTCCAGCGGCTGGCCGGCATCTTCCCCGGACGCCGAAAAGTCCTGGCGCTGCTGTTCCTCGAGCTGACGGTAGAGCGCTTCCAGACGTTCGCCGTAGCGCTGCTTCAGCTGGGGCCGGGCCGGCTTGTTGACCCCGGTAAGGAAGCCGTTCTCCCGGGTCCAGCGCTCGGGTTCGACCAGGAGGTCGCGCGGCACCTCGTAGGGGCGCAACCCGGCCTCGCTGGCGATGCGGTTGAACTCCCCGCGCAGCAGCTGCCTGAGCTCGGCCGAAGGCGGGTCGGCCTGGTGCAGGCGCTGCTTCACGGCGGTCCAGTCCGGAACCACCACGGCCAGCAGGTAGGCCCGTTGACTGTTCGCATACAGGTAGACCTGGTCCAGCAGCGCACTGCCGGCGCTGAAGACGGTTTCCAGGCGCCAGAGGGTCACGTACTCGCCCTGGGCCAGTTTCACGACGTTGTTCTTGCGGTCGACCCAGGCGATCTGGTCGGGTCCCCGCTCCTCGACGATGTCGCCGGTCCTGAGGAAGCCCTGGTCGTCATACAGGGCCCGGGTGGCGGCCTCGTTCTGGAAGAAGCCGGGGATGCTCTGGCAGGTCTTGACCACCAGCTCACCGCGCGGGTAGGGCTGGTCGCTCAGGCGGTAGCCGAGTTCGGGCACCTCCACCAGGCGGTAGGCCGAAACGGTCGGCCGGCTGATCACACCGTCGACGCTGAGGATGCCCGCTTCGGTGGAGCCGTAGCCTTCATAGACCGGGATCTCGAACCAGTCGGCGAGCCATTGGGCGATCTCCGGAGCGGTCGGCGCCGAGCCGATGACCGCCGCGCAGAGGCGGTCGCCAAGGAAGCCGCGCCAGGACGAGCGCAGCCGCTCCTCGGCCGCGGGCCGGGCCAGGCCGGTGCGCTCCAGGCGCTGCCATGCGCCCAGCCAGGTCTGGTGGATCAGCTCCGAGATGCGCGGCACCAGGTTGAGGAAGGTGGGGCGCACCAGCCGGATGTCCTCGAACAGGGTCGACATGTCACTGGCCAGGGTGAAATGTGTGATCCCGCCCAGCATCAGCGTGCGCAGCACGGCGTTGCGGCCCATGGCGTGGCTCAGGGGATAGAAATTGAGGCTGATGTTGGGGAACCGCGCGAACTGGGCGAGCGCGCGCAATTGCCAATGGGAGCGCCAGACGCGGTGGGTCAGCAGCGCCCCCTTGGGAAACCCCGTGCTGCCCGAGGTGTACATCAGGGTCGCCAGGGGGTCGGTCCCCGGGGCCGGAAGCCAGGGCGCCAGCGGCGCCGCGGCGCGGCCCTGGGCTTCGACTTCGGCCAGGGTGAGCACCGGCAGCGCCGCGCCGGCCCGGACCCGCTCCAGGTCCGCGGCCTCCCGGTCCGCCCCCTCGTGCAGGTCCATGACCACCACGCTGCGCACCGTGCGGCAGGCGGGCAGCACCGCCAGGAGCCCGGCCAGGCCCTCCCGGGTGCAGATGATGCCGGCGAACCGGCCCTCGTTGATGATGTGCTTGAGATCCTCGGGGGGCATGCTCATCTGCAGCACCGCCGAGGTGACGCCCGCATAGAGGCAGGCGAGGTCGGCCAGCACATAGTCGACGCTGCCGAAGCCGATGATGCCGGCCACCTCGCCCGGTTTGAGCGCGGTGCGCGAGTCCCGGACCAGCCCGGTGGCGAGTTCGACCGTGCGCCGCCAGGCCGTGGCATAGCTGACGGTATGGAATTCCGGCAGGAAACGCACGGTCTGGCCGGCGGGTCCGGGTTCCAGCGCGAAGGCCCGTTCGCCCAGCGCCGGCCGCTCGGCATAGGCCGCGCAGGCCCGCTCGAACACCTCAATGGCCGCGAGATGGTCGTTCTGAAGCTGTTCAATCACAGCAGGCAGGGGCACCCACTGGCGCGTTTCAGGATCGCGCCGGCTGTGGGTTTTGAGCCGTTTGAGCGCTTGTTCGAGCCGTTCAGCGTTGGCTCGCTCGGCAAGCGGAATCGACGGCATGGTCATAGTATTCATTTGTTTATCCTCCAAGTATTAATTTTTATTATGATAACAATTAATGTAATTTTTGTTACACTAACAAGGTAAACGTAGGTAAGAATCGAAACCCTGTCAAGGAGGCCCCGATCCCATGGCGCGTCCCTCGGATTCCGCGATCCGCCCAGGCATTCTGGCGGCCTGCACCCAGGCGGCCATGGCCGGCCACCTGGGCGGCCTGTCCCTGAAACAGCTGTCCCAGGCGGTGCGGATCAGCCCGCGCATGCTCATCTACCACTTCGGCTCGGCCGAAGCGCTGGTCAGCGAGACCCTGATCGGCGTGCAGCAGTTGATGCGGAC
>Ga0302320_10027451_pt1 | contig 10971 bp, 8 predicted proteins | sample Bog_T0_3_FD_202130 | JGI IMG/M metagenome (GOLD analysis project Ga0302320, IMG submission 202130) | Peat permafrost microbial communities from Stordalen Mire near Abisko, Sweden - Bog_T0_3 | ecosystem: Environmental > Terrestrial > Soil > Wetlands > Peat | place: Sweden: Abisko, Stordalen Mire... | reverse complement strand
CGTAGTAGTTGACGAAGGCCTGGTTGACCACGCGGTAGCCGCCGGGCGTGGGGTACTTGCCGGTGAAGTACCAGTCGCCCGGGTGGTGCGGCACGGCGGCGTGCAGGTTGCCGATCGTCTGGAAGATGATCTCGATCTCGCCCTTCCACTCGAGGTTGCGCGGGCTCACCAGGTCGACGATCTTCGCCGAGATCTCCTCGGCGGTGAACGGCTCGTAGACGCCCCGCACCTGGTTGGACAGCACCGCGCCCGGCGGCTTGGCGATCTCCTCGGCGCAGCGCCGGTAGACCTCGTCGAGCAGTTCGTCCCGGCCGGTTTCCCGCAGCAGCGCCACCGCCGCCTCGAAGGCGATGAATTTCCCGATCTGGGACATGTCGATCCCGTAGCAGTCGGGATAGCGGATCTGAGGGGCGGTCGAGACGATGACGATCTTCCGCGGGTTGAGCCGGGCCAGGATGCGCAGGATCGACCGCCGGAGCGTGGTGCCCCGGACGATCGAGTCGTCCACGCACACCAGGTTGTCGATCGGCTTCACCGCGCCGTAGGTCACGTCGTAGACGTGGCTCGCGAGCTGGTTGCGGAGATTCTCCTGCCCGATGAAGGTCCGCAGCTTGATGTCCTTGCTGATCACCTTCTCGCTCCGCGGCCAATTGCGCAGGACCAGCTCGTCGACGATCGCCTCGGTCAGCTGGCCCTCGCGGCTCGCCTTCAGGATTGCCGCCTTGACCTCGTTGCGCCGCCGCATCCGCAGCGCCGACATCAGGCCGTAGTAGGCCACCTCCGCGGTGTTGGGGATGAAGCCGAACACCGTGTTCTCCCAGTCGCGGTCGATCGCCTTGAGCACCTGGTCCGCCAGGTTGCCGCCCAGCGCCTTGCGCTCGCGGTAGATGTCGACGTCGTTGCCGCGCGAGAAGTAGATCCGCTCGAAGGAGCACGCGGCGGGCGGCAGCGGCGCGGTGAAGGCGTTCTCGGTGAACGTCCCCCGGCGCTTGATGACCACCACGTGCCCGGGGGCCACCTCCCGGACGTCGCCGACCGCGGCGTCGAACACCGTCATGAGCGGCGCGCGCTCGGAGGCGAAAGCGACGACCTCGTCGTTGCGGAAGTAAAAGCACGGGCGGATGCCCGACGGGTCGCGCGCGACAAAGGCATCCCCGTTGCCGATCAGCCCGCACAGCACGTAGCCGCCGTCCCACTTCTCGGACGCCCGGGTGAGGACGCGGGTGAGATCGAGGTCCTCGCTGATCCGGTGCGACAGCTCCGCGCCGGCGAGGTCGCGCTTGCGCAGAAAGCGGTAGATGTCCTCGTGCTCCTCATCGAGGAAGTGACCGATCTTCTCGAGGATCGCCTGCGTGTCGGTGGCAAAAATGGGGTGCTGGCCGATGGCGATCAGGCTGTCGTTCAGCTCGCGGGTGTTGGTCAGGTTGAAGTTTCCGCAGAGCGCGAGATTGCGGGTCGGCCAGGGGCTCCGGCGGAAGAAGGGGTGGCAGGCGCTGAGGTTGTAGCCGCCGCTCGTGCCGTAGCGCAGGTGGCCGAGAAAGACCTCGCCGCCGAAGTCGAAATGCTGCTTCACCGTATCGGCAAACTCGGGGTGAATCATCCCGGCGGCGACCTTGTCGTTGTACTGCCCGAGCAGCACCCGGAAGATGCGGCCGAGGGGGTCGGTCTTGATGTTGCGCTCGCGAAACAGGTAGGGCTGGCCCGCCGGCATGTCCAGCTTGACGCAGGCCACGCCCGCGCCGTCCTGGCCGCGGTTGTGCTGCTTCTCCATCAGCAGGAACAGCTTGGTAAAGCCCCACAGGGGCGTGCCGTACTTTTCCTCGTAGTAGGACAGCGGCTTGAGCAGCCGCACCAAGGCGACGCCGCATTCGTGCGAGATGGGTTCGCTCATGGTTTCAGCCCAGGCCGGGACGTTTCATCGCCTCCTCTATAGTCGTCTCCCAGGCGCGGCGCAACTCACCCACCGGCCAACGGACGGCCCACGCCCCGGATCGGACGGCCAGGACCGGGTCGGTGGTGACCCCGCCGAGCTCGGCGGCGGCCACCCCCGCCGCCGCCGCGGCGGCCATGACGGGGGCGGCGTCGGCGGGCGCGACGGCGAGCACCACGCGGCCCTGGCTCTCGCCGAAAAGCAGGGCGTCCCGGCGCGGGACGGCGCCCAGGATGGCGAGATCGAGGCTGGCGCCGAAGACGGGCGGCGCGGCGCCGTCCGCGACCGGCGGGACAAAAAGCATCTCGGCGACGGCGACGAGCAGGCCGCCCTCGCTCAGGTCGTGGGCCGCGCGGACCCGGGCCGCCTTGATCTGGGCGAGGAGGAAGTCCTGGAGCCGTTTCTCGCCGGGCAGGTCCACCGCGGGCGCATCCCCGGTCTTGAGCCCGTGGATCAGGCCGAGGAACTGGCTGCCGCCCAGTTCGTGCGGGGCGCCGCCGAGCAGGATGAGCCGCTCGCCGGCCGCGCCGACGAACTGCCGGGTGATATGGGCCTCGTCCTCGATCAGCCCGACGATGGCGACGGTGGGGGTCGGGTCGATCGCGCCCTCGGGGGACTCGTTGTAAAGCGACACATTGCCGCCCACGACCGGCACGTCGAAGAAGCGGCAGGCCTCGGCCAGGCCGCGGACGCACTCGCGCAGCTGGTGGAAATTCTCCGGCTTGTAGGGATTGCCGAAATTGAGGTTGTCGGTCATCGCCAGCGGCGTCGCGCCGCTGCAGACCACGTTGCGCAGGCACTCGACCATCGCGATCAGTGCGCCGCGGTGGGGATTGAGGTAGCAGTACCGCCCGTTGCAGTCGTTGCTGATCGCGATGAATTTTTCCCCGGCGCCGAGGCGCAGGCGCACGACCGCGGCGTCGCTGCCCGGCCCCACCGCGGTTCCGTGCTGCACCATATGGTCGTACTGGCGGTAGATCCAGCGCTTGGAGGCGATGGTGGGGTGCCCGAGCAACCGGGGCAGCGCCGCCTGCGCGCCGGGCCCGTCGAGGTCGGGCACGGCCGCCGCGGCGGGCGTCCACGCCCGGGCCAGGATGGGGGCTGCCCCCTCGCGCGCCTCCCGCTGGTAGACCGGCGCCGCGTCGGTCAGGGCGCCGGCGGGAATGTCGGCCACCGTGATGCCGTGGTGCTTCACGACCATCCGGCCGGTGGCGGTGACATGGCCGACCAGGGCGGCGTGCAGGTCCCACTTGGCGAAGACCGCCTCGATTTCGCGCTCGCGGCCCAGCGGCACGATGACGAGCATCCGCTCCTGGGACTCGGAGAGCATGATCTCGTAGGAATTCATCCCCGTCTCCCGCTGCGGCACCTGGTCCAGCTCGATCTCGATGCCGGACCCGCCCCGGCTGGCCGTCTCGCAGGTCGAGCAGGTCAGGCCGGCGGCGCCCATGTCCTGAATGCCGACCACCAGGCCGGGCACGGCCATCATCTCGAGGCAGGCCTCGATCAGCAGCTTCTCCATGAACGGATCCCCCTTCTGCACCGCCGGCCGGTCGCCGGCGCTCTCCTGGCTCAGCTCCTTCGAGGCGAAGGCGGCGCCCCCCAGCCCGTCGCGGCCGGTCGCGGCGCCGACGTAGTAGACCGGGTTGCCCAGGCCGGTCGCCGCCCCGCGGCGGATCTGGTCGTGCCGCAGGGTGCCGAGGCAGAGCGCATTGACCAAAGGATTGCCCTCGTAGCAGGCGTCGAAATAGACGTCGCCGCCGACCGTCGGGACGCCCACGCAGTTGCCGTAGTGTGCGATGCCCGCCACCACGCCGCGCAGCAGGCGCTTGGTCGCGGGCGAAGTGAGCTCGCCGAAACGCAGCGAATTGGTCAGCAGCACGGGCCGGGCTCCCATCGTGAAGATGTCGCGGATGATGCCCCCCACCCCGGTCGCGGCGCCCTCGAAGGGCTCGACCGCGCTGGGATGGTTGTGCGACTCGATCTTGAACGCGATGGCCCAGCCGTCGCCGATGTCGATGATGCCGGCGTTCTCCTCGCCCGCCTTGACCAGCACCCGGCCGAACGCGGCGGTCGGGCCCCTTTTTTCGGTCGGGAAACCTTTGAGGAGCGGGCGGGTATTCTTATACGAGCAGTGCTCCGACCACATGACGGAGAAGATGCCCAGCTCCGTCAGCGTCGGCGTCCGGTCCAGCGTCCGCCCGATGACCGCGTATTCCTCGGGCAGCAGCCCGTGCCGCTTGACCAGTTCGGGCGTGATCGGGGCGTTGAGCAGGGGGTCGGGGTTCAGCGGGAGCGGCGCGGCGGGCATGGGGGCGTTCGGTCGCGTCAGGCGGTCTGCCGGAGCAGCCCGGGGAACCGGGTGGCGAGCACGGCCCGGGCGACGGCGAGGCCGTCCTGGCTCGGATGGAAGCGCTCGGCGGCACGTTCCGGATGCGGCATCATGCCAAATACATTGCCCCGCTCGTTGCGCACGCCCGCGATGTCGGCCAGCGCGCCGTTGGGATTGTCCACGTAGCGGAGCAGGACCTGCCGGTTGGCCTCCAGCCGCGCCCGACCCGCCTCGTCGATGCGGTAATTGCCTTCGCCATGCGCGATCGGGATGTGGATCACCGGCCCGAGCACCCGGGGGTTGAACGACGGGGTGCTGTCCTCGACCCGCAGCGCGCAGGTCAGGCAGCGGAACTCCAGCGAGGCGTTGCGGATCAGGGCCCCGGGCAGCAACCCCGCCTCGCAGAGGATCTGAAAGCCGTTGCAGATGCCGAAGACCAGCCCGCCGCGGTCGGCGTAGGCCTGCACCGCCCGCATGATCGGCGAGAAGCGCGCGATGGCGCCGCAGCGGAGGTAATCGCCGTAGGAAAAACCGCCGGGCACGACGACGAGGTCGGTTTCCCCGAGGCTCGTGTCCTTGTGCCAGACATAGCGCGTGGGCAGGCCCAGGCCGCCCCCGAACAGCTGAAAGGCATCCTGATCGCAGTTCGAGCCGGGAAACTGCAGGACCGCGATCTTCATGCCGGCGCCGCCCATCACGACTTCGGGATCTCGTAGCGATAGTCCTCGATCACCGGATTGCTCAGCAGGTCGCGGCAGACCCGGTCCAGCTGGGCCCGAAACTCCGCGGTGTCGTCCGCCCCGACGTCGAGTTCGATGAGTTTCCCGACCCGCGCGCTGCGCAGCGCGGGGAATCCGAGGCTTTCCAGCGCATGCCCCACGGCGGCGCCCTGCGGATCGAGGACGTTCTTCTTGGGTGTGACGAATACGTTGATTTTCACGGGCCGTTAAAAGCAAACCATGACGCCGTGAATCCCAAAACGGTCAAGGGTTTTTGGCCATTGCCTGCAAATCCAGACGGGCGGCAGCTAAAATGCGGGGCAATTTGCGGGGAGAGGCTCCCTGCGCGTCCGGTGATAGCCAATCCCGATCTCCCGGCAATCCGGCCGCGGCGGCCCAGAGCCGGGATGAGGCTAGCAAGGGCCGCGCAGGGAACCTCTCCCCTCAAATTGCCAGCATTGTAAAAAGTAGAAGCGCCATTCTGCCGCTTCCGGACGCAGGCGAGTCGCCTGCGTCCCATCGCCATCGAGCCGTCCACAATCCTTGACAGCAAACCCGCCCTCCCGATGAGTCTAGGCATGCCCCCGATTTCATCGCTCGCGAAGAGAGTTTTTGATGTGGCCCATATCACCGGTTCCTTCCGGCTGCGGTCGGGCGTCACGAGCACCGAATACTTCGACAAATATCGCTTCGAAAGCGATCCGGCGCTCCTCAAGGAGATAACCACGGAGCTGGCGAAGAAGATCCACGGGGAATTCGATGCGCTGGCGGGTTTGGAGATGGGTGGCATCCCCATCGCCACCCTGCTTTCCCAGATCACCGGCCTCCCCTCGCTCCTCATTCGAAAAAAAGCCAAGGACTATGGGACATGCCTTTACGCCGAAGGCGGAGAAGTGAAGGGTCGGCGGCTTTTGGTGGTCGAGGACGTCGTCACCTCAGGCGGCCAAATCCTCGAGTCCGTCAAGCTCCTGCGCAACGATGGCGCCATTATCTCCCAAGTCGTCTGTGTCATTGACCGGGAGGCCGGCGGCCGCGAGAACCTGGCGAAGGAAGGGCTGAGCCTGACCGGCCTCTTCACGATGAGTGAATTGAAGAAGAGCGCGGCGTAGCCGCAAGAAACCGCAGCGACCCAATCAGGACCCTTGGAGAGGTACACGGCCTGATCGCTCCAGTGAAGCCGAGCTTCCAAATGTGGCCCAACGACATCAGCAACCTGGAAAGACGGAATGATGATAGTACAATCGCGGGAGTCGCCAGCGGAGAGGGTTGTCGCCGCTTTCCGTGATAAAGGCGAGTTCGTCCAACACTGCGGGAAGGACGATGATTTCGACTCCCTGCACCCGCCGTCGGATGATCTCGATCGAGTCTTCCGTCTTGTCTTTCGGCGTCGCGGGGGTCCGTCTGCGCGCGAGGCTACGACGCGACAGGCTGCGCCGCCCCACCCCGGGGGCGGTGGGCCGATGGCTTGTTTCGCGGGTGGAATTTAGTGTGGTGGGCCAGCAGGCGCTGGGGCTCGACGGCGGTGTAGATCTGGGTCGTGGAGATGCTCGCGTGGCCGAGCATTTCCTGGATGGCGCGCAGGTCGGCGCCGCCGCTCAGGAGGTGGGTGGCAAACGAGTGCCGCAGCAAATGCGGCTGCACGGACCTGGCGATTCCCGCCCGCTTCGCATACTTTTTCACCAGCATCCAGAGCATCACGCGCGACAGCGCCGCACCGCGGTTGCTTAGGAAAAGCTGGCTGCCGGTCCGTTTTTTTACAAAATGAGGGCGCCCGGATGCGAGGTACGTGACGAGCGCATCGCGGGCCTGGCCGCCCATGGGCACGACCCGCTCCTTGGAGCCCTTGCCGAAGACGCGCAAAAAGCACTGGTCGAGATCGACCTGCTGCAGCGTCAGGCCGGCCAGCTCCGACGCGCGCAGGCCGCTCGCATAGAACAATTCGAGCAGCGCACGGTCGCGCAGGGCCATCGGGGTGCCGCCGGCCGGCGCGGCCAGCAGGCGGGCGACCTCCCCGGCTGAAAGGGTGCCAGGCAGCCGGCGCGCCAGTTTCGGTCCGGCCAGCAACGCGGTAAAATCGTCCGGACGCACGGTTTCGTGGACCAGAAAACGCGCAAAGACCCGGAGCGCCGTGAGCTTGCGCGCGAGGCTGGAGGCGGCGAGTTCACGCCGGCTGAGCGAACGCAGCCACTCCCCCGCCTGCGCGCCGGTCACCGCGCGCCAGTCGGCGACCCCGTGCCGCGCGAGAAACGACGCGCACTGGTCGAGGTCGCTCTGGTAGCTCTCCCTCGTGTGCAGCGCGAGGCCGCGCTCGAGATCAAGAAAGCCGATAAACGCATCGACATCGGTCGCGAACGCCGCGGGAGCCGAGCTGGTCGCGGAGGTGCGACGCGTCACATTGCACCCCACTCAGTTGTAGCGGCGGCGCGGAGGCGGCGGCTTGAAACCGGAGGTCTCTTTCATGCGGAACGTGATGCGCGCCTTTTCCAGATCGTAGGGGCTCATCTCCATTTTCACCGTATCGCCGGCGGCGATTTTGATGAAATTTTTCCGCAGCTTGCCGGAGATATGCGCCAGCACCACATGACCATTGGCCAGCTGGACCTTGAACATCGTGCCGGGCAGGACAACCACCACCTTGCCTTCGACCTCAATCGCGTTGCCGTCAGCCATGGGGTAAAAAAGCGGAAAGCGGGAAGCGGAAAGCGGAAATGAATAAGGCAGGCATGATGGCGAAAGCGGGCATCCCAATGTAAATGCGGGTTCCGAGCAAGCGAAATGCTGTTGGCTGATGGGTTTAGAGCCGCCAACCTCCGGTCGAGCCGCCTTAATCGTTTCCGATTTTCGCCTTCCGCTTTCCCCTTTTTCCGCCCATGGACTGCCCCTACGTTAAGCTCTTCCCGTCGCAATTGGTGCGCGACGATGCGTTTTTCATGAGCCTGGCGTACAATCAGGCGATTGATGCCTGGCGGAAGGATGAGGTCCCCGTCGGAGCGGTGATTGAAATCGGCGGCGAGGTCGTCGCGGCGGCGCACAACCGCGTCGCAAGCGCGCGTGATCCGACCGCCCACGCGGAAATGCTCGTGCTCACCCAGGCCGCGGCAAAACAAGGCGATTGGCGGCTCGATGGCGCCACGGTTTATGTGACCAAGGAACCGTGCCCCATGTGTTCGGGTGCGATGCTCATGGCGCGGGTCCGGCGGGTTTGCTATGCCCTCCCCGACCCGAAGATGGGCTGCCTGGGCGGCGCCACCAACCTGAACGACCTGCCCCGCGTCAACCACCACTTTGAAATCACCGCCGGCGGCGTGCTGGAAGACGAATGCCGCGAACTGCTGCAGGCGTTCTTCAAGCTGAAGCGCGCGGAGCCGGAGTGATGACCACCGCACCGGAGCGACCACAACCGGCGTTCGCCTCGCGCCATCCGGTGGCGCTCGCGGCGGGGATCATCGCGCTGGCGGCCGTCGTCGCGTATCATAATTCCCTCACCGGCCCCCTCGTCTTCGACGATTTGCCGTCGATCCGGGACAATCCAACGATCCGGGAACTCGGAGCGGTCCTAAGGCCGCCGGCCGGCATGACCGTCGATGCCCGGCCGGTGCTGAATGCCTCCCTCGCGCTCAACTACGCGATTAGCGGGACCGCGGTGTGGAGTTATCACGCAGCGAACATCGCAATCCATATCCTCGCGGGGCTGACGCTGTTTGGGATCGTGAGAAGGACGCTGGACAGAAAGCGTAGCATGGGCTTCCCGCCCAGGTTAGGCAACGAACATGGGCGGGAAGCCCATGCTACATTTCTTGCTTTCGCCGCAGCCTTGATCTGGACGGTCCACCCGCTTCAAACCGAATCGGTCACGTATATCGTCCAGCGCGCCGAGTCGCTGATGGGGTTGTTTTACCTGCTGACGCTGTACTGCTTCATTCGAAGCTTGGACCCTGCGGCGGCGGCGCGCACCGAGGAGGAACGCGACAGGGACGTCGCGTCTACCTTCAAGGCAATTCGGCCGTTCTGGTGGGGCTGTTTCTCTGTAGCCGCATGCCTGCTCGGGATGGCAACGAAGGAGGTCATGGCGTCGGCACCGCTGATCGTGCTTTTGTACGACCGGACGTTTGTCAGCGGCAGTTTCGGCGCGGCGGTGCGGCGGCACCGGGGCCTGTATGCCGCCCTCGCCTCCACCTGGATCATCCTCGCCCTCCTCGCAATTTCCTCGCCCGGCCGCGGCGGGTCGACCGGATTCAGCACCGGGATGGGCTGGTGGAACTACGTCGAGGCGCAATTTCCCGCCATCGCCCACTACCTTCGGCTCGCCGTCTGGCCAAGCTCCCTCGTTTTCTATTACGGTCCCGAGGCGCCGGCCTCGGCGTTCCAGCTGCTGGTCTCGGCGGCATTTGTGCTGGGAGTCATCGCGGCGACCCTGGCCGCCATCTGGTGGAAATCCGCGTGGGGATTTCTCGGAGCGTGGTTTTTCGCCATCCTGGCGCCCTCGTCGCTCGTCGGCGGCAGCTTGCAAACAATCGCCGAGCACCGAATGTACCTGCCGCTGGCCGCCGTGGTGGTGGCGGGTGTCGCCGGGCTGGATTGGATCGCGCGGACGCTGGCCGGCCCACGCGGTGTCTGGATCTTGCCGGCCGTGGCCGCCGCCCTGACCCTCGTCACGATCGCGCGCAATGAGGACTACCGGACCGACCTGGCGCTGTGGAGCGATACCGTCGCAAAACGGCCGGAAAACCCCTTTGCCCGGGTCAACCTCGGAATTGCGCAATTTCAATTGGGCCGGGTCGGGGAAGCCGGGGCGCAGTTCGCGGAAGCGGCCCGTTTGAAGCCCGACTATGCCGCCGCTCATCGCAACCTGGGCGACGCGTTGCTCCGGCTCGGCCGGCTGGCCGACGCCGAGGCCGAATTCACCGCAGCGATCAAGCTGGAGCCCGGCAATCCCGATGCGCACAATGCGCTGGCGACCATCCTTGCGGAAAGAAAAGATTGGGCCGGCGCGGCGGAGCATTTCGCTGACGCGCTCCATTCGTGGCCCGACGACGCGGCCGCTCATTTTCGACTGGCGGACGCGTTGCTGATGAGCGGTCGGCCGGCTCCGGCCGCGGCGGAATTCGCCGCCGGGCTCAAACTGCATCCGGCCAACACCGACGCCCACAACGATTGGGGCGTCGCCCTGCTGCGCCTCGGCCGCCGGTCCGACGCCCGCGCCCAATTCCAGGCCGCCCTCCAATTGAAGCCGGACGACGCTGACGCCCTCCGCAACCTCCGCGGCACCGACGCTCTCCCCCCTTAAGGCCACGTCCTAACCTGGGTCGAAGACCCGGCAATCCGACGTAGCACGGGCTTCCCGCCCGTATCCGCTGATAACATGGGCTGGAAGCCCATGCCACGTCGGATCAGCCCGCGTCCGAATTCGACCGGAGAAGCTCCCGCAACGGCCCTTGATGGGCTCATCCCGGCTCTGGGCCGCTGCGGCCGGATTGCCGGGAGATTGGGACTTGGTCATCACCGGCCGCTGCGGGAGCTTCTCCGGTCGAATTCGGACTCTACCTTAGCTCCCATTCATTTGACGTTTTTGCCTACTGGTGTATGAGTTAGCTTCCTCTTCGAAAACCCAAACCACATCACGAACATGGCCTACGAACTCCCGAAACTGCCCTACGCCTACAACGCCCTGGAGCCGCACATCGACGCGCGGACGATGGAAATTCACTACACCAAGCACCATCAGGCCTACGTCACCAACGCCAACAATCTGCTGAAGGACCACCCCGACCTTGCCGCGCTGCCGGTCAACGCCCTCATCGCCGACCTGGGCAAGGTGCCGGAGGGAATCCGCGCCGGCCTGCGCAACAATGCCGGCGGTCACAGCAATCACTCCTTTTTCTGGACGATCCTCGGCGCGGGCAAGGGCGGCGCACCCACGGGCAAGCTGGGCGCGGCCATCACCAGCACCTTCGGCTCGTTCGACAAGTTCAAGGAGGACTTCGGCAAGT
>Ga0302320_10027445_pt1 | contig 10973 bp, 5 predicted proteins | sample Bog_T0_3_FD_202130 | JGI IMG/M metagenome (GOLD analysis project Ga0302320, IMG submission 202130) | Peat permafrost microbial communities from Stordalen Mire near Abisko, Sweden - Bog_T0_3 | ecosystem: Environmental > Terrestrial > Soil > Wetlands > Peat | place: Sweden: Abisko, Stordalen Mire... | reverse complement strand
TTTCCGTGCCCAGCCGGGTTTGCCGGGCTTCTTCGTAAAGGACCGTTGTACGTTCCACCAGTTCATCCCAGGATTTGCTCGGATGCAAATTGACTTCGATGACGCCCGGGTCGGGCGTGACCGCCAGCTTGTTCAAACGCGGGTCGCGCGGCGGCGTTTCACCTTCAATAATAACGGGCATCCCCAGTTCCTTGACGGAAGTCTCAATGCCGGCCACCAGATCCAGGTAATCTTCCGTGGTCGCCACCGGCGGCATGAAGATATGCAGCCGCCCGTTGCGCGGCTCAATGCACATGGCCGTCCGAATGATCCAGGGCGCGCTCTCGCCTTGAACCGGGCGGCGGTTGGGGTCGAAATCCGGCGGCAGTTGCGGCAGCTTCGGCTCTTCTTTGATCGGACCAAGTTTTTGGGCCCGTTGTCCTGGTCCATAGCCCGCCGGCAGCGCGGCTCCGCCGGAGCGGCGCAGAAATTGTTGGCCCGAGGTTTCGGGGCGGGCGCGATACGGAAATTCCTTGGGCAATTCCGGCAGGTTCGCTTCCGAAGGATCCCGCTGCCACGTCCACGGAAAATCCTTTTCCGCCACCCAGGGTATGGAATCCAATGGCAGGCGCAGCCCCATCGGGGAATCGCCGGGTATCAACCACATCGTGTCGTCATCCCGTAAAAACCACGAGCCGGACATCCAGCCCGGCTGGTTGCCGTACGTCGCCCGCTTGATCGGCAGGGCGTAACCGGCCACTTCGCCCAAGCCTTGCTGAAAAAGCCGCGCCAGTCGCTCGCGTTCGTTCTTATTCTTAAGATGCGATTTTTCCGGCGTCACGTTCGAAGGCAGGCGCCGCTCTTTCCATGTGTTATAGAAAACGTCTTCATACGCGGACAGGAGGTATTTCGGGTCCACGCCAATCACCTTGGCCAGTCGCAGCGACAATTCCTTCGCTTCCCGCGCGCCGAAACCGTAGTCCTTTGATTCATCGGCGATCAGTGAGTCGTCCTTCCAGATCGGCACGCCGTCCTTGCGCCAGTAAGCCGCCAGCGCCCAGCGCGGCAGGGGTTCGCCCGGGTACCATTTGCCCTGGCCGTAATGCAGCAGCGAGCCGGGGGCGAATTTGCCGCGTAAACGCTTGATCAATTCGCCGGAAAGTTCCCGCTTTTTTTGGGAAACCGCCGTGAAATTCCATTCCGCGCCGTTGGGATCATCCACGGAAACGAACGTCGGCTCGCCGCCCATCGTCAGGCGTACGTCGTTTTTCGTCAGATCCAGATCGATCGCCCGGCCCAGGCCGTTGATGCTCTTCCATTGTTCATCCGTGTAAGGCAGCGTCACCCGCGGACTTTCAAAAATCCGGCGAACGGACATTTCGAAGCTGAATTCACATTTGCATTCGTCCACCGCCCCGGAAATCGGCGCCGCACTGCTCGGATCCGGCGTGGCCGCCAGTGGAATATGGCCTTCGCCCGCCAGCAGACCCGATGTCGGGTCGAGACCGACCCATCCCGCGCCCGGCAGGTACACTTCCGTCCAGGCATGCAAATCGGTAAAATCCTTCTCCGCCCCGCTCGGGCCGTCCAACGATTTCACGTCGGCCTTGAGCTGGACGAGATAACCGCTGACAAAGCGCGTCGCCAGTCCCAGGTGGCGCATGACCTGGCACAGGAGCCACGCGGAGTCGCGGCAGGAACCGCTCATTTTTTCCAGCGTTTCCTCCGGCGTTTGGACGCCCGGCTCCAGCCGGATGGTGTATTTGATGTCTTTCCACAGCCGTTGATTGATCGCCACCAGGAAATCAATCGTCCGCAGCGAAATGGGCGCCGGCGGCGGCGTCTTTTTCTTTTTGGATGCGGCCGGGGCAGGCGTAATGCCCAGGATGTCTTTGCGCACGGACGCCAGATACTTCGTGAACTGGGGCGTCAGGTCGCATTTCAATTGAAACGGCTCCATCTCGTGATCGAGCACATGGTCGTATTCAAACGGAAATTTCTCGGCGGACGGCTCCAAAAAGAAATCGAACGGGTTTAAAACCGCCATCTCGGCGACTACGTCCACTTCCACGCAGAATTCGCGCGTCGGCTCTTCAAAGACCAGCCGCGCCAGATAGTTGGACTGCGGGTCCTGCTGCCAGTTGATGAAATGCTTTTCCGGCAGGACTCGCAGGGAATAGCTGAGAATGCGGGTGCGGGAATGCGGAGCGGGACGCAAGCGAACCACCTGGGGGCCGAGATTCACCAGGCGGTCGTACTTATAGTGCGTCTTGTGATGTAATGCGACGTGTATGGACATGAAACGATTCCTTCTTTGAACTGCCGGACAATTTTAGCCGTGCCAAACGGTTCGGACTGGCAACGGCCAGTCCGTGTCCGCACGATAAACAATTAAACCTCAAGCCGGGTAATTTCCCAGCGGTTCAGCACCCAAGGTGCCGATCAAACTATTAATATACCCCGCCGACTCGACTTCTTCCAGTTTCTTTCGGGCCATCGTCAGGCGGGCGGCGATGCCGAGTTCATCGGCGACATCCGCATGGCTGGGTTTCCGCAAAAATTGATTCAAATACTCCACGTGCCGGCGCCACAGGGCGCGTTCCACCTTTTGGCGGCCCGCCAGCCGGACTCCGTACCATTCGCTGTTCAGCAGATAGTCGCGATTAAACAGGCGGCGCACGTCGGGATGTTCCAGGCCTTTGCCCTCCCATTCATCCTTTAACATGATGTGCAACAGCGCCTGCAGCGGCGGACAAGCCTGGGCGATGCTGCCGTCGTCGAAATACATCTTCGCAACGCGCCGCTGTGTCGCCACGATGTTCTCCATGCCGTCGACAAACAGGTCGACACTTTGCAGTTCCGGCTTCAACATCGCCTCCGTAAACACCGAATTCGGATGGTTGAAGACGCGCCCGAAATAGGCATGCACGAAACGGGCGTTGATGCGGTAGCCGAGCCGGCTGGCCAGGACTTTCTGGCCGTTGTGCGTGAAATCCTGCAGGCGGTCCAGGAAATTATGGTTGATCAGGAACTGCGGATCGCGTTCTTCCGGCAACATGCGGCACCAGACTTCCGGCACAATCAGGCTGACGTCATGGTCCACCCGCGCTTGCGGGCCGACATATCCCGCCGCCGTTACAAATCCATGGTGTCCGGTCAGAATCCACGAGACCAGCGCCGCATTCAAATCAATGATCGGCGGCAGCGCATTAAACGGTCCCTTTGTCAGCGCCCCTTCCGAACCGGCCCCGGTGGTCGAGGGCGATTTGCCCGTCATACTGCAAATGAACTCCATGAACAGCTCCGGCAATTCAAAATAGTGGATCGGATTGTAACACGCCAGGGAACGAACGCCCGGCTCCGGCGGATTGTTGCGCCGCCCCGGCAGCACCGCGTCCACCGGCGTATGCAGCGGCCGGCTCATCGGAATGCGATGGCGCAAGCGGGCGGACATATGCGCCAGATACGATTGGGCCGGCTGCATCAAATCCGGCCGTTTTTGCAGATAACGGGGATTTTTGCTGGGCTTCCCCCCGACCAAACGCGGATTGGCCGTGCAGACAAAATAGCTGGGCGCACCCTGGGCGGCTACGTCGCGGATCAGCGCTTGCATCGGGTCCGTGAATTGGTAAATGCCCAAACTGTCCAGGACCATCTCCCGCGCCTCTTTGGGCGTCAACGGTTCGTAATTGGAAAAGAAATTGTCCGGAATCGAAAAATCCTGTTCCGCTTGCTTGTCGTACCCGCGATGAATGGCGTCATCCGGGCGTTGGAATAGGCGTAGTTCGCAATTTTTTACAAATTTTAGCGACCGCCCGGCGTGGTGGTCCGGCACATCCTGCAATACCCCCGGTGGCACCACCACGGACGCGGTGATGTCGTCCTCCTGCTGCACCTTCGTGGCCGGATGAAAGTCTTTGCGCAGTCCGAACGTGCGCCAGGCGCCGTCCGCATCAAAACCCACCCGCAAATACGTGGTCACCAGCTTCCGGTTGTCGCATTTCAGCTCGTTGCCCGGCACCCCGTTGATGATGTCCACGCTGAAATGTTCGCGCCATTGCGCGCCCCAATCTTCCTTGTAATAGCGCTTGATCACAAAGACCAGTTCCTTCAGGTATTGCGGAACGGAATTCAGCCAGTCGTTGTATTCGGTCGTGTAGTCCTGTTCGTCGATCGTCAACAGCTTGATCACCGAACCCAGCGAACGTTCCGCCGAAAGCACCGCGCGCTTGTCGATGCGCCCTTTATTCACAAAACGGCCCGAATAGTCGCGATCGATCAGCTCCGCCACTTTCTCAAAGTCGTGCTTGTGGTCGGCCACAAAGACCGGCCCGGTTAAAATCGCATCGGTGATGGGCTTGGAAATTTCCGATTTGCCGCCCCCGGATACCGTGCACGGCTTGTGACAAAGCGTGCTGTCGGCCACCGTGCCCACCAAGCGCCATTGCCGGCCATGGCCCGGCGGCTTTTCCATCTTCACCTTGTAGCCGGAGGGGCGAACGTACGTTTTATCCGGTTGTAACCGGATTTTGTGGACGCTTTTGTCCCCCCCATGGCCGGCCCAGCATACCGACTGGTTCATCAGATCGAATTCGGCGTTTTCCGGTACGTAAATAATCTGCGGAAACTTCTTGTCCACACCGTAACCGTCCGGCTGGATGTCCATGACGTCCGAAAACAGCCGGGTGACTTCGGCGAACGAATGGCCCTGCGGCTTTACGTGAATGTCCCCGCTGAATTCCTCCCCTAAATCGTAGCTCTGAAACACCAGCGCGCCGCCCGCATGCTCTTCTTCACACATGCCGTACAGGTTGGCCGCGTAACTGATCTGCGTTTTGACCTCTTTTTTGCAATAGCCGAAATAATTGTCCGCGATGATCGTCACAATCACTCCGGCGGTGTCGCGACAGGTCAATTTGAAGGCGTTCCCGCCATTGTAGATCTCCTCTTCGGCTTTCCAGCACATTCCGTCCCGGCGCTGACGCTCCGTCGCTTTGTCCCAGTGCGGCAAGCCCACGGCTTTCTTGGTGGCGCGAACCAAATGCGGCGCCAGAATCACGCAGCCCGTATGCCCGGTCCAATGCTCCGTATCCAAGGCGGAATCGTTCTTGGGTAGCAGCGGGTCCCCGGCATTGCCGAAAATGCATTCGATGAAGTCCAGGTTGCTCACCAGGTTGCCCGGTGCAATAAACCGGACTTCCATCGTCTTCTCCGGCAGGAAGCCTGGCACTTCCGGACTGACGATCGGCCGAATCAGCAGGGAAACAAAACATTCCGCCGGTTTCGGCTGCGTGGCCGTGAACGGCAATCGCATCAAATCCGCCGGTGGGCTCAGGGCCAATGCCAGCAGTTTCGAGAAGGTCGCCTTCGGCACGCCAAATTTATCGTCCGGTATCGGCAGCCCGCCCTCCGTGACGTGAAAAATCCCCTGCGTGGTCCGGCGATCGCTGCGGGGATTGTGCAATACCCCTTGTTTTACACGGTAGGAATTGATGATGTCCGAGGAAAAATCATCGCGGTCGATGGGCAGCGACAGCACGCGCGCCATGCCCGGACAGTCCAGTTGAAAAGTATGGGCGGGCAGCTTGGGCACCGGCACGTCCTGAAGATAATCGTACAGAAACGTCTGAATGCGCTGATCCACCGGCGATAGGTGTTGCCCCAGCAACCGGTCCTTTTCCCGGGACTGCTGGGCCATGGCAAACGTGATTTCGGCGAAATCGTCATCCCCCTTGATCGGCACCGGCGGGCAGCCGATCATGGACAGTTTGACATTGATGTTGGCAATCAAGTGGGCAGGCAAATAGCCCTGGTCGTGCTGGGTATGCATTAGAGCGTCGGCGTTCATGTTAAATTGGTCGGCGGTCGTAATTAAACCAAATCCTTGGCTGATAACGATGCCTGTCCCATCGGCGTTGGCAACTATTTTTTGCGGCGGGAATCGTCGCCATCATTCCGGCAGGTACCGGATCCGTTTGTGGACATCCGTATTAATGGAATGGTAAGGCTCGGTGATGTTCCCCGGCGCAAACCGGGTCTGGCGCAAATACTCCATGTCGTCATCGCCGATCGCCTGGCGGAAAATCGGCAGCAGATATTCGATGCCGGTCCGCGACGGCTTCATCAGTTCCTTGTCATAAAATGACGGATGCATCTGGCGGGCATGGATCAATCCCCAGCGGTCGCGGAACCGGTTGGCGTCGTACCCTTCCACAAAAAAGCCCTTGGCCGCCGTGTATTGGAGTATCGAAACCGCGTTATTCCGGCCTTCCACCAGCAGATCCACCGCCTTGGCGCCCTGCAACGCCGCGTAAAAGCGATCGAATAGAATCGGCCGCCCGCCCCGCTGCGTGTGTCCCACTTTCCGCGTGAAAATCGCTTCCCGCGCGGATTGCCCCCGGCGGTAAAGTTGAAAATATCGGTCGCCGATCATGGTGATCAACTTGGAACGTAACGCTTCCGCCGCGCCACTCAGCACGATATTGCCCGCCGGATCCGTGGAGCGCGTTTCCGCGCCCAATTCCCGCCCTTGCTCATCCACGATGCCTTCGCCGCAGACGATGACGACGTTCTTTTGCAGGTCGTAAAGATTCTTCACTTGCTGGACCAGCTTTTCCAGATCCGGCGCCACTTCCGGAATCAAAATAATATCCGGCCGCCCATAAGCCGAGCCCAAGGCGATGTACCCGGAATGCCGGCCCATCACTTCGACAATCGCAATGCGCCGGTGGCTTTCCGCCGTCGTGCGCACCCGCTCGATGCCGCTGGCGGACTCATAAACCGCCGTCGCATACCCCGGCGTGACATAATTGACAATATGGTCCAGGCTGAAAACCGTTCGCGACTCGTTTCGCCGATAGCGAAAGCCACCCTTCGCGTCCGCATCCTTCACCCGCAACCATTCATCGGGCTCATTCGGATAATTCAGGCCCAGGTCGTTATCAATCGTCTTGGGCGCCAGCACCGCCGGCAATCGTTCCGCAATCGGTTGCAATCCGTTGAGCGTGCCGTCGCCGCCCACACAAATCAGACCTTCAATGCCCAGTTGCTGCAAACGTTTCACTACCAGATCCAGCTCCTCCTTCTTGTCGGGATCGACATAATCCCGCGACGATCCGAGCAGCGTGCCGCCTTTGGTGGGCTCCAGTTCGGGTATGGATTGGAATAGCGGATTCAAATGGACATGCGGAACCCGGGGATTGAACAGGCAGTTAAACCCCTTGATCAAACCAATGACTTCGAGTTTCAGTTCGTTGGCCCGGGTGACGGCCCCGTGTATGGTGGCGTTCAAGGCCGGGGTATCGCCGCCGGCGGTAAGGATTCCGATGCGTCTCATGAAATATTTTTAAACTGTTTGCAGATTCCCCGGTCATCTGCTGGTTTTTGAGCCGGACCGCATCTCTGAATGTGTGGTTGACTCTTGATGTTTTGGCCTTCCTTGCGACCCAACGAGCAATTTTTACGCTGGTTACCCGCCGTTGGCAATACGGATCTCGCAGGTTCATGAAAAGGGGGGGGCGGCGGTCCCTGACGCTGGAGGCGTCAAAGCTAGTAGCCGGTGGTCGGAGCGCAGCGCAGACCACCGGTGCCAAACCCAAACCCAAATGCACCCCGAAGCGGGTTCCAGAGAATCTTTTCGATGGCCTTTCGTTCATGGCCGGCACCGGTTCTGATCCAATCCAGCCTGCTATTCCCTCTCCACCCGGCTATGGCTTCGTCGGCAAATTCAATATCATTGCGGAAAAAGCTCACGCAAGAAACGTAAAATCCATTTTCGTGTATTAGGCGTAGTTCGCGGTGAAGAAATGCATTTCCCTCTCCAAGTTTCATCCTCTCCGCGTTCTCCCCTGTCCTCCGTAGCTTTAGCGAAGGAGGAGTGTCTCCGCGTGAAATCTTTCCTTTTCCTTGTTCCTTTGCGGCTGGCAATTCCGATGCTCATCCCTCGTGAATTGTTTCAGCTTCCTCTAAATTCGCAATCCGATCCGTGTTCAATCCGTGGCTTGAAACGAAAATGGTCTCCGCGTTTTGCGTCCGCGTGAACTGTTTTCTTCCGCCGCCCCTCCAACCTTCGCCGTTCCAACCCTGCGCACGGCGCCCGGGGGCAGCTTTAGTTTCATACTTCATATTTCATTCTTTCCTCTCGGTTCTCATTAGCGCTCTTTCATCATGTCATCATTTTTAGTGACATTACTTAAATGTGGATTTAGATTACTTTTTACCCTATCGCCCAACTGAATTGCCGCGATGTCGTTTGCGCTTTGACCTGCCCATGCCGATAACACTTTTTAATGCCATTTCGAAAAGAGTCCCTTGGCGCCTGCGGCACGCCTCGGTTCAAATTTCCTTGGCGCGGTCCCTCATCCTTTTGTTCGTGCTGGCCACCCTGGCCGGTTGTAAACCCAAGCCCGTCGCCACCCCCGCGCCAGCGTCTGCGGTAGCCGAGGCCACCAACGTCGATGGGCCTCCGGTCGCCCAAGCCGCTGTCGCCGCGTCCCCGTCCGCCCTCCCGGTAATTGCCTCGGATAATGGTCAGCCGGACCTCGGTGCGCTGAGCCATTCCGTGCTCCGGTGGGCCGTCGCCCATCAACGCCGCCCGGCCAGTTTTGAGGAATTTGCCGCCGATCCCGGGGTGCAAATACCGCCGCCGCCACCGGGAAAAAAATACAAAATGGAGCATTCCCTGCACGTGGTGCTCGTTAACCAGTAAACCCGGATTAAAATGAAACTTTGCTCGCTCCCGCCGATCCGAAAGCAAACGCTGTGCGGTTTTACGCTCATCGAGTTGTTGGTCGTTATCGCCATTATCGCCATCCTCGCGGCCATGCTTTTGCCCGCCCTCGCCAACGCGAAAGTGAGGGCGCAGCGAATCCAATGCGCGTCCAATATGCGGGAACTCGGCCTGGGCATGATCATGTTTGGCGGAGACAACAATGACATGTACCCCCCGGCCGGGTGGTCGGATGCCGCCGGCGACCAGCTGAGTTGGGATGATTTTATTGCCAAAAATATCGGCAGTCCGGACTCGAATGACAAGGATTACGCCGGCGGCGCCATGTTCCCGGAGGATGTGGCCCGGACCTTGCAGTGCCCCCTGGACCGGTTCCCCAAAGTCAGCTGGATGGGCGGTGCGGAACCCTTGGTCGCCCTCCGCTCCTATGCCATGAATGGCGGCGGCCCCAATTGGCAGTCCGATTATCAGGTTCCCGATCAAAACCGTTCCTATCCGCTGCCCGATCTCACCCGGCCCGGTCGCGTCGGCGTGGGCATCTATTGGACTGATTCAGGGGTGTCACCGGATTGGAATGCGCACGGCTATCGCTCGGGAGTGGTCCGGGACCCCGCCGGAACCATTTTGCTCGCCGAAGCGGTTCAGGGACAGCAGTGCGCCGGTAATATATGGACGTGCATTGTCATGGGGCCCCGGTCGCCTTCCGGCGCCAACGACCTTTACCAGACCGATCCCGGAACCGATCCCGTGCAAGATGTCAACTCAGGGACCGGTACGCCCCAGGGCAATCTCCTCTATAAAGCCCAGCGCAACCGCTTTAATTACGTATTTTGCGACGGCCATGTCGAAAGCCTGAAGATGGAACAGACTGTCGGCACTGGCACCTTGACCGCCCCCAAAGGCATGTGGACCGTCACGGCGGGCGATTGACCTTTCGCGCCGATTCGCCAACGACTCGGCCTTGTCCCCTGTTTTGATGACATGCGCGCCTGACCGAATGTGAGATAATGCATCATCACCCAGTACCAATTATGAGCCACCAGTTTTTTATCGGCTGGTTTTTAGGCCATCCGACGCCCTCCGCACGGAAGCTGCTCCTGCTTTGTCCCGGACAGAAAGAAAAAATGACGGTCTGATCATCGGTAAACGAATGCCTTCCATTCCCTGACTCCCCTCCAAACCAACAAGATCAAATCCCAACGAACCAACCAACATGAAAAGCAATCGAATGTCAATATACTGCGGGCTCGCCATGGCCGCTCTGCTCGTCGGCGGCCCGGGCCGGTGTCTGGCGCAGACGGCGGACCTGACCCTGAGCTCTTTTGATACGGATCCCGGCGGCAACCTCGGGCACGAATGGGGATCCGGCACCCAGGCGTGGGACAGTTCCAATGGCAACCCTCCCGGCGCGGCTTTAATCACCGTTGATTTTAGCAACTCCTCGGACACTCCCTGCACCACCTATTTCTGTCTCAATGGCAATCCCTGGTATGTCGGGACGGCCATTAACTTTTCCCAATACAAGGCTATCGAATTCGATATCAAATGGGACAACACCTCCGATATTACGCCCGCCGAATTCAACGACGTCTCGACCATCCCCATCACTGCGACGAACAGTGCCGGTCAGAAGATATTGAACGGGCTCCTGAACGCCGGTTCCATCGGCGGTCTGGAGGTTGACCTTTGCGGCGGTCCGGTGGGCGGCCAGATGGGGCCTACCATCGTCACCACCAATATACCCGCAGCCGCTGCCAGTGGCTGGGTGCACATGGTGCTTCCCATCAATCTGACCCTCGCTGGTCTGGACGGATGTACTGGTATTGTTTTTCATAAATGGGTCAATCAGTACAGCGGGCAAATCGCCAACGATTTCCAGGGCCGCTTCTGGATTGATAACATCGTTCTCCAGGGAACCGCCGGTCCGCCCCCGCCACCCACCGTCTCGGCGCCCGCCAAGGCGACTCCCGGGCTGACGGTGTTTGCGAGCACGGCTGGGCTCTATGACCGCCAGTCGGCGGTGTTGCGCCAGACCTCCGGACTAAGCTGGGTCGGCCAGGCCACCGCCGCGAATCCCGTGACGTATTCCTTTACCGTCGCCGGTTATCCCAACTCGGTGAACTGCGAAGCCTGGTTGTTTTTGGTCCCCAATCCCAATTACGAGGATAACGCCCCCGACTGGAATGAAACCAACTGCGCTCTCTTTTACCTGCAGGGCAGCACCACCGGCGCCACGGGGCGCTTCCGCTACAAGGTAAATGAGAAC
>Ga0302320_10027443_pt1 | contig 10974 bp, 9 predicted proteins | sample Bog_T0_3_FD_202130 | JGI IMG/M metagenome (GOLD analysis project Ga0302320, IMG submission 202130) | Peat permafrost microbial communities from Stordalen Mire near Abisko, Sweden - Bog_T0_3 | ecosystem: Environmental > Terrestrial > Soil > Wetlands > Peat | place: Sweden: Abisko, Stordalen Mire... | reverse complement strand
GCCCGGGCCTTTCGCGCCCTGGGCCTGGACGTCCGCGTGTTCGATGCGGAGGGGGCCGGCGCCGGCGCTTCGGGGGGAGCGGCGGCGATGGCGGCGCCTCGGCTTGACGCCGGCCTGGGACCCCAGGCGGCGCTGTTCGCCCAGGCCGCGCGTCGCGCGGCGGATCTGTACGACGCCACCAAGGGCTCTGTGATCGCGAGCGCCGCGGTGCAGTTCGCCATCGGACCAAAGGACCCCGCCCGCTTCACCGCCATTGCCGGTTCCGACCTCTTCGAGCCGAACGCAATGACCGCGATCGACGTCGAGGCGATTTCGGGCCGGCTGGGCGAGACCGCGCCGGCCGGGCTTCTCATCGGTGACGCGAGGGTGGTCGACCCCGCCGTCGTGCTTCGCGCCTGGGTCGGCGACGTGGAGCAAGCGCGCGTGGCTCGCCTGGCGAAGGAGGGGGATGTCTGGCGCCTTCTGGACGAGGGCGGTGGACAGATCGCGCAGGTGGATTGCGTCTGCGTCGCCGCCGGAATGGCGACGGCCGCCCTGGTGCAGGGGACGCCTCTTTTGCCGGTCCGGGGACAGGCCAGCCTGGCCGCCGGCGTCTCCTGGCCCATGGCGACGTTGTTCGGCGGCTACGCCATTCCTGCGCGCGGCGGGATGGTCTTCGGCGCCACCCATGACCGCGACGACACCGACGCATCGCCACGTCCGGTTGACCATGCGCGCAACCTGTCGGCCATCGCCGCCGTGCTGCCGGCGCTGGCGGCGCGCCTGGACGGGGCTGCGGTCTCGGCCCACGCGGGAATTCGCGCGACCACGGCGGACTACATTCCCATCGCCGGCGCGGCGCCCGAGTCGCCGGCAGGCCTCTTCCTGCTGACCGGACTTGGCTCCCGTGGCTATACGCTCGCACCGCTTCTTGCCGAACATATCGCCGCCCTGGCGACCGGCGCGCCTTCGCCCGCGCCAGGACCCCTGTCGGCGCTGGTGGACCCAGGACGGTTCGAGGCGCGGGCTCGACGACGGAGTCCCAAAGGCGGCCAGAACGCATAGATCTGCGGCCGGCGCGCCTTGGCAGGTTTTGGCAGGTTTTGGCAGGTTTCGACGCGCTCTGGAGAGTCCTTATTCAATAAAAACAACGATAAGGTTCACCCAGACAGGGCGCGAGGTCAGGCCTCCGCCTTGGCCCGTTCGGCCGCGCGCCGGATGAGCTCGCGACGCTCCGCCAGACCGCGATGAAGCTCGACTAAGACCCTGGCGGCGTGCTCGTTTGTCTGGATTGCGGCCCAGTAGGCGGCCACCTTGGGCTGGCCGGGGACGGGGTCCTCCACATCCAGGGTCGGGATGACGTTTTCGATCAGGAAGAGCGCGGGCACGAGGGTGCAGTCGGCAAGGGTCAGTCGGCCAAGCACGGCGAACGGGCTATCGGTGAGATAGTGCTCCAGAGCCTTGACCCCGCGGATCACCTGGCCTGCCAGAAGATCGCGCGTACCGTCATTGCGCGTGGAGCGCCGCGCCTCGCCCGCCAGCATGAACATGTTGTTCATGAGATAGATATCCGCCAGGCGCGAGACCGTCCGGATCGCCGCCGTCTCCCGCGGCGTCGAGCCGAGCAGGCGCGGCTGCGGATAGATCTCCTCAAGATATTCGCTGATCACCTCGGACTCGGGAATAATGTCGCCGTCGTCCAGTTCGAGCGCCGGAATTCGGCCGATGGGCGACGTCTTCCACCATTCCTCCGTGCCAAAACCGGCGGGGCGCTCCAGGACAATGCCCTCGATGCCCTTGGCGTAGATCTGCATCCGCACCTTGGCCGAGTAGGGGCTCAGATCGCCGGAATAGAGCTTCACGATGACAACCTCCTTGGGCTCGCTTCCGCGACAGCGTGAGCGAGGCGGGATTCAACCGTAAATCACCGCAGATACGGTCGCCAGCGCCAGGATGTACATCCGCTGGAGCCAGCGGGCGGAGGTCGGACGATCCGGCGTCGGGCCTTGAATCTGTCAGAAACGTTGCAATTTGTCAATGAGAGCCCGTGAGCTCCTAACCTAGCCCTTCTCGGCGGCGTGCTTTGCAATCGTGGAAGTCGCCGCATCGACGGCGGCCTTGATGAACTCCGCGGCGTGGCCGCTCGCCCAGTCGAAACTGTCCTGGCGCGGCGCATTGACCCCGTTGACGGCCGGCGAGACGTGCCGCCGCCATAGCTCGTAGCTTTTCTTGGTCTTGTCGAAGTCAGCCCAGTTGTGGGCGAGTTGCAGGAACACGCCGAAGTCTCCCTGCTTCTCCCGTAGCCGGCCAATCTGTGCGATGGCGTCGTCCGGCGTGCCGACCACCGCGGCTCCCTCGTCCACCATCTTGCGGATCGGATCGCCCTCGGTGTCGATCGGCTGACCGGGCCGGCTGATCCGGCTGAAATACTCGGCATATTTGCGACCGCCGTACTGCACATTGGCCCAGGCTTCCTCGCGCGTCGGTGCGATATGCACAGGACCCACGAGGCGCAGCCGGGCCGGGTCCATCACCTTGCCGTTTGCGGCCGCCGTCTCCTGGGCGATCTTCCAGTTGATGCCCAGCGCGTCATACCCGCCCGCCTGGGTTGCGGCCACGCAGAGCAGACCGAAGCCGTGTTTGCCCGCCAGCTTCCCGCCCGACGGGGTGATGGAAGAAGCTACCGCGATCTCCGGATGCGGCCAGGTGTAGGGTTTGAGCTGGCAGGTGGCGTTCACCAGGTTGAACCAGTCCGATTTGTGCGTCACCCGCTCGCCGGCGAAGAGTCGCAGGATCACCTCGATCCCCTCCACCATCCGGTCCCGGGTCACCGCCGGCGTGATGCCCATCTGGAAGGCGTCTGAGGGCAGCAGGCCGGGCCCCACGCCAAACATCACCCGTCCCTGGGTCTGGTGATCGAGCTGCAGGATGCGGTTCGCCGTGGTCAGTGGGTTATGGTAGGGCAGGGAGACCACGCCGGTGCCAAGCCGGATGCGCTTGGTGCGCTCAGCGGCGGCGGCGATGAACACCTCCGGGCTGGCAATGATCTCGAAGCCGCCGGAATGGTGCTCGCCCACCCAGGCCTCCTCATAGCCCAGCCTGTCCAGGTGCTCGATCAGCTCCAGATCGCGCTGGATGCAAAGGGTGGGATCTTCGTCGAGCGGATGGAACGGCGCGAGAAAGATACCATCCTTGAGTCGCATCGCCACGCCTCTCTCCTCCATCACCGGCGCCCTCTGGCGCGTTGTATAATTATAGTTCACTATATTTTGACGTGGTGCAAGCGGGTGAAGCCATGGAAGCGCGCTGAGTTTGGCCCTGTCGTCCGAAACACTCGCGGCGCGGCGCCGCCACCTGCTGGAGGCGGCCCAGGCGCTGATCCGGGAGCGTGGCGACGCCGGCTTCTCCATGGCGCAGCTCGCCGCCCACGCCGGCGTCAGTGCGGCGACGCCGTACAACCTTCTGGGATCGAAGTCGGAAATCCTGCGCCTGGTGGTGCGAGATGATTTCGACCGATTTACAGGCCGCCTGAAGCGGCTGCGCGGCGACAGCCCGCTGGCCCGGCTGCTGGGCGCCGCGGATCTCGTGGTGACCCACTACGAGGCGGACCGCACCTTCCACCGGGGTCTGTATCGCGCCGCCTTCACCGCCGACGCCCCCAAGGTGCGCGACGCGATGGCCCGCGAGGGGCGCGCCCTGTGGCAAGGCTTCGTAGAGGCGGCGGTGCAGAAAGGCGAGCTGCTGGATTTCGTGCAGCCCGCTCCGCTCACCGGCGCCCTGATCCGCGCCATTGGCAGCGTCGCGCAGTCCTGGCTGGCTGAGCGCTGGCCGCGCAAACGGTTCGCGCTCGAGATGGCCGTCTCGGTGAGATTGACCCTGGCGTCCGTGGCCTCGCCGTTGTTGCGCGACGCGATGACGTCCGAGATCGCCGAGGCAATGGAAAAGATCGCGGGCCCGGTTTGTGGCCGTTCGGGGTAGGATTTCGACAACCCGCCGTCGCGAAGCGTCCTGGTCCGCCTCGAAATTGGACGCCAGGGGCGCGGCGCCCCGAGGGCGAAGCAGGATGGTGGACGCGGCTGGGATCGAACCAGCGACCCCTACGATGTCAACGTAGTGCTCTCCCGCTGAGCTACGCGTCCGCCGCCAAGCCGTGGGGGGCTTTTCGGAAGGCGGGGATATAACCGGGCGCCCGGAGCGAGGCAAGCCGTGACTGGACGCCTCGGTTGGCCGCGCGGCGTTTGACCGCGCCGTCACATTGCCGAATATGACACTCATGAACGCTTGGGAGCCTATCGCGCCGGCGAGCGCCCTCGACTCGCCCGGCCCCTTGGCCGTCGAAGCGGCTCCCGCGTTCGACATCACCAGACCCCGGGCCGGCGTCGCACGCGGACCCCTGATCTTCGCCTCTCCACATTCCGGACGCATCTATCCACCGCCCTTGATGGCCGCCTCACGGCTTGACGGCGCGGCGATCCGGCGCTCGGAAGATGGCTGGGTGGACCGGCTGATCGACGGGGCGCCGGCGCTGGGCGTCAACGTGATCGCCGCGCGTTTCGCCCGGGTCTATCTGGATGTGAACCGCGACGCCTGGGAGCTGGACCCGGCGATGTTCTCCGATGAACTTCCTCCCTACGCCCGGGGGCGCTCTGCGCGGGTGGCGGCGGGGTTTGGCGCCATCGCCCGCATTGTCGGCGAAGGTCAGGAGATCTATGCGCGCAAGCTCACCTTCGCCGAGGCGCGGGAGCGGATTGAGGCCGTTCACAGGCCCTATCACGAGGCGCTGCGAGCACTGGTCGACGAGGCGGTGACGACCCTGGGCGTGGCGATCCTCGTGGATTGGCACTCGATGCCGTCGGCCGCGGCGCGACAGGCGGGTGCAAACGACGGCTGCGACGTCGTTCTGGGCGATCGCTTCGGGGGCGCCTGCGCCCCGACCCTCTCGCGACTGGTGGAGAAGGAGCTCGTCGCCCTGGGCTATGAGGTCGCGCGCAACACACCCTATGCCGGGGGCTATACGACTGAGCACTATGGAAGGCCGGGTCGGCGCGTCCATGCGATCCAGGTGGAAGTCAACCGGGCGCTCTACATGGACGAGGCGACTCTCGAGCCGACGGAGAGGTTCGGCCAGGTGAAAGCGGATCTCGAGCGCCTGTTCGGGGCTCTGGCCTCTGCCGACTGGGGACGTCTGTAGGGCGCCCGCGGGGGCATCGCGGCATGCCCGGCGCGGCGGAATTTCGCGCAAAAAAAAGGCCGCGCACGCGGCGCGGCCAGTTCATTAGGGAGGAAACGCCCAGGAAGGGCAGAGTCGTCAGGGACGCCTCATGTCTTTACCGTAGGGTGCGGCGCACAATCGGGCAAGGGAAAAGTGCGCTACACGGACGACATTTTGTCGCACTTGGGTTTTTTCTTAGGAAAACAAGTGGGTTAGATAAGTCACTTCCGCAGCGGCATTTGTTGCGCCGCACTAGATTTTTTGCGCATTCGGTGTGGCGCCGCTCGAGCGCCCCGGCTGCAGGGGTGGCTTTAGGTGGGCGATTCGCCTAAGAGACGGCCTTATCCCGCAAAAGAAGTCCGCCTCCCCCATGTCCCTGCGCAATATCGCCATCATCGCCCACGTCGATCATGGCAAGACCACCTTGGTGGACCAGATGCTGGCGCAGTCCGGCGTGTTCCGCGCCAATGAGGCGCACGTGGAGCGGGCCATGGACTCCAATGACCAGGAGCGCGAGCGCGGAATCACGATTCTGGCCAAGGCCACCTCGGTGCTCTGGCACGGCGCCGCGGGCGAAACCCGGATCAACATCATCGACACACCCGGCCACGCGGATTTCGGCGGCGAGGTGGAGCGCATCCTGGGCATGGTGGACGGCTGTCTGCTGCTGGTGGACGCCGAGGAAGGCGTCATGCCCCAGACCAAGTTCGTGCTCGGCAAGGCGCTGAAGCTGGGCCTCAAGCCCATCGTGGTGCTCAACAAGGTGGACCGGCCGCACGCCGACCCCGACAAGGTGCTGAACGAGACCTTCGACCTCTTCGCCGCCATCGGCGCCAACGACGAACAACTCGATTTTCCGCACATGTACGCCAGCGGAAAGCAGGGCTGGGCCGTGGTGGAAATGGAGGACGAGCACAAGGATCTGGCGCCTCTGTTCGACATGATCGTGAAACATGTTCCGGCGCCGGAAGCCGAAAGCCACGCCGACGAGCCGGCGCAGTTGCTGGCCGTGCTCATCGAGGCCGACCCCTTTCTGGGGCGCCTGCTCACCGGCCGGGTGGAATCCGGCCGACTGGTTCCCGGGATGGCGATCCGCGCCCTGTCACGCGAAGGCGTGGAGGTTGAGCGCGGCCGGATCAGCAAGCTGCTGGCCTTCCGCGGCCTCAAGCGCCAGCCCATCGAAGAGGCCCTGGCGGGCGATATCGTCGCCGTGGCCGGCCTGACCAAGGCCACAGTGGCCGACACCATCGGCGCCCTCGACGCCGAAGGCGCCCTGCCCGCCCAACCCATCGATCCGCCCACCATCGCTATCACCGTCTCGGTGAACGACAGCCCCCTGGCCGGTCGCGATGGCGACAAGGTTCAAAGCCGGGTGATCCGCGAACGCCTGCTGCGCGAGGCCGAGGCCAATGTGGCCGTCAAGGTGGCCGAGACCAATGAAAAGGACGCCTATGAGGTCTCCGGACGCGGCGAGCTGCAGCTGGGCGTGCTCATCGAATCCATGCGCCGCGAAGGCTTCGAGGTTTCGATCAGCCGGCCGCGCGTGGTCTATCAGACCGATCCGGAGACCGGAAAGCGCCTGGAGCCCATCGAGGAAGTGGTGGTCGATGTGGACGACGACTACAGCGGCATCGTCATCGAGAAGCTCTCGGCCCGCAAGGCGGAGCTCAAGGACATGGGACCCTCCGGCGCCGGCAAGACCCGGGTGACCTTCATGGCCCCGTCGCGGGCGCTCATCGGCTACCAGGGCGAGTTCCTCACCGATACGCGCGGCTCAGGCGTCCTCAACCGCGTCTTCTCGCATTACGAGCCCTACAAGGGCGCCATCGAGGGCCGCCGCAATGGGGCCCTGATCTCCAACTCAGATGGCGATACGGCGGCCTTCGCTCTTTGGAACCTGGAGGACCGCGGGACCATGTTCGTGGGCGCCAATGAGAAGACCTATCAGGGCATGATCATCGGCGAGAATTCCAAGCCCGACGATCTGGACGTCAACCCGATGAAGGCCAAGCAGCTGACCAATGTGCGCGCCTCGGGCAAGGACGAGGCCATCCGCCTCACGCCGCCGCGTCGCCTGACCCTCGAGCAGGCCATCGCCTATATCGGCACCGACGAGCTTGTGGAGGTGACCCCCAAGGCCATCCGTCTGCGCAAACAGATCCTCAACCCCACCTTCCGCAAGCGGCGGGTGAAGGAAGACGCCTAAAGCCTCAGCTCCATCCAGACTTCCACCCGCGCATAGGGTGAAGGCGGACGCCTCGCGGGCGGGACGTCGACGAAGCCGAAGGAGCGGTAGAGGCTGAGGGCGGGCTTTAGCGCGAGGCCGGATTCCAGATAGACCCGCGGCGCTCCGAGCTCCCGGGCGCGCTCCACGCAGGCGGCCATGAGCGCCCTGCCGGCGCCCTTGCCGCGGGAGGTCTCCGCCACCGCCATCTTCACAAGCTCGAAGCCGCCGTCGGTCATGGGGATGAGGGCGCAGCAGCCGATGGCCTCATCGCCCTCCACCGAAAAGAAGACGTGACCGCCGGGATCGAGGATCGCGCCTTGCGGATCGCCCAGGATCGCGTGGTCCTTGGCCTCAATCTCATAGTAGCGGCTGATCCAGGCCTCATTGAGGGCCTTGAAAGCGCCGGCGAAACGCGGCTCAAAGTCGATGATCTCCATGCCCGCCATGATAAGGGATTCATCAGCTTGGCCAATGCCATCTACACAGCCCTGCCCACGACCATCTTCACGGTGATGTCGGGCCTGGCCAAGGAGCGCGGGGCGATCAATCTGGGCCAGGGGTTTCCCGACGAGCCGGGCCCCGAGGCGATCCGTCGGGCGGCAGCCGAGGCGGTGGTCAACGGAGACAATCAGTATCCGCCCATGGCCGGGCTTGCCGAGTTGCGCGCGGCGGTGGCGCGACACTACGGGCGCTCCCAGGGCCTGGATCTGGACTGGAGCGGCGAGATCACGGTCACATCGGGCGCCACCGAGGCCCTGGCCTGCGCCTTCCTGGCCCTGATCGAGCCTGGAGACGAGGTGATCCTGTTTGCACCGGTCTATGACGCCTATGCGCCCATGGTGCGTCGGGCGGGGGGCGTGCCGGTGATCCTGCGCCTGGAGCCGCCGCACTGGCGGTTCGACCGGACGATGCTGGAGGCCGCCTTTTCGCCGCGCACGAAGCTGGTGGCGCTCAATTCCCCGCTCAACCCCACCGCGACCCTTTGCCCGGACGAGGATCTGGCCCTGCTGGCGGAATTCTGCGTGCGTTTTGACGCGACCGCCATTTGTGACGAGGTCTGGGAACAGGTGGTGTTCAACGGCGCCGCCCACCGATCCCTGATGACCTTCCCGGGCATGCGCGAGCGGACCGTGAAGATCGGTTCGGCGGGCAAGATGTTCGCCCTGACCGGCTGGAAGGTGGGGTTTCTGATCGCCGCGCCGGCGCTCACCGCCGTCCTGGCCAAGGCCCATCAGTTTCTCACCTTCACCACGCCGCCCAATCTGCAGACGGCGGTGGCCTGGGGTTTGGGAAACAGCGAGGCCTGGTTCGCTTCCATGCCCCTCGAGTTGGCAAGGTCGCGGGATTTGCTGAGCGACGCCCTGCGCGCCGAGGGCTTCGCGGTGCTCCCCAGCCAGGGCACCTATTTCCTCAACATCGATCTGGCCGCCTCGGGCGTGACCGAGGACGACATGACCTTCGGACTGCGCGCCGTGAAGGAGGCGGGCGTGGCGGGCATCCCGGTCAGCGCCTTCTACGAGAGCAATCCAGTGACCTCGATCCTGCGCCTGTGCTTCGCCAAGAAGGACGAGACGCTGCGGGAAGGGGCGAGGCGGCTAGCCAAGACGCGGGAGTTGTCGTTAGCGGCTGTTTGAAGGGCCGCCGCGACCATGTGATTTGACAGGCCGGGTCGGCCGACGCCTAATCCGCCGGTTCAAACCGGTGAGATCGTCATGCGGATTTCAGCGCTTTTCTGCGCCGTAGCCCTGGTTAGCCTCAGCGCGGCGGGAGCCGTAGCGGAAACAAAGCCCTCGGATCGAATCCACTGTTTTTGGGCGCATGACTGGGGCGGATGGAAATCACCTCAGCCCGACGTGATCTACCTTCGGGTCAATATCAGCGACTATTACAAAGTCGGGCTGTCATCGCCGTCGAACCTGCTGAGCGATACGACCTTTCATCTGAGGTCGGTCAACGCCTCCACGGACAGCATCTGCACGCCGAGTGATCTTCGGCTGGAGTTGAACAACTATCACGGGGTGTCCGAGCCCCTGTTCCCCGTCTCTCTCGTCAAGCTGACGGACGCGGAGGTCGCGGCGATCCCACCCCAATTCCGCCCGCATTAGCTGGTGGCGCCGCCGTCGATGACGATGGTCTGACCGGTCATCCAGGCGCCGGCGCGGGAGGCGAGCAGGACTGCTGCGCCGGCGATGTCGTCCGGCTCACCCAGACGGCGCAGGGGCGTGCCGACGCTGGAGCGGCGTTCCGCTTCGGGCGTATCCCAGAGCGCCTTGGCGAAATCGGTCTTCACCAGACCCGGCGCGATGCAGTTCACCCGGATGTTGCTGGGCGACAGCTCCTGGGCAAGATTGCGGGCCAGCTGCATGTCTGCGGCCTTGGAGATGGCGTAGGCGCCGATGACCCCGGTGCCGCGCAGGCCGCCGATGGATGAGATGATGACGATGGCGCCGTCTTTCCGCGCCGCCATCTCCGGTGCCACCATGTTGATCAGCCAGTTGTTGGAGACGATGTTGTTGTCGAGAATTTTGCGGAAGGCTTCGTCGCTGATCCCGCTCATGGGCCCGTAGTAGGGATTGGAGGCGGCGTTGCAAACGAGGATGTCGACTTTGCCGAAGGCGGCGCGGGTCTCGTCCACGAGGCGCTGGAGGTCCTCTTTAGAAGAGATGTTCGCGGGGCAGGCGATGGCGGCGCCCGGGTGTTTGGCGTTGATGGCGCCGGCGACCTCTTCGCAAGGGCCGGCTTTGCGAGAGGAAATAGCGACCTTGGCGCCGTGCTCGGCCAGCCGCTCGGCGATGGCCTTTCCGATGCCCTTGGTGGACCCGGTGACGATGGCGACCTTGCCCGTCAGATCGAATAGCGTCATCGCCTCACTCCCTTAAACGGCTGTTTGATTTTCGCCACCATCGGGGGCCGGCGTGGCGAGGTCAAGGCGGCGTCGCCGATGGCCAAGCATTGCGCGCGCCCGCGCCTGACCGCTAGATGGACGCCATGCCCGAAGGCGACGCAAAGGTCCCGGACACCCAGGCCCCCGCCTCGGCCAGCGGTTTCGGCCGCGGATTTCTGACCGACATCTGGTATTTCGCGGCCCTCTCTTCGGAGCTGAAACCCGGCGCCCTGGCCCGCTACGAGATCCTGGGCCAGCCGGTGATGCTGGGCCGCTCGCGGGACGGAACGCTGACCGCGCTTCGGGACATCTGCCCTCACCGCGCGGCGCCGCTGTCGGCCGGCCGCTTCGTGCGGGAGGCCGATGGCGCGGAGAGCGTGGAATGCCCCTATCACGGCTGGCGGTTCGGCGCGGACGGCGCTTGCCGGGCAATCCCCTCGCTGACCGACGCGGACTCCCTCGACCCGGGCAGGATCAGGGTGCGCCGCTATCGAGTGATCGAAAGTCAGGGGATGGTGTTTGTCTGGATGAGCGACGACCCTCGCTCCAGCGAAATTCCACCCCCGCCGCCGGTCTTTCCAGGCGTGGTCGGCGGCGCGCCGAAACTCGTGGATCGGATTGAATTCGACGCCCACATCGATCATGCGGTGGTGGGGCTGATGGATCCGGCCC
>Ga0302320_10027441_pt1 | contig 10974 bp, 14 predicted proteins | sample Bog_T0_3_FD_202130 | JGI IMG/M metagenome (GOLD analysis project Ga0302320, IMG submission 202130) | Peat permafrost microbial communities from Stordalen Mire near Abisko, Sweden - Bog_T0_3 | ecosystem: Environmental > Terrestrial > Soil > Wetlands > Peat | place: Sweden: Abisko, Stordalen Mire... | reverse complement strand
GATGGAGATGCCGCTCAGCCGTACGTCGTCCTTGACGGCCAGCGTGGTCACATCGGGCATGTAGGTGACGATGGTAGTCTTGCCTTCAAACAGGTTGCGGCCGCCGCCGGTTAGCAGGAAGACCAGTACCGCCCAGATTATGAAAGCCGCCAGCACGGTGCCTGCGACGCGGGCGCGCGCGCGAGGAGTCGGGATGATCTCAAGTTCAGCCATGCCCTGCGGCCAGTTTAGCAGCGCCAAAGAGTTTAGGGGTGTTAGACTCCACTTGATCCAGATGAAAGCTCTGTTCGAAGTCTTCTATCAGCCGGGCCAACTGTTCGCCAGCCTGCCGGAGCGGAAGGGGGCCTGGATCGCGCCCATGATGGCCGTGGCGTTGCTGGTGCTGTTGGGGACGTATCTGGTGCCTCACTACTTGGGTCGTGAAAATGTGGCCCGGCAGCAATTGCAGAGTTCCCGCACGCGGCTGAGCCCGGCACGGAGGGAGGCTGCGATACGCGCCGCTGGTTCCCCGGGCGTTGTCTACCGGGGCTATGTGGCGGCGATCGTCGGCACGGCCTTGATGCTGCTGATTGTTTCCGGCGCGCTGATGGCCTTCGCCCTGATGACCAGCCGGGCCCCCGATTTTCCCACCGTGCTCTCCATGGTGTCGCTGGCGATGTTTCCCTACTGGCTGGTAACCACTGCCCTCACGGCCTGGATTCTGATCGCCGCGGGCAATCCTGGCGCCCTCGATGTGGGGAATCTGCTGCCCACGAATGCCGCGGCTTTTATGGCTAAGAACTCCATCCCAAAAGGTTTGAGCGGCCTGTTCGAATCGCTGGATATTCTCAGCTTCGGGGAGATCGGTCTGCTGTCCTACGGCTTTTCGAAAATTACGCACACCAGGTTCTTCTACGGCTTGCTGGCTGTCGGCGGCCTGTGGATTCTTTACGTTTCGGCGAAAACGGCGTCGAACCTGCTCTATGCCGGCGGCCTTTGAACTGAATGTGCGCCACAGAGGTTACCGAGCCGCGACCCAGCGATCCCCTTTAGGGGTGCTGGCACGCGAGGGAGCGGATACTTTCATCAGCTCTCCGCAACAAAGAGAGCCATAGGTTCGCCCTGCTCCTCGATGGCATATTGGAGTGCTTGCTGAAGATCCTCATCCTTCCACCACCATCGTGTGCTTCCATGCCGGGCCCATCGCTTTCGATCCGGTCCATCGTTCTCCAGGCGGTTGAGTTCCCGGCTGGCGTACGACTTGAATTCGTTCATGACTTTCTCGGGTCGTACATTGGCTTCCACAACCGCATGTACGTGGTTGGTCCGCACGTGCGCGGCCAGCAGACTCCAACCGCGATGCGTGCAGTACCCGCGCAGAGCCGAAAGGACGGCTGTCCGACGCTCCCGGTCCAGCCAATTGGGCGGTTGCAGCATACTTTGACGCTCGGATGAAGCGCGCTGCGAGTCGGCACCCAACAACCGGCTTCCGGGAAGATTGTTGTGCCGATCCACGGACCCGGATTCATCGCCGTGCAAGCGAGCGCCGTAGCACGCGAACGTAATGAAATATCTCAGAGACCACTGCCTCACGTGCCAGCACCCCTGAAGGGGATCGCTGGGTCGCGGCTCAGTCTGACGTACTCCTGCGCCCGGATTTCCGCGTGTGGCCCGCATCTCGACGAATCTATCACTTCTTACCCCGGCGGCCTTTGACATTTGACAAGAGTCCCGTCGCATCCCTAGAATTAAAGTTCCGAGGGCCGCGCAGATGGCACTCACTTTCGTCCAGCCACAACATTTCCGGGTTGAGGAAACGCCTCAGGGAGGTGCGCCTTCTCGAGTAGTGCTCTAACGAGAACGGCTGCTTCGACTTTACGAGCGATCCCCCACGGCATTTTTTCGTTAGTCTTCCCCGACGAATGCCGAATCTGTAAACGCGCGCTTAGCGAATGGACACGGGTGCCGGTCTGCCTCGCGTGCCTGGCCTCCCCCGAACCACTCTCCGCGAATTACTTCTGTTCGTGCTGTAACACACCGTTTCTAAACAGCTACCCGCTGGATGAGCATGGAGTATGCGCGGCTTGCCGGTCCGGCTTGCGTGGTTTCGACAATGCGGTCTGTTTCGGATTTTACGATGGCTCGCTGCGCCGCCTGATCCACCTTTTCAAGTATGCGGGGATGAAGCCGCTGGGGGGCACGCTGGCGGGGTATCTGGAGCGGGCTCTCTCGATAGATGAGCGCTTCGACATTGTCGTGGCGGTCCCGCTGCATTGGCGCAAGAAATGGGCGCGCGGCTTCAATCAGGCGGAACTGCTGGGCCGATATATTGCCAGACATCGCGGCATCCCGCTGGTGAACGCGCTGCGCCGCAAACGTTCGACCGGCGCGCAGGCAGGCCTCGCCGTGGCAGGCCGCCGCCGTAATGTGGCGGGAGCTTTCACGGCGCGTCCATCCGCCGATGTTAAAGGGAAACGAATTCTTCTGATTGACGATGTAATGACGACAGGCGCCACCGCCAGTGCCTGCGCATCGGCGCTGAAACGTGCCGGAGCCGCATCCGTTTCGCTGGCGACTTTAGCGAGAGTAGATCGACGATGGAGATCCTGAGAAGCCCTATGCCGACCTATAGCAGACTGCAGAAACCCGTGCTCGTGCTGAACGCGAGTTACGAACCGATCAACATCTGCGCCGCCCGGCGTGCTCTGGTGCTGGTGCTCAAAGGGATCGCGTCCGCCGAGGAACACTCCGCCACGGCGGTTCACTCGACGCGCCGGACCGTGAAGGTGCCGTCGGTGATCCGGCTGCTCGAATACCGCCGCATTCCGCACCAGACGCGCGCCCTCTCACGCAAGAACATTCTGATGCGCGATCGCTACACCTGCCAGTACTGCCTGAAGGTGATGCCGGCGGGCGAGTTGACGCTGGACCACGTGATCCCGCGTTCGCGCGCCGGAGAATCGGCGTGGGAGAATCTGGTGGCCTGCTGCCACTACTGCAATAACCGCAAGGGCAGCCGCACGCCGGAAGAAGCGGGGATGAAACTGGCGCGCCAGCCGCGTCCGTTCAGCCTGCATACCAGCCGCCATCTGATGCGTCTGCTCGGCAAGAGCGACGAGCAGTGGCGCAAGTATTTGTTCTATTAGGTTGGGCCGGAAGCAGTGGCCCACAACGCATGGTCGCGCATGAAGGTAATGTAAGATCTATCAGTTGATCTAATGCCCGTTGACACGTTTGTTCCGCTGCCGGTTCACGTAAATGCAGTGCGTCAAATCGTCGAGGCGCGCAGTTCCACACCATTTTGCAAGGATCGTCACAGGCGTAACGTTGAGAGCCCGCCTCAACTTTTCAGTCGCGAGGAATTCTGGTTCCGAATGGTGACATGCATATGCACCTCGGTACAAGGCGCAGGACCGGACGGTCGCCTCGCCCAGTTCGTCCGAGAAACCCCGTTTTCTTTGCACCTCGAAATATGCAAATCCGCGCCGGACCTTCGCTCATTGGCGCAACGGACGCTCAGCGAGAAGGGCATAAGGTTTGGGCCGACACGGGGGGCATGGATCGAGGCCAACCTGTCGCGGCTCGACGGCGGTCTGTGGTCCATTGTCGAGGAATACTTCTACAAACTCGCGCAATTCCCGGCAGGCGGCTCACCGGAGGCAAGGGTCGCTCTTGAACGCGATGCCGCCAGAGCCATTGCGGGTAGGCCGCTAGGCCTTAAAGGCGCGGGGGCGAAGCAGGCGCGAAACATCTGGCAATGCATGGGAGTTACGCAGTTTGAAATTCCGCTCGACAGCCGGGTGTGCAACTGGGCAAATAGCCTAACGCCAGCTTTGCCAATTGACGCGAAGAGGCTCTACCGGAGCGTACCCTATTACGAAGAAGTAATGTCTCGGATTCAGGCGTTGTGTCAGGCCGCGGGGAAGCTTCCGTGCGACTTCGACGCGGCTGTTTTCTCAAGTTTCGATTCCACCGAATGACCGGAACGAGATACGGAGTTCTATTGAGATTCGTGCGGAGCGCTAACTGGGCGCGGCGCGAAGGTTTTGTATTTGCTCTAATATACTATTCACGATGCGAGGTCTGCTCTATATCCTTTTCACTCTGTTCTGTTCCTCGACTATCAGTGCCCAGGCTCCTCCGGCTCGAGGCTTGACTGCAGCGCTCAGCCGCGATATATCCGTGACGAAGATCGACGGCGGTCCCGTCGTCACGTACGGTGCTGCTGTTGACCGGGGGTCCTCAATTCACAGGCGCTGGTTCGTAATTAACGACAGCAGTTGCCCCATAGCGCTCGGTGACGCCGGGCTTACGACGCCCCACTACAATAGTCCGTCGTATCAATTCGACGCCCAGGGAACCGCTGCAGCCGTCGAGAACGTGCTTGCCTTTGAAGTCCTTTTTCCGGTATTCGATCTTTGGGGGGATCATATACGCACCTTGTCGCTAAACCAAGTCCAGGACTTAGCGCCCGCCGGACATCCGCAGCCGCTGGGCGGTTCATGGTTTGCAACGGAGAATGACGTGCGCGAATACCTTACGAGCGTTGCATACGTGGATAAGGTCATGACAGCTAACGGCAAAATTTGGCGCGCTGATAGGAAGCTGATCGCTCAGAAGTTGGCCGAAGTCCAGATAGCGGTCAGCGAGTCTGGTCTCGAAAGGGACGAGGCCAAAGAGCCGAAGCGGCCGTGAGCGGCCGCGGCCGGGATAGTGTCAACTTACAGAACTATCAGTGAGCCCGCGTAACGCGTACCCGATGCGAGTTCCCTGATCCCGGTGTCGAAAGTCGCCAGTTGCCCGCGATGACGGTGAGCCAACAGGAGAAGTTGCATGTCCGCGATCTGGTTGGGCCCGATGAGACGAGACAGATGCGAATCGCTCAGATCTCGCATATCGATATTCACTGGCCAATATTCATGATTGGGGCTGCGGCAATCTCGATCCAGACCCGCCAGAGCCTTTCGAATGGCATCACGCGAGCTACCCAATTCGCGGCTCGCGACGCGAAGGAACCCGGCCTGCGTCAGCGGACACGTTGCCCACAGGCGATCGGGCTCCCGATGAAACCATGAATGAGCTGCACGGTGCGCGGAGTGCAGCGGGAATGCCAGCGCTATAAGAACGTTAACGTCGAGGAGAAAACGCACGTCGATGTTCCTCTTCGTGCTCTTCTTTCTCCCACTCGTCGAGCGTCTCGTTGGTGAGTTCCGGCGTCCCCGGCGGAAGGTCGAAAACAACCCAACCGTTCTTCGTCTTAAAGCTGGGAAGGCTCTCCGCTCCCAGATGGACCAGATCGGAAGCAGCCTGCCCCAGGGAAACCTCGCGCTCCTCGGCGTACTGCCGGATCACCGACAGAGCGTCATCTTCGATGTTCAGAGTGGTGCGCATTTGATGTTATTTTATCAAATTCAGCGCATCAGGAGGGTTTGGCATTCATCATCAGAATAATCAGCGCCGTGGATGGTAGCCTGAGGCCATGCGTCGAATTCTGATCTTCCTGCCCGCCCTCCTCTGCGCGCAGGCGCCGGCTCCCAAGGCACCTCCTGCGCCGTCCACTGCTCCGAAGCCTGCGGCGACTGCGCCCGCGGCAGCGAAGAAGGCCGCTCCGGCCGCTCCGAAAACTATGACTGACGACGAAAAAACTATCTATGCTCTGGGGCTTTCCATGTACCGGTCGATTGCCCAGTTCGAGCTCTCCCCGGCGGAACTGGAGATCCTGAAGAAATCGTTCAGCGATGCCGCGGCGGGCAAGCCGGAAGTGGATATCCAGGTCTGGGGACCGAAGATCCAGGGATTAGCTTCCGCACGCGGTTCACGCGCCGCCGAAAAGCAGAAGGCGATGTCGGCCGCGTATCTATCCAAAGCGGCCATGGAAGTGGGTGCGCAAAAGACCGCGTCCGGCCTGATTTATCATGAGCTGCGCGCGGGCACTGGTCCTTCGCCGCAGGCAACGGATACCGTGAAGGTGAATTATCGTGGCACGCTGGTAGATGGCACCGAATTCGACAGCTCGTATAAGCGCAATGAGCCGGCCGAGTTTCCGCTGAACGGCGTGATCAAGTGCTGGACCGAAGGCGTGCAGAAGATGAAGGTCGGCGGAAAATCACGTCTGGTGTGCCCCGCCGATATCGCTTACGGCGAGCAGGGCCGGCCAGGCATACCCGGCGGCGCGGCGCTGGTTTTTGAGATTGAACTGCTGCAAATCGGGGCGGCAGGGGCCACTCCGCCGGCACGCTGATTAAAAAGCGATCTGGACCAGATTCGGCGACGCGGAACGACGGCTTAACAGATTGACGGAGGCCACTCCCGTGCGCGCGAAAGATTTCTCGCAGTCCTGGGTGGAGGGTCCGCGCATGTTGCCTTCCGTGTAAGCCAGTCCAGGACAACGTGAGCATGAGCCGCCATGCACGCACTCGGAGCAGCCCTGCAGGTCGCCCAGGGTGATGGTACGAACCTCGTTCAGCTGCGCCGAATTCCGCCAGATGTCTTCAAATTTCTGTCGCCGCACGTTACCACTCGGCAGCGGGAACTGCACGCACGGATACACGTCCCCGTAGGGAGAGACATAACAGGCATTGTGCGCGGCGCTGCACGGCAGCGAATCGAAGGCGTCTTTTTCATCCATCGGACCGGCCGGAGGGGCACAAAACTCATCCACTTCGCCCACCAGCGTGGCATCGCGGAACACCGCCTGCAGCGCTGTGGAATCGATATTGAGGGCCAGTACGGACCGGTCGCCATCCATCATCGGCGTAATGGTGGGGTCGAGCGTGAACTGCGCGCCCAGTTCGGCCGCCAGCGCCTGCACTCCGCGATAATCTTCTGCATTCCCGCGCATCAGAACGTTGGCGAAGACGACCTTTACGCCGTGGGAACGCAACAGGCGCGCGCCGTCGAGAGAGCGCTTCAGCGATCCCGGTAATTTGGTGATCGCGTCGTGCACCTCCGCCCGGTGCGAATAGACGCTGATCTGCACCGAGTCCACGCTCAGCGCGCGCATACGCTCCGCGTCGCTCGCGCGGATCATCACGGCGTTGGTTTTCAGCTTCACGGAGAACATCAGCGCGCGGGCGTGTTCGAGGATTTCGAAAAAATCCCTGCGCATCATAATCTCGCCACCGCTGAGCACCAGGAAGAACACGCCCGAATCGGCTAACTGCCCCAGCAGATCCTTGATTTCGGCGGTGGTCATTTCACCGTGGTCGTCGTGATCGAGGTAGCAATGCACGCAGCGCTCGTTGCACCGGTAAGTGAGGTCGAGCTGCACGCTGATCGGAATACCCAGACGGAGCGCGCGGGCGCTCATCTCCTGCATGAGGGTCATGGGATGGGAGCCTCGGAGATGAGCAGCACCCCGTGAGAAGCCAACTGCTCGACCAGGTCCCGGGCGTCACGCAGCGCGGCGTCGGGTTCGACATCGAATGCGGCGCAGATGTGCCTCTCGACAATCTCCTCGAGCGGGGTCGCACCGTCGGCGGCCTGCCAGATGGCGGACGCGGTCTCGTTGAGCGTGAACAGAGTGGAATCGCGCGGAGACATAATCATCATCTCCCCGCCCAGCATGCGTGCGGCGATATCGGAGGCGTGGGCGATATACAAACGACTCAACATACCAGATCCCAGACCCGCGCGTCGGGTACGAAGAACAGCCGGCGAACCGGTACGCGCGCGGCCAGCTCACAAGCCGAATCGAATACCTTACCCACCAGTTCGCCGTCGTGCGCGAAAAACAGAATGCATTCGAGCAGCACACGAACCGCTTCCGCGGCGCTCACCGGTTCGATGCGATTCTCAGGACCCTTCGACAGCAGGTAAATTGCTCTCAACGGCGCTTGCGTATTCGCTCCCGGCTCTGCTAACTCGCCGGAGAACGGCGTGCCCCACGCGAGACCATCGCGAACATAGGAGATCTCGTCGGTCAGCAGCGTGGCGTCGGCCGGAGCCAGGCGAGAGATGGTCGTCTTACCAGCCCCGGAAATTCCGGCGAACAGAAAGGCGCTTCCATTACGAACGGCACTGGCGGCATGGACCAGCAACCCGCCCTGTTGAGCGAGCAGAAGCGAGTGCAGAATGCGCAGCACGGCATCGATAGCCCAGGGGGTTGCGGCCAGACGAATGCGGCCGCGGCGGCGCTTGAAATCGCACTCGGCATGGAAATCGCCACGCTCGAGGATCCAGCATCCGCCTTCTAAGCGGACGCGCAGATCGTCTTCGTCGTCGGACGCCTTCCCCGCGGAGACGACATCGGTATCCAACTCAAAAACCGGCGACCCGCATTCATTGACGAATCCGCCGTAGCGGCCGATCAGCATGCGTGAGAAAGCGGGGTCTTCGGTGCGCACCAGAATCGGCATACCGCCGATCTCGATGTTGATTCCACTGGTCACTGCGCAACCGCCATCCCGAGGCGAAGCAGGAGGCGAGCCAGCAGATCCGACCGCCGCAGGAACCACGCGGCAAGGCGACGTCCGCCGGTGAATGCCGGGTCGACCTTGCGGCCATTGCGCTCAATCGAAACCACGCGGCCGAGGATCTGCGCATCCGATAGCGGCGGATCGGTGTATACGTTACGATCGCCCCGCGCCAGCCAATGCCCGCCCTCGCTGCCTGCCATCCGGTGCGCGATCAGCAAGCCGTCGCGCATGTATTGCACAATCTGTCCCGGCTGAAGTTCGGCTGCGCGGCAACGGCGGACCAGCAGAATGTCCCCCGGCCACAACGACGGCAGCATGCTGATCCCGGTGACGCGCAAGCGGATTTCCCCGAAGGTGCGAACCGCTTCCCCCACCAACGCGCATGTCACAGCCGCGCGGTGGTCGTGGAGAGAATCCATGCTGGTTGTCCTGCCCGATATGCCTATGATGCTCTGCGATTGACCGAACAGGAGCCGCTCGTGCCCTGGCGCTTGCCGCAAGTCAGCGCCCGTGTCTCGAAGACCCGCTCATAGCGAAACGCCGGTTTCTCGTAGGGCTTCTTGCGGCCGGCCGGCGGAGTGGGCGGCGCGGGTTGCTCGTCAATCGGCATACTTCATTCTATTTCAATGCGGCTTGCGATGCCTGCACCGCGCAACCGCCGGTGCCGCCCGAGGTTTTGCACGTCTGATTGTCGAGAGTTGTGAAGTAGATCTGCGAAGCGCCCGGCGTTACCGCATCGTTATCGATAATAATGCCGCTCGATCCCCCAGCCTCGGCTACGCCTGCCGTGGGATTCGCCGGCAGCGAACCGCTGGCGACATTGAACGAATACACACACGCGCCCGTGCACCCTTTGGCGTCCCCCGATTCCGGCACGCTGAGGAAAATCCAGTCCGCCGGGCTATTGAAGAATTCGGTGAGCGGCGAGCATGCGGGAGGCGTCGCGAGGAACCTGCCGGGATTGGCAACTTCTAAACTGCCTGCCTGCGGCTTGAACACATTAGCCGAGATCGGAAATCGGAAAATGGCGTCCGCTCCCGTGAGGCTTGTTTCCGCGCCGCATACATACAGATTTCCCGTCGGCATACTCTCGTTAGTGGACGAGTAATATTTGTTGTCAAACGTTCCGTGGTAAAGCGTGGTTCCGGGGATCGATAGGCCAAGGGTCTGTTCCGTGCCGCTGCCGCTCGTGAAGGTAGTGGAGAACTGGTAAACACCGCTCTGGAACCACTTGTCGTGACCCACGAAGACGTAGGCTTTTCCGCCCACGGAATCGACGAGAGGGGCGTCCGCGATGCTTTCACCGAGTGTGTCGCTGGTTCCGACCGCCGCTCCCGACGTGCCCTTATAGGAATGAAAAACTCCCTTAGCGGTACCGACGAAAACGTTTCCGGTCATTGAATCGTAAACCGGGCTGGTCAGCTTGTCGCCGGAACTTACTACCTTCGATGCCCAGGTAGTGTCCTTTGCCGGCGTCCCTTTGAATACGCCGTCAAACTTATACAGGGTGCCGTTATTGTCACCCACATAAATCTGGTCGTGGCCGAAATCATAAAACGGAAATGAATTGGTGTCGATATGGCTGTCCATCCCGATGGTTGTCATGCAGGGCGCCGTGCAGGCCCGGTAATTGGATCGAGTCACACGCGTCAGTGTCTTCAGGGTGGGCGACTTGCTCCACTTTAAGATCACCAGCTGAGCAGCCCCGCTCGACTCATTCTGGACGAACGCGATCTGCGTGCCGTCGAGCGAGAGCGCAATCGACGTGGCCGCCGTGCCGCCGGTATTGTATTGCCAGTAGATCTGAGGGACGGCGCCCGTGCATCCCGAATAGAGGTTATAGTAGGCGGCGACGGTTGCCTGCGACGCACTGCCCGCCAACCCCGTATTGAAGGCAACGTAATCGGGAGTGGTGGCATTGCCGCAATAGGCTGTACCGGTGTTAAACGAAAACTTGGCGGGAAACTGATTGGCTCCGGCGCTGGCGCCACGACCGAGATTCTCCTGCCAGTCCTCGCTCAAAGACGCAGCCGGAAGAGGTGTGGGCGAAGGATCCGTTCCAGGCGTCGACATCCCTTTCTGCGTGCGCGCGGCGGCTGCGATAGCTGCGGCGTTCCTCCAATAGAGCTGGTGCCAGTAACGCTGATCCTGCTGAACCTGACTGGCGGTTGCGGCGTCGCCTGGCGTGGAGAAGATGAGGTATTCGTGGCTCCAGTCGTGCGGTACGGCGCTTCCGCTATCGGCCGCATGCCCTACGGCGGCTCCGGCCGCGGCCAGATACGCGATCCTGAGAACGAACCTCCACACACCCGGTGCGCCGCGCGGGCTATCGGAATTTTTCGGCATATTTCGAATCGCGATTTGGCCTTAGTCTAAGGGAACCCGCTTGCCTGAGTCAACGATTCGCCGGCGGCACACGTATAGTACCGCGACGCTGCAGAAGGGTCTCAATGAACCGGGATCAATCACCAGCGGCCGGGACGTGCGGCTATCAGCACCCCCACTCGCTTGCGCGCGATGCATTGAACCAGAAACTTGCGTCGTGCTCCGTGTGGGTTTCTAATCGTCTGTAGATCCG
>Ga0302320_10027439_pt1 | contig 10975 bp, 23 predicted proteins | sample Bog_T0_3_FD_202130 | JGI IMG/M metagenome (GOLD analysis project Ga0302320, IMG submission 202130) | Peat permafrost microbial communities from Stordalen Mire near Abisko, Sweden - Bog_T0_3 | ecosystem: Environmental > Terrestrial > Soil > Wetlands > Peat | place: Sweden: Abisko, Stordalen Mire... | reverse complement strand
TAAGTACACCATCGCCCGTCTTCACGATCACATTCGGCGGAGCTATTTTTTCGATACGAATACTCTGGTCGTAGAAATTCCCGCCCACAATTCTATTCGAGCTGCCACCATTGATGGTGACGGACCTTCCCGTTTTTGTGGCGCACTCCTCGTCAGTTGGCTCAGCTTCACCTAAAATATCCCTTACCTTCTTAACAACACGCAACTTCCCCTCATCGTTCAATTTCCGGTCTCCGTAAAACGCTTGTCGATGCGTTCCAGCTCAGGCAATTTTCAGCAACCTACCAACTATTGACGAGTCACGCCGACCCGACTCCTGACAGAACTCATAGAAAAGGACCACCAATTCCGCATACTTTTGAATGGGAAGCTGCCGCTTCCTTTTTTTGAGTTCCAGATCTAGCGCCTCGATCACATAAACCAGCAGATCTCGATTTAAAGTGCCACCTGCGGAAGGAACATATTCAGTTGAGCTTGATTCCTCCTCCGCTGCTTTGAGACGCGCAGCAAATTCCGGACCGGCTTGTTCATACCACCAATGTTTGTCATCGACCGATATGTCTCCGATCTTCATCAAGGCCAATGGCGGAGGACGGTATTCCCCCCTCTCCCATTTAGACAGGACAGATTGAGAAATCCCTACGAGCCCTGCGAAAGTTCGCTGATCGAGGCGCAGCTTCTCTTTTCTGAGGGCAAGTAGCCGTTCAGAGACAGAAATCGAGTCAATATGAATATTTTCCTTGACGATGTGAGTCATTTTGACTAATCTTGCTCTTAACCGTTATGAGCAAGAATTTTTCGCGACAAAAAACGTGCCTCAAGAATAGCAGTTCGAGCCCTGAGCTGCTCAGGGCTTTGGCCTATGTTGGCCTCTTCACACGGGTCGCCGACAGAGAATCCCTATCTATTGGCCATGTGGTTCAAGTTGCCAAAGGTCGGCGCACCTCCAAGCGAGTCATCGATGCCATCGTCCGCGAGGTACGCCGGATCGAACAGAGCACGGAGCGCGCGGCATGACTGAAGACTTTGCCAGAAAGATGCTCCCGCATATACGACAAGGAACGGCAGATTACGTGTGCCTGAACCCTTTCTACAACTGGGGTCGCCTTACAGCAGACAGACGGATAGAGCCGTTTCTTTACCGGAGTTTGGTCGAGAAAGTTGCGCTCCGGACTGGGCGTCCCATGCGCCGAATCCGCGCCCTTATTTGTTTTCGCAATCCCTTTCAATCTCCGGCAGCTTCCGTTGTCGTTCGATACACAGACGAAACCTCCCATAGAGTGCCTCTCTTCTGGGGGCCAGTCTGGTTTTCCACATCGAGCGATTGGCTGATCTGCCGCGCGGCCTGCGAGGTTTTGGCTGAGATGGAAGCGGAATATAAGCGCGAACATCGGCAAAAATCGCCAGCCAGGAAAAATCAGCGGAAATCGGAGCGCGCGGCATGACGAATCTGAACGCATCACGTCTTCCTGAGTTCTTCTGCGCGCTGGGGCAGTTGCTGGGTGAAACTACTTTGCCAACGCCCCCCAATGAAGCGCAGGAGGAACTGTCTGATTTCCTTGCTGACCTGCGACGGATGCAGAAGTTTTATGGAATCTTTTCCAGCGTAGGTCGCCTCACCGGAACAACTCCGCAGCATGTGCGCCACGTTGCGCTTGGCCTTACCACTTCTTCCCGAGTTATGGCGGTACTCGAACAGGAGTACCGGCGAATTCAGCAGGAACTCGGGGAGAGCGAGCAACTGGACCAGAAGAACGGCAACGCGGCATGAGCAAATCGTTTTCATCACGTACCCAGTCTCCCGCCAGAGCCTCCGGTGTGTCACCGGCTAATTTTGGAGGGATTTCGACCGTCCAGACCCAGCCTTCTCTCTTCGAGAACCATCTGGATGCACTTCCTGGCAGTCTGAACGATTCCGCTATGGTCCGTGCGGTCCTCATTCAGTCCATCCGCAATTGCGACAAAAGCCGCGCCCAGATTGCGGAAGACATCACTTTTTACTCTGGCCGCGAGGTCACGGAAATTTCCCTAAACAAATTTACCGCCGAGAGCCGGACAGACTACCGCTGGCCCGCTGAACTCGACCGCGCCTTCTGCCGCGCCGTCGGCGACGATACGCTGCTGCGCTGCCGCGCCGAGTTGGCCGGATACCACGTCATTGACTCCACCGAAGCTGAACTACTTGACCTGGGTCGTGAATATCTCCGCCAGAAGCGCGCCAGCGAAAAGGTAGCACTTCTAGAAAAAAGACTCGCGGGGGTGGAACTAGCATGAGTGCCGCCGCTGCATCTCCCCAATTCTCTTTGGTAGTCAGCTCTGCTGAAAAATGGCTTTCGCCATCAGAAGCAATAGCCGCAACTGGTTGGACTGAACGCTGGCTGCGCATCAAGGCTCAACTGGGCGAAGTCGTCAGCCGCTCGTCTCCAAAGAAATCCGCGAATGGCCGCCCCGTCCGTGAATATCTTGCCAGTTCGCTGCCTCAAGCCGCGACGCAAACTCAACTTGCAGTGGTTCCCCCATCCGGCGCGCAGTTCGGTCCCCTCTTTGCCGGCGTCCCGACCATCACCGGGCAGCGCATCACGTTGCCCGATCCCGATGCCCAGGCACAGGCCGAGCATCGTCTGGCCATGATCGAACCACTACTGCATTACGCCGAGAACGCCACGCGGCTTGCGCATCTGCAGTTGCCTGACGGCCGGTATGTCACATCACTCACCCGGCTGATTGAGCACATCTCCATTTGCAGTCCCAAGCCCGTCAGCGTGCGCACCCTGAAAGATTGGCTGGGGCGCTACCGCAAAGGCGGATTTGCCGCCCTGGCTGATCGCGTTCGCGCCGACAAGGGCGTTGCGCGCTGGGCCACTCAGAGCCCCCAGCACGCCGAGCTAGCTGACTTGGCCGCCTACGCCTACCTCAACGAGCAACTCAACAAGCGCACCGCTTGGGAGATTGTCGATTGCCGGGCCAAGCAACTTCAGATTGAGCCGCCCAGCTACGAATCCCTGCGTACCTACCTGGAAAAGCTGCCCCCGGCCGTCAAGACGCTGGCTCTCAAAGGCCGCGACAAATACGACGATCTCTTCGCGCCTTACGTCCGGCGCGGCTACACCGACTTCGAGGCGGGCGAGATCCTCGTCAGCGATCACGCCTGGCACGACGTGCTGGTGCAAAACGATCTCTTCGACGCTAAAGACCGACAGCACCTACGTCTCCGGTTTACCGGCCTTCAGGACATGCGCAGCCGCAAGTTTGTCGCCTATGCCTGGTCGCAGGATGGCTCCTCGCGGTCGATCAATACTTGCCTGCGCCACATGCTCGAAACCTATGGCACCTTCCGCGAGTTCTACTGCGACAACGGCAAGGATTATCTGAAGGTCGGCAAAGGCGCACGTGGACCTGAAGTGGAATATCTGCCACCAGAAGCGCAGGGCGTTTTGGCTCGGCTGGGTTGCAGGGTCACTTTCTGCCAGCCCTATCATGGCCAGTCAAAGCTGATTGAATCCGCCAATCACATCATCCACCAGAGCTTCGATCGCCGCTGGGCGACCTATTGCGGCCCAACCTTCGAACAGCGCCCCGACCGCTGCTCAGCCGCGCTGGAGCGGCACAAAAAGCTGCTTGCCCAGGGCCGCGCCGACGAATCCGAACTGCCCCTGGCCAGCGAGTTCATCCGCGCAGCCATCTTGTGGATCGAGCAGGAATACAACTTGCGTCCGAAAAATGTGCCGGGCATGGAAGGCCTCAGCCCCAACGAGGCATTCGAAAAGTTTCGCTGGCACGGCTCGAAGCCTGCTCCTGAGCCGCACATCCTGGCCGCGCTGCTGGCCGAGCGTGCCCTGCGCATCGTCCACGAGTGCGCCGTGAAAATGGATAACCGCCGTTTCGTCGGCGTGGACGAGCCCAGCCAGCGGGCGCTACATGACCGCACCGGGCAACAGATCATCGTGGCCTACGACCCGCTCGACCTCAACGCACTGGCAGCTATCGACGAAGACGGTTGTGTCTTCGCCTACCTGGAGCCGGAGACTTTCCTGCGCCAATCCCGAGACAACGAAACCCAGGAAGCCATCGCCGCCAGTATGCGCGAGCGCCAGCACCGCTACCACGAAACGCGCGATCAGCTCAACGACCTGGGCCGCCGCGTGCTCGGTACCGGCTACATGCCGCAGCACAATCAAATGCTTCAGCTTGGCCGCCTGCCTATCGATATTGAGCAGCTTGTCGTCCACCGCCCGCAGCCCACCAAACTCCAACCCACCACCATCACAGCGCCGGCCACACCGGCGGAAGCTGCTCGACTCTTCAGGGAGGGACTCAAAAAGTGACCCAACTCGCCAACAACACCACGGATCTTCGCCCGCTCGTAACTGATTACCTGCGCCGCTCTGGCATGTCGTCGGAAGATTTTGCGATCCGCATCGGCTACAACTACAGCACCGTGGCGCAATACCTTTGCGGTCGCTACAGCCGCATAGCCAAAGCCGACCAGATCAATGCCGCGATTCTTGCCTTCATCACAGGCAACCCAATCACCTCAGATCAACTCACGACCAAGATCTACGAAACCAGCGCCGTCCGAACAATGCGCAGCCTCTTTCATAAAGCCTTGGAACGGCCCCAGGTCTACATGGTCTATGCGCCTCCGGGTTCGGGTAAAACCGACGTGGCGCGCCACCTGATCGCCGAGCACAACGCCCAGAGCGCGGGGCAGCCCAGCTACATCTTCCGCGTCTACTGCCGCGCCCGCATCTGCCCTCGCGACTTGATGAAGCGCGTGGCCACGGCATGCGGCGCGCACTCCAGCACCGCCATCGACCGCGCCATCCATAATCTGCGCTGGGATTTTCGCGGTGCGCGCGTAGTGCTCTACTTCGACGAGTCGCAGCATCTGAGTATTCCCGCCTTCGAGACGGTACGCGAGCTGCTCGACGAAGAGCCACGCTTCTCGCTGATCTTTGCTGGATCGCACGAACTGGAAAAGACCTTCACCGATTTCTCGGGAACACTGGAGCAGCTTCAGCGCCGCATCACTGACAAGGTCCATCTGCCCGCGCTCACCGCCGACGAAGCCGCTGGCATTCTGCGCACCGAGCTGGCCGAATTCTCACTCGATGCCGCAACCATCCGCCAGCAGATTGAATTGGCCACCATCACCGTGCGCGTGGACAAGCGCAATCAGCGTTACATCTCCATCGGCCGCCTCATGGCCGCAATCCGCGAGATCCGCGACGGCTTGGCCGCCACTCCCGAACCCGCTTTGCAGAACTAGGAGGCAATCGTGAATCAGATTCCGCTTGAAGAGGAATGCACCAGCCTGCGCCAGATGCTCGATTTGGATTTCAGTGAGCCGCTGGAAGCGCGTGAGAGCCGCTGGCAACGGCTCATGCGCTGGACGCCCACCGACGCGCAGCTCCGCCAGGTGGCCGACTGGATGCGCAGCGCTGGCAGCATCCTCGACAACGCGGTCAAGGTGGTCGTGGTCCTTATCGCCTGCTATCTGATCGGCGAAATCATCTGGGCATTCTGGCCCGGTCACATCGTTTCACGAGTAATTGGAGGTTTGCGATGACTGAAAAATCTGCTATTACCTGCGATGTCTGCGGACGCACCAAGGGAGAAACCAACCACTGGTTTCTGGCGGTGACGCCCATAGACGCCTCCGACCCGCGCTCCAACGGCATCGCCTTTGGAACATCGGCGGCGGTGCTCAATGAGCCGGAGAGCCTCATCCTTCAGCACATCTGTGGCGAGGCGTGCCTGCACAAACGGCTCTCCCACTGGCTCGCCGCTTCAACCTCAATCACCACCACCCCAGAAAGCGTGAACGCATGACCACCGACAAGAAAACCAAGCCCACCCCGACCGAGATAGATGATCTTTGCCAAAAATTCGACGCGGCGAAGATCGCGGCAGATAAAGCCGGCCAGCAGCTCTCCACTGCCAAAGGCGACCTGCTCGAAGTAGTGCAAGATTTTGGATACACGCCCAGCCACGCCGAGAAGACTACGCGGCTGGAAGGCACGCTCTACATCGCGGACGCGACGGTTGCGACCACCGTAGCTGTGAATGAGGCACCGGTGGGTGAGTTGCAGAGTGAGTTGTCCAGACTAGCGAAGCCGAAAGTCTTCGGCCTGCTCTTCGAGCGGAAAGTGAAACACACGCTCAAGAAAGACGCCGCGAGCAACCTCAAGGTGCAGATAGGCGGTTTTGATCTGGACACGCAAAAGCGCCTGCTCGGGCTCTTCGCAACGTGCTTCACTGCGGAGTCCAAAGCCCCGGCCCTCAGCGTAGATCTGGCGGCCGCCCTGCGCCAGAAAGAAGCTGAGGCGCAAGCCAAGGCCGCGAAGGCTGCAAAGAAAGGTGGCCGCAAATGACGCCTCTCGAACGCCGCATCGATCGCATGAAAAAGACTCTTGATTTGGCATCGATGCGTCTGGCTGCACTCGAAGATTGCCCGGATACTTTCGAAGGAGCGAACCTTTGCGACGCCATAAAGCAATCGCAAAAGCTCGCCAGCGAGATCCAGGCCGTGATAGTTCGCAACACTTTTTCTGCTGCCAAGAAAGGTGGCAAGAAATGAGCAAATCCTCCCTCATTGCCGCGCGCAATAGCGCGTACAGCAAACTCAACGCACTTGTGGACGCTTGGACTCCTTCATATGAGGATTGGCCGGAACCAGAGGCCATTATCGCCATGGCCGACGCCCTCGACGCGCGGATCGCCGCGCTTCAGACCAGCGTTGCGTTTCTCCGCCATGAAGCTCTGCGCGCCATAGGAGCGCGGAAAGGCGTGGCGGCGTGAGAACGCGCAGAGCGATCGACAAAAAGCAGCTCGACAAGGTCATCGCCAAATCCAAGCAGGCGACGGCCGACCTGATGACCGTCCGGCGTGAGTTGGAAGGTCTGGTCTCCAAAAGCTCAAGTGACAGGCGTCTCGGGTTGGCGGCGGATCGCCTCTCTCTAGTGATGAGCGAGTGCCATGAAATGGGCAACGACCTGCATAACCTTTGGATGGGTGCAGTAGGGCTCGCGGACGATGAACCTGAGATTCTATCGCCGCGCCCGCTCTCTCTCACCAACGGCCAGTTCAGGCTCACCGCTGGGGGCCGCTCATGACTTGCGAAATCGTTCATGACAGCCAGCGCGGAATCAATACGTTTTTCTGCGGTCGCAATCGGCGCAGCACCTGCAAATTCTGCCACCAGAGTTATGTGAGCAAGCTCTGCGATTTTCCCGTGGCCAAAGGCAAAACCTGCGACGCCGGCATGTGCGGATCTTGCGCCACCAACATCGGCCCTGACCAGGACTATTGCCCAACGCACAAGGATCAGAAACCCGCCGCGCAACAGGGGGTGCTGTTTTTGATGCCTCTGGAGAAAGGGGAACAATGACCGAGCAACAGATCGAAATCGATGCGATGTTGGCGACGGCTGTGAGCAGGCTGATGTCCGCTGGTGCTGTGGTGAATCTGATGCGCGAACTGAATCGGCAGGAACAGCCACTCGCCTACTGGAGAGCGGCCGTGGATCTGGGCGAGCACCTGACGGTTGCCGGGCACACGCTGACCGAAGCGCACCGGATGCTGATGGCTCGGCAAGGCATCGCGGTGCAGACGGATGGAGGGCTAATCAATTGAGCACACTGCCAAACACGCAAACCTCACTCTTCGCGGAGCCGCAAGAGACCGCGATTGCGCGTCTCGACTCCACGATTCTTGCCCTGATCATGGGCTACTCGGGTGGACCGCTCGGCCTGAAGATCGAAGAGCGCGAAAAGTGCGTCTTGCGCGCTATCCGCTACCGGCGCGGACAGGCCAACGCCATCACCATCGCGGAGCTTTCGCAGCAAATCAGGCTGGATGCGCGGGCAATCAAATCGGCAATTCGCGCTCTGCGCATCAACTTCCATCTACCCATCGGCAGCTCGAAAAATGGAACCGAGGGCGGATATTTTCTGATGATCACGGAAGACGATCGCGCCGTGTGGGCCAAAGATGTTCTCGACCAGGTTCGCGCGGAGATTGCCGTACTGCGCGCCGGTGCCGGGCAGCAGGCCACGCTGGAACTGCTCGGCCAATTGCAACTGGAGGTGCGGCCATGCGCCTGAAAGAAAGTAATCCGCCAACCATGCTGGTGTTTGCGATTGCCTACATGGCGATCCTTACTCTCTGTGCCATCGTCGGCACAATCCTATGGAGGCTCTCGCGATGATCTGGGGCGACTCAAAAAATGCTTTGCCGAAGGCTGCGAAACCCGAATCTCGCGCCGCTTGCTGATGTGTAAGCCGCATTGGAGCCTGGTGCCGAAGCAGCTGCAAATCAAAGTTTGCAGCACATTGGCTGCATGGCAGGTCGGGGATAGTCCCGTCGCCTATATCAACGCCATCAAGCGCGCACGAATCGCCGTTGCCGAAGCGCACGGCAATCAAGGGAGGATTGCATGAACAACACCGCTATTGTTCGAAGGCTCTGCAAGGGAGGTTGCGGCCAATGGTTTACGCCGCCTCCATCGCGCCCAGGGCAGGAATACGTGCATGGGCATAAAAACGGATGCGCGGCGGCAGCGGATCACAGCAAGCCCAGCGATCACGATGAAGCTGCGCGACGGATTCTCGACTACCGCATGGCGCTGGCATCGGTTCGGCGCGAGCTGGCCGACGTCGAACAACAGATCGACAAAACCGATGATGCGATAGAGTTGCTACGCCGCGAGTTGCATGCGCAGGACAGCCAAAAAGAAAAGCTGACCGAGCGGCATCTCAATCTGAGTTCGTCGGCCATGGCGCTTGAAGCGCTCACCACAGGGAAAAGCCTAGTGCGTCAAATCGCCGTTGCCGAAGCTGCACAAAGGGAGGCTGGCTATGACCGAAATCAATAAGCTGGCGCACTCCATCGCTCTTGAAGCGGCGGCGGCGGTGCTCGACTCCAATACGGTCACCGTTGAAGCCAACGGCGAAAAGTGGCACGACGTAAACACCAGCATTGAGGGCGTGCCGCTCGGCATTCAACTGAAGGACGAGCTGCGCTATCTCACCCTGCGCGGCGCTCTCGTCTGGCACTCCACGCTCCCCAACCTGGTGCGCGTTGTCGAGGTGTGGCGATGAGCCGCTTTCTTCCCATCGCGCAACAGATCGGTGAACTGGTCGAGCGCAAGAACGCGGCCTATGGCAGCAGCTTCGAAAAGTCGGGCCCAGCACTGCGCCTCCTCTTTCCCGCAGGCATTCCTTCGGCACAGATGGAGGATGCGCTTTTGCTGGCGCGGATCTGGGACAAGATGCAGCGGATCGCAACGGATCGCGACGCCCTGGGCGAGAGCCCGTACCGCGACATCGCAGGTTATGGAATCCTGGGCGCGGCACTTCATGAATCACGGAAAGAGAGCCAGAACATTGAAAGAGGAAGCAGCAGATCCGAGTTATCAAAGGCAGTGTCAGTATCCGGGGTGCACCCAGCCGGTGGACGGCGCAAAACGCTTTTGCACGACAGCGCACCGCACGGCAGACTGGAAAGCTCGGCACAAAAAGGCAGAAATAAAGAGGTGCCCGGCGTGCGGAGCGAATTTAGGAAAGAAGCGCGGGCGGCCACACAAAGAAACGTAGGAGGACGCGATGGAAAATCTCATCAGTAGTGGACAGATGAAGCGCCTGCAAGTTCTCTACGGGCAGATGGCGCGCCACACGATGCAGGACTCTGATCGCGCCGCGCGGCTGGCCTGGGCATCGCAGCTTGTGTGCAGGCCGGTCACGAGCTTCAGCGACCTCACCAGCAACGACGCAACCCATTTGATCGACACGCTGCAAGCTCAGCTCGGTGTGCAGGCGCCCGCGCGGCCGCGCCGCAGGCTTGATCGCCGCGCCGCGCAGAAAGCTGGCACCGAAGGACGCCGTGGCCATGCCAGCGATGAAATCACGTTGGCCGGGCCATCCGAGTTCGCACGCATCCGTTATGTGCTCGACCTGATTGGATGGAGCCAGGCCCAGCTCGAAGGCTGGCTGCGCTCTTCGCGCTCGCCGCTCCGCAGCAAAGCAACGCCATCCATCCGCACGTTGGCTGATGCCAACCGCGTGTACTGGGCGCTGAAGGGCATGGCTACGGCACAAGGCAAATGGAAAGGGAGCAGGAAATGAACAAGGCGAAGCTACTTGATGAACTCATCGCAACGCTTATCGGTGCACTGAATCAATCTTCCGAATGCGGAGAAAAACGCGCCGCTCTGGAACGCGCCGGCGTGCATCTCGATCACATCGAAGTCACGGTTCACGTAGCAGGTTTCGATGAGGACGCGCCTGAAGGGGCACAGGATCAGGATGCGCCTGAAGGAATGCGGCGTGCTGATGTCGAGTTTCTACGCACCCTGCGCATTGCTCCCGATTTGGTTCCTGAGGAGGAGTCATGAGTTTTCGTGTGCCAGATGACCAGCTTCTGCCGTGGCCTCCACGCGAGTCGATCACTGTGCCACGCGCTGCTAGGATACTTGGATGCTCGCAAAAAACGGTGCATATCCTGATTTATGAAGGAGCGATCCGGGCCTATAAAATCCGTCCGAACGTACGCACGAGCCACTATCGAATCCAGTACGAATCGGTAATCGCCTATATCGAACAAATCCGCAGAAAGGCCTTACTGGACAGCGAGAAAACCAGATGAAGCGCGACGACAACATGGATTTCCGCCAAATGCTCTTTCCCTGGAGTCCGCGTTACACTGTCTCCACCAGGAGGGCCGCGTCCATGTTGCAGGTATCGATCGGGACCGTGTGCCGCATGATCGCCGACGGGACTCTCGATGCGGAAAAGTGCAGCCCGGATAAGCGCAACAGCGCTTGGCGTGTAAATCTGGAATCGGTAGAAAAACGAATGTGCGGATTTACCGACACAATTTCTGCCGAACAGGCTGCGGATATTCTGGATGTATCGCAGGCGATGATCAGCCGAATGTACAAAGCTGGCGAATTGGTTGGATATAAGATAGGGAACGG
>Ga0302320_10027436_pt1 | contig 10975 bp, 5 predicted proteins | sample Bog_T0_3_FD_202130 | JGI IMG/M metagenome (GOLD analysis project Ga0302320, IMG submission 202130) | Peat permafrost microbial communities from Stordalen Mire near Abisko, Sweden - Bog_T0_3 | ecosystem: Environmental > Terrestrial > Soil > Wetlands > Peat | place: Sweden: Abisko, Stordalen Mire... | reverse complement strand
GTTCTGCCCGAGGACCCGAAGAGAGTGATTGGCACAATCATAGAGGCGATCCAAAAACTGATCTCCCTACATGATGACCGGTCATTCGACGGGATTGGCATGAGCTTGCCTGGGCGCTATAGCCTTGAATTCAAGAAATACAACCTCGACAAGGCGATCTTCGCACCGAACATTACCTGGCCCATCGGACAGATAAAGTCCCGGGTCGAACAAGCCACCGGGCTGCCTGTCTTTGTGGATAATGTCGCCAACGCCTGCGCATTGTCAGAGGTTTGGTTCGGAGACAGCGATGGCATGCATGACCTGGTGATGGTGAGCGTGTCAGAGGGAATCGGCACAGGTATCTTCGCCAATGGCAGGATCATCCGTGGTGAAGGCGGGTTCGCCGGCGAGTTCGGCCATGTGCAGTTTGACCCGAACGGGTTGGTCTGCTCCTGCGGAAGCCGGGGATGCTGGGAAACCCTGGCATCCAATCGCGCGGGAATGCGCTATTACACTGAGATCACCAACAAGCCATCGCCTCCCTTTGAGGCTCTGCTCAAATTGGCCGCCGCAGGCGACCCGGCAGGCAAAGAAGCAATCGATAAAATGTGCATTGCTCTAGGTCGCGGGCTGCACATGATCGCGGCGGCTCTGGCGCCAAGCGAGATCGTAGTCGTCGGCGACATTACGCCTCTCTGGTATTTGATAGGCCCTCTCGTTGAGGCCGAGATGCGCCGCAATCCCCTCATCAGGGTTCCCAGGCTTCGCCCTGCGCACGAAGGCAACAAGGCCCGTTTGCGCAGCGCTGTCGCGTTGGTAATGAACGAGAATCTGCTCTGATCGCAACTCGTCAAGCAGAGTTAGTCCCACCTCGCTTTCCACTAGCCCCCGGCCTCCGTGAGCAACCCATCAAAATCCCATACCTTCCGTTCCAGGCCTTTTGTCGCATGACGGTGGGAGCCAATAGGATGGATGGGGTTATTCCCGGAACAGTTGAATTGAGGCAAGACATATGCGACGCAGAGAGCTGATGCAGGCAGTCGTGGCTACCGCCGCCACGGGGTTGTTGCCGTCGGTGCAGGCGGTCGGAGAAGCACCCCAGCATCCTCTTCCGATTACTGTTCTCCGTTCCGTCCCGCATGTGCTCGCGGACATTTCTCGGGACAGCCTTCGCGTCAAGCTATACTCCGATGCCACGGCAATCTTGTCGGACCAGCGCAACAGTGTGGAATGGAGATTTGGTTCTGTTGCATTCCAGGAGGAAGGCCCCGTAGATGAAGGCGCAGTCTGGTTGCGCACCGAACGTTCCATCTGCGATCAATATCCCGGACGATTTGCCGGCATCGTCGAGGGTGGTGGTTTCAGGTTCTGGGTGCTTGATCCGGAAGGAAGCAACCGCGGATCATTTCATATTGTGTTGTCGATTGAAGACAACGGGCTCGAATGGAGAATCCTCCAGATCGATGAATCGCTGCCAAGCCTTTCGTTTCCCACGCCGCTTGAGTGCGAAAGCCTGGTGCTGCCGCAGCACCTTGGCAGGTGGGTGCGGTCCCGGTTGAATGGGCGTTATTGCTGGCCGTTTTTCTCCGCCATGAACATGCGCTGGTTCGGTGGTCTTCGCGGTGCGGAGGGCTACCTTGCAATCTTTCCTGAGGCGCAGTGCGCAGACGCCGTGGTCTCCGCCACACAGATGTCCGCTGCACCCATGTGGTTGCGGCGATTGGGCACATGGAGCGGCGAGCGCAAGATTCGCTATCAGTTTGTGCGCGGCAACTATATTGCATTGGCCAAGTCTTACCGTGCGTGGGCGCAGACGCACGGTCTGCATCGCTCCCTTACCGACAAGCTGCAGGCTACGCCGGCACTTTCTGCGCTTACCGCTGGACGGCTCATTTCGTGTCTGCAGGCAGAGCCTGCCGAGTCTCTAAGCCATTATCAAGACCGCCTGACCAATCCGCCTCAGGGCGATTCGCCGCCTCCGTATCGAATCCATCTGACGCATCGCCAGGCAGCGCAGATGTTGAGCGAGTTGCCCGCGGCTGGTGTGGCCCGCGCGCTGGTCGTGATGCGCGGTTGGATTCGCGGCGGTTATGACTGGTCGCATCCCGACATTTGGCCTCCCGATGATCGCCTTGGCAGCGAGGACGAGCTTCGCGATGTTTTGACTCAACCCGGGCCCTTCACAGTGGCTCTGCACGATAACTATCAGGATAGTTACCAACACAATCCGAGTTGGCCGCATGGAGTGAATCGGACCCGCCAACAACGCCCGATGCGGGGCGGCTATTGGGACGGCGGCCAGGCATACATCCTGAGCGCAGCTGCGGGGCTAGCTTATGCAAGGCGCAATTGGAAGATGGAGCAGCAACTGACGCCGCGCGCGATGTTCATCGACACAACCACGGCAGCACAGACCTATCAATCCTACGAACCGGGGCGGCTTCAGCACCGGGTCGAAGATATGGCCAACAAGGCCCTGCTGTTGAAGTTTTATAAGGAATGCGGAGTGGTGCTGGGCAGCGAAGAAGGCGCCGATTTCGCGATCCCATACATCGATTGGTGTGAGAACCGGCACGAACGCATTGCCGGCGAATCGATCCCATTGTGGCCCCTGGTATTCCACGATGCCGTGGTCAGCGGACGCTATACCGGCAGTGCCTGGGCTGGTGCCCTTGCCGGCGGCACAGAATATCCATCGTGGCTGCAAGACATGCTGTGGGGCTACGCTGCGCTGTCTGAGTTGGGGCCATTTGAGCAACGAGCCGCAGCGTATGAGCGAATGCGCTCAACGCGGCAACTCGACGCATGGTTCGCGAGCATCAGTACGGACTCGATGGACGACCACGCATTTCTTGCAAGCGACGGAACAGTCGAGCGCACGCAGTTTTCTTCCGGCCGTTCGATCATTGTGAACTTCGCAGCAGAACCGCAGGTCCACAATGGACACGTCGTCCCTGCGCATGGCTATGCCGCCTTCGGCGAACATGGCGAGGCGTTGGTGCTCTAACTCAACGTCGCAGCGAGTTGAAGCTGCAACCGATGCACGCCGCGCCCTTCAACTTCGACGACCGCGTACCTGGATTTTTCGACCACTTCAATTTCGTAATCAACGGGCTTGCCATTCAGAAGCGCCTCCATTACACGAAGGCCAGGCCCCAGCGGAATGCGCAGTGTAGCCTTATCCGCGCAACTGGTGTAGTCGAGCGTGATGGTTTGACGATCTTCTCGATAGTGATAGAGAACATATCCGCGCGATGCGGGATAGCGCACGCAAACTTCAGCCTCTTTTGTGCCCGCGGCAAGCCAACGCGGCGATACCCGCGCCGTGCGAAAGCCTGCACCCGTATCTTCAACGCCGGCGAGGCCTTCGAGCAACGCCGCGGTCACGCACCCCGCGCCCCAGTTATTCGGCATGCCCGTAGAAACGTCGTTCCATGGCGGCAAGAATGGGGGCTTGTTCGACAATGTTATTCCGATCACGAACCATTTTGCAACGGTCTCCATGCTCTCCAACTGGAGCGAGGCAATGGTTGCATCGCTTCTGTGCGGCTCAAAGCTGCTGATCCAAACGCCGACGTTGTCGATCAGTCCGGTCTTGCCACGCCATGCCACCTGCATCCGTTCCGGCGTGTTGGTTCCGTAGCGATTGTTGAACTCAAGATCTTCCGGCGCCCAGAAGGAGTTGACGTTGACGCCGCGCTCAATGTATTCAACCTGTCTACTGCCGTCCTCAAAGTGAATCGTCAGCTTGCCCAAAGTCGAGCCCGGCCCCGACGACGCATGCAAGAGATAGAACGTCCGGCAGCTTTTGTCCACGGGAACCTGCGTGCCTGCTGAGTATTTCGAGGATGAAGATACGCCTATGCAAACGCGGTGACTGTTATCTTCAGCCGATGCAATTTTGAAGGGCACTCCGCGAAACGTTTGTTCGCCAGTCGGAAACTCAATCAGGTAATTGTTTGGCTCGTCCACCCATCCCGGCACGCCCTCGGTTCCCTTGCCTGTGTCGCAATTGGCCAGCGCGCGCAAATCAATTGAATCAAAATCTGTTGGTGCCCGCTCCGGCTGCTTGCCGCGCAGAATGCCGGGCAAGAAGTCGCGATGCTGCTTTGCAATGGCCTGCACGCGCCGCAAAATGTCCACGCCATATTGCTCGTACCCATGCTGGAAACAGCCGCGCGCCAGCTCCCCTGCCGTGCATGCCAGCACACCACCGTTCACGTAGTCCCATATACCCTGCTCGCTGCCGAAGCCTTTCATGAATGGCGGGAAGATGGAATAGAACTCCCCCGGCGAAGTGTCGGGCATCTGCTTGCGGATCGACGCATAACTCTCGATGATTCCGCTCGCTTGTTTTTGAGTGATACCCCGATTTAGAGAGTAAGCATTCGACAGCGAAACCTGGGTGCTCATATCGACGCCCAGATCGGGATGAAACTCCGCGTCTTCCGCAACCCAATGGGTGTAGAAGCGGCCATTCCAGGAGATACGATTCAGGCGCTCTTCCATTTCATCGGCAAGCTTAACCATCTGCTGCGCGTCCGTGGCGCGATCCGCTTTGTGGAGCATCTCCGCAAGGTAACGGCACCCGGCGATCAGCCCGGTGTTATCTCCAAAGAAAATGCCGAAGTGTGTCTTCTCAAGATCGATGACCATGATGTCGCCGCCCACCAGAGCAGCTTCGCTATCGCACAGAAAGTCCCATGTATCGATGGTGAGACCGCGCTTGAGCAGGCCAAACTTTTTTGACCAGCGATAGGGATCGCTGGTGCTGTAGCGCACCGCGTGCAATGCGCGATCGAGGTGGGCTCGCATCCATGCGTCATCGCCGGTCGTCTTCCAAATCAAATAGAGCGCTTCAAGAAAGTACATCTCGACATGGTTTTCGACCGGAGCGCGCCGCAACCCTAGAAAGCCTCCATCCGCGAATCGCGAAAAATCACCGTACTTGAATCGACGGTCCCAATCGCTTTCCGGCGGTGTGCGGTCGATGTGATTCTCCCAGATCATTCCGTCTTCACGCTGCGTGTCTGAAAAGATCTCGAAGCTTTGTTTGACCTCAGGCCAGAAGTAGCGCATACCCTTGAGCGTGTTTGTATTGTCGAGCAGCCAATCGACCCAATAGGTATACACGCGGCCATTGTGGCGGCGCGCACCGATAGGGCCGTCTGAGGCCATGGTCCAATAAAGGGTGTCGAGCAGATGTTGATACTCCCCGCTGGCCTCGCGAATCTCAGTGTGCGCGTCTACCTGCAAGGTGGCATGTCCTGCAAGCTTGCCGTCTGCATCGAGGATCAAAATATTGTGAGCGCCGAGTGCGCCGCCTACTTGAAACTTGGCCGGCAGCGTGACCTGTTGGTCAAAGTAAGCTGCGCCTTCGCCGTCGAGAATTATCAATCGGTGCTGACCCGTGGACTGGACTGTGACTTCATCGAGAGGCTTATATACGGTTTGCACCGGAGAGAGGCTCAGCGGCGGTCCGTCATGATTCTCGGGTGATTGGGCATGCAGGCTCGCGATATAACCTGCACCTAGAACACTTGCCGGCAGAACTGAAAGAAACTTGCGTCGCGACTGCATGAAAACCTCAATTCAATTTCAGCGCACAGCGTGCTGCATCCCGCATGTGCTACGATTCGTATTTCCGTTCGACCGCAGCCTCAGTTCCAGCCTGCAAGGGGAATGAAATGTGAGGCGTCTCTGGATGGATGTCTGGGTGCCACAATGAAGAATACTCCCTCCGTTTCAAGTGTGCTGGTCTCGGCCCTGATGGCCAGTTTCCTTGCTGTTTTCAACGCAGGCGCTCAACAGTCGGCAATTACTGGCAATGCACGCGTGGACAAACTTCTGGCGCAAATGACGCTGGATGAAAAGATCGCCATGATTCATGGGGCGGGCGAAGACGCCTCGACCTATCAGGGTCAGGCGGGCTACTTGCCGGGGATCAAGCGCCTAGGAATTCCGCCCATGCGCTTTGCCGACGGGCCTCCGGGAGTGCTGACGCGCGTTCCCTCGATTGCGCCAACATCGACGATGGGCGTTGCGGCCACGTTCAGTCGAGAGGATGCGCGCCTGAACGGCTCGGTGATTGGACGCGAAGCAAGATCGCACGGAATCACGGTGGCGCTTCAGCCCTTTATCAATATCGATCGCGACTTGAACTATGGCCGGGGCTATAACACCTTTGGCGAAGATCCATTTTTGACGGGCGAGATGGGTGCGGCTGAAATCATGGGAATTCAAGGCGAAGGCGTGATGTCGCAGGCCAAGCACTATATCGGCTATGACACCGACGGATCGAATGTCTTCATTGATGATCAGACGTTGCACGAGATCTACCTGGCGCCCTTCGCGGCGGCGAGCAAAGCCGGGGTGTCTTCGATCATGTGTTCTTACAACAAGATCAATGGACCCTACTCCTGCGGTAATCCCGAGACGCTTGGCAAGTTACTCAAGACGGAAACAGGTTTTCAGGGCTTTGTAACTTCGGATTGGGGCGCAACGCACGCAACAGACTTTATCAACGCCGGGCTCGATATGGAGATGTCCGGGCCGCTTCCGGTTCCGTTTGGCATACAGTCTTATTTTGTCAACGGGCCGAAGCGAGAGATACCCGACGGCGGAAAGCCTGAAGGACGGGCGTTGAGCGATGCAGGGCTGCCTGAAGAGCCGGCTCAAAAGCCCTGGGACTTTACTGCCGAGCCCATGCCGACCACTGATCTCAAGAAGCTGGTCGCGGCAGGCACAGTTTCAGAAGATACAATTACGCGCGCAGCTGGCAGAGTTCTACTGCAGATGGATAAGTTCGGCTATCTGGACGGAAAGATCAAGCTTGAAGTTACCGCTTCAGAAAACGCTCCGGACATCAAGGTAATTGAGCAGACAGCAATTGATGCCGCGGTGTTACTGAAGAATCAGGGCGGCGCACTGCCGCTGAAGCCAGCCGATATGGATAGCTTGGCAATGATCGGCCCGGGTGCCGGCCAAACAGTTGCAGTCGGCCTCACCGGCGAAAAAGCGGTTGGTTTGCCGGAGCTTGAGGTGGGGCCGCTGGCTGCGCTCAAAGAGTTGGCTAGCGCAAACGCGCATGTCACCTATGCGGTGGCCGATGAAATGGATGGGACCGTGATCCCGGCGGAATATTTTTCGCACTTTGGCGAGCCGGGATTGGAGCGCCGCCTTTGGAACGAGGACGCGGTTTCTATCGACAAGGAAGTCAACTTTACGCATACTGCCGGGACTGCGCTGCCCGCCAATCAGAGCATAGTTTGGACCGGCACGCTTACGGTTCCTGAGAGCGGAGAGTACCGCATTCATCTTCAGCTACTCGGCTGTTATGGAAAGCTCAAAATCGACGATCAGGTCGTGGACAAGAACTGGTTTAACTGGATCCACGGAGAACTGATTCAGCCTGGCGAGGCTAATATTTTCCCGACGACCGACGGGCTGGACAATCTGCGCGCGGCGATTGACTTGACTGCGGGACCGCACCGCATATCTCTTGAAATCGCTCCCGATAGCTCGAATCATCCGGTGCAGGTGCGCATAAGCTGGGTAACTCCGCAACAGCAGGCGGATAACTACAATGCGGCGATCGAGACGGCGCGGCATGCAAAAACTGCTGTCGTTTTTGCCTGGAGCCGGACGCGCCCTGTGTTCGGGCTTCCCGGCGATCAGGACAAGCTGATTCGCGCTGTGGCCGCTGTGAACCCCAACACAATCGTCGTGCTCAACGTGAGCCAGGCGGTTGCAATGCCCTGGCTGGACCAGGTGAAGGCTGTGCTGGATATGGGTTGGACGGGTGACCTGGGCGGTCCGGCCACGGCCAAGGTATTGCTGGGCCTAGCCAACACCGGCGGACGCCTGCCTTTCACGTGGCCTAAGCGCCTCGAGGACACGCCCGCGAACGATCCTTCGTTTCCCGAACGCTCGTACAAGGGCGTGAACGGGAAGACAACGTTTAGCGAAGGAATCTTGGTTGGCTACCGCTGGTTCGATCACCAGAAGATTGAACCTCTGTTTCCGTTTGGATTTGGGTTGTCGTATACAACCTTCCGCTATTCGGGAATGAAGACGACCGTTGCCAATGACCTCGGCCTCGACGTCGCTGTGACGATTCAGAACACTGGATCTGTGGCAGGCGATGAGGTTGCGCAGGTATATCTCAACAAGCCTGCGAATGCACCCGCGGGCGTGCAGTTTGCGGACGATATTCTGGCTGGCTTCGAACGCGTCAGCCTTGCGCCGGGCGAATCGAAGCTGGTGGTTATTCATGTTCCGCGCCGGCAGCTCGAGTATTGGTCCGTGGCACAACATCTGTGGCTCAATGTCGCTGGGACTCGAAGGCTCTGGGTGGGTAGTTCCTCTCGGGACCGCAGACTCGAAGGGCAGGTCAAGATCGTCGCAAAGTAATCCGGAACGTGCTCTGCTATCTCCATCGGAAGATGCGCAGGGATATGGCGAACGGGATGACGAACCACGCCACGAGTATGCCGACCTGAACCAGCTGTTGGCCGAGGTTCAACCCTTGCAGCATATTTCCGCGCATCGCGTCGATGGCCGCTGTCAATGGCAGCGCACGCACGATCGGTTGCACCAGAGCCGGAAAGCGCGTTGCGGAAAAGAAGATGCCGGACAGTATCCACATGGGGAGCATGACCAGATTCATGAGTCCTGAGACCGCTTCCGTGGTTCTGGCTCGCGAGGCGGTCAACAGCCCCAGCCCACTAAAAGCCAGCGACGTGAGCAGGCAGAGCAAGCCAAGTGCGGGTAGAGAGCCGCGAAACGGCACTCCAAACACCACGCGCGTGAATGCCAGAAATACGACAACCTCGACAAACAACATTGCCAGCCTGGAGAGCAGGAACGACATGAGATATTGCCAGCGTGGCATGGGCGATGCAACCAATCGTTTAAGGAGTTTTTTCTGCCGAGCCTCGACAATCGAAAAGCCCAGGCCCCACATAGCGGACCCCATCAGGTTCATGCCCAGCAGGCCGGGCACCACGAAGTCGATGTAGCGCGCGCCCGTCTCATGCACCAGTTCGTTTTCAGAGGCCACGGCTTGCTTTCGTCCGGCCGCTGTCTGAATGGCTCGATCCACGAGGAGCCGCGCGGTGCGCGCGTCTGGGTTGGTGTCGTCATATTTGTAGGCAACTGAATCCGGTCTCTGAATGACGAGCACGAGAATGCTGCCCGTGGCCAGCGCATGCGTGCCGGCCTGCTCGTCTATCGTCGCTGCCGTCAGGCCTTTGTCCGCAGCCAAGGCTTGCGTGAGTTGCGCGGTGGTTGCACCCACCTGCAGCACATCCGCAGGGCGATTTCTGAAGGCGATGCCGAGGCCGATGGCCAGCAAGATCGGAAAGATGAAGATCCAGAAAATTGCTTCCGGTTCGCGCAAGAACAGCTTGAATCGCACCATGGTCAACTGGTAAAGGCTGCTGAACTCCAATTTATTCATCGCGCAGATTCCTTCCTGTCAGCCGCACAAACACATCCTCGAGGGTTGCGGAGTGGGTGCGGAATTCGCTCAGATGCAAGCCTTGCGCGGTCAACGCAGTGAAGATGCGAGGGACCACCAGATGGAGTTCGCTGACAGAGAGTTGGTGAAGGCCGGCATCCACGCGGTGCGACTGGACGCCGGGTATGGCGGTGAGCAGAGATCCATCGACTGGAGCGTGGCCTGCACCGGTGCCATCGCTGCCAACCGCAAACTCAACAATGTCCTCTCCGCCGACGGTCGCAATCAACTGCTGTGGAGTTCCGAGAGCGATCACCTTTCCGTGGTCCATAATGGCGACTCGGTCGCACAGGCGCTCTGCTTCTTCCATATAATGCGTGGTCAAAATGATGGTTCGGCCCGCCTGCTTGAGGCCATCTACCAGGTCCCACAAGTGCCGCCGAGCTTGCGGGTCGAGGCCCGTCGTGGGCTCATCGAGAAACAGCAGGGCAGGGTCGCCAACCAGGGCGCAGGCCATTGCCAAGCGCTGCTTTTGTCCGCCGGAGAGTCCTCCTACGCGCGACTTCCGCTTCTCTTCCAGTTGCGCCGTGACGATGGACTCGTTGACGGAAAGCCCGTGCTTGAAAAAACTCCGGAACAACCGCAGGGTCTCTTCTACCGTGAGTTTGTCGGGGAACTGGGTCTCCTGAAGCTGAATGCCAATGCGCTGGCGGAGCTCGCCGGCGGATGTGCGCCAATTTAGTCCGAGCAGCTCTACCGTTCCCTCGTCGGGAGTGGTCAATCCCTCGCAAATCTCGATGGTGGTGGTCTTCCCTGCCCCATTCGGCCCCAGCAAACCAAAGCATTCGCCGCGCGCCACCTCCAGGTCCAGGCCGTCTACGGCCTGCACATCCACAAAGGCCTTGCGGACGCCATGGAGTCGCAGCGAGAGCTCGGGCGCATCCTTTTCCTGCTCGTTGATCATGGCACCAAGGGTATCGCATTTCGAGTTCGGAATTGTCGAATATTCAGCGCAGCGCGCGACTTGCGGCGGATGACGGCGCCACATGGTCGACCTGAATCTTTCCCGTGTGCCACACTCCGGGTAAACTATATGTATGGCGGAGATTCAGCGCAGAAAAACACCTACGGTCAAGATTGGGCAGGTTCGGGTCGGCTGGGAGGTTCCGGTCGTCGTGCAGTCGATGACCAATACCGACACGGCAGATATTCCGGGCACCATCGAGCAGGTCGCGGCCCTCGCTCTGGCGGGTTCCGAGATCGTCCGCGTGACGGTGAACAATGAGGACGCCGCGGCGGCTGTTCCGCACATTGTCGAGGGCCTGGAGAAGCGTGGCCTGCGCGTTCCCATCGTCGGCGACTTCCATTACAACGGGCATCTGCTGCTGAAGAAGTTTCCGGCGACAGCGCGGGCGCTGGCCAAGTACAGGATCAACCCCGGCAACGCGTCGATTGGGAAGAAGGACAACGACAATTTTCAGGTGATGGTGGAGTGCGCCGCCGAGAACGAGAAGCCTGTGCGTATTGGCGTGA
>Ga0302320_10027434_pt1 | contig 10976 bp, 11 predicted proteins | sample Bog_T0_3_FD_202130 | JGI IMG/M metagenome (GOLD analysis project Ga0302320, IMG submission 202130) | Peat permafrost microbial communities from Stordalen Mire near Abisko, Sweden - Bog_T0_3 | ecosystem: Environmental > Terrestrial > Soil > Wetlands > Peat | place: Sweden: Abisko, Stordalen Mire... | reverse complement strand
AACCAAGCGCCTGGCCGCCAGCACCTGCACATAATTCGAGAACTGAAATTGCGCTCATGACTGTCATTGTGCATCGAAACGGAGGCCTTTGTCTGCATTAAGATGGGTGACTTCGCGCGGACTTTCCCAAATAATTGAACGTAAATGGCTTACGCCCACTTCAGGAATGACACGAAGATGGTTGAATTCCAACACTGCGTGGAATCGCAGGCGTCTGTGCTCAGCGCAATCACGCATACGAAATGATTTCACGCCCGCTCAGTGGGCGTAATCTCCGCCTTATCTCTCAGCGAAATCAACAGCCCCTGGCCCTCCTCGATTCCCGAGTTGAGGTCGTGCCGCCGGCAAACGGGAAACTGACCCGCCGCCCAGGAACGCACCCCTCAACAAACCCGCCCGCACGGTGATAGCATCGGTCAAGGAACCTCGATGAGCACGGCCCCTGCACAGTTCGCGCAACCCCTCAGCTTCGATCAACTGCAACAGCTTGTTGTGGTCAATGGAGCCATCGGCCGGCTGCTGCTGGCCTGCGCGCTGGGCGCGCTGGTAGGCCTGGAGCGGGAGTTCAATCGCAAGGCAGCCGGCGTGCGCACCAACCTGCTCATCTGCATGGGCAGCGCGTTTTTTACGCTGATGTCAGCGGTGCTGGCCGGCGACAACAGCCCCAATAAAGGGCAAGTGGCCTCCAACATCGTTCAGGGCATTGGCTTCCTGGGCGCGGGGCTCATCCTGCACAACCGCAGCCGCATCAGCGGGCTCACCAGCGCGGCCAGCATCTGGGTGGTCGCCTCCATCGGCATGGCCTGCGGCGCGGGACTTTATGGCGCGGCGGCGGTTGGGGCGGTTGTTGTCATTCTGGCGCTGGAGGTGGTCGGCTTTCTGGAGCGGCGCGCCAACATCAAGATCTATCCGCTGATTTACGAAGCCCGCGGACGCGACCAGTCCCTCATGATGGCGTCGATTCTGAAGGCAATGGACACGGCGGGCGAGCGGCTGACCGGCATGGAAACCGACGCTATCGGCGAAATGCAGCGAGTGAGCTTCTCATTGGCGGTGACAAAAAAGCAGCATGAGCGCCTGCACGGAAAGCTGGCCACCGAGCCCGCCATCGACGCGCTGCTGACCTTCCGCGATCCGGAGGAAGATTGATTCCCTTCACCAAAGCCCACGCCTGCGGCAACGACTTTCTGATCGTGACGGAAGACGCGGCCAGAAACCATGACTGGGCTAACCTCACGCGCCGCCTGTGTGCGCGCAATACCGGCATCGGCGCGGACGGCATCGAGTTTTTCGCGTGGACCGGGCCCAGGGCCGGCCGCATCCGCCTGCACAATGCCGACGGCTCCATCGCCGAGATCAGCGGCAACGGCACCCGCTGCGTGGCCGCGTGGATGGCGTGCGAACGAGCCTTGCAGCCCGGCGACGAAGTGGCGATTGAGACGGATGCGGGGCTGCGCGTTTGCCATGTGAATGCGATGAAGACAGACGGCGAATTCACCGTGGACGTGACCGCCGGCATGGGCGTTCCCGCTTATGCGCCGCGCTCGGTCAATCTCGCCGACGGCATTCAGGTTGCGGGCGTCGAGGTCTCCACCGGCAATCCGCACTTCGTCATCGTGGTGGACAATGTGAAGTTTGCGGTTGCAGACAGTACCTGGACGGAGATCGGCGCGGAGATCTGCATCCACCCCGATTTCCCCCACCAGACCAACGTGGAGTTTGTCCGCGTCGTCAGCCCCACGGAAATCGAAATTCGCATCTATGAGCGCGGCGTTGGCCCAACCTCATCCTCCGGCACCGGCAGTTCAGCCTGCGCCACCGCTGCGATAGCGCTGGGATTGGCCCAGTCTCCCTTGACCGTCGTAGCCCCCGGCGGCGCGCAGACCGTCTCCTGGGACGGCCCCGGCACGGAACTCAAGCTCACCGGCCCGGCGGCTCTGATTGCACGCGGAGAGGCCTGGTAGAGATCATGGCGCCCTTCCGTCCCAAACTGCTTCCGCAGCCCAAGCCGCTCCTGAAGCTGCCCCCCATGGCTCCGGGCGCCGGCGTCAGCGTCGTAGCGCCCGCGGCGTCTGCCAAGCAGGAGTTGGCCGAACGCGGCATGAAGCGCCTGCGCACGTTGAGCCTGGTGCCGCGCCTCTGCCATCACGCCTTTCAAAAAGGGCCGCTCTATTTTGCCGGAACGCCAGCACAGCGGCTTGAAGACTTGCACACAGCCTTTGCCGACCCGAACACAAGCGCCGTGATGTCGCTGCGCGGCGGCTATGGCTCAAACTACCTGCTCGACGGCCTCGATCTTGAGCTGATCCGCAGGCATCCCAAGCCCTTCTTCGGCTATAGCGACCTGACCGGCATCCAACTGCGCCTGCTGGACCAGCTCGGGCTGCCTGCTTTTCATGGGCCCATGGTCGCGGCTGATTTTTCCAGCGAGAAAGGCGTCCACTTGGCCAGCTTTCAGTTGGCGCTGGCGGGTGTGCCCTACAGCCTGGGGCCGGCCGAAGGTTTGCGCGTGCTGAAACCGGGCCGGATGTTCAATACGATCCGCGGCGTGCTGTATGGCGGCTGCCTCAGCATTCTGGTTTCGCTGCTGGGCACGCCCTATGAACCGCAGACGGAGGGCAAGTTGCTTTTTCTTGAGGACACGGGCGCTAAGCCCTACCAGGTGGACCGCATGTTATGGCAACTGCGCCAGGCGGGCAAGCTGGCCGGTGTGCGCGGCATTATCTTTGGCGAAATGGTCGATTGCGTCTCGCCTGGCGCGTCTCCCAATCTGCTTGAAGAGGTGCTTCTGCGCGTATTCGAGGACTTCGACGGGCCCATAGCTATTGGCTTGCGCAGCGGCCACGTTTCGCACAGCAACGTGACCCTGACTCTGGGTGTCGAGGCTGAGTTGGTCCTCACCGATGAGGCCGCGCTGCATCTGTTGCAACCGGCGGTTGCGCCATGAAACCACAGGGATCAGGGCGCCACATTCACCTTAGCGGCATCTGTGGCACGGCCATGGCCTCGCTGGCCGGGCTTTTGCAGTTGCGGGGACACCGCATCACCGGCTCCGACAAGGCAGCCTATCCTCCCATGAGCGATCTGCTGCGCTCGCTTGGCATCCCCATCCTGGAGCCTTACGCGGAATCCAATCTCGAGCCCGTGCCGGATCTCGTCGTCATCGGCAACGCGCTTTCACGCGGCAATCCTGAGGTCGAGCGCGTGCTCGACGAGCGTATTCCCTTCACTTCCATGGCCGCCTTGCTGCGCGAGGAGTTTCTCGTGGGCCGCCAGTCGCTGGTGGTCGCGGGAACCCACGGAAAAACCACCACCACCAGCATGCTGGCGTGGATCTACCAGTTCGCTTCCAGCCAGAATCCAGCGCTGGAGCCTTCGTTCCTCATTGGAGGCGTGGCGGAAAACTTTGGTTCCAGTTTTCAGCTTCGGCCCACGCGCACGTTCATTGTGGAGGGCGACGAGTACGATACAGCCTTCTTCGATAAAGGCCCCAAGTTCCTGCACTACTTTCCCGATGCGCTGATCCTCACCCACGTCGAGTTTGACCACGCCGACATTTACGTGGACCTTGCAGCGGTCAAGACGGCATTCAAGCGGCTGGTCAACCTCATACCGAGGCGCGGCGCGATCATCGCTTACGATGGCAGCGCCAACGTCAGCGAGTGCGTAGCCGGCGCCTTGTGCCGCGTCGAGCGTTACGGCTTTACAGCCGAAGCAGACTGGCGCATCCAAAATCTGCGGCATGAAAACGGCCTCACCCGCTGGGAGGTCCATCGCGGCGGGGCATTGTGGGCTGAGCTGGAAATGAGCCTGGCTGGCGAGCACAACGCGCTCAACGCCACTGCGGCGGCGGCGCTGGCCGCAGGGCAGGGAATCGCCAGGGAAGCAATCCAGGAGGCGCTGGCCAGTTTCAAGAGCGTGAAACGGCGGCTTGAGGTTCGGGCGGAAATCGCCGGCATCACCATCATCGACGACTTCGCTCACCATCCTACAGCCATCCGCGAAACGCTGCGCGCGCTGCGCTCCGTCTATCCGCAGGCGCGCTTGTGGGCGGTGCTGGAGCCGAGATCGAATACGCTTCGCCGCAAGGTGCTTGAAGGCGAATTAGTCGAAAGCCTGCGCCTGGCCGACCGCGTCGTCCTGGCCGGCGTCTATCAGCAGCAGCGCATCCCCGACGCCGAACGGCTGCACCCCGAAGATGTGGTGCTGGCGCTCAACGCCGCCGGAACCGAGGCCGAGTTATGCCCCGGCGTGGAAGCCATCATCGACGTGATTGCGCCCCAACTTCAGTCCGGCGATGTGGTCGCAATCCTTTCCAATGGCGGCTTCGACGGCATCTATGAGAAGTTGCCCGCGCGGCTGAGGGAGCGATTCCCCGATCATGAGAGACGGCCATGATCTCTTCTCTCGTGCTGTTGGCCACCATCCTCGTTCTCGGCCTTCCGTCGGCGGTCATCTTCATCCCCTGGTCGATGATCACCGGCAACGTGATGCCGCTGTACAACGTGACGCAGATGATTGTGCGTATTGGCTACCGGCTGGCGGGAATCCGCGTGGCTACCGAAGGACTGGAGCGCGTGCCGCCGCACACCGCGTGCATCTTCATGGCTAATCACGTTTCCAACCTCGATCCTACCGCGCTGATTCCGCGTATCCCCGGCCGCACTTCGGCATTCATGAAGCGCTCACTGATGAAGATACCCATCCTCGGCATCGCATTCAGGCAAGGCGAACTCATCGCCGTGGACCGCACAGGAAGCGCCGTGACCGCGCAGGAGAGTGTAGCGGAAGCCAGGCGCCTGCTGGAGAAGGGCGTCCATATCACTACATTTGTTGAGGGCACGCGCTCCAAAGACGGCCGCCTTCTGCCCTTCAAAAAAGGCCCGTTCTATCTAGCCATGCAGACCGGCGCGCCGTGCATTCCTGTCTCCATCTGGGGCACTGAGACCATGATGGCCAAAGGCAGCATGAGAATCCGCCCCGGCACGGCCCACATCGTCTTCCACGCGCCCATCTTCCCTGGCGATTTTGCCAACAGGGAAGACCTGCTCAAAGCCGTGCGGGCAGCCATTGCCTCGGGACTTCCGGAGTGGATGCGGGGATAGGGGGTTCTCCAGGCTGCCGTAGCGCCGCCGGTCAAATCAGGTCTTGCTCTTGATACAGGGGAGTATCGCAGGTAGCGCAGCCCTCTCGCACACGAGTCCTGAGATTGCACCTGTTCAAAAGAGATTCTTTAAGTTCCGTCGTCCGTCTACGATTCTGACGATTTCAACTTGATCGACGTCGCCGTCATCGCTTTCGGGATGGGTCTCATAGAGGATGAGGTATGGCCCTTCGACGAGCATGCGCGTCGAAGGGCGTATCTCGGGACGCGGCGCTCCAAGCCGAGGGTATTCAGCGAGCAATTCGGCCTTCGCCTGCACGGCGTCGAAGACACGTTCGGCCGCAGATGGATTGTCGAGACCGATATAGGTGTAAATCTCGATTAAATCTTCACGGGCCTGCGGAGTCCAGACAAGATCAACTGGCAATGGCTTGATCCTTGGCGGCATTTGCCAACCGGGACCGCGCCTCTCGCCGCGCAGCCTCAAAATCGACCGGCGTCGCGGTTCCACTCGCCTTGCCTTGATCCCAGAGTTGGCGCAGGCGCCTCAAGTCTTCAAGGCGCAGCTCGCGCTTGAATTGCCAGTCACGGATCGCCTCGCGCACGATCTCGCTGGTAGTGGCATATTCTCCCGTTTCAACTGCGGCCTTGAGAGCGCCAAGCTGTTCCCCGGTCAAGGCGATACTGACTTTTTGAACATCCGGCATGGCAGCGCCTCCGCTCCAGGATGGAGCATTTCTTGCTACTTCTTGCTCGATTGTAGCAAATATGCCGGGGCTGAAGCCCGGCGCGCTGTGCGCCTGTTTCAGGGGCCTAAAGCCCCCTGCTCCCTCCCTGCGCCGGTTTGAAGACCCCTGCTCCCTCCGAAGCCTTCTATATCCAACTGCGGTCCTTGGGCAACGAGCCGGAGAGGCACCCTTGAATCGAGTGACGTCGATAAGGGGATCTTTATAGCCCATCGTGCATAATGAAAAAACGATGGCACTTTTTTGGAATCCCGAGAGTTGGTCGCAGCGGCTGGCGGAGCTGGAAGCGCAATCTGGCGACCTGAAAGAAGCACCGCTGCGGCGCGATGTGCGTTCGCTGGGAACCTTGCTCGGCGATGTGCTGCGCGAGCAGGCCGGCGAAGACCTGTTTGCTCACGTGGAGGCGCTGCGCCAGGGCACCATCCGCCGCCGCGACGCCGAGGCCCGCGGCAGCTACGAAGAAGCCGCACGCCACGCCGCCACGGCGCTGGAACTGGTGCATTCTCTGCCCGTGGAGCGCGCCATCCTGCTCACGCGCGCCTTCGCTTTCTACTTTGAGCTCATCAACCTGGCTGAGACCAACCATCGCAAGCGCCGCCGCATTGCCCTCAAGCTGAGCGGCAAGGCCGGCCGCCAGCGCGGCTCCCTGGCTGGCACCCTCTCGGAGATGCGCCGGGTGGGCATCAGCGCGGACGAGGCTTTGGACTGGCTCAGGCGCGTGCTCATTGTGCCTGTCTTTACCGCGCACCCCACTGAGGTGGCGCGCCGCTCCGTCATGTTCAAGCGCCGCCGCATCGGCGAGTTTCTTGAGACGCTCGACCGCATCCCCGTGCCCGAGCAGGATCTGGTCCGCCTGGAGCAACTGGTGCTGGCCGAGATTACCAGCCTGTGGCAGACCGATGAAGTCCGCTCGCGACGGCCCACGGTGTATGACGAAGTGAAGATGGGCCTCGACTACTACGATGTCTCGATCTTTGAGACGCTGCCCAGCCTCTACCGCGAAATCTCCGAGGCGCTGCGCACCGCCTACGGCATCGAGATCGAAACCCTCGCGCTGCCCCAGGTGCTCTGCTTCGGCTCTTGGATCGGCGGCGACCGAGACGGCAATCCCTTTGTCACGCCGCAGGTGACGCGCGACGCCATTCAACTGGCGCGCGGCCATCTGCTGCTCTACTACCAGCGCCAGCTCGATGAGATCACGGGCCTGCTCACCAGCAGCGCCCAGCAGATCGCGGTGAGCGATGCGCTGCTGGCGCGGCTCAAGGCCTACGTGGCGCAGGTGCATACGCCAGAATCGCAGGTCTTCGGTGAGCAGTACGAGTTCGAGTACTACCGCCGCTTCCTCATCTGCCTCAAGGCGCGCATCCGGCGCACCCTTGCTCACATGGATCACCCAGCCACGGCCTCGCTGCCGGTGACGCCCTACACGCTGACCCAGGGACAGGAAAAGCTGACGAATGCGCTGCCAGCCTACTGCTCTGTAGAGGAATTCCTCGACGACCTGGAGACTCTGCGCGACTCGCTCGCCGTCCATCGCGGCCTGCGCATCGCCCGCACCCTGATTGACCCGCTCATCTTGCAGGTGCGCACTTTCGGGCTTCATCTGCACACGCTCGATATCCGGCAGCACGCCAAAGTTCATGCGGCGGCTTTGCAGGAGGCGATCGCCGACACCATCGCGCCGTCGCTGCCCAGCGGCCTTTCGGATGAAACATCCAGCGTGCTTGAGACCTTCCGCGCCGTCGCTGAGATCAAGAGCGGCTGTACACCCGAGGCCATTCGCCAGTACGTCATCAGCGGCGCATCCACGGTGGAAGATGTTCTGGCCGTGGTTCGCCTCGCGCGCCTCGGCGGCGTCAGTGTCGAGGGTTCCGGCCGCGATCCAGGCCTCATGCCGGTTCCGCTCTTTGAATCCATCGACGACCTGCGCCAGGCTCCCGCTGTCTGCCGTGAGCTCTGGAGCCGCCCCGACTATCGCAAGCTGATGGCAACCTGGGACAACTGGCAAGAGGTTATGCTGGGCTACTCCGACTCCAACAAGGACGGCGGCATGTTGACCAGCACCTGGGAGATCTTCCGCGCGCATCGCGATCTGCACGTGGTGGCCCGCGAGGCCGGCGTCAAGCTGCGCCTCTTCCATGGCCGCGGCGGCACGGTTGGCCGCGGCGGCGGGCCCACGCATCGCGCCATCTTTGCCCAGCCCATGGACTCCTTTGACGGCCAGTTGCGCATCACCGAACAGGGCGAAGTGCTCAACTTCAAATATGCCGACGAGGTGCTGGCCGAGCGCAATCTCGAACTCATGATTGCCGCCTCGCTCGACGCTCTTGCGCGACCCAACGCCCGCGACCCCGAGGCCCACTTCACCGGCATTCTCGAGCCCGAGTGGGAGGCCGCTCTCGACGAGCTTTCCGCCATCTCATTCGACTACTACCGCACGCACATTCTCGAAGATCCCGGCGTCCTCACCTACTTCGAGCAGTCCACGCCCATGGCCGAGCTGGAGAACGCCAAGATCGGCTCGCGTCCTTCGCGCCGCAAGGCGTCTCCAAAGCTCACAGACCTGCGCGCCATTCCCTGGGTCTTCGGCTGGACGCAGTCCCGCCTGCTGGTTCCCGCGTGGTTTGGCGTCGGTTTCGCCTTCGATCAATACTTGGCCAAACCCGGCTCGCTTGAAATGCTGCAAATCATGGCCCGCGAGTTTCCGCTCTTCATTGACCTGCTGCGCAATGTCGAACTGGCCCTGGGCAAAGTCGACCTGGCCACAGCGCGCCTCTACTCCTCGCTGGTCCCGGACACCAAACTTCGCGAGCGCATTTACGACCTGTTTGAAGCTGAGTTTCATCGCACGGTGCGGGCGGTTCTGGCCGTCACCCAGCAGACTGAGCTGCTTCAGTCCAACCAGGTGCTGGCCCACTCCATCAAGCTGCGCAATCCTTACGTCGATCCCATGCACTTGATTCAGGTGGACATGCTCCGCCGCAAGCGCGCCGGCGAAGATACCCCTGAAGTGAATCGCGCTATCGCCGCCACGATTAGCGGGATTTCGGCGGGGCTGAGAAATACAGGCTGATACGGAAGGCTGTTCCATGATTTTGCATTCCCCAAGAAAGCGCCCCGAACCGTGGAGCATCAGAAAGCCGGGCGGCACAAGGAAATGGCTGACCCCGTTCATCGCTTTTGAATGGATGTGGGAGTGGGCCGCGTACGCCTTGAGCAACTGGTCGTTTCTTGAGGTGCTTGAATATCTCGGATCGTTCTCCGTCCTGATCGCCGTCATCTTCTATTTCTCTGAGTCCGGCGACCGCATCAAGCAGCGGCACTACCAGGCCTGGCAGGTCATCAATACGGCGCAGGGCAAAGGCGGCAGCGGCGGCAGAATCGAGGCGCTTCAGGAGCTGAATGCGGATAAGGTGCCGTTGGTCGGGGTCGACGTTTCTTCCGCATTCCTGCAAGGCCTCGATCTGCGCGGGGCAAATCTCATGCGCACCGATTTCAGCGCCGCCGATCTGCGCAACAGCAATTTCACCTCGGTGGACTTCACCCACGCCAATCTCAACTCCGCCAACCTGCGCGATGCCGCATTGGATCATGCAAGGTTCACGGATGCCGATCTTCGCAATTCAGACCTGACCAGCGGCAGCCTGGTTGCCGCGGACTTTTCCGGAGCGGATCTCGCCGATGCCGATCTGTGCCACGCGGACCTGAAGGACATCCAATGGCGGCATCTCAAGAATGTGAAAGGCGCGAACATCGCCGCCGTGAGAAATGCTCCGGAAGGATTTGCCGCCTGGGCGATGAGCAATGGGGCGGTGGATAAGCCGAATGCAGATGAGTGATGGGTGGGCTGTCGGCGCGCCACGGTCGCGCGTGCGGCATTGCGTCACCTATGGAAAATGGCTTATGGACGTGCAGACAGTGAGCGGGACGCCAGCGTGGCAACCGGAATGCGGCGCACCTCTGCCGCCGAGCGTGTAAGAAGCTCTCTATCGCCTTCCGCAAAGGTGGCTAGGTCGCCGCCTTCAAAAAACGTGAGCGCCTTGATGGCTTCGCTTGGCTGAAAGCTGGGGCTGTACATCGCGGCAGCCGCAGCCAGGCCGGCTTCGAGGCGCGTTCCTGCTCGTAGCAGCGCCGCTACGTCACGGTAGTCCTTGGCTTCGATTCTTTGTTGCATCACCTTCAGTTTGGTAGCCAGCAGATCGAGCAGGGATGCAACCTCGACCGCTCCGTCTGCAGTGCGATCCGGAACGCTCACCCGCCCGATTCCGATTTCTCCGAAGAAGGAAACCTTGACGCTGCCTTCCCCAACCGGCGCCAGCACACTAAGCGTATCCGGCCGATCCTGAATCACTTTGGATCGATCCAGAAACTCAAAGGCTCTTCGCATTTCATCCCGATCGAGCGGCTTTTCCGTAAAGAAATCGAAGTCGATCGAATTCCTGTGGCCCAGCCGCAAAGCAACGGCGGTTCCCCCGTACAGGACCAGACCCAAGCCGATGCTCCCGGCCAGTTGCGGCCAAATCTCGCGCTGAGCGGCTGGCAGTATTTTCCAATGCGGCTCGAACCCGCTCATGCCGTCTTCCTCAGTGGCATCGGCGGCACCGGTCTCCGCCCGTACTCGGCCAAACCCAGCCGGTAGTGCCAGTAGTGCCAGGATCGCGCATCCAATTGGCCCGCCTCGGCACGCTGCAGCACCCCGCGCAGATAATCCTCGCCTGCGGCCTCAATCAGCTCCGTCGCATCTTCAATTGTGCCCAGATTCATTACCTGCGCCGCGACACGGTCCGGCCACTCCATCGCTTCATCCGGCGTCTTCCACCATACGTAACGGACCGTCAAAGCGCGCAGGCAAGCAAACCCCTCGTCGGTCAACTGCGGCTGCGGCTTCAGCAATTTCATGCTGTTTGCTCCCTGTCCTTATTTTACCAACATCATGAAATCACGCATCTTCTCTTGCCAAGCCCCGCCCACCGGGTCTACTCTGTTTTCATGCGTCGATGTCGCTAACACCGTCCTGGTGACAGCTCCGATGCGGACGTGCGCCCCATCCGCGCGCGTTATTCCCGACTGAAAGCTCCACCGTCACCCTAACCCCCTTGAAATTTGAAGACATGGGCTCTTGGCCC